>ENA-UOOK01001878-UOOK01001878.1-fermentation-metagenome-genome-assembly--contig:-NODE-1878-length-26956-cov-5.234081_pt1 | contig 26956 bp, 24 predicted proteins | sample MGYA00245777_ERZ724023 | MGnify/ENA primary metagenome ERZ724023 (study PRJEB28704, sample SAMN03018312) | fermentation metagenome | biome: anthropogenic terrestrial biome; feature: soil; material... | reverse complement strand
CGGATGGAGATACCGGCAGATAGTTACAGCGGAAATATCTATCTAATCATGAAGGGGAGTACTGATAGGCTAACTATACCAATCGCCATCAATACGCGCATAGGACCATGGCGAGCAGTTCTTGCTCTTTTTTTTGGCATTATCTTAGGGTGGCTCTTCAGATACGCCCAGAAGAAGGAACCTCAATCAAAGGCCCTAAAATATGTCTATCGGTTGGAGTCTGATATTCGGAAGACAGATCCAGGAGACCAGCAGATATTGCTGCCAATGATAGAAAAAGTCCGGGGTGAGGTATACAAAGAGAAGCTGGAGACAGTCCAAGCCGAACTGAAGGCCATCGAAGCTCGGATGCAGACCCTTAAAGAGCTTCGAGAAATAGAGAAAAATTTGAAAACGTTGGGGAATAATGACTATGTTGGTCAAATAGATTCAATACGACACAAAATCAAAATGAAGAAGGATGAAGATGCGAAGAATGATCTCGAAGGATTATTGAAGGCGCTAAGAGGGACACTGGATATGGGCCAAGAGGGTCCCAAAGAGAATCTCAAAGTTGTCTCATCTGCGAACGAAGCTGCCCAAGCTTCTAAGCGTGCTAAAGAAGCTGCTGAAGGAGCCGATGAATTAAAGAAACAAGGCGGACAAGATGCCATACAACAATTACAGCAAAAATTGAAGAATTCTATAATTAAAATTGCCAACAACTCTGATCAGTTCCAGGCAGAAACAGCCTTGTGGATTCTGCCGCCTCTCCTCTATTTAATCCTGCTTCTGCTCTCTTTGGCGATGGGATTTCGCTCTGAATATATAGAGAAAGGACTGACCTTTGGAACTAATCCTTTTGGGGATTATATGTCGCTCATTTTATGGGGCATAACCACAGACATAGCCGTAAGCGGCATCAATGGTCTAATAGGCAAAAAGGAGGGATCAACACCAGGATAAGATGGAAGTCTCGCAATCCTCTTAACCATGGTCGTCCATTGGAGATATAATGGCCCGAGACCAGAAGGATCACTACTACCGCAAGGCAAAAGAGGAAGGCTACAGGGCCCGATCGGCCTACAAGCTCCTGCAGATAAATGAAAAGTTCCATGTCATAAAAAAAGGCGACTCCGTGGTCGACCTGGGAGCGGCGCCAGGCGGCTGGCTGCAAGTTGCCCAGAAGCTCTCCGGAGGAAAGATCGTGGGAGTGGACCTGGCGGGCATCGCCCCCATCCCCGGAGTGGTCACCTTCCGGGCGGATATCACTGCCCTGAGCACAGTGGACCTGGTAAAAGATGCCCTTGGTGGGGATGCAGATGTGGTGATATGCGACGCCGCCCCCAATCTCTCAGGGGCCTGGGACAGGGACCATGCCATCTCCATAGACCTGGCCCGTTCCGCTCTTGAGATGGCAAAAAAGCTTCTCCGGCCGCGGGGCAACTTCGTGGTCAAAGTGTTTCAGGGAGATATGTTCATAGATTTTCTCAATGATGTCAGACGGGAGTTTGCAGTTGTTCATGCCCATTCGCCTGCGGCCTCAAGAAAGGAGAGCGCAGAGACCTATGTAGTGGGAAAGAAGCTCCTTTCCGCCCCGGTCCGTAAAGGGGACATGCTCAATGTTCGGATAGAATCTGTGGGCAAATCTGGAGACGGCGTGGCCATGGTGGAGGGCTTCGCGATTATTGTTCGAGGATCGAAGCTGAAAGAAGAGCTTCAAGTTAAGGTGGATGCCGTTTTGACCAACTTCGCCTTTGCCGAAATCGTAGAGAGAAAGAGTTAATAACCTGCCCAAGAAAAGTGAACGGAGGGGCTAGACCATGGAAGATGATGCAGTGATTTTCATTGGAGACAAACCAGTCATGAACTACGTCCTGGCAGTTATGACCCAGTTTAACAAGCCTATTGCCAGTGTGATATTGAAAGCAAGAGGGCGTGCCATCTCCCGCGCTGTGGATACGGCAGAGATAACAAGAAACAGGTTCATGCCCAATCTCACAGTCAAGAACATAATCATCGGCACGGAATCCATTCCCAACGAGGAAGGAAAGATGGTGAATGTCTCTTCGATGGAGATAATCCTCACAAAACAGGAATCATGAGATCGTATCGATTTTTTATCCGGCGATCCTCTCCTATCTTTTCTCCAGCTTCTTTTTCCTGGCAGAAAATAATTTAAATGCCCGAGACACAACGGATGCGTGTGACAGTATTCAGAGCTTATGATGTCAGAGGTGTCTACGGCACCGATCTCACAGAGCAGTTGGTGAAGAGAGTTGGTGAATCCTTTGGATCTTATGCTGAAGGTGGTTCAGTCTCCCTGGGAAGAGATACCCGGATCAGCGGCCCAAGCCTCCAGAAGGCTTTCCTGGATGGAGTGCTGAGCACAGGCTGCCAGGTTAACAGCTTTGGCATCATCCCCATTGCCATCATCAGCTTTATCACCTGGAAGGAGGGGCTCAAGGCCGCAGCCTACATATCCGCCTCTCACAATCCGCCGGAGTACAACGGCGTGCGATTCAGAACCTGTGATGGTTACGGCCTGCTCTATCAGGAGTCCTCCATAATGAAGTACTACCGGGAGGGGGGCTTTCTAGCTGGCCAGGGGGTCAAGACCGATCGCGATCCAGGGGAGGCGATCGAGAGATACAGGGAGTTTGTGGAAGGGAAGCTGAACCTCAAGCGTCCCCTCAAGCTGGTTTTAGATATGGGAAATGGTGCAGCCTGCACAATGGCCACCTTCTACCAGCGGTTGGGCTTTGATCCTTTGATTTTGAACGGAACCACAGACGGCCTGTTTCCCGGTCGAGGTCCCGCTCCCAATGAGGAATCTTTGCGCCCCGCCTGCCAGATGCTAAAGAAAAAAGAGGCAGATTTCGGCGTGGGATTTGATCCGGATGCTGACAGGGGAATCGTCATCGATGATAAAGGAGCTGTCCTGCCCCCGGAGAAGGTGGCGATCATCATCACCCGGGCAAGGTACAAGCCCGGTGACCTGGTCATATCCGGATTCGACTGTTCAATGATCCTGGAGCGAGAGCTGGAAAAGGATGGCATAAAGGTTCTGCGAGAGAGGGTGGGCGATGTCTTCGTGGCCAACCGGGTGAAAAACTCAAAAGCGGTTCTGGGCGTAGAACGAAGCGGCCACTTCTTCCTGCCCGAGTTCCAGTACTCTGATGATCCCTTCGCCATGAGCCTCGCCCTGGCTGAGATCGTGTCCAGTGGAGAGAAGCTCTCAGATCTGGCGGGCATGATACCTGATTATCCCTATAAACAGATGAGCATCCACCTCAATGAAGACCCGGCAGCGGTTATGCTCCGCCTGGCCGATTCACTGGCTTTCTTTGAGCCAGACACAACAGATGGCTTGAAGATCACCACCGAAAGCTACAGCGTACTCATCAGGCCGAGCAACACCGAGCCCATCATCCGGCTGTATATCGAGACCACCAGAGGGGATATGAAAGAGCTGGAGGAGCAATACAAAAAGATCATCCACCAGGCGATGAAAGCCTGAAAAAATTTCGCCAGAGCTGATTTAAGCGTGAGCCATAAAGACATCTGCATTCTCATACCGACCCTCAACGAAGAGAAATCCATCCAGCCCGTCATCCGCGAATTCCAGGAGCTGGGCTATGATAACATCCTGGTCGTGGACGGCCATAGCACCGACAAGACCGTGGAGAGAGCCAGAGCTTCCGGTGCAAAAATATTCATTCAGTCTGGATCGGGCAAAGGCCAGGCTCTAAAGGAGGTCTTCGGCCATATAAAGGAGAGGTACATCCTCTTGATCGACGGGGACGGCACCTACCTTCCCCACGATGCTGCCAGGATCCTGGAGCCTATCTTAGAGGGACAGGCAGATCACGTGGTGGGAAACAGGCTGGAGAATATTCAGGGAGGAGCCATCAAAAGGCTGAATATGTTCGGCAATAAGATGATCAACCGCTTCTTTGCGGCAATCTACCGAGTCCAGCTACACGATATCCTGTCCGGCTACAGAGCCTTCACCACGGAAGGAATAAGGATGCTCGATCTATCCATGCCTGGCTTTGAGATCGAGTCGGAGATGACCATTGAGAGCGTAAAGAAAGGCCTGAGGATAATCGAGGTTCCCATCACCTACCAGCCCCGGTCCGCCGGCACCAAGACAAAGCTGCATCCGTTCCGGGACGGTCTGAAGATCATTCTCACCATCTTCCGCATGGCCAAGACAGAAAACCCCATGTTCTACTTCGGCCTGATGGGCTCATTCGTGGGATTGCTCGGCTTTCTGGTAGGGGTCTATGTGGCCAGAGACTGGTTATTGTGGAGAATAGAGCATATTCCCTTAACTATATTGACGGCGATTCTGATCATAGTCGGCATCCAATTGTTCATGATCGGCATGCAGGGAGATATGATGGCCTCCATGCACCGGGAGATGATGAGAGAGCTGTACCGGAAAAAAAGATAGGGCGTTCCGCTAAATGCTCTTTTAGCGGAACTCGAGCTTGGCCTCGCTCTTCGCCTCGAAGAGATATGCCCTTCCCGGCTCCAGAGTCTCATTCTCTCCTAGATTGGTCCAGTCCCCGCCCTCATGCTTCCAGACGAATGCTGAGACCAGGCCCTTTTCTACTGCCTCCGGGTACCTGTACCTCTTATGCTCGGCATTGATGGTGATGTTAGCCAGATCAACGGTCTGATTCACCGGCAGTCCGATCATATTCCAGCCCACATGCAGATCCAGTCGGTAGGGGAGGTCGACGGGCTTTCCCGGTATCTCCATTGTGAAGTTCCCGGTGCTGTCTATGAGGTATCCCTCACCCGCTTTGAATTGAGTCACATTGAGCTTGCCTGCCTCTTTCATGCCGAAATTCCATCCATCTTCGGCAATGGTGAATATGCTCCTGTAGGGTTTGTTCTTCAGGTATCTCTCCGCAGATGCATCCCGCGGGTTCAGATAGATGGACACAGCATTCCAGCCGGCAGTGACATTGATCCTCTGAACCTGACCGGGTATCAGCTCGTACTCGACAATAAAGCTCCTCTTCTCCCCAAGCTTCGGCCTGATGATGGGCCACATCACCCTCTTCTCCAAACCCCGAGAATATTCATCATGCCAGAGGGACAGCCCATCCTCCTTTACCACGATCTTCTCTGCGTCCTTGGGCAAGAGCACCTCACCTATGATGGCGGGAGTGGCATCCAGGTTGAGAAGTCCGCTGGAGCTCTTCGACTCAATCCAGTATACCCAATCGGTAGCGCTCTCGTTAAGCGGAATCACTGCCACATTTAAATTCGTCTGATTCAGATATGTGTCGTTCTCCGCCGAGAGAACGGTTGCATAGGGAAGAGAAGGAGCTTTTGGCAAAGCAGGCTTGAAGCTCGGATCGCCCAGGATTACGTTCATGTAAGAGGTCTGGTTGAGCATCTCATGAACGGAGATATCCCAGGCAGGCAGGACCTCATCGTAATCTGAGTTCGGCTTTAGGCTTTCAGTGCCTCTGGACTTCAGCCGGAAGAGGTTGTCCGCATCCAGCTGGGCCTGACCCACGGTGGAATTCCTGAAGATCAGGGACTGATAGAAGCTCTTGTAGTAGTCGTCTGAGAGAAAGATGTAGGATAAGGCTGAGCCTCCAATGTAGTTTACCGCTCCCGCCCTTATGAATGCCAGAGCGATGGAATCCTCCAGGTTTCCGGGGACATACATCCTCGTGCCGGTCACATTCAGATAGTATCCCTTCAGGTTGGTGGTAACACAGGCAGAAGCAGTGGTTGTCTGAGGAGGCAAACTCAGCTCTTTTACCTGCGACCCGGTAAGAGCTGAATCCGTCATTGACCAGGCAGACAGCCCCCATGAATCCTCACTTCCGTGATGATCGAAATGAGCGATATTCTGGCCGTTGTTCAATTGCGATATCGTCTGCTGATAAGTAGCCTCTTCATGACGCAGATCCTTAACCATAATACCTGCCTCCTCCAGATACTCCTTTATGCGTATTCCCACAGGAGCCTGAGGAAATGAGAGAGCAGGAGAGGATACAACCAGCCCATTATTCTTCCAGCTTCCATTTAGCCGATCATAAGCCATTGTGCGGGCCATGAGCTGGGAGGCATCGTAAACCGATAGCCCCATGATCCTTCCCACAGCCACCGTGCTGTAGTTGTTCAAATCCGGCTTGATCTGATAGTCTCTGTAGACCTCATATTCCATAACCTCCGAAAGCTTCTGGATGAGCCCGGTGGATATGAAAGGAATAGAGCCGGGATCGCCCACCACCATGAGATACTCCGGATCCAGGTTAAGCTCCGCTACCTTTTGATTTAGCATCTCCTCCACCACCCGGGGATCGATATTTTGGGGATCACAGGCCACGTCAATCAGGATGGCTTTATGAGATGATGCCGCCCCCGCTGCCACCATAGAGAGCCTGGGGACCTTGGTATGGCTGAATGCTGTGATATTCAAGACCTTGACATTGGAGCGAACCTCTATGGTGTAGTTTTCAGTCCGGGCCTCATCCGTCTCGATATTGAAGAGCCAGTTGCCTGGAGTTTGAAGGGAGACTCTCACATCATAGAGCCCATCCCTGGTTATGTTTGTCAGCTTCAGGCGGCCAGATCTCTCGTCCGGGCTGTAAAGGTTTAAAGCGAGATAACTGCTGTTCCGCTCAATGTTCCAGGAGATATTGGTGCTGCCTGAGTAGATCCATTTGGGATAGGTTAGATTGATTATAGGCGGATCGTCCACATTTCTGAGAGTATGGTTGTAAGAGAAGCCTTCATAGGCGGCAGTAGCTCCAGTGTCCAGGCGCTGCGACCAGCCGGCATCCATGGGATATAGCAGCTCTACCTCAACATTCAGGCTGGCGGACTCTCCAGGCTCGAGCCGGCCGAAATCCCAGCGGATCAGAGATCCATTAAGAAAAGCGGAGGTCTCTGTAACCGGCTTTCTGCTGTAGGGGTCGGTCACATTGACCTCCCCGTATGCGGTGCTCGCCAGCCTTATGAGCCGCCCCATGGGAAAGATATCTCGTAGCTGCACCCCCCTGAGCACCTCATCTCCACTATTGGTGAGGGTAAAATTGAGCCTGACCACCTCTCCATCTTCCTCTGCAGGAACCTGGTCAGGGGATAGCTCCGTTCTCACCAGCAGATCTCCAACCAACGAACGCTCAACCGCCTTGCTCGACGCCGGCGGCAGGAGGGATAGATCATGGGAGTTGGTCAAGACAACCATTGATGGACTCTCGTTCCTTCTTTCCATCTCCTCGACCAGCAGATCACCGCTGCCCTCGATAAGGGTGATATTCATCTGGCTCAGGTTTTGTCTCACTCTCTCCCCTGTCGGGCCTGCCAAGATCGCATCCTTTGCCCCCAGCCGGACGAGAGCCGATCGGGTCTCCTCCGGCAACGCCTCATCCACAAACAACAGCGGCCAGTTCAGATAGGATGCAATAGTGGCCGCCTGGAGAGCAGCAGTATAATTCTCACCCACAATTACTGCTCCTGGAGAGCTCGCCCAGCGGCGACTTATCTGCTCACTCAGATCAAAGCTGTTGTTGACCCTTATGTTCGAGTCGCTCCTCCAGGAGATATTTCCCACTGCAAGAACCTCTCCATTAAGCTGCTGCAGCAGCCAACTGGCCGCCGAGGAGGGTGGCTCAAGCTCAGACCAGAGGGGTGTGTGGACCACATCGTACTCGAAGACGACTCCCGAGGCACCTGATCCCACCAGATCCTCGATATAACTTACAGCTCCCTTCACATTCTGGGTGGAGAGGACATAGCCCACATAATCATCATTAAGGCGAACATAAACGGGATTCGTGCTCTCTCTGCTGGCCAGCTTGACATCCTGGGGAGAAACAGGAGATATAAAGGCAAAGTCTGCCACCCCAGTCATCCGGGCAAAGTTGTATCCCTTGCTTCGGTCAAATGGGCTGTCCAGTGCCACGCCGAGCAGCACAGGGCCCAGGTCAGATGTGATGTTCCGGGCATCCATAACGATGTCCATGAGCTGGTCCTGCTTCCATTCAGCCCACCTCTCCCGATTGTAGCTATTGGCATTGACCTTACTGATATCTATTCCCGTGTCCTGATAGAACTTCTCTTTGCATACATCGCAGTAGCAGTGATTCTCATCCTGGAATCCGAACCGATATAGGACGACTCCATCGACATGATAGTCATCGATCAGCATCTCAATCTGGTTATAAAGACGGTCTTTTACCTCTGGATTCACCGGGCAGTAATAGCTGCTGTTTCCCCCGATCTCTGGATTTGGCTCCTGCAGCATAGAGCGATCGATGGTGGACTGATCCGGCTCTGTTGTGGCGAGGCCAACCTCAGCCATCAATGCCATCTCGTTACTGTCCAGACCTTCCAGCGCCTCCGATGAAGCCTGGGATACAGGAATCTCTAAAGTGACGGCAACATAAGCTTTGATTCCGTCCTTTTGAGCTGCCTTCACCAGCGCACCGACCTTCTCGCCGGAACCATGTATGGTTATAGCGCTGATGTTTGCCCCTTTGAGGGTATCCAGGATTGCCGAAGCACCGTATCGTTCCAGATCGCTCTCTTCGATCCAGCCATTTCTCTCTCCAGCATGCACCTCTTTGGGGAGGATTAGCATAGGCTTGATGACGGTCTCGTTCTCCTGAGAATAGATGGCGAGGGGAGTAGCAGCAACAGATGCATGCCAGTCGTCTGCTCCCACCAGGATGATATCCTCGACCTCGCCTTTCACTCCTCTCGCCAGTGGTTCATCGTCTGCGGCGGACAGCAGAGTGGCGGACAGTATTGCCATAAATAATAATAAATAAAAACGCTTCAAGCGCTCACCTCCTCTAATAAGACACCCGCTTCCCTAAGTGCCTTTGTATAATCCTCTTCCACTCTGCCCACGACCATCGCCCGAGAGAGGGTTGTATTGCGTCTGGTCATCTCCTCAATAGCTTCTATGGAGGCACCAGTGACGTTGCCTCTGCACACCACCATCGGTAATCCCTCGTTCATCGCTATCTTATAGGCTCTGAATATGTCTGCTTCCCTGGGAGTGGTCAAGACAACGTTGGATGTGCCATTATCCCAGATCAGTTTCGTGAACAGCCAGCTCTCTTCAAAGAGGCTATCGCTTTGAATGCGCTTGAGTTCAATATCTTTCAGTTTCTTCTCAACATGAGAGGGGATCACAGAACCGTTGCCCAGGATCACGATTTCAAGATAGCTCTGCAGCCTCTGCAGGTAATCATCGGAGATCTCATCCGCGGGAACCATAAATATGGATGGGCTCCTATTGCCAAATAAGGCCAGGGTACCAATAGTGCCATAGATGATGTCATCTCCGGTGAGCACCGCCAATCCCTCTGGAGGCGCAGCCACAATGGTGGCGGTCTCCTCAGGCATGGGAATGCCATGGGAATCCAAAAGCTGGAAGGTAAGCGGATACTCGCCCGCTTTTGATGCCAGGAAGGTGAAATTAGCCAACCCAGGCTCCTCTGGTGTGACCGTTACCATTTGTGACTGGGGGATGACTATAAGCTCATCCGGAGAATGCATCGAGATCAATATGTCCTCTTTGACGTCCAGAATTACCTTGAATTTGCCCTCATAGCTCTTGTTGATAGCGATCTTCTCCGGGACCAGGATATCAGTATCGTAGCCTCTGACCACCATTCCGAACTCGACCTCTGCCTGGATTGAGGAGTTCATGGACCGGTTGCCCAAGGATGTGGCAGTGATGGTGACATTCTCCCGAGATCCGGGCTTGTCGGTCTGTACCTGCAGCTTGATCTCATGGGTTGCCCCGGGATTCAGGGGCAGGTCATAGGGCATGCTCATGGGCTCGTCATCGTCCATTAGCACGACGCTCCAGCCCTCGGGCATAGCTCCCGCGTCAATCGAGGCGATATCTCTGAACGAACCCAGATTCTTGACTGCCAGATTGAACTGGGCAATATCTTTAGCGCTTGCCCGGAGATAGGCTGATTTGGCATCATCCACGGTCATGGCAATGCCGTAGCTCTCCTGCACAACGACATTAACATGAAAGTCTATTCGCACCGGAATGGAGGGAGGAGCACTCTCCATCAAGTATACAAATCCGGTATAGACACCAGGCTCAGTCTCCGGGGGTATACCGATATAGATCTTGATCTCCGCCTCCTCTCCGGGAGAAAGAGGCTTATCATCCGGAACGTCGATAAAGATAAAATCCCTGGCATTTCCGATCATTTCGGTTTTAGCGATATTGAAGATGGTTGAGTCCCCATTATTCATCACCTCAAGAATCCTCTCATCTCCATCCCCTGGATGAAGAACGATGTCAAATCTTTCCTTATCTGGTGCCAGCTGGGCGGCGCCGGCGCCGATCAGCAGGAACAGTATTATAATCGGGTATATCAGCCTCATCTTGCCCCACTTGTCATATACTGGATCTTTGCACAGTGAAATATCACATCTGCTCGCTTTAAATCCTTTGCCCAGAGGATTGCAGGAATTCATTTGATTGGTCTTTCTGGACAGACTGGTTTATATCTGTTATGTGTGAGAACAGATCTGGTGTGTTTCTTTGGACCGTGAGAAAGAAATCCTCGTGGCCACGCCCTTTAAGAAGCGGGGCAAGAAAAGCCTGAAGATCAGCGATTTCATATTTGCCCTCTCTTTAGACCTGAAATGGGGATCTCCAGAGAAGGTACGCGCTCTCCTTAGAGAAGCGGAAGCCGAGGGGATGGTGAAGATGGATGGAGAGATAGTGTCAGCGGCGTTTGATATCGATGCGGTGGATGTACCCCTGGGATTCAAACCCTCGACGGAAGAGGCCATACTTGACCAGGGAATTAGGCTGATCACCTCCCAGACGGGCATGAGCAGAAAGGAGGTCATAGCCCTCGCTAATGATAAGCAGGATTCGCTGAAAAAGCTGGTGGAGATGGATGCAGTGGTACTCCTGCTAGCGAGAGAGATGGGGCTAGATGTTCATGATCTGGCAGCAAAGGCCTATGAGAATCTCCTTGCCCGCGCCCGGGAAGTTCAGCAGAGCTGAAGAGAGGCGGAATCGGAAAAAAGGAAGGACGATATGGCGAGAATAGCGCTCTATGAGCTGTTGGGAATTACTAAGGAGCGGGCCGATGAAATCGCCAGGAAGGTGAGAGACTCCTTTGCGCAATCGGATACTCCCGAGGAATGGATTGGAAGGCTGATAGAGGAGTCTGGAGTGGACAGGAGTAATGCGGATATCTTTGCCTGCGGGTGGTTTGCCGGAAAGTACGCCGGAGTATCAGAGGTCTTCAATGTTGTGGAAAAAGAGATGGACAGCATGGAGAAGGGTAAAGCAGAAAAAAGAGGGCTGGAGAGCCGGCATCCTGGACAGAATGGATATGCTTAATGCAATCAGTAATCGTAACCTTAATCTTCCATGGGAGCGGTCTTGGGAATTATGACTCCTCGAGTCCTCTTTGCCACCGCTTACCGAAATAGCTCTGAGCCATACGACTACATCGGGGCCAACACCCGGTCTTGGTTCAGATTTTACTGGCCGCGCATTCAATCCTTCGGCCTGAGATTCCTGAAGCAGAACATTCCGGAGATTGAGATACTGGAGTTCCCCACCTGGGATGAATATGAAAAGAAGCTCCAAGAGGGCTGGGATGTTGTTGGCCTCTCCTTTTACCTTAGCGAGACCCACGAAGCAGTAGAGATGGCAGAGGCGGCACGCAGTGCGGGCGCAGGAGAGGTATGGGCAGGAAACTATGGAGCCCTAACCACCGCCGTGCAGGACAGGTTCGACAAGGTCTTTGTGGGATATGCGGAGCATCAGCTGGCGCCCTATTTCGGCAGGCAGATAAAGGATGTCATCCATCCGCCGCTTATCGAGTATCTGAATACGCCCTTCAATATCAAAGTGAACATCTATGGGGTCCTTTTCACTACCCGAGGCTGCCCAGTGGGATGCAATTTCTGCCAGACTCCGGTTTTCTGCAATAAACCCAATATAATCTCCCTGGAGAGCATCGAGAGGGTTCTTGCCTACTACAAAAAAATGGGAATAAATGTGGTGATAATCGAGGATGAGAACTTCGGTTGCAACCGCCGCCATGCGGATGAGGTTGTGAAGCTCCTGGACAAGTATGGGATGGTCTGGGGGTGCATGGCCCGGGCTGATTATCTGAGAAAGAAGATCGATGATTGGGCTGATGCCCGGAAGAAGAACGGCCAACAGATATCCGGCTTTGGCGGGGCGGCTATCGGCATAGAGAACCTGCATCAAGAGCGTCTGGACGAAATCAAGAAGAAGGAAGGCACCGAGGATATTCTGGAGACGCTGAGAATGCTGCAGGCTCGAGGCCTGGGGACGGTTGGCTACTATATGATCGGCTTTGAGGAGGACACAAAGGAGTCGCTAAAGGTGGACATAAAGAAGCTGGCTGCTCTCAAGCTGGACATAACCCAGATATGCGTCATTACTCCATTGCCCCAGACCCCATTGTGGAAAGAGATCGAGGAAAAGTATGGCATATTCGACCAGGACTATCATCACTATGATGGAAAGCATCTGGTCTGGAACCATCCCCAAATCAAACCGGATGAGATGCTGGAGATCTTAGACCGGTCGCTCCGCCAGGTCCATTCCTGGTATGTGCCCCTGCGCATCTCTGGAAGGGTGTGGTACAATGCTTATCGCTATGGAGGATGGGATGGGATAAAAGAGGTTGCCGGTTACATCTCCCGGGCAAACAAGTTCGACTGGAATCAGGGGCCCAGGTTCCTCCCCTCGCCGGGAAATAAAGGATCATCCGCATGAATGTATGCATAAACGAAGGTTCTGGGTCAACTACCCCCCCTAAAAGGGAGAGGCTTGTCCCTGGAGGATTGAATGCTCCGAAACAATAGGCTGGTTGACTTCAGCCCTAAAAGCAATGTTGATTGCTGCGATGTAGTCAGCAGGCCCAGCGAAGCCGCAGGACTCACATCTAAATTCATCTCTGGTAGGTTGGTTAGCCTTAGATACATACCCACAAGAGGGGCAGGTTCTGGAAGTGTTTCGAGGGTCAACAAAGATCACCGGAACACCGGCAATCTTGGCTTTGTAGTCCACGAACATTCTGAGCAGTCCAAAATTCCAGGTATGCAAGCTGCGACGCTGAGCCTTTCTAACCGTAACTCTGTCTCTAATGCCCTGAAGATCTTCAAGTGCAATAGACCTCAGAGTGTCTTTGGCTTTCGCAACAAGCTTCTTGGAAATGCAATGGTTAACATCCTTGGAGAATCTAGCCGTCCTGCCGGAAAGCTTCTTCAGGTGGCGCTTGGCCGATTTGGTTCCTTTGGACTGAAGCCTGGCTTTCAGAGAATCAAGTCTCTCTCTGGTCTGGCTGATCAGCTCACTGGAATGCGCTTCTCCATCAGAATCGACAGCAAGGTACTTGATGCCGAGGTCAACTCCAAGGGTTCCTTTAGGGTCGTAAGGAGTCTCTTCGTCAACCTCTACAATTGCGCAAAGGTAGAAGATTCCGTTAACCAGGATCAAATCAGCCTGTCCTCGGATTCTGTCAAGCCTTGCTTTCTGGTATTCTCCGAGTTTAACGGGAATGGTTTGTCTGCCTTGCAGCGTGATCAAAGAAACTTTCTCAAGTCCTTTCCAGGAGAGGATACGCTGATCATAGACGATAGCACCATCAAGACGGAACTCTGGCTTAATGGACTTGTCTCTCTTGTAGGTTTCGCAGACCTTGGAAATGGCCCTAATCGTAAGTTGGGAGGAAAGACCAAACTGATCTCTAACTGGATAGTAAACCGTCTTGTGGATCTCAACCTTGTTGGCACTATGCAGAGCAAAAACAGTCTCTGCTATGTGGTTGCACGCCTCGTTAAACCTCTTCATTGTTTCGCAGAGCATCTTATGTTGCTCCGGGGAGGGACCGAGCTTAACCATCAAGGTCTGAAGCATTCCACTGAATGTTATCTTCAGGGGATAGATATTTTTGGCACGCAGCAAAAGTATTCGTGGAGTGTACCCAATTCCTCCCACCCCCTGAAGGGAGTGGGTCTCCTTGGTGCTTTCCTATGAAGATACTCCTCCTATCCTCCCCTGTGGTTCAGCTGGACTTCGACCGCATAGCCCGCCTGCCCAATCTGGGACTGGCCAGCCTGGCGGCGCATGTGGATGACCTGTGCACCGTTCATGTGGCAGATATTCACGGCCTGAAAGGTTACCGGGAATATGTGAAAAAAATTGTCCAGGGATATGATCTCGTCGGCCTGACTGCTATGAGCTTCCAGTATCAAGAGGCACTAGCTCTGGCCAGGATTGCCAAAGAGGCAGGGGCTCAGACGGTCTTTGGCGGCTATCATCCCACTCTCGCGGCAGAGGAAATCGGCCAGAGCGATGACAGCCAGCTCATCGACTATATCGTGCGGGGTGAAGGCGAGGCCACCTTCCGGGAGCTGACAGAGTCCCTGCTGGCAGGAAGAGAGTTCAAGGGGATCTCGGGCCTCTCCTATCATGATCAGGGCAGCAGTAGAATGATTCACAATCCGGCCAGGCCTCTCTTGGATGTATCGGATATCAAGATGCCAAACCGGGATGCCCGCCTGATCTCCAAGGGCTTCTACAGCTTTGATGTGCCCATCGACTCGGTGGAGACCAGCCGCGGATGCACTCAGGGCTGCAAGTTCTGTTCCATCAACCTCATGTACGGACGCCATTTTCGCACCTTCCCCATTGAGAGGGTAGTCGAGGATATCCGGGATGCAGAGGAGCATGGTGCCGGCTCGATTTTTTTCCCGGACGACAATATCACCCTGAATCCCAAGAGGCTGGAGAGGCTCTGCCAGGCAATAATCGATGCCGGGCTAACTCACCTCCGTTACAAGACTCAGGCTTCCGCTTCCGGCATAGCCTCGAGCAAGAGGCTTGTCGACAAGATGGGCGAGGCGGGTTTTGACGGCGTCTTTTTGGGGGTGGAGAGCATCAATAAGAGGAACCTGGAGTTCTTGGGCAAGGGCAAGATGTCAAATGATGCCGAGATCGCGGTGCAGTACCTGCATGACAACAACATCATCGTCTCCACTGGCCTCATCGGCGGGAACCCGGATGACGATGAGGAGGACCTGTGGGAGAACTTCCATCTGGCCCGCAGGCTGAAGGTGGACTTTCCCATCTTCTATATCTCCACTCCCTATCCGAAGACCCAGATGAGAGCGGAGCTGGAGGAGATGGGCCTTGTGACCAGGAACGACTTCAACAAGTACGATGGCATGCATGCCAACCTGAAGACGAAGCACCTCTCAGACGAAGAGGTGCAGTACATCACCTGGGAGATGAATGCCCGCTACTATGACCTGGACTGGATCAGGTATAACAAGGTGAAGAAGATCTACCCCAAGTGGTTCGCAGGCGAGATCAAGAGGCTGGTCCCCTTCTATGCTAAAAGGAAGCTGAACCTGACCACTGGGAGGAGGACGCCCCGGGATTTCTTCCAGGAGGATTTAGAGAAGGGGGAGCTATGTAAGGGAGTGGTTTAGGATATCGGGATCTGGCTAATTTAGGCCGGATTTATCACCCGCTAGGATCTTTTTCAGGTCATCTTCAATTTTGATCGAATGCCGACAAAGAATTAAAGACCTATCCGCATAAGCCTCTCTTGGATTTTAGGGGATGGCAGGAAAGTGGCGAGGAGAAAAAGGAACAACAATACCAGTGGACTGAATTCAGCAGGGCAGGTGGCCCCCGCCCTGGCGGAGGACGCCCATCTGGATATTTCCATGCTTGAGACCTGGCTGTGGGATGCGGCCTGCGCCATCCGGGGGGCGACGGACGCGCCCAAGTTCAAGGACTTCATTCTGCCTTTGGTCTTCTTCAAGCGCCTCTCCGACGTCTTCGAGGACGAGTTTGCCGCTCACGTCCGGGAATACGGGGACGAAGAGCTTGCCAGGACTATTACAGGTGCTGCACTATCCAAAAACCTTTGCTGCCAATGTATCCAAGCCTCCCCGGCGTTGAGGGGGCTCGTTGGCCGCGGCACGCACCCCGCGGCGTCCACTGATAAGAGGCATGTGGAGATCTAGAACAATGCGATTCCTGGCAAGCGCAGAGTAGCTAAAATTAAAGGCAGCAAGATGGAAATGGCCCGTCTGCACTATGTTTTTTTCCAGCCCATGACAGAGGAGTAAGTCAGCAGGAGTTCTGGCCAATCATGGTATATTCAATTAAACAGATGGCTGCCCTTCTGCCTCACGGGCTGAAATCCAATTTTTCCCAGGGCTTTGATAACCTTATCTGCGCTAACCGGTTTCAACCTCAACTACTTGCACCCCAATGAAGCTGCCCATTTCACTCGCATCCTCTTCTTCCAGACATAGCAAAATGGCCTCCTTAATTCGGCTCATCAGTTCATCCAGGCTCTTTGCCTGAGAATGGCAGCCCGGAAGCTCCGGAACAGTGGCAACATAGTAGACATCCTCATCCTGTCTTACTACTACATCGAACCTCATCAAAAACACCCGCTCATTACTATGAATTTTCTCTTGATACATTTAGCTTCTGCATGATTCAAGAATGCTGCCCAAGATGTTAACAGCCTGCCTTTGCCATGAGCTTTTTCATGAGCTTTTCCATTCCATGACAGAGGAACTGATGACCGGCAGGCTGCGGGCGGAGAGTGGGAGCTGGCGAAGCTTAGAGCTTCAATAAGGTAGCTTACTTTTTGCCCGCCTGGCGCATATTTATCTAATTATAAAACTATGAGGGCTTGTTCTGAAATCCACCAGCACCACAGGATGCGGTCCTGCCAGATTCGGACTGGCCGAGATGCACAGAGCAATAGCCTTTGAGCCTTATTCAGATTAGCCGCAATCCAAGCCTCATACCACCAGTCGACCTCTGCCGCCAATAGTATCCAAGCCACCCCGGCGCTGAGGGGGCCAGGGCACTTCCGCGCGTTTAACCGCGCGCGTCGCCCACTAAAAAAACAGATTCAAGGATTAATATTAACCTCGATATATCAAGAACAATCGACAGCCCACATGTATTTCCTGGCTCTGATAGTCGCCGGCCTCTATCACGCGCAACAACCGCGCGCTGCGCCCCACTTAAAAGAGGCATAAGAAGCCACAGCGCAATCAAATAGAATCCATAGTGATCGCTACCGGAGATACGATCGAAAAATGTCGGGACGATCTCATAGAAGTAATTGAAGAGTGGGTTGCCATTCGCCTGCAAAGAGGCTTTGCTATTCCAGCCATCGATGGTCATACGATAGACGTCTCTGGGGAGCCGATGGCTATTGTGTAAATTGACTCCCGTTCCTTATCGCGTCCTCATAAAAAAGCTCAAAAATCTGGGCCTGGAGGGACCACACTCTGGCAGCAAGCACCCTTACATGAATCCAAAAATATAGAAGAAGCTGATAAGCGACAGGCTCCAGGTTGGATCGCTGGGCTGAAGCGGCAAAATCTGCCGAAGCGAGAGATGGATGGCTGGTCAGCCACGTTTCAATATTCGCAGCGCATCAGCCAAACGATCCTTCTTCCTGGCCAGATAATCCTCTGTTGATAAAGGGCATCTCACAAGATCTATAAACTCGCTGGTATTAATTCCAAGCTCTTTGGCCATGGCGCCCAAGAGAGGCGCACCGATATCCTGGTTATTTCCATGGCTCAGAAAAGTAGCCGCTTCTTTCTTTTCATTAATGCGAAGAATGTAATATCGATGATCTGTATTGCTTCTTGTAAAGCCCTTCCTCCGAAGCCCTGTCTCAACCTCATTCTGGCTTAGAACAGCGGCCATCAGCACGCCTTGAACATTTCCTGGAGCAATTCCCTTTGCATCCTGCCGGTTTCGCCCAATTCCTCTTCAGGACACGAGACATACTCACTCCATAAAAAGTCAATGTACTCAAATAACTTCAGCTTTGCCTCATGATAATCGATGGAGCTTCCTTGAGCATCTACAAAGGGCAGGCAGACAATCCACAGCCCATCGTCGTAGTCGACCTGCAGGTTAATTGGGATCCTGGGCACAAATCTCCTCGCCCCTACAAAGAACTCCATTAAGGGATGCTTTTCGTAGAACTCGATTGTCGAGGATTGGGCAGCCATTGATATTAGTTGGATCTGCACCCTATTTTAATTTTTTCCGCGTAAGGTGTAAGGGACGCACCTCATGGAGGATTTGAAGGAGGCAGAGGTTTCCAGGGAAGAGTGGTTTTCAGTCTGATGTAAGATATGCTAAGTATGCTACCAATGCTTTTGTATGCTTGAGGAATTGCCGTCATTGCACGAGACTTGTTTTATGGCGAGACTATTCCTCATCATGGAAGAGCTGTGATAGCGGGCGGGCACTGATGGAGGCATAGAGATTCGGTTGGGGAAGGTGGTTGGTGGCCGGCGGTCATCTGGCCCGCCCAGTGTATATTTTGCTAATTATAAATGCGCGCGCTCTTTTTGGGCGGCGGTGCCGGGTGCAACCAGCTGATAAAAACGTCAAATGAATGAAAAATGTCTATATCACTTGTTCATCATCACCAAAAGCCCCACTGCCGCTAAAGCCGCAGCTGCAGCACCATATAGAAACGAAGCCTCTGCCCCCCACACAGACCAGAGGGCTCCGGCGACCAGGCTGGAGATGATGGAAGCCACCCCCACGGCTCCATAATATATGCCCAGAGAGCTGCCCCGAAGTCCGGCCGGGCAGAGGTCGGAGACATAAGCCCTCTCCGAGCCGTCCACCAGGGCATAAACCAGGCCGTACATAGCAAAAAGGGCAATCAAGCCCCAGAGGCCGGAGACAGCGGCAAATCCAACTGCCGTCAGGGCAAAAAGGGAGTATCCCAGGAAGAGAACCCTCTTTCTTCCCACCCGGTCAGACCAAATGCCCACCGGCATGGCCAGGAGGGCATAGACCAGATTGAAGAGCAGATAGAGAAGAAGGGGCGCTGCCACTGCCATCGATCCGGAGAAATGGGCCTGGGCGCGGAGGATGAAGAACATGTAGCTGAAGTTGCCCAGGGCAAAGAGGCAGGCTATGAATAGAAAGCACTTTAACTCCGGCGATAGAGAGGAGAGATTCAATCTGATGCTGCTAGTGCAGCAATCTGGAGCGCGAAAGCTCTCTTTTACCCAGTAGAAGGGAATCAATGCCGCCACTGAGAGGATCCCCGCCAGCATCAGAATGGAAGGGTAGCCAAAGCCGCCCTGCCAGAGGAGATAGGCCAGCATCGAGCCGACGACTGCACCCGCTGAGTCCATGGCCCGGTGCATGCCAAAACCCCGTCCTCTGTGGCCCTGATCAGTGGACTCGGATATCATGGCGTCTCTGGGAGCGGACCTCACTCCTTTGCCGCTTCTCTCCAGGGTCTTGAGGAGGAAGACATGCTGCCAGGCAGAGGCAAAAGGCAGGAAGAGCTTGCCCATTGCCGATATGGCATATCCAGCCACCACCAGCGGCTTTCTCCTGCCCAGGCGATCAGACCAGCATCCCGAGAGAACCTTGAGGATACTGGGCAGGCCGTCGCTCACCCCGCCGATGAGGCCAACCGCCATGCTGCCTCCACCAAGTTGAGCGATGAAAAGAGGGAGGATGGGCTGGATGATCTCGCTGCTGATGTCGTTGAGAAAGCTGACAACGCCCAGCAAGAGGACGTTCATCCTCGTCTTTGCATCCGTCCGCTGATCGGGCTTTGGGCCTGTGGCAGGAGTTGCCATTTAGTTCTTCTTTGGGCTTGGCTTTTTTGCTTTTTTAGTGAAAAAAATGGGTCTCGATATCATTCCACCTGAATTCTCTGGGAGTCTACTACCATTAGCTTGGGAAGATGGACCTCCAGGATGCCATTATTGAAGCTGGCTTTAGCCTGCTCCGGCTTGACCTCAAGAGGCAGCTTGATCTCACGTTCTACATTTCGGTTCTCGATCTCCTGGCGCAGGTATTTTCCCTCACGGGCCGCTGATTTGGCGCTTATGGTGAGGGTGTCCTCCGTCACTCGGAGATCGATCATATCCTTGCTCCTTCCCGGCAGGGATACGAGAGCGACCAGCTCGTCCTTTCCGTCCATGAGATCTATAGCAGGCTGATCCTGGCTCTTCTCCATAGAGATATCGCTTGGCAGGTCACCCAGAATCTTCTTCGCTGCCTGAATTGATATGCGAGCGACCTCAACCGCTGCATTGCCTATCATCTGCTCCAGATCGCTGCTTCCAGATGGATATGATTTCATATACAAAAATAGGTCGTTGTATCATAAAATCCTTTGCTTCCTTGCCGCGGGGAGAGCAAATTACTTAAACGCCTCTTTCGAGTGGAATGCTGTGAAGGACAGGGAAGCACTGAAACTGAAAAAGCCAGTAATAGAAGCGTGCATCAAATCAGCTCGGAAATATGGAAAGAGCGATGCAATAGGACTTCTGCGAGGCACCCTCTTCCTGGAGAGTGAACCCATGTCCCTGGATATGCTGGCAGAGAGCACCGGCTACAGCAAAACCACCGTCCGCTCCAGCATGAACCTGCTGGAGAGCTTGGGGATAGCTCGCCGAGTGGTCGACCCCCAGGATATGCATCATAACATCAAGCAGCATCGCTACGCCCTGGTGAACGATGCCGAGGCAAAAAGGCAGGTCATTCTCTCAGCAGCCAAAGAGGAGGTTGATCTGATCCTGCAAGCCCTTCTTCAGGTGAGAGATAACCTGGAAAGAGAAGAGAATGAAGGTTGTAATAGAGCAAGGGATAAAGGGTACAAGCGAGAGAAGGATGAAGGGTACAAGAAAGAGGAGAAACTAAAAGCCCTTTTAGCGGAATCCCTGCAGTTTTATGAGGAGATGAAAAGGACGCTGGATCTGATAAGCCGGTTCACCTCAAAGGAACTGATAGAGATCCTGGAAGAACATGATAGATAAAAGAGATCTCTATGTCGCTCTCTAGCCGGCCAGCTATCATCGATTAAGATCTCATCTTAATGGGCTGACCTTTAGGATTTACGCTCTGGTCGTTCTTCTTGGCCAGGCAAGAATCCAAGCCGCCAGCAGCCACAAGAGAAGGAATGCAATGACGAGCCTTATCATGATCAATCACAATCATTAATAGTGATGTTTTGGTATATCTATGTTTTCCTCAGTCGAAGCTCGATGAGGGATTGGAGAAAATAATCTGCAAATGGCATAGCCTGATATATGTTGCAGCCCAAATATCTTGAAATGGTGTTTGGATATGAGAGCGATCAATGCTGTTTTGCTCCTGGCTCTGCTGCTGATCTTTTCAGGCTGCGTTGAGCGGCCAGAGGCCCCGGCGGTCTCAGAGCAGGAGGCCACAGAGGAATGGAAGGCCGATGGGATAGTCCGCGAGGGGGAATACACCCGCAGCATGCTTCTTCAGGCCCCGACCAGGCAGGGCTACAGCGGCGGAGACATGCAGATCTCCTGGAGAAATGACGAAGAAGATCTCTATCTCGCCCTGAATGGCAGCACTCTTGGCTGGCTGGCGCTGGGCTTTGAGCCTCTGGAGTGGATGAAGGACTCCGATATAATCCTGGCCTCGGTGGACAAAGGCACTGCTGTGGTATTGGATGAGTACTGCACAGGCAACTACGGCCCGCATATCGAGGATACCATGTTGGGTGGTACAGACGATATCCAGGAGTTTTCTGGAAGCGAATCAGCTGGCAGGACCACCATAGAGCTGAAGAGATCGCTCCAGTCCTCTGACCGTTTTGACAAGTCCTTCTCCCCTGGACAGGCGGTCTCCATCATCTGGGCGCTGTCCGACAATCCTGACATCAGCCAGAAGCACGATGTGGCCTACGGCGAGGGCATACTCTCATTGACCCGCGCGGGTGGTGTGGCGTCCGCTTCCCTCCCAGGATCGCTGACCCCGATAGAGAAGGATGGTCTCATCTTCATCTGGGAGGAGGAGAAGGCAGCCCGAGACATCTACTCATCGCTATATGAAAAGAACAATCTCACCATCTTCCTGGATCTGACCAGATCAGAGGAGAGCCACATGGACCAGGCGAAGGCGGTCATCGAGAAGTACGACCTATCCCTTCCCAAGGATGTGCCGGTAGCCTTCGGAAACCAGACACTGCAGAATATACACGACCGCCTCCTGGCAGAGGGATTGGAGTCCGATGAACAGGCCCTGAAAGCGGCGGCAGAATTTGAGGAGATAAGCATCATGGACCTGGAGGCTGAGCTGGCGGCGGTGGAGAACGAGGATGTCAGGACCATGTATCAGGGACTCCTGGCGGGCTCAAGAAAGCACCTTCGCTCTTATGTCGCCGACCTTAGGGACCAGGGAATAGAATATGAGCCGCGCCATCTTGAGAGGAGCGAGTTTGAAGATACGGTGCGGGTATAAAAAGGGCTGCATTTTGTGCGGTATGAGCCTGGTTAGTCTGGCAGACTCGGAGGGATGAGCTGGTAATTCTGACTGCCATGCAGGACAAAGCCGGGCTCTATCCTTTGGGAAAGCCATGATGGATGTCATACCGGAAAGAAAAGAAAATGCAGACAAAAAAACGGCCCTGACGCGCCATCCTTAATCTCCCAGCAGCCGTATAGTAACCCATGCTCCAGGACTTCTGTCTGACCATTGTGGTTGAAAACTCCGCTTCCCTTGAGAACGACCATCTGCAGGCCCAGCACGGCCTGTCCATCCTTTTGGACCTGGATTTAGGATCCGAAAACATGTTGCTGCTCTGGGACACCGGGGCCACCCCGGACGTGATGCTCCATAATACCGATGCTCTGCATATAGATCCAGAGGAGATCGACCTGATCTGCCTCAGCCACGGCCACTACGATCACATCGGGGGACTGATGGGCTTGCTGCAGAGGAGGAGGGCACCGGTTCCGATCGTTGCCCATCCTGATATCTTCGCCCCCAAGCTGAAGGTCCGGCCTTTTTTAAAGTACATAGGCGCTCCCTTCACACGGGACCAACTGGAGGCTGCAGGGGCGATAATGCTCCCCTGCCGCGGCCCGGCAACGCTGGCTCCGGGGGTCATGACCACCGGTGAGGTGCCCCGGGTGGAGTCCTTCGAGACGGTGGAGGGATTCTGGACTATGAAAAATGACCAGTACACTCCTGACTCCATGCCTGACGATCAATCACTGGCCATACATCTGCCTGGAAAGGGGCTGGTTGTGATCAGCGGCTGCGCCCATAGCGGCATCATCAACACTATAAGATATGCCCAGAGGATAACAGGTGAGGAAAGGCTGTATGCGGTGATAGGCGGATTCCACCTCATGGATGCAGACAATAAGCGCATAGATGCCACTGCCAGGACCTTGCTCGATCTGGACCCGACAGTTGTCCGGCCGGGTCACTGCACCGGTCAGAAGGCCCTCTCCCGGCTACAGGATATACTGGGGGAAAGCTGCCAGCCTCTGGCGGTGGGAGATTCAATCGAGTTTTAAGGATAATGGAGATGGGGGGATGGAGAGATTGATAGCTTTTGGGCCTGTGCCTTCCCGCAGGCTGGGACGATCCCTGGGGATCAATAATATACCGGCCAAGATCTGCAGCTACTCCTGCGCCTACTGCCAGGTGGGCAGGACTCTGCAGATGTCGGCAGAGCGCCGCCCCTACTATCCCCCCCAGCAGATCTTCGACCAGGTGGCCCAGAAGGTGGCAGAGGCAAGAGATCTGGGCCTGACCATAGATTACTTATCTTTTGTTCCTGACGGCGAGCCCACGTTGGACAGCAACCTGGGCGAAGAGATCGATATGCTCAAAACACTCGGCATAAAAATAGCGGTGATCAGCAATGCCTCCCTGATTTGGGATGAAAGGGTTCGAGAGGACCTATTCAAAGCGGACTGGGTGTCGGTCAAGGTGGATTCTCTGGAGGATAAGGCCTGGCGGCGAATAGACCGGCCCCATCGCAGTCTCAGGCTCGATATGATCCTTCAGGGAATCGAGGATTTCGCCCGGGAGTATAGTGGCATCCTGGCCACGGAGAGCATGCTCTTGGCTGGCGTAAACGATGATGAGGCCAGCCTCCTGGCCATAGCTGAGTTCCTGGAGAAGATCGATCCTGAAGTATCATATATATCCGTTCCCATCCGTCCTCCGACAGAATCATGGGTACAGATGCCCTCCCCGGAGAGCCTGTACCTGGCTTATCAGATATTCAGCCAGAGGCTGAAGAGGGTTGAGCTCCTGGTCGGATATGAGGGGGACTGCTTCGACTTCACCGGCGAAGCTAAAGAGGATATCCTGGCGATCGCCTCCGTTCACCCCATGAGAGAAGTTGCCCTGAGAAGATTTTTAGAAAAATCTGGAAATAGCTGGGATATAATAGAAGAGCTGCTGGAAAAAAAGGAGCTCATTCGCATCGAATACCAGGGCAACAGCTTCTACTTGAGGCGCCATGAGAGACAGGATAAGACAGGAACTGAGTAAGAGGGTCACTGGGCAATTAGAACGCCTCAACACCACATCCGCTGTAAGATCCCCCAATCAATAATCTAGATAAGCGATCCTGATCGGGAGATCTTGGGAACGGAATTCTGTCCAGTCTTATCCCACCGAGGCCAATTTTTAGCCAGAAGGTTTGGCCTATCCGATCTATGCCTGGCGGCTTCCCTGCATCGTTCCCGACCAGGCCCCTCCCTGAGCATCATAGGCATTGAAGCTGCCGGAGAGATTATCTTCGCTCATGGTGAGAGTGCACCGATAGAGCATCATATTCTGCATATCGACCATATCCAGATAGAGCACATCCTTAGCCGTCCATCCGCTGGCAGACAGGTCTTTTGTCGTTCCGAACGAGGTGAGCATGCCCCGGCCAAAGACTGCATCCTTGTTCTGCACGAGCGTAAGATCAACCGTGCCCGGCAAGCTGCCATATAGATTCAGCCTCCAGTTGCCCCGCAGATCCTGAGTGATCCGAACGAATGGACTCAAATACTCCCGGCCGCTGATCTTATCCAGGTACTCCTCTGAATGCTGTGGATCGATTGGGCGCATCAACGGGTCAATGCTCAGTGGATCGGCATTTTGATCGATATAGGTCTTAACATTATCCTGGTCTGCGATACCTATTGACTCGCCTGGCATGAGGAAGATATCGCTTCCCAGTGGATCGTAAGCCTGGGCCACCATGAAGAGGCTGGCTATCATACAGATCATCAAGGCCCCACGGGCCAGAGGATATTTTGTTTTCATCTTAATCAAACCCCCAATTCATCTTCGCCGTCTTATTAATAAAAAATTCGCCTCCTAAAGCTGCCCCTCCAGGCCCTTCCACATATCTTCGATCGCCTCGGCCACCGGTCCTCCGATCTCCACCACGGCCAGAGCTTTGACCATGGCATCGATGACCGAGGTATGATAGGGCAGCCTTCCCGCGATCTTCACCCCCCTCTTCCCACACAGCTCCTCGATCTGCCTCGCAGCTTCGGGGTTGAGGTCATACTTGTTGATGCAGACGGTGGTCTTTATGCCGAAGTGGCCGGCCACATCCAGGAGCCTCACCAGATCGTGCTCCCCGGTGACGGTGGGCTCGGTCACCACCAAAGCCAGGTTGACTCCGGTCAATGATGCGATCACCGGACAGCCTATTCCCGGTGAGCCGTCTATGAGGATCAGGTCCAGGTCCTTCTCTGCCGCCAGGTCGCGAGCCATCTCCCTGACCATGGCCACCAGCTTTCCTGATGCTTCCTCCCCAGGATACAGCTCGGCATGGGCCATGGGGCCGAATCTGGTCTGAGAAATGTAAGCCTCCCCGGCTTGGATATCTCTCATCTCGACTGCGTCCTCAGGACAGACCAGCTGGCATACCCCGCAGCCCTCGCAGAGGGGAGTTTCAACCTCAAAATCGCTTATGGCACCGAAGCGGCAGGCATCCTGGCAGATCCCGCATTGGATGCATTTCTCTTTATCTATGAATGCCCTCTTGATGCCATAAAAATCCCGGCTTTCCAGGATATCGGGCTGGAGGATGAGGTGCAGGTCAGGGGCGTCCACATCGCAGTCGGCAAAGACTGCCTTCCCCTGGGCGAGAGCTGCCAGTGAGGCGATGATCGAGGTCTTGCCGGTTCCGCCTTTCCCGCTAACTACAGCGACCTGCTTCATAATATCATCTCCTCAATTCTCTTCGCCAATTCGACAAACCTCTCCCTCCACTCCGGCATATGAAGGACGAATATCTCTCCCCGTGAGTAGATCTCAGCTATCCTCCGGTCCAGAGGAATCTCCATCAGAAGGGGTATCTTCTTCTCCTCGAGGTATTGGTAGAGCTTCCGGTCACCCACACCACTCTTGTTGACCAGCACCGCCTGGGGGATTTTCATCTTGTCCAGCACCCTCAAGGCGATGTCCAGGTCGTAGAGGCCAAAGGGGGTGGGCTCGGTGACCAGCAGGCAGAAGTCGCTCCCTCGCACCGACTCCACCATGGAGCAGGAGGTGCCTGGGGGGCAATCGACGATCACCGTATCGCCCTGGGCCCTCTCTTTTACCGCTTTGATGAGAGGAGTGGTCCTGGCCTCGCCAAGGGCCAGTTCTCCCCAGATGATATCCATGCCACCGGAACGGGCGTGAAATATCTCCCCTATCGATCGAGAGCCTTCGCTTATGGCCTTCTCCGGGCAGATGATGCTACAGGCCCCACAACCGTGGCAGAGCTCGGGAAAGATCAGCACCGTCCCAGGGAGCACGGCCAGAGCATGATAAGCGCAGACTTCACTGCATTTGCCGCAATGGGTGCACAACTCCTCATCTATCACCGGCACAGCAACCTGGCAGCTCTCTTTCTCCAGAAGGGTTCTGTCCGGAAAGAAAAGGTGAGAATTGGGCTCTTCAACATCACAATCTGCGATTGCAATCCGCCCATCACCCAGGGAATAAAGAGAGGCAGCAAGCGAGGTGGAGACCAGAGTCTTGCCAGTGCCGCCCTTGCCGCTAGCTATGGATAGCTTCAACTCATCCCCTCTAATTCAAAGACTAATGCTTATGATCCTGACAGGCGTTATCAGGGCTGGCTCGGCTCAGCACATC
>ENA-UOOK01001877-UOOK01001877.1-fermentation-metagenome-genome-assembly--contig:-NODE-1877-length-26963-cov-6.177568_pt1 | contig 26963 bp, 30 predicted proteins | sample MGYA00245777_ERZ724023 | MGnify/ENA primary metagenome ERZ724023 (study PRJEB28704, sample SAMN03018312) | fermentation metagenome | biome: anthropogenic terrestrial biome; feature: soil; material... | reverse complement strand
CTGTGATTGTAGAGTCTGGAAAAATGTTGCGAAATGTCCTACATTACAATTCGGCCCTGGTACTCAAGCTCAGTGTCATACAATAAATGAGTATATAGAAATAGAACAATATCTTGATGCAATATTAATATATGCTCAGTTGATTTTAGACTGGTGCAAAAAATAAGGAGGAAATAGTAATGACAAAAAAAGTATTAATAGCAGGGGAATCCTGGATGAGTTATACAACACATGTTAAAGGCTTTGACAGCTTTTACACTTCAGTATATGAGGAAGGCGTGGAATTTATCCGAAAAGCTATAGAAAAGGCAGGATATGAGGTGGAATATATTCCAAACCATCTTGCACCAGAACATTTTCCAATTACAATGGAAGAAATAAGTAAATATTCATGTGTTATTCTATCAGATATAGGTTCCAACACACTTTTACTTCCTCCAAAAACTTTCTTAAAAAGCATAAAAACACCAAACAGGTGTCAGCTGATAAAGGATTATGTTAATGATGGAGGGGCTTTCCTAATGGTAGGAGGCTATATGTCCTTCACAGGAATTGATGCTAAAGCAAGATATGGACAGACTCCTATTAAAGATATTCTTCCAGTTGAGTGTCTTGAAATAGATGATAGGGCAGAGCATCCGGAAGGTATTGTACCTGTAACTGTTAAGGAGCATGAAGTTCTAAAAGGTTTACCTGATGAATGGCCACATTTTCTGGGATATAATAAAACAAAGGCAATCCCTGATGGAGAGGTTCTTGTAACAATTGATGGAGATCCCTTTATAGCAGTTGGGGAATTTGGAAAGGGCAGGTCAGCTGTATTTACTTCTGACTGTGCACCACACTGGGGGCCTTCGGAATTCATAAACTGGGAATTTCATGATGAGCTTTGGAAGGGAATATTGAATTATTTAACCAAATAGTTTTGTAATTAAGAGGTGATAAGGTTATGTCAATACTTACTTCACAAGTACAGAGGGATCAAGCATTAAAACTATTGAAGGATGTTATAGGCATAACAACTGTAAATCCTGATGGAGGCGAAAAAGTTCTGGCAGATTTTATTGCCTCCTATTTGAAGGGTATTGGATGTAATGTTGAGATATCTGATTTTGCAGAAGGGCGTGCCAATGTTAGTGCTAAACTGAAGGGACGCAAAAGAGAAAATGCTTTATTGATAAATGGGCATTTGGACACAGTTCCCTTTGGCAACTTAGATGGATGGGAAACCCCGCCAGGCAGAGCAACAATTAAAAATGGATTTTTGTATGGACGGGGTTCAAGTGATATGAAAGGCGGCCTGTGTGCGGCACTTTATGCCTTTAGATGTATTGCCCTTGAAGGATTTATACCTGAAAATGACATAATATTTCTTGGAACAGGAGATGAAGAGTCCTTGGGGTTAGGGGCCCTGGAAGCTTTAAAGAGTGGATTATTTGATAAAGTAGGCCAGATAATTATCGCTGAACCTACTGGAAATGAAATTTCAGTGGCTTCAAAGGGTGCATTATGGCTGGAATTTACTATAGGTGGTAAGACCTCCCATGGAGCATACCCATGGGAAGGTGTAAATGCTGCTGAAATTGCTTATGAGTTATTTATAGGGATAAGAAAACTGATAGGTGAGGATACCCATAAATATCTGTCAAACCCTACTTGTACACTTACCAAAATATATGGTGGAGTGAAAGCAAATATGGTTCCAGATATATGTACAATGACTCTTGATATTCGTACTATACCTGGAATTAATCATAATGAGCTTTTGTGGAGAATTGATAATTTAATTACAAGCGTTAAAAAGACCTGCAAGGACTTGAACATAGAGTATAGTATATTAACCAACCGCATGGCAGTGGAAATAGAACCGGATCATCCTTTGGTTCAGAAATTATCGGGATCAATACAGAATGTATGCAATTATAAGCCGAAGCTGGTAGGTACAGGTTTTTTTAGTGATGCATCCATATTTTTAAGGGAATACAATATTCCAACAGTACTCTTTGGGCCAGGGGAAAGTAGTGAGGCACACAAACCCAACGAGAAACTATCTCTTGAAAAATATTTTAAATCAGTGAAGTGCTATTATAATTTTCTGAAATACAGTTAAAGTGTAGCAAAACAACATCTATTGTCTATAGGAGCAAGGAGGAAATAAATGAAAATATTGAATTTTGGATCTTTAAATCTAGATTTTGTTTATACGGTGGACCATTTTGTGAGGCCTGGTGAAACAATGTCTTCCCTTTCAAGGCAAACCTTTTGTGGCGGCAAAGGCTTAAACCAGTCCATTGCACTTGCAAGGTCCGGGGTAAAGGTATATCATGCCGGAGCAGTGGGTAAATCTGACGGAAATATGTTAATTCAAGTTCTTGATAAAAACAATGTAAATACTGATTATATAATGCAATATGAGGATGCAGCGACTGGGCATGCAATAATACAGGTCAATCAGAATGGACAGAACTGCATACTTCTATTTGGTGGCGCTAATCAGATGATCACAAAGGAGCATGTAGATAAAACTCTGGATAACTTTTCAAAGGGTGATTTTATAATTCTTCAAAATGAGATAAATTTACTTGATTATATTATGGAGAAAGCTCATAAAAAAGGGCTTATAATTGTCCTTAATCCTTCCCCTATGAATCAAAAAATTTATTCCCTCCCATTAGGTTATGTAGATTACTTTATGCTGAACGAGGTTGAAGCAGCAGATATATCTAAAGGTGCAGCAGGAGATGATGATTTGCTGGAGAGGCTAGGAAAGAAATACCCCTCTGCAAAAATTGTATTGACCCTTGGAGAAAAGGGTGTACGTTATAAAGATGGTGATCTGATTTTACAACATGGAATATTCAAGGTTCCAGCCGTGGATACTACTGCGGCAGGTGATACCTTTACAGGATTTTTTATAGGAAGCTTGGCACAGGGATATGATGTAAGGGAAGCTCTGAGGATTGCATCACTTGCTTCAGCAATTTCTGTTTCAAGAAAAGGTGCAGAAGCATCAATTCCATTTATGGAAGAAGTGAAGGCCAGTAAACTTGAACTAAAATAAATGAGACTGTTTAGATATAGAAGAAAATAAAGTATAAAAGTTGAAAAAGATTCTTCGCATAAACCTTCAGAATGATAAATTTTCAAGAAACTGTAATTCTGAATGTAAACGAAGGATTTTTTTTATTCAATGTATGGTAATAAACAGCATGATGGGAATATATCCCGTTAATAAAATCTAAGTAGAAGCTTTTTTACATTGACATTATTTATCTATTTGAATAAATTATAAATTAGCATAGTCATTGTATGGTCCCCCTGTCAAGATTTAGTACAAGTTAAAATGAGAAATTTATCCTCATTTTAACCTACAAGTAAATTACCATCAGCTAGGCTCTTTTGATACAAGCTTTCAAAGTCATTTGGTGACATGTAATCGCAGTGGCTATGAATTCTCTTCGTATTGTAAAAAGCCTCTAAATATTCGAATACGAGCTGATAGGCATGCCTGAAGTTTTGTATTTTAAACCGGTTCAACCATTCTCTCTTTATTATTGAATGAAAGGATTCAATGCACGCGTTGTCCCAAGGAAAAGCTTTTTTAGAATAGCTGCACTGCATTTTCTCGGTTGCTTTCCGGTATTGTTCGGAGACATACTGGCTTCCACGGTCACTATGCATGGTCAGTGGTAAATCCATGCTTCTTCTTGCTTTTGCTTTGTTTATTGTTTCAATTACGCAGGATACTTCCAGTGTTTCTGATAACGTCCAGGCAATGACTTTCCTGGAGAATAAATCCATAATACTGATCAGATAGACAAATCCGTCTATTGTCCATATATAAGTGATATCGCTGCACCATACAGCATTGGGCCTGTCAGGATTAAAGTTTTCATCAAGGATATTTTGCAGGGAATAATTAAAGTCAGAATCTTTAGTTGTAATCGTATAGGGCTTGACCCATTGGGCTTTTATCCCCATTTCCTTCATATACTTGCTTACGGTTCTTTCGGTAGTCTCACCGCTTTTGCGAAGTTCTACGGTTATTTTGGGAGCTCCATAATTCTGTTTCGATCCATCGTAGATCTTTTGTATTTTATCCTGAATTTCTTCCTTGCGTTTTTTCTGGTTCGATGGCAAACGTTTTAGCCATGTATTGTATCCTGATCTTGATACGCCTAAGATTTTGAGCATTCCGGAGACAGAGATAGGGCGCATATCTTCTTTTGATTTCTCTGCCTTTTGAGTAACTTCGATGTAAACAGCTTCCGTTAATTTCCCAGAATGCCGATGGCTTTTTTTAAGACATCAAGCGCATCCCTGGTATCACGGAGTTCCCGTTTTAATCGGGCAATTTCCTTTTCTTCATCGGAAGAGTAATTGCCGGAACCACGGCACTCGATATCACCGGAATCTTTCAGTTCCTTTTTCCAACGGGACAGGCTCTGCTGGCTGATTCCTAAGTTACTGGCACAGCCAACCAGCCCAAGGTCTTTATGATCCTGATAGTACTGGACTGCATCCAGCTTGAATTGTTTGTCGTACTGTTTTGCCATAATGAGATCCTCCTTCATCTGGTACTCTTATTGTAACACGAATTATTTATTTAGGAATTTCTCATTTTGACTTGTACTATTTATATTCTAACACCAATATCAACTGAACAACCTTTTGTAAGCCAAACCCTTTTATTTTCTTTATCCATTCAATCATCCTTCAAACTGTAGTTTTCATTTTCTCCTTTGACCAACATCTTTTTATGCTTTTCATCATTATTTCAAGTGCTGCATCTTCATCTATCTCGCTCAGCAAACCCGCTGAAAATAAAACATAGTCTGTATCTAAATATGCCTCAACTTCTTCCGGCATCAAAACTTCCTTAGATTCATTTTTTTTCTCTGCTGATTTGAGGATTTTTAAAGGATTATTGTTATATACCAGTATTCCACCTGTTCCTATAATTTTAGAAATTTCAGTCAAATTTTTACCTAACTGAACATTCTTACATCTTTTATTAAATGTATTTATCATTTTTCCTGCATGACGCCTTACTGCAGTATGAGTCGCTAACTTTGCAATAGTATCGTCTATTCTTACTTCTATTTCACAATCCGGTAGATAATCTATATTCTCTACTCTATGATTAATAGAAGCCCTTAGCTGTTCTTCTGTTATTTCTAATTCCTCTGCTATTGAATTTAAATATTTTTCATTAATAACTTCGCCTGAACTTTCTCTCATTCCTAAGTCACCTTCTACGGTACGTTTTCCGTATGGCTCTTTCAGGCCTATTAACTTGGCACCTTCGCAGCATGTGTTTATACTGAAAGAATATACATCTGTCGTAGCGCCACCTATATCTACTATTAACAAGGGGCCAATACCCTTCTTTTTATCAGTACCCTTACTCAACAATTCACCTGCTGCTAACACTGCTGCCGGTGTTGGTACTAATTGATTATGAAAATATTCCTTTACAATATTTAATCCTTTCATGCATGTTATGCGCTCCAAGAAAAGATTTCTGATAATCTTTTGAGTTGGCTCCACATTTAATACATCTAGTTCAGGTATAATATTTTCTACAATAAAACATTCCTTTTGATGTGATATCAACAATAGCCGTATTTCTTTATCCAGGTCAGAATTACCGGCATATATAATTGGAACCTGAATATTTGAATGTGCCAGCATGTGTGCATTTTTATATACCATGGAGGAATTTCCATGCTCATAGCCACCGCACAAAAGAATAATTTCAGTTCTACTTTCTTCTAGCTCCCTAACCATTTCCGTCGTTAGCAAACCGCTATAATTTCCAATTATTTTGGCACCGGCTCCAAGAGCTGCTGATTTACCTGCAAGGGTGCTCAGTGAATCCGTTAAACCGATTACCGACATTCTCAACCCCCCTGCAGCACTTGATGAGGCTAATTTTGTTGCATTGTTAAGTTCATCCTCACTAATAACTGTCTTAGCTAACTCAAAGCATTTCTTTAGAGCAATAGAAGCATCTATAGAAACGCTAGAGGGAACTTTTTCACTCAACAAAACTTTTCTATTATCCATATTTATTACAACAATTTTAGTAAATGTACTTCCAAAATCCACTGTAATTACATGTTTCATAACATTTCTCCTTAACTACTATACAAACACTATAACTTTAATCACATATTGCTAGACTATTATAAGGCTATGTTTTACGCTTAGCACACCATTTCCTGCTCAGTATAGGTTATTGGTTATTTGTTTATCATTATACAAAATAAAATGCACGCTGTCAAACGGATTTTGTTGTTTGACAACGCCGAGGAGTAAACTTTTACTTTGTAAAAATTGTTTTATTATTCAAATATCTTTTTTTATACTTTATAGCACTATACTTGCTTATTTTATCAATTATACCCGGCTTTTTATTTAAAATCTTCTGTTCATTTTTTTTAAGTTTTTTTAAATGCTTTTTAATTATATTCATTAATTGCTGTCTTTTCTCTCCTTAAAATCTATTTTCATTATCATAATTAATTTTACATTATTAAGATTAATATTACATTATTAAGATTAATATTACATTATTAAGATTAATATTACATTAATATAAAATTATAATTTCTCCTAGTTTTAAAAATATTAATCAGCTTAATCTTTCATTTACCGACTTTCTCAGCAACTTATAAACGGTTGTAATTAATGGTACTCCAAATAATATACCTGTTATGCCCATTAATCCTTCTCCAACTGTAACTGCAGCAAAAACCCAGATTCCCGGCAGTCCTATGCTGTCTCCTACAACCTTTGGATAGATTAGGTTCCCCTCAATCTGCTGCAAAACTACTATAAAAACAAGAAACAAAATTGCTTGCAGCCAGTCCACAGTTATAATTAATAAAAAACCTAATGCAGCACCTAAATATGCACCTATCATGGGAATTAATGCAGTAATTCCAACTACAGGTCCCACTACTTGTGCATACGGAAACCTTAAAACAATCATACCAAGGGTACAAAGTCATAAATTGTACAATTTGAGGAATTATAATATTTAAGAAAAATATTATCACTAAGATAATAGTCAATATTGCAAATAAAATACAAACTCCTCTGCGAGATTTTATTATAAATTTACTTTTACTCCTTGGAAAATATATTTTCTCATAGGAAACCACTATAATATTCAATATGAATGCCATAATAGCTCCAAGTAGCAAGGGGGCTATTGCAGTATATTGTTTTTTTGAGTAAATTTGCAATATCTTTAAAATTTAACACTGCTAATAAAACTATTCCTATTTGTTCAAAGAATATTTAATATATTTTAAAATATAAAGGGGGCTTTGTACCATGATTGAGAACTTTACGGATATAGGAGTAAGAATTTCCGACCAAATGGATAAGCTAGATTTAAAACAAGTGGACATCTGTAGGATTACTGGAATTTCAAAGAACGCTATGAGTAACTATGTGAACGGAAACAGAGTACCTGATACAATGGCTATCTATAACTGTCCAAGGTATTGAAGGTTTCTATTGAATGGCTTTTGACAGGAGAGGAGACGACCTCATATAAGAACAGTCTCTTAGATGCAGAGCCAATTCGCATGACAGATGATGAAAGAAGCATGATTGCAAAATTCCGAGTTTTGGAGTATGAAGACCAACAGGACACATTGGATATAATAGACATGAAATATAATCGACATATTAAAAAAGAAATGTCATTGACCTCGAGCAATGGAGGAACAGGAGGAAAGGCAGGTCTGTAACGCTACCGTTAGCATGCTAAACCTCTTTTTATTTCAATTATCCGCATCAATGTTTTAAAAATATATCTTCTCAATATACTTGTCAACAGTTTCTCCCCTAATCCCACCTTATCCCCAGTAAAATCAGGGTTTCCCACTATATCCCGGGTATTCTTTTTATAACTCATGTTTTGTCACATATCTTGTTAATCAACACATAGTCTTCCTCCTTAACATATTGCTTCAGTATTGTAAAATTAAAAGCAACTAAAAAAGGTTCATTTATCTTTTTTAGTTGCCCCTATTATCTATTTACATACATCTTTGTATTCAGGGTGTGTTTTTAGCCAGCCGGCAGCATACGAGCATGTTACGACGGCTTTTTTGTTGCTTTTCTTCAGATCATCCATCACTTCTGACATCAGCTTGTCGGCAACTCCGCGTCCTCTAAGGGAATTATCCACATATGTACGGTTTATATTAACTTTATTTTCGGATACCTGAGGAAAAGTAACTTCTGCAATACATTCACCTTTTTCATTTTCTAAATATATTCTATTACTTTCATGTTTAAAATCCATAATACCTCCAATAATTATATTTCACGCCTGATTGCATAACAGCATATTTGAACGATACATTAATTATCATATTCTATAAACAAACCTTACATAATGTTAACAAATTCTATTTTATCTTTTCCTTGTCAATTGTCTTAATTAAAAAATCAAGAAATTCTTCACGCAAATCTTTTCTCCTAAGTGCATATTCAACGGTTGCCTCCAGGTATCCTTCTTTATCTCCGGCATCATATCTTCTTCCCTCAAACACATATGCATACATGGCTTCTCTTTGAACCAGTTCCTTCAATGCGTCGGTAAGCTGAATTTCTTCGCCCTTGCCGGGCTTCGTATGCTCTAATATTTCAAATATATCCGGATTAAGAATATATCTCCCCAATATTGCAATATTGGATGGAGAATCTGCAACAGCAGGCTTCTCAACTAAATCCTTTATTTTGTATATTCTATTTTCAATAGGCTTCCCATCTACTATGCCATACTTGTCTACATCATTACTATCAACTTCCTGAACGCCTAATATTGTTGTTTTATATTCATCATAAACTTCAATCATCTGCTTTAAACAGGGCTTTTTCGAATATACAATATCGTCGCCGAGAAGAACAGCAAAGGGTTCATTACCAATAAAACTTTTTGCGCAAAGGATAGCATGACCCAAACCTTTTGGTTCCTTTTGGCGGATATAGTAGATACTGACCATATCAGAAATCTTTCTTACTTTCTCCAATAGGTCAAGCTTTCCCTTTTTTTCCAATTCAAGCTCTAGTTCGATTGATTTGTCAAAGTGATCCTCGATGCTCTTTTTGTTTCTTCCTGTAATTATCAATATTTCTTCGATACCCGAACTAACAGCTTCTTCAATAATATACTGCAGTATTGGTTTATCCACTATAGGAAGCATCTCCTTTGGCTGAGCCTTTGTTGCAGGTAAAAATCTGGTTCCCAATCCTGCGGCAGGTATTATTGCTTTTCGTACTTTCATTACTTTCGCTCCTATCAATTTTCTGTATTTAATAGTATATAATCTTCTTTTTTGTAACATATGTAACACGTATGTATCATTGCTATTTTAAGTAAAGCCAATCCAAATTGTACAATTGTATAGCCCACAATTTTAAACTCAATAGCTTTATAATATCATAAATCAGCATATGTTGCAATAAAAAAGCCTGCCACCTCGCCGCGTATAAGGCTTATAAATCTTGTTACCTACTTATACCCATAAAAACAAGGCACAGCATTCCAGGTCCGGTATGAGACCCTATAATGGGACCTACATAGTTTACAACAACATCTTTAACATTCACTCTATTTAAGACTAAACTTCTTAGATTTTCTGCATCCTTAACACAGTCACCGTGGTTTATAAGTATCGTCTGGCATTCAGGATTTTCGATATTTTTCAGTTCTTCAAGCAACTCTCTTATAGCTTTTTTCCTTCCCCGAATTTTCCTAACAACTTCTAACTTTCCTTCATTATTAACATTAAGCATCGGCTTAACATCAAGTATAGTCCCCACTGCGGCACTTGCTGCCGAAATTCTTCCCCCTCTTTTTAAATGGTCCAGATTGTCTATTATAAACCAATGGTTTGACCTAAGCTTGTTGTTTTCTATCCATCCAACGATCTCTTCACTTGACCTGCCTTGTTTCAAAAGCTCATTTGCATAATACACTATTAAACCTTGTCCCACAGAAGCGCTTTTAGAATCAATAACGGTTATATTAGCATCAGGTAATTCCTCCAAAACATTTTTTTTTGCAATAATTGAATTGTTAAATGTCTGACTTAATGCAGAAGAAAATCCAATATATATAACTACATTCCCTTCTGCTGCATATTTTTTAAACACCTGCTGAAACATATAAACAGTAATTTGTGAAGTCGAAGGAATTGAGCCGTTTCTCAGTTTATCATAAAAATCTTTGTAGCTTAAGGATTTGCCAAAATCATCTATATAATCTTTCCCATCAATTGAATAAGGAAACGGTATCACTATCAAATTGTTCTTTTTTATATAGTCATAAGGTAAATCACAGCATGAATCAGTTATAATAATACTTTTCATATCTAACCTTGGCCCCCCTAATTTCATAAAAATATATAGTCAAATAAGTATACTTTATTCAAAAAAATATTGCAATATATAAAAATCTATGCTTACAATTTATAAAACACAATATACATATATCTTATCAAATAATTACGAAAATTTAAACATCAAATTAAAAGAGATTAAATTCCTGTTTTGTGATTTAATCTCTTTTAATTTTGTCTACTTCTATAAATTGTTTAATTTGCTTTAAAAAGCGGTAACTCACCTAAGAATATGATGTCGCTTCTTTTGGCAGCATCACCCTCGGCAAGTATTGCAGCTTTTGCAACAATGCTTCCTCCGGCATCTTTCACCAGTCTCTCAATAGCCGACAATGATTCTCCGGTACTTATGACATCGTCTATTATGGCAACCCGTTTACCCTTGATTTCCAAAGCATCCCGTTCATCAAGAACCAATATTTGTTTCTTTTGCGTAGTTATGGATACTACCTGGTCAACAATGGGAGAATCCATATATGGTTTAATGCTTTTGCGTGCAACAATGTACTTTTTCATTTTTAATAGCCTTGATATTTCAAAGGCCAGTGGAATGCCCTTTGCTTCGGCAGTCACTAAAAAATCCACTTCAGGCAACATTTTTGCAATCTCCCTGGCTGCAGCACAAACAATTTCCGTGTCACCTAAAATTACAAAACTTGCTATACTTAAGTCACTATTAATTTTAATAACCGGAAGCTTTCTTTTAACTCCGGCTACTTCAATATTATATGTTTTCATAAATCCAATAAATCCTCCTAAAAATCTACATTCCGGTTAGCATTGCAACAGCTCTGAATACAACTCCCGCAAGCATACCGTAAAAAGGGTTAGAAATTGCCGTAACAGTCATTGTAATTCCTCCTACCATTACGCCTCCGGGTATACCTTCAACACTTAAGGCAGTCATTGCGCTACTTGGTGCAGTTACAATACCTCCAAGCACAAATAGAAATCCGGCTATAGATTCGCTGGGTACATAATTCCCTATCTTAGGCAGTAAACCGGCAAACAATATAACCGCCATAATACTCATCATTAAAACTGCAGAACGTAAGGGATTAGGAGCACCTCCCGTCGCAGAAATTATTGACTCTACAGGCCCGCCTCCAAAGCTTGCGGAAGCAAGGTCGGCCAAACTGCTGACAATTGACAGATGATCTATATTAACCTCTGTGTTTGCAATTGATCCTGTAATTTCGCCAAATGCAATATTTGCCCCTATATTCAGGCAAATTAAAGCTAACGCTCCCTGTACAACACTTGCATTAATTATTGGTTTCTGAAATACCAGTTTCTCCCTTTCAGTAATTTTAATGTCTGTTTTTTGTTTCAATGCAAACGCAAGAAAACTAGAACCCACTACAGACAATGTAACAGTATAAACTAGGTCTTCAGAAATCATATATATTACGAAACTCAAAAATATTGAAAAAAATCCAACAGTTTTGTTCTTTTTAGCCATACCTAATGCCACGTTTGCAAGCATAATACCTACCCCTGCCATCATTCCATTTGTTATTGCAGGCCCTATAAATTCAACAATCCTTTCTAAAAGTCCGAACAGCCCTATCAACGTCATTCCCACAGCAGCAACAATAACCATTGATATTCTTTCTTTCATATTTTTTCCCATCGTACCGGCCAAGGTAATAGTTTCAGCCTGAAATGAAATAGGTGCAACAACACCAAGAGCCAAGCATCCTACGACTCCAACAATAAATGCAAAAGCTGTAGGCACAGATGCAAATCCGAACGACAGTGCCAACAACCCCTGAGGCAGTCCATTAAGAACAACACTTAATGCTGCAAGCAAGTCCTTTAGTAAATCCATTATTCCTCCTAAATATTGCCCTCTATATATGCTAAAAGCAGGCTGATCAAATTTCTAATTTTTCGCCGGCCGTCTATCCCGAACTATCATGAAAAATATAAAAAAATCTGAATTTCCCTATGAAAAGAACTCCAGACTCAACAAAAGTCGGTCCATAAGACCGCATTATCTGTCATTCAGCTCATAGCAGGATAATTTACGGCTATCCCGTAGAAACTTTCGAACCATATTATCGAAGATATATGAGGACGAACTAATTAATTTAAATATAACAAATTATTCGACATTTTACAACATATTTTATCTGGAAATAAAATACAAATCAAAATCAATAAAATCCTTGACAGAAATTAATTACATGGTCTACAATTAGCTTAATATCAGAAAGCGCAATATATTAAATACATTAAATATATAAACTAATACTATATTTTTATTTAAACTAATAAATATAATTTACTTGGAAAATGGAGGCTGTTTGGATGAATATCTTGATTACGGCAGGCGGAACATCAGAGCCAATAGACAGAGTAAGAAATATTACAAATATGTCTACCGGAACATTAGGAAACACAATTGCAGCACAGTTTGATAAGGTGCCGGAAGTAGAAAAAATATATTACATATGCGGGAACATTACAAAATTGCCACAATCGGATAAGACAGAAATCATACATATAAGCGACACTGTTTCTCTAAAAAAAGCCATTGAGTCAGTATTTGAAAAAGCTACTGTTGATATTATCGTACACAGCATGGCAGTCAGCGACTACCGGGTAAAACTTGTAACCTCATGTTCAAAGGTTGCCGATTCAATATATAAGTGCAAGCAGTATAACTCATTTGATTCGTTGAATGAAGAAAATGCCGAAAGTTTTACATCGGATATTTTTGAAAATTCTAAAATAATGTTAAACAATCGTGGGAAAATAAGCTCAGACATAAATAACATGATCTTGGTAATGGAACGTACCCCAAAGATTATTTCACTTTTTCATGAATATTCCCCTAAATCCATTCTTGTAGGCTTTAAGCTGCTTGATAGTGTCAGCCGGGAAGCTCTGATTAATGCAGCTTTAAATGTAATGGAAAAAAACAAATGCAGCTTAGTACTGGCTAACGATTTGTCAAATATTGATGACAAACATCATACAGGATACCTTGTAACAAAAAGCGGTCATTACGAAATGTATAATACGAAGCTTGAAATAGCAAGTGCAATTGTAAAAGAAACAATCAAACTCAAAGGAAATAGAAAATGAAGGAAATTATATTAGGGGTTACCGGCAGCATTGCTGCATACAAAGCAGCAGACATTGCTAACCGGCTTAGCAAAAATAAAATAAACGTTAATACAATAATGACGGCTTCTGCCGAAAAATTTATTACTCCGTTAACCTTTCAGGTATTAACAAAAAAGAAAGTATATACGGATATGTTTGAAAAAGTATTCTATGAGGATGTAAGACATATTTCACTAGCTAAAAAAGCCGATTGCTGCCTGATTGCTCCTGCCACAGCAAATATCATCGGAAAACTTGCATCCGGAATAGCAGATGACATGCTCTCTACAGTAGTTATGGCAATTAAAAATAAACCCATAATCATATGCCCTGCCATGAATACAAACATGTATGAAAACCTAATAGTACAAGGGAATATACAAAAGCTTAAAAATCTCGGCTATGTATTTGTAGAACCGAAAGAATCCTTGTTAGCATGTGGCGATCTTGGGAAAGGAGCATTGGCAGATATAGAAACAATTCTAAAAACAGTAAAAAATGCACTTGCATAAAAACAAACGTATAAAATCAGAATTTAAAATTATTGTATTTTTCAATATATGAGTCAAAGAGGTGAATGATTTGATAAAATTTAGCAATACAATTGAAAGCAATATATTCATAGGTAATATACCTTCTATATTACTCACTCCAAAAGATGGGTCAAAACCATACCCTACAATATTTTTGTATCACGGATGGGGTTCAAATACTGAAAGACAAAGATTCAGAGGATTTATATTATGCAGCTTAGGTTATCAGGTTATAATACCATGCGCTGCTTATCATGGTACAAGGAACCCTGTAGACCATAACAATGTATACTATGCAGTAAATTATTTCTGGAGAGTTGTAATAAACAATATCGAAGAATCAGACGGATTGATACAAAAAGTCGTAATGAATTTTAACGCTGACCCAAATAGAATGGGGGTAATTGGAAATTCCATGGGTGGATTTACGTCAGCCGGAATATTTGCAAAGAACAAAAATATCAAAACAGCTGTCATATTTAACGGTTCCTGTGACTGGGAATGCTCCAACAAGATATTTATGAAACAATTAAAAAGTGGAAATACGGATATTGGAAAGTCCATAGAAGAAAAAATAAATAAATATGACCCTTCAAATAATCTAAAAGATATTATAAACAGACCTATGCTTCTATTACACGGTGATCATGACACTACGGTCTCTATAGAAGCACAAAGAGAATTTTATAAAAAAGCCTTACCTTTATATGAAGATAAAGATAAATTAAATTTTATCGAATATCCTAATCTGAACCATTTTGTAACAACGAACATGATGGAAGAAGCAGCAATCTGGTTTGACAAATATCTGTAACCAAACGAACCATTTAATTAGTTTTAAAATACAGGCGTAACCTCCGGTTAAATAAAACACAACCGTTTATTTAACCGGAAATATAAATTTCTGTCTTTAAATTAGTACTTATAATACTGCCAATAATATTAATGTCTTCTATTACCCTATATAATAATACATCATTATATAATGGCAAAGAGAACCTGCCAGGACAAATATGTGAAACAACTCATGAAATCCAAAATAAGTATTATTTATATTTGGCTTTTTAATCGCATAGATGACTCCGCCGATTGTATAAAATATTCCCCCGGCAAACAACCATAATATTCCATCTAACGGCATACTACTTACAAGAGGAGACAAAACAAATACGGCCAACCACCCCATCAATATATATAGCAGTGAACTAACCCAACTTGGAGCTGTGATCCAAAAAAGTTTAATAAATACACCTATAATTGTAATTGACCAGACCACCGTCAGCAGTCTATGTCCTATGGTATTATTAAGAACAAGCAAGCAAATAGGCGTGTATGTTCCTGCTACAAAAACGAATATCATAATATGGTCAAGTTTCCTCATTATCAATTTAATTTTATGCTTCGATTTATCAATAAAATGATAAATTGTACTAGTGGAATACAATAATATCATACTGATTCCAAATACTAAGAAAGCTGCACCTGTTGCGGTGTTTCCAGAATTCTTTGAATTGTTTAAAAGCAATACAGTCCCGATTATTCCAAATATGACGCCTACTAAGTGTGTGAACGCACTTGTCTTTTCTTTTTTATCAGTAGTCGTAATAACACCTCCATGTAGTTTTGATAACTATATTATGTAGTTATAATATTCCTATTATAAATAAATGTCAATACCATATTGAAAAATAATTTTTAATACCATATAATATTTACATATTAAGGTAACATAGGAGAACAACATGAAATTAGAAGAATTATTAAGCTTTTTAAATAGCACCGAATTTTTAAAACAAATTGAAAGTTCGAAAATCCCCAATATTAATTTATATATGGATCAAGTTCTTTCTTTTATAAACGAAAACTTAAAAGACTACAAACAAAACCCAAAAGATAAAATATTGACAAAATCAATGATAAATAATTATGTTAAAAACGAGCTTATTCCCAAGCCGGAAAATAAAAAATATAATCCTGAACATATTATATCACTGATTTACATTTTTTATTTAAAGCAAATATTATCCCTTGAAGATGTTAAAACTATACTAAGAAAATATGAAAAAAATCACTTTAACAGTAACGATATTAATAACCTGTATAAGACGTTTTTGCTGTGGGAACAGAAGGAAACAGGAAAATTAGAAAAAGAGCTTGAAACTTTAGCCAAAAATATCTATGAGGACTGCAGCAAAAACTTTGATGATGATGAAATTATATTTCTATTTATTATGCTGCTTTCATCTCAGGCAAATACTTATAAAATTATTATTGAAAAGCTTGCGGAACTCTTTCAGACATTAGGTGAGTAATGAAAAGAAAAGAAATTTACCAAAAAATTTTAATTATCATTTCAATTATTTTAATATTGATTATAGTAATTGGAATTTTTAAAAGATCAGCTCCTCTTTCATTAGAGACGATTACAAATATCTTAAGTTATACAAAGGAATCATCTGCCCAGACAATTCTTGTAATCTTGACTATATATACAATAAAGCCAATTGTAATGATTATTCCGTTGGTCGCCATATATATTGCAACTGGAATGATATTTCCGACTTTCTATGCCATAATGATATCATATGTTGGTCTTACCATTGAAATGACGTTAGGCTTTTTTATTGGCAGAAAAATAAGTAAAAGCAAAGTATTTGAAACCTTATCCGAAAACAAATATGCCAGCAAGATAATACAGTTTGGAAACAAAAACAGCATTTTAAGCAGCTTTATGGTAAGAGTCGTAAAAGGTCCTCCAGCCGATCTTACAAGCATGTTTATGGGTTCCACAGGAATGAGCTACATTCAATACATATTGGGAACACTGCTGGGTGTTACACCGGGAATGATACCGGTCATTTTTATGGGGAGTGCTGTTTATAACCCTCTATCTGCGAAATTTATAACACCACTTTTGATTTATATTATTTTTATGATAATAACATTTGTATTATTCAGGCGAAGACAATAAAAGCGCAGTGAAAAGCCCATAAATCCAATATAATCAATTATTTTTTTGCCTTCAAATATCGGCGTTGTAGAAATTATCATATAGTCCTCCTCAACTTAATATCATTATAATCGAAATTATAAATCACTTAACATTAAATAAAAAATAGCAGGAAAAAACTGAAAGTTAAACGGCTAAAAAGCAATAAACATACTAATATCAGTAATTCTTAAAAATCACCCTTTATAAATCACTTTAAATAAGATATAATAAATACTTATATGAAGCAAAGACTAATGTCTTTGTATTAACATATTTATTGTATAGGAGTGAAGCAATTAATTTATATTGGTGGAAACATGGGAAAAATAAATTTTAATACAAATGATATAAAGAGTTATGCAGAAAATTCAATTACCTACAATAGAGGTGCAAAATATTACAACGAAAATATGGTTGTAGAATTAAGCAGGCAAAAAATTCAAAATAAACCAGAAGACGGATACACAACAAGATATTCCGCTTTAGTTAAAGGAAAAAGCTATTCATCCTATAACACAACGGTTATTTTAAACGATAATGGCGATATAACCGACTTTGACTGCGATTGCCCGACATTTTCGGAAAACATGGGAAGTTGTAAACATATAGTTGCCGTTATGCTGAAAATATATTACAACAGCCACCCCAAAATAATTTCTTATGGAGATATTGTTTTTAAAAAAAATATCAATCAGCCAAAAAAACACAATTTTCCTCTTGAAGATTTAATAAATGTATTTGAAAACAAAATAAAAGAAAAAGTAGAATCGGATCAAAAGAAAGGTTATGTGTCACTGAAGCCCATTCTTGTTTTGTCAGGCAAAGAAGACATAGGAATTGAATTTAAAATTGGAAGTAAAAGGCATTATGTTGTTAAAGATGCATATGAATTAGCCTACAATATCCAAAACAAAGTTAATGTTGTCTACGGTAAAAGCTTGGAATTTGACCATGATTTGAGCGGCTTTGAAACATTCTCAAAACCATTGGCCGTATTTTTAAGGGATGAAGCCGAAACATACATGCAGATTGTTAAAAAAACTTCCGGATTATTCAGCGCCGGCAGCATAACCGGACGTACTTTTAAAATATTTCCTTTTTCCTTTGACAGTTTTTTTAATTTGTTTAAAGACCAGACAATTGAATGCCGCGGATATAAATATGCTTTTAACACCCTTATGTTTTTAGAAGAAGACCCGGAAACTGAATTTTATATTAATGAAGAAGCCAGCGGTAAGTATAGTTTTTCAACAAACTTGTATATTTGCTTCGAGACAAGTTCAAAAAATCATACTTATATTATTGCTGAAAACAAACTTTATAAATGTTCAAAGGAATTTACAGATACAATCCTGCCTGCAGTTAATAAAATTATGATACAGCCTGCTAAGGAAATTACACTTACAGAAGAATATATGGGAAAATTTTGTTCTGCAGTTCTGCCTCAAATATCAAAATACGCCTTAGTTAAAACTGATCCGAAGATATCAGGCAATTTAAATACGGCTCCTTTATCACCAAGCATTTACCTTGACTGCAACAATCGAGGCCATATTTACGCTTCAGTTATTTTTAACTACGGAGATATTTTAATTAACCCGTTTAGAAAATCTCCCAAGGACAACTGCGTTATAAGGAACTTACTTGATGAAACAAAAATACTTGTAGCACTAGAAAATGCAGGTTTTAAAAAAAACACCGTCAAATATGCACTAACAGATGAAAATAAAATTTACGAATTTTTAACTTCCGGCATAAGCCGGCTTACTTCCCTTTGTGAAATTAACATAAGTGATGATTTCAGAAAAATAAATATTAAATATCCAAAGGCTATGTCCATGGGCATTAAGCTCAATGGAAATCTAATTGAAATAGACATGAGTAAGCCTGAATTTGACCTTTCAGAGCTAAAAGACATATTGTTGTCATATAAAATAAAAAAGAAATACTACAGGCTGAAAGACGGCTCCTTATTAAATCTTGACAATGAATATTTCAACACCCTTAAAAAACTGGTAGAAGATTTTGATGTAACAGAAAATGAGCTTGAAAGCTTTCACATTGAAACACCTAAGTACCGTTCCCTATATTTGGATAGCCTTGTAAAAAACAATGAATGGATACACGTTAATAAATCTCATGATTTTAAGAAAATGATCAGAGGAATTAATGAATCCTCCGAATCAGATTTTGAACCTCCGGTAAAACTGAAAACTATATTGAGGAACTACCAAGTTACAGGATTTAGGTGGCTTAAATCGTTGTCTGAATATTCACTGGGAGGAATATTAGCCGATGACATGGGGCTTGGAAAAACTCTTCAGATTATAAGTCTGCTGTTGTCTGACAACAGTGGCAAACCATCTATTGTTGTATGCCCTACTTCCCTGATTTATAACTGGAAAAATGAAATAGAAAAATTTTCTCCCAACATCAGCACCTTAATAATATCAGGACCATCTTCAGAAAGATGCAGTTTAATCAAATCCGCCAACAGCTATAATCTGGTGCTGACATCATATGACTTGATAAAACGGGACATAGGATACTATGAACCTTTTGAATTTAAATATTGCATATTGGACGAAGCCCAGTATATCAAAAATCCGTCAACACAAAATGCAAGAACCGTTAAGATGATAAACAGTGAAGTCCGTTTTGCTCTTACAGGCACTCCCATTGAAAATTCACTGGCTGATTTATGGTCAATTTTTGATTTTATTATGCCGGGATACCTGCTCAGCTATAAAAAATTCAAAGACAAATATGAAATTCCTATTGTGAAAGACAATAACGATGACATGCTGCAAAGGCTCAATAATCAAGTACGTCCATTTATTTTAAGAAGACTGAAAAAAGACGTATTGAAAGAACTGCCGGATAAAATTGAAACTGTTACATATGCTCAAATGGAAAAAATTCAAAAAAAATTGTATACTGCAGAACTTATGAAGCTAAATAAAGAATTCCGGGAAGAAATCAGCGAAAGAGGTTATAAAAAAAGCCAAATAAAAATTCTTTCCATGCTTACAAGATTAAGACAAATATGCTGTGATCCTTCACTCTGCTATGACAATTATAACGGAGGAAGCGCCAAGCTTGAACTATGCATGGAAATAATCAAAAACAGCATTGATAACAATCATAAAATTTTGATATTTTCTCAATTTACTTCCATGCTGCGAATTATAGAAAAAGAGTTAAAGAAAAATGATATAGGTTATTTTATTCTTACCGGAGCTACTAAAAGCATAGAAAGAATACAACTGACCAAAAAATTTAATTCTGACAAAACACCTGTATTTCTTATTTCATTAAAAGCAGGTGGAACAGGACTTAATCTGACAGGTGCCGACGTTGTTATTCACTATGACCCATGGTGGAACATCAGCGCTCAAAACCAAGCGACCGACAGAACACACCGAATAGGTCAAAACAATAAAGTCCAGGTTTTTAAACTTATTGCCAAAAATACAATTGAAGAAAAAATTGAAAAGCTGCAGCAAAATAAAAAGGATTTGGCAGATTCAGTAATAAAAAAAGGAGAAATTTTAATTAATTCTCTCACTAATGATGAAATAGATAATTTATTTAAGATATAAGCTGATTAAATATAAAAAATTTTTTTAATTTGTTTTTAAAATATGGAAATTACTAATAAGTATATTAAAAAAAATTTTGCAGAAAATATTTATGAGGTGATTAAATAAAATGAAAGCACCTAAAAAATTAATGCTTGGCATTGGTCTTACTGCAGCTACAGCAGTAGCAATGACGCCGGTTGTCAAAAACATGATGGAAAAAAGATCAAATACCCAAATGTCTTCCGGCAGCAACACAAATAAATCATTTAAATGATTTAAGAAAGCAGAACCGGTTTTTGATTTGGTACTGCTCATTAATCCCGAACAAATTAAGGGAAAAAATAAAACCCGCAAGAACGGGTTTTATTTTTTTAAATTAGTTCTTGACATTTTTAAACATTGAATGTATTATTATATTATAATAGTTACAACTTAGTAATTGCTTTTGTAAAAAGGAGTGGGGTATGGAAGTTAAACTTGAAGATTTGCTAAAAAAATTAAAAAGTAAGAATATTCGTCTATCCCATCAAAGGCTGAAAGTTTTAGAATATCTTACACAAAACTGTATTCATCCTACAGCGGATCAGATATACAACGGGATTCACGATGATGTTCCTACATTATCAAGAACAACTGTATACAATACTTTAAATTCATTGGTCAAAGCAGGCTTGGTAGAAGTTATAAATATAGAAGGAAATGAACTCCGCTATGACATTAACACAACAAGCCATGGACATTTCAAATGCGGAATTTGCAAAAAAATTTACGATTTTGAGATTGATATTAATTCTGTTGAAACTCATGGATTGAACGGTTTTGACATACATGACAGAAATGTATATTTTAAAGGCATATGCCCCAACTGCCGTGCAAATATAAAGAAATAAAGAAATGAAGGAACAGCAAGATTTTACAAACATATTTTAAAATATATTATGGAGGATTTAAAATGGAAGAAAAAACATTAAAAAATTTAATGGATGGTTTTGCAGGAGAATCACAGGCAAATAGGAAATACCTTGCCTATGCAAAGAAGGCGGAAAAAGAGGGAAAAACTAATGCAGCAAAACTTTTCAGAGCTGCATCCGACGCAGAAGCATTGCATGCACAAAAACATTTTGAAGTTGCAGGCAAAATAAAGTCTACTAAAGAAAACCTAGAAGATGCCGTTGCAGGTGAAACTTATGAATACGAAAGTATGTATCCGGAATTTATAAAAGCTGCCGAAGCAGAAGGAAACAAGGCTGCAGTTAATACCTTTACCTTAGCTATGAAGGCAGAAGAAGTCCACGCTAAATTATATAAAGAAGCATTGAAAAATGTTGATGAAACAAAAGAAGTAACTTACTATTTATGTCCTGTATGTGGAAATATCGAAACATCTCGCCCTGACAAATGCAGTATTTGCGGTGTACCAGGTTCCAAATTTATTAAATATTAATCTTCATTCAGGCTGCTTTAAAAAACAGATACCGTATTAGCTGAATAATGCGGCATCTGTTTCTATGCTTCCTTATGGTACATAATGGCCTGAAATCAGCAATAAATTACCATCCGGGTCTAAAATAAAATCATAATAGAAGTTCTTATAATATGATGCTTTACTTTCATCGCCATAGTCCTTAAAAAAATCTTCATCCAGCAAATACCGGTCGTACACTCCAAATGTAGTGTAATTCGGCGGAACTAATGGAATAACGTCCGGGCTGTAGCGGCCGTATCCGCTTTCAAAACTCTTTGTTTCATTTAAGTCCACTATTTTATATCCGTCGGGCTGGCTTTCGTCAGTCACAAATTCCATGAGCGCAACCGTTGTTACTGCACCCTTTAAAGGGTCTTCGTCGTTCTCATCATGCGAAACCGGTGAAATATCAGTGATCTTGCCGAAAAGCCTGCTTCCCCCAAGCTCAAGATACTGCTCTGCCGTATTTATATAATCAAAAACTGTTACGGGAATGTCGACTGTCTTGTAACTGAATGTATTTTTCATCACCTCAAAGGCAGCCTCTCCGACGCTGTCCTCATTTACGGAAATACATGTATATATGGTTGAATCCGGTCTTATAATATACGCCGTATCAGCACCACCGTTCTTATCTTCATCATCCAACTGTCCCTGAGACATAATCAGGCTGCCCACAGCATTGCCTTCCTCAGTCAGATTCCAAAACAATCCATCACCTGCTTCCATTTCTAAATTTTCCGGAACTTCAAGAGCAAAAAAACTGTTCCCCACAACCTTGTACCCTTCATTTGATACAGCCGGTCTTTCATCTCCATAAGGTTTTATTGACTCTAAGACCCCTTCAACTTTGCTGTTCATTGAATTATAATTTTCCGTTTCATCCTTTTCTTGCGGATCAAACTGCACATCAGAAGGAAAAGTTGCATAATAAGTATATCCATTTGCATGCATTAACAGCTTACTTGGTATGGGAGATTGTTTTACATCCTCTTCTGTAATTAGTTCTCCCGTTTCCCTGTTAATGCTGAACAGGTGACCTCCCTGACTTCCGTCAATCTTTATAACAAAGAATAACACTGAATCATCATAATCGCCGTCGCTGATTAGCACCTTATCCTTCCATTCAATTGGAAGTTCCAATTTAAAACCATATTTACCATTCTCATATGTATACGTATCATCTTTATTTTTTCCATTTACAGACAGAACAGCTACAATTATCACCACAAGAACAACTAATATTATTATCAACCATGTTTTTCCATTTTTATAATTCATTATTCACTCCTCCTTAAACATCAACTTCGCCAAAAACATCAATAGGACAATTAATATTAACCTTTTCTTTATAGATATATTCAAATTATCCTTCAAATTCGTCGTGATAATTATTTTGCGAATCATTATAATATTTATTTAATTTCTTTAAATTAGTTATCCATAAATATATTACAAATGGTATAAATAAAATCATCAGCAATTCAATTCCAGACATAAGAATAAAATCAAAAGTACCATGCAGTATAGCCGGAACTGTCAAAGATTTCCTAAAAAAGAACTGACTCTGTTCAGAATCAGCTGAAAATTTCGCTAATGACAAGTAATACCCCATGGTTATGGCAAAAAGCATATGAGCCGGAACAGATAAAAAGGCCCTGTACAATCCCACTGATTCAATATCTGAAAATCTGAAAACAACATACATTACGTTTTCAATAGTTGCAAAACCCAATGCTGATATTACACAATATACTATGCCGTCAAGCTTTTCATTAAAAACAGGGTTAAAATAAACATTTTTTATAACAACTTCCCTTTTAATAAATTCTTCCGTAACTCCTGCAACGATAAACGCCGTATAAGCTATACCGAAAATTCCGGCAAATACATCGAAGTATGACAGTATGTTTTCAATAATTATTGCCGGTACTACAGAGATAATACCCATTATAAACACTTTGAGCAAAATCCTTATAGGTTCTCTATCATGTCTGTCAAATAAATATATCATTAATGCCAATGCAATACCCGGAGTTATTGCCGTCATAAACAAATTTAATTTCATTTTTAATCCTTTCTGTATGACTGCAACTGCAGGACAAAGTAATTAATCAGATTTCAATAAACTTTCTGGAGAAACATAATATTTACTATATCGCCTCCCAAATTTATCAATGTAGCTTCCATGCAAATCAGGGCACATAACAGTTGCACGTTTGTTTATTCTCTGAATAAATCCGGAAATGCACTTTCCTTTATAATTAAATTTAACTCTATCACCTTGCTTTATGCCATATTCAAAAACATTAGCTTCATAGCTGCTAACCAATTTATGTGTTGATTCCGTTTGTCCAAACAAATTATATATCAAATCCTTAAAAGGTTTTTTACTGCAACTTGATTTATTATATAAAATGAATTCAATTACATGGCACATTTCATGCTCAAATACCAGCATCAAGCTATCTGTAATACTGTGGGCTTCAATTCCGCCCACATATTTTGTTCTGTTTATTTTATTGAAATTAATTAAGTGGTTTAAAGAAATTTTAACTTCAAATTCAATGTTTTCCGATTCAATTTCAGCTATATTTTTCCTGGTCCTTGTATTTCCTGCCGCTCTTGTCAATTGTCTCGATAGTATAAATTTAATATTACCCTTAAAATTTTGTTTAAACCAATTTTGCAAAAAAATTTCATCATAAAGCTCGTATAATATATATAAATCCTTTTCGGATATCCTATCAAAGTTCTCTGACTTAATATTTGATGATCTTTCAAACAACTTATTCTTTATTAATGCCCTTTTTTCATCAATTGTTTTTAAATCATATTTTATGTAAATCATTATTCCTCCGGTCACTGATCCTAAACATCTGACGCTTTTATTTCAGCACACCGATGATTTAAGAATGACTCAAACCACCGGTGCATTTTTATTTTAATGAATATTTTTATCGTTCAGCGCTCTGAATGAATTCAATATCGCTATTATTGCAACACCTACATCTGCAAATACCGCAGCCCACATAGTTGCAAGTCCCATTGCGCTTAAAACAAGTATAATTATTTTTACACCTATGGCAAACACTATATTTTCATATGCTATCTTTAATGTTTTCCTCGATATTTTTATTGCTGTCGATATTTTTGACGGTTCATCCGTCATAATTATTATGTCAGCTGCTTCAATTGCAGCATCTGATCCTAATCCTCCCATAGCAATCCCTATGTCAGCTCTTGCCAAAACAGGTGCATCGTTTATACCATCCCCTACGAAAACCAATTTACCCTTTGATGATTTGCTTTTAATCAGCTCTTCTAATTTTTCCACCTTGTCAACCGGCAAAAGTTCTGCATATACCTTATCCATTCCAAGTTCTTTGGCAACTTTCTCACCAACTGCTTTATCATCACCTGTAAGCATTATCATTTGCATGATATTTGATTGTTTCAACATTCTGATTGCATCAGCCGCATCCTCTTTGATTTCATCTGAAATTAATATATATCCGGCATATTTGTCATCAATTGCCACATGTACAACAGTTCCCACAAGTTCGCCTTCATAGTAAGAAATATTATTTTGTTTCATTAATTTATTATTACCTGCAAGTACCCTTTTTCCGTCCATTGTTGCAGAAACACCATGTCCCGGAATTTCCTGAACATCTGAAATTTTATCATTATCAATATCTTTGCCATAAGCATTCTTCAATGATATGGAAATCGGATGATTAGAGTAACTTTCAGTATATGCAGCTAGCTTTATCAGCTCATCTTCAGATATACCCTCACCATGAACTTCCTGGACTTTGAATATACCCTTCGTCAGTGTTCCTGTTTTGTCGAACACTACAATTTCAGTTTGCGCCAATGCTTCCAAATAATTGCTTCCTTTAATCAAAATCCCTTTCTTAGACGCACAGCCTATACCTCCGAAGAAACTCAGCGGCACAGATATTACCAATGCACAGGGGCATGACACAACAAGAAACGCCAGTGCTCTGTATACCCAATCACCAAATTTTGCCCCTTCTATAACCAGAGGAGGTACAATTGCAAGTATTGCAGCTACTATAACCACCAACGGTGTGTAGTATCTTGCAAATTTAGTAATAAACTGCTCTGAATGAGACTTCCTGCTGCTGGCACTTTCAACTAAATCAAGTATTTTGCTCACTGTTGATTCTTCATATTCTTTTGTAATCTCTGCCGTTAATACACCGTTTATATTGATACACCCACTTAAAAGATCACTGCCTACCGTTACTTCTCTTGGAACTGATTCTCCCGTAAGAGCAGAAGTATCAACCATGGATATTCCTTCAACAACCTTACCGTCAAGAGGAACTTTTTCCCCTGCCTTGACAACTATTGTGTCGCCTATTTTTACGTCATCAGGGTCTGTTTTAACCAGCTCATCCCCTACTTTTACATTTGCATAATCAGGTCGGATATCCATTAAGCTTACAATAGAATTTCTTGACTGTCCCACAGCATAACTTTGGAACATTTCGCCTACCTGGTAAAAAAGCATTACAGCAACACCTTCAGGTGCCTCATTAATAAGGAATGCACCTATTGAAGCAATAGTCATTAAAAAATTTTCATCGAAAACATTCCCTCTTAAGATATTTTTTAACGCCCGTTTAACAACATCAGCTCCAATTATAATATAGTTCACAATAAATAAAGCCAGCTTCACCTGTTCATTACCAATTATTAATGCAGAAACAAACAACACAGCACTTATTGTCAGCCGCCAAATCATTTTTTTCATATTATGACTCCTCGTATAATATGTTTAGAACTACATTTTAGGTGTTCTAAACATAAATTTAT
>ENA-UOOK01001875-UOOK01001875.1-fermentation-metagenome-genome-assembly--contig:-NODE-1875-length-26992-cov-4.565208_pt1 | contig 26992 bp, 25 predicted proteins | sample MGYA00245777_ERZ724023 | MGnify/ENA primary metagenome ERZ724023 (study PRJEB28704, sample SAMN03018312) | fermentation metagenome | biome: anthropogenic terrestrial biome; feature: soil; material... | reverse complement strand
ATCCGAAGTAACTTGAAAGAGTATCGGTATTATAGGTGCCATAAAATGGCAATGCAGGAGAATATTGACGCGTGAACGAAAAGTGTATTTTGTGTGGAATTGTATTTTTTAAAAGGAGGAATACATGAAAATGGCAAAGAAACTTAACGCGATACTTCTGGCAATGGTAATGAGCATCACTTTGATTGCTTGCAATGGGCCCTCAACTCAACCGAAAGCTCCGGAAAGTTCCGTTCCGGTTTCGTCATCCACGGGATCAGATGAGACGAAAGTCAAAGTCGGTCTTTCCTGGGCCAACGACAAGGAGAATGACCCTGCAGATTACCAAAACGCGGTGACGAAGGTCGGCGGCGAGTATGTCATGCTCCCACAGATCAAGACCGAAGAAGAGGCCAAAAAAGCCCTTGCGACGGTGGATGCGCTGGTCATGCGCGGCGGCGAAGACATTGACCCAAAATATTATAATGAAAAGCCCGATGCCCTGCTTGAAACAGTAGACCCCTTGCGTGACACCTCTGACTATCTGCTGATTCAGACTGCTATTAAGGAAGATATTCCTGCTTTACTGACATGCCGAGGCATGCAGATCGGAAATGTGGTTTGCGGCGGAACCCTGTATCAGGATTTTCCAAGCCAGTATAAAACGGATGTAAAAATCATTCACCGTGACCAGAAGACCCCCAGGACGGATTTCGTCAAACATATGGTGACCGTTGAGGGAAATAACATCATCGCCGACGCGATGGGCGGCGCAGGTGAATACGAGGTCAACTCGTGGCATCACCAGGCTGTGAAGGACGTGGGCAAAAACCTGAAGGTCGTCGCGAAAGCCCCCGATGGCATTGTGGAAGGCTATGTGAAAACAGACAATACATACTTCATGGGCGTTCAGTTCCACCCTGAAGCGATGATCGCTGAGGGGAACAACAGCTTCCTGCCGTTTTACCAGAATCTGATTGCGCAGGGTGCGAAGGAGCAAAACGAAAAGGAAGCAGCGTAATTGCTGCTTTTCCACGAAAAAAGCAGTGACTGGCTGAAAGAAAAATACGAAAGCATGATGGGATAAAAAGAAGGGCCTCGACGCGCAAATTGCACCCGAGGCCTTTCTTCTTTGCAATACGTTGATCTCTGCAAAACAAAATGCTTTACGCCGGCAGCGGGCCGTCGTCGTGCAGCCGGTCCAATAAGTTTTCCTTCTTCCTCTCTATCCCCTATTCTCCCGCAGTGGAAGAAGTTTTGGAAGAGGCCCGATAGGAGGAAAGATCGTAGAGGGTGCCCGCATTTTCGCGCCCGCCGAAGCCGGAAGCAGAAGAATCGCTCCATTCGGTGGAATCCACGGCGGTTCCGTATTGTTTGATCCAAGAGGTCACCTCGCTGTTGGAGATTCCCCGCCCGCCGTCACTCAAAAGGAAGTATTTCAGCTGTCCGGATGCTACCAGCTCCTCAAGCTTCGCAGCCGTAAGGGTGTTGTCATTGCCGCTGAACCCGCCGACGGCGATGACCGGTTTTCCCGTCGCGAGGATGATCGGCTCCGCTTCGGCGGCGTCCGGTACGGCAATCAGCCATTTTTCGCCGGTGTTGTTCGCTTCCAGGAAGCGGATCAGCTTTTCGCTGGAACCCGAGCGATTCTGCATACCGCCGCCCTGCTGCCCGAACCCCGCCGGGCTCCGGGCATCCTCTTCCCCGGAAGGAAGGTTTCCGCCTTCGCCGGAATCCCCGTAACGGTCTCCCTGCTCCGCATCTCCGCCGTCGTCAGGCCTTACATTGAAGCCCCCGGCGTTTCCGGAAAAAGAAGCTTCCGAAGCGGATGGGCCGGCGGACGGAATCGACGAATTGATGTTGTTGGTGAAAACGGAATAGCCCAGCCATACGGCCGGCGCGATCAGAAGCCCCGCAAGCGCGGCGCTCATGCACACGGTGCCGAGCCTGCCGGACCCCTTCCCCAGCGGTTTGAGAACAAAAAGCAGGAGCGTCGGGACCCCGGCAATGACGGCGATGAGCGGGATCAAAATTTTTGCGAAGGACGGATAGGAGCGGAGCATGAAAATCTGCGCGGCAAGCGTTGCGGCGAGCGCCGCGGGCAGAATATATCCGGACGCTTTTCCCCGGCGGTAAAGCTCCCGCATTTCCACGGCCCCGATGCCGACCAGCGCGGCCAGGAACGGCGCCATCGCGGAAATATAGTACGGGTGAAAGAAATTCGCCACGCTGAAATATCCAACCATCGTAACGACGGACCCGCCCCACATCAGCAGGTCGCACAGGAGCTTCCGGCGTTTTTCCCTGTCGCTTTCCCCGCGCATGCGGAGGATCAGTGCGAGCAGGGTAAAAAGCCCGAATGGAAGCAGCCAGCTGTCCTGTCCGCCGAGCGTCGTATTGAACATGCGCAGCGGGCTTGCGCTGCCGCCGCCGTTGAAGGAATTGCCTCCGCCAAAGCCTCTGCCCGAACTGCCACCGTTCATTCCGGAAGGCGGCGACCCGATGCCTTCCTCAAAAGAATTCTGGGAGAATCCGCCGGGTGCAGGGCTTTCTTCGGAATCGCCGCCGCTTGCCGAAGGGCTGGAGGACGGATTGCCCTGGGCCCCGTCGTCCTTTGCCTCGCCGGAAGCGGTTTGAGCATCACGGGATTTCGGTGCAAAGCTCCCGCCCCTGCCGCCGTTCTGCCCCGTAATGCGCTGAATCCCGTTATAGCCGATGGCGAGCTCCAGCTCGGAATTGCTCGTGCTGTTGTCGACGTAAGGCCGTTCGCTCGCGGGCGTCAGGTCCACCAGGACGGACCAGGACAGCGATACGACGGCCAGCACGAGAAAAGCCGTGCCGAGATGCCACGCGCGGGTGCGCCATTTCAGATTTGTGCCGAACAGATAAACGGCGAAAAGCGCGGGGAGAATCAGAAAAGCTTCGAGCGTCTTTGCGTTATAGGCGACGCCGAGCAGAACTGCGGAAAGGACCAGATAACGCAGCTTTCCGGTATCCGCCGCAACGGACATGGCCCACGCCGACAGAAGCATAAACAGGATGAGGACGGAGTCCGTATTATTGGTTTTGCTGATCACGATGAAAATCGGCGAAAGCGCGAGCGCAAGAGCGGAGAGCAGCCCGGCCGCCGCGCCGAAATGCCGCTTGACGATATGATAGAGGATCAGGACGCTCGCAACGGCCGCAAGCGCTTCCGGAAGGAGGATGCTCCAGCCGGAAAATCCGAAGACTTTCGCAAAGGCGGCCTGTACCCACAGGGAAACAGGAGGCTTGTCCACCGTGACCCATCCGCCGGGATCGAGAGAGACAAAGAAAAAGTTCTTCCAGCTTACCAGCATGCTTTTTACGCTTGCGGCATAAAATTCGTTGCTGTAACCCTGGTCCTGAATATGGTACGCCGACAGGAACCCTGCCAGGCAGAGAATCATCAGCAGGGCGATTTTATCTTTGTACCGTTTGATTGTTTTCATATTTGCCAAACCTTTCCGGACTTTCTCAGAGTTTATGAGCATTATCGCCGTCCCCGTAATCAGGATGGAGTTTTTGTCGACGGCTTGCGTTCCCGGTAAATGCCCAGCTTTCTGGCGAGGTAATTGAAGAGAAAAACCACGGCAGTCGTGACAACCTTCGCCAGCATGGAATCCATATGGAAGATACCGGTAAAAATGTTCAGAAACAGGATATTCAGCCCGCAGCCGACGGCTGCCACCAGATAAACCAGCGAGCTTTCGCGCACCAGCGCCCTGCGGTTCCCGGCCTGCTTCAGAACGGCGCTTTTAAAGGTATAGTGTCGGCCGAATACGAGATTCACGAATGTGGAGACGATGTAAGCGGCGATAAAGCTTAAATTCTGATCCCATCCGAACGGATAGACAAAAAGAAAAAAGAGCCCCCATTCAACAACCGTGGATGTGCCGCCGACAACGAGATAACTGAAAAACTGCCGGATATTTGCCGGGATGAAACGATTTTGCTTTTGCATGAAAAAGTTGTCTTTCAATCAACCGATACCTGCCTTCCGACTCTGAAATGAAATATCGTCTTTTTTGCATTTTTACTCCGGCCTGTACGGTACCGAACCGGCCATCCTCTTTCGGGCTCCATTTATGACTGCAAACGCGGATTTATTTTTCTTCCCTTTGGCGGGGGAAGGAACCAGATGCATCTCATCTCGAACTGCCATAAAATGAGTATGGCACCATTTCTTGAAAAAAACATGAAATAATCGTAAATAGAATATAACGCCAAGATTTAAATTTCATGAAAAAAACGGCCCTCCCGGCCGCCGAAGCGGGTGGAGGGCCGAATCTTACTCATGGTCCTTATGAACCGCGAGCGCTATGGCTCCGATTACGGCCGCCAGAATCACAACGGCGGCTACGACGACGAACAGCGATACTCCGATCATTTACCGATCCCTCCAGACTTTTAGCACGAAAAATAAAGCTCTCACGATTATCTTACAGCAATTCCTCTTATGATTGCAAACATCGCGGCAAAAAGGAAAACAAAGCCTCCGGCGCCTGAGAGAACATTGAAACATGATAAGCACTGCGCGTTTGGAAACCTTCCCTTATATCCCCCACTCCTTCCCTTTACAATCATGCTATAATTAAGATAACGAAGGAGTGAAAAGAATGATCAGTGACAAGCGAATTGGAGAATACTGCAATTATGTAAAACAATATGTGGCAGTGAAATTTAGATATCTCCCGGACGGCTCTTCCTCAAGGTCTTGTGAAAATTCCGCGTGCGGCAACTCAAGGTGTAACTTATGCGACAGCTTTCAGGGCGATCGATCTCAGGGAAAAGATTTTTTGGGGCAGCCAAACCAGGGAAGCGGGTAGAAATTTCTACCCGCTTCCTTTGTTTCAGGATAACCGAATGCCGGATTACGCTGTATCTGAGCAGCTATCTCCTTTTCAGCATGGCATATGCACCGGCAGGCATACAGACATCCACCAGGATGCTGATCACGAACAAAACAGACGCGCTCCCGGCGATGCTCCACTTGACAACCGTCATGATAACAGCGCCCGCGCTGCAAAGGGCCCAAATGAGCAGGCCGGCTTTTCCCTTCTGAAACAAGAGGACAAAAAGGCCGGAAACCATCCCGATTTTGACTGCGATAAAGATACAGTTCAGCGCTGTCGTGCCGATGGGATATAAAAGCAACGCGCCCGCAGCGGTCAGGACGATCGACAGCCACAGCCATATTTTGAGCTTTCGATCCATTTTGGTCAGTCCTTAACCATTAAAGATTGGAATTCCCCCCCGGAAGTAAATCCGGGGTCCTCTGCCCTGTATAATTTCTTCGGATCAGCGGTCACTCTCCACGAACTGAATGGAAACACCGTTTGGGTCCTTCACAAAAAAGAAAGAGCAGCCCGGCACTTTTGTCGGTCCGCCGAAAACGGCGATATTTTTGGATTTGACCAGGGCGAGCATATCGGCAAGCGATTTTACCTCAAAGCCCAGGGAGATGCCCTCTTTTACAGGTCCCGCAGGCCGGCCGTTTTTCAACAGCTCGATCTCGAAGCCGTTGCCGTCTTTCAGAAAAACGATCTCCGTTCCCGGAGCGGGCGAAAAGCGCCTCGCAATGGAAAGCCCGATCATTTCTTCGTAAAATTCTACGGATTTGTCCAGATCTTCCGTCGTAATGGTGCACCAGCAGCAATTCATATTTTTTCATTCCTCTCGTCTGCACAAGCTTCGGTATATCAGTGTAAATTTAGAATAACACTGCGGGACAACATTGTAAAGCGTTTGCCAAGGCGTTTTTCGCGGCGCAGTTCCTGTTTTTCTTGGCTCATTGGCCGGTGAAAATATTTTATAAATTTAATAAACAGATACGGTGAAAACCCTTCTCTTCCCTTTTTTAGGCCTCCACCCTGCCGAATATAACGGCGCGCTGAAATAATATTGAACATGTCCATGATTGATCTTCCGATCTGCGTCTATCTTGAAAAACGCCGTGTTTTTTCTGAACCTTACCGAACCGTATAAGGCAGCGTGGATCTTATTCTTTGCGAGGAAATTGGACAACTCCGACAGGAACTGTGCCTGATAACCCGGTTGATGAAACGAAATCGATGAACCATCCACGAAATGCAGAAAAACTTTTGAAATCATAAACTTCCCCCATTTTTATGTTGAATCTATTCCAGTTCATGAATATGCAATACGATTTTCATTTATGACTGATATAGCTGAAAAAAATAAAAAAGTTTTCAGACAAGCAATATGATTTCTGGGGGAGAAATAAATCCGGGTTCGCGAACATTATGTGGAATCGCTGGAATGATTTTGATCTGAAATTGGGCAACATAAGCCCGAGGTGATTTTTATGTCTTATGTCGACCCTAAAATCCGCGACAAATTCGAGTCCCTGTCCATCGACCTGAAAAACGAAATCCTGAAGCGCGACGTAAAGCTGTACACGATGGATGACCTGATGAAATGCCTGCAGGACATTGTCGACGGAAAATAAATCTTTTGCGGCTCTCGTCTTACGGCTTGAGCCGCTTCGCTTCCTGCAGTCCGGCATCGGAAAAGAAGCGATCGAATCGACCCCTTGCCTTTATTTTTGATTCCAGTAAAATCTTCCAAAAATTAGCATCCTTTTTTTCCAGGGAAATTGGCGCTTTTTGGTTGACATAATCTTCCTGTCAGTGTTAAGATAAAGGTACCTGAAGGAAGGAGAAATATGCAGAAAATGAATCAGCAAAAGAATCCCCCATCCCGGAAGATCAAACGAAAGCTTTTGTCCACCGCGGCCGTCCTGCTAGCCGTCATCCAGCTTTCCGCCGTATCCGCCGCCACAGTCACACCCACATTCGGCGATATCCAGCTGACCAATCTGGTGGCAACCACGCTGATGCGCGATTACAGCAGAACCGTGGCGCCCGGATTGGTGGAAACCAAGTTTACGTTTACGAACCGGAGCAACAAGATCAACGAATGCTTCATGCTGGAATACGCCCCCTCGGCGGGACAGATCGGCCTTTCCGTGGGGACGCCGGGTGACGGCACCTACGCCGGCGGCTACCGCGCCGCCACGGTGCGGGACCAGGCAAACGCGGCCATTGCCCACGGCAAGCCCGTGGTGGCCGCCATCAACGGAGACATGTACAACATGAACACCAATCAGCCTTGGGGCGTCGTGGTGAAAGACGGCGTGGAGCTGCAGGGGACGGTCTCCTCCCGGGCTTACCGCTGGAACTTCTTCGGGATCGAAAAAGACGGGACCCCGCTCATCGCCTCCAGCGAGGAATATCAGCAGCTCAAGCCCCAGCTTCAGAACGCCATCGGCCTGTATGACACCCTGCTGGTGAAAAACGGCGCGGCTGTAACGCAGAAATCCATCGATCAAAAGACGTCCTCTCCCCGCCTGGGCGTGGGGATCCGCGCCAACGGGACCGTATTCTTTATCATGGTTGACGGACGCCATTCCAATTACTCCACGGGCGTAACGCTGCAGGAAATGGCTACAATCATGAAGGATATGGGCGCGGTGGAAGCCGGGAACCTGGATGCGGGCGGTTCCGCCACCCTGCTGAGCCGGAATGCTGGCGGCAGCACGCTGATTCTCCGCAACAGGCCCTCCGATGGGAAGGAACGCCCGGTGCCCAATTCGCTGCTGTTCCTGACAAAATCGTAATCGGAAAATTCTGCCGGAATGAAAATCGTTTCGGTATTCCCGGTTCATTTCTAAAAATTGAGAGAATCAAGATGAGAATCTTCTTTTCCAGGCATGGAAAGAAGATTTTTATTTTTGGGTTTTATGTTATAATAACCTCACGGCGTTAGCGGAGGCAGAGCCTCCGACGCCTGAGAGAACATTGAAGTATTTCATACTATAATAACCTCACGGCGTAAGCGGAAGCGAAGCTTCCGCTACCCGAGAGGACAATGGAAGCAATTTATGCTATCAATATAATACAATCAATAAGAAGTGATCATGTTGCCGATTGAGAAACCGAATCTGACGCTGGTCAAATGGCGGGGGAAAATAACGAATATGCTCGGGGTGCTCGCGATCATCGTCACGATGGCGGAGCTGTTCGTCTTTCTGCTTCTCACCTGTTCCGGAAGAGGCTACGGAATGGACCGGGACCTGTACCTTCTGGAATTTCTGATCCTTCCGTCGCTGATCAATTATGTCGCCGTCGTTCTGAACTTCAGGGTCCAGCATATGCCGAGAGCCGGCGAATCCATGAAAAATTATGCGATTATCATCACATCCACCGCTATCTGCACCGTCATCGGAATCGCGCATTATGCGGTGATGACCACGCTGGCCTGTTTTCCGATTCCGGTATTGATGTCCACGCTTTTCGCGGACCGGAAAAAGCTGCATATCACGGCGTTCCTGAACATTATGATGCTCACCGTCTGCGCGGCCCATTCCTATTTCCTGCTGAAGAATGCGGATTTCTTTTTGATCGATGTGTTCGCGGCCTATGTCATTATGACGGCCGCAATCCTGCTGAGCCACATCCTCATCACCTATATCGCTGAAAAGCGCGAATACATCTTTTCCAGCTATAAGAACCAGCTGGAGCTGGATGAAAAAATCAAGCTGGACCCGCTGACCAACCTTTACAACCAGTCCGCCTTTTTCAGCAAGCTGCGGCGCTGCACGGAAGCCGCGGCCAAAAAGGGGAAGCGGTTTTCCGTGGCGATCCTCGATATCGACGACTTCAAATCGGTGAACGACACGTTCGGCCACTCCATGGGGAACAAGGTGCTGGAGGGGCTTTCCGGCACGATGGGCCTGGTCTTTTCGCTCGACAACGAATTCGTGGCGCGGTACGGCGGCGAGGAATTCGGGATCATCTTCGAAAATCTTGAGGTCGGGGAAGCCTGCGCCAGAATCGAGCAGCTGCGCCATCGGTTCGCAGAGGAGCAGTGCTCCCGCATCGACGACAAGGAAATCACGTTCAGCGGCGGCGTGACCGAGTTTATCCCGGGGGATGAGGCCGGCACGATCTTCAACCGGGCGGATGCCGCCCTTTACGAGGCAAAGAACCGTGGAAAAAATCAGACGGTGCAAAAATAACCGCCGCAGGAAGCGCGGCGGTTATTTTTGTGCCGGAAAAACTTCGGCATCATTTCACAAAAGCGCTCCGGATCAGAAAGTACAGCACCGGAACGATCAGCGCCGGGAGTAGGTTTGCCGTTTTGATTTTCGTCATCCCGAGAAAATTGATTCCGATGCTCATGACGATGCAGTAGCCGACCATGCAGATCCAGTCCAGCAGCGTGTCGCTCAGCAGCGGGCCGATCAGCCCAGCCAGCAGCGACAGAGACCCCTGGTACAGCAGCACGGAAAGGCTGCTGAACACGACCCCGATGCCGAGCGTGGAGCCGAGCACCACCGAGGAGATGCCGTCCAGCAGGCTTTTGATCAGCAGAACGCTGCTGTCGCCGCGCAGGCCGTCGCTGATGGCGCCGACGATCGCCATCGCGCCCACGCAGTAGATCAGCGTGCCGGAAACGAATCCCGCGGCGAAGCCCTTCAGCTTCATCTTCTTTTCCACCAGAAGGCTCGCCCGGCCGAGGCGGTCTTCTATTTTCAGCAGTTCGCCCGCGGCGGCGCCCAGAACAAGGCTCACGATCAGCAGCAGCTCGCCGCTGCTTTTGATCTTCCCATCCTGCACCGTGAACATCGCGCTGATCACCCCGTTCAGGCCAAGAATCAGAATCGACAGGCCGAGCGCCTTATGGATTGCATCCTCCAGATTTTCGTTCAGGCGCTTCTGAAATAACAGGCCGATCAGCCCGCCCGCGATAATTGCGCCCGTATTGACAATCGTGCCAAGCATTTGCTCTTTCCTTCCCTTTTTAAAATAACGTTTTTCGCCTCCCGCCGCCCGCGGGCGGCAGAGCAGCCCGGCCCGAGCCGTCGTCCTCCTGAAGGCAAAGGCTTCGCCGGACGACGTTTCGCGGACATAAAAAACAGTTTTCTGCTTTCCATTATATCATTTCGGGAAACAAATCGTATTTTTCTAAGAAAATTGAAAAGAAAAATTAATAGTTTGTTTCTTTACAACGTTTTCCTTTTTGCGCTACAATAAATACCAGATGACAGCGAATAAAGGAAGTGAAATCATCAAATGAAATCGGCATCAAAAAGAATATGCGGCATCCTGCTTTCTCTCGCTCTCCTGTTCGGCGGCCAGACTTCCGCAATGGCACAGAGCTGGGATTCTTCGCAGAGCCCGGCCCTTCGGACAGTGCGGGTCCAGACCTATCAGGATTCGCTCGCGTCATCCCGAATCCAGAAAAGCCGGTACGCTGCGTCGAGCCTCAGCCTGTCGCAGAATGCCGTTCAGGCCCGGGATACGATGGCAAAGGCGCTTCTCGGCGGAGACAGCGAGGTGGACCTCACCTCATACCGCATCAGCGCGGATGACTTTCTGAACATCGTCAACTTCGTCATTTTTACGGATTATCCGGAGATTTCCGATATCCGCGGCTATGAGTACCAGGTCGACCTTTCCGGGCTGGTGCATGGCGTGCAGTTCCAGTACAACTATTCCCGCGAGCAGATTCTGGCGCGCTCGGCCCAGCTTTCCAAGGCGGCGGACGCGGTGCTGAAGGCCACGGTCAGCGACGGGATGAGCACCCTGCAGAAAATACTGGCGGTGCATAATTATCTGGTGCTCCACTGCGCGTACGACCAAAGGGTGCAGACCAACAACGTCCCGGAGGATTCGTTTACCGCCTACGGCGTGCTGGTCAACCGGGTGGCGGTCTGCCAGGGATATGCGGCGGCGTTTCAGCTTTTGATGAACAAGCTGAACATTCGGAGCATCGTCGTGCAGAGCACGGCGATGAACCACGCGTGGAACATGGTGCAGTACAACGGCGAATGGTATCACGTGGATGCCACCTGGGATGATCCGGTTCCGGACCAGCCGGGCGTCGTTTATACCTATGCCTTCATGAAGAGCGACGGCGGCATCTCGGATTCGATCAACCGCCATTACTCGTGGGATTCCGCCGGCTACCGCGCGGAGAATACCCAGTTTGACAAAAACTTCGATTGGAAACCGTATGTCGTGTCCGAATCCGCGGCCGCAGGCATGACCCTCGACACGAAAAGCTATGCGGGAGGCGCCGGGGCGGTCTATCAGTTTCTGGCGAAGCCCGCCGTTGCGGGCGACACCATGACGGCGCTTTCCTCCGATCCGTCGGTCGCCACCGTCGAGCTGACGAACGCGAAGGACTCGCGCGGGGCCCTGTTCACGGTGAGGATGCGCTCCGCCGGCACGGCCAAAATCCTCGTCACGTCCGCCGGCGGCGGGATCCAGACGATGACCGTCACTGTGAACGAAGCGTCGAAAGTCGCCTAGGCCTCGTTTGACTCGGCTTGTCCGCTTCGGGTAAAATTACGCCCGGCCTCAAAAAAGCTCAGGAATACGAAAGGGTATTCCTGAGCTTTTTTCTCGTTCGTATCAATTCATCTTGAAAAATTCATTTGATCCCGATCAGACACGGCTCGGGATGAAGGGCGGCTTCAATCTGTTCGGGCGTCAGCTCGTGAACGGTTTTCAGCGGGGCGGGCGCGCCGAATTCTTCGTGCAGGGCAAGCTCCAGAATCGCCATGTCGCACCAGGCGCCCAGCTTGAAGCCGGTGCGCGGGTAGATGCCCACGGTGGAAAAGCCCATGGAGCGGTGGAACCCCATGCTCTTTTCATTCGGCAGCGTCACCAGCGCGTACAGGTTGTAATACCCCTGTTCCCGCAGCAGCGAGATCAGCGCGCTGTACATTTTTCTGCCGACGCCTTTGCGATGGTGCCCCTGGCGGGTGTAAACGGAAAGCTCCGCATCCCACTGGTAGGCTGCCCGTGTCAGATGGGGGGATGCGTAGGAGTACCCGAGGATCTTCCCATCCTCTTCGCAGACGAGCCAGGGCAGCCGGCGGGTAGTGTTCACAATGCGTTCCGTAAATTGGTCCAGCGGGGGGATATCGTATTCAAAAGTGATCGACGTGTCGGTGATGTAAGGGGCATAAATGTCCAGGATCTGTTTTGCATCCTGCGGGGTTGCAAATCGTAGCGTCATCATAAAATCAATCCTTTTAATATGAATTTCTGTAAATTTGTTTTCTTAGTATACCTTATTTTTCTCTCAAAAACAAGATTTTTTTTGCGCGGCATTTACGGGGCAAAAAGCGCCTTTCCGGCCCTTCCGTTTTGGAAAATCCAGAGCGGAAGGGCTTTTTTGCTGTGATACAAAAATTTCGGCTGCGCGGAGGTCTGAAAAAAATTTTGGCGGGAAAGGAAGCGCTATAAAAAGCGTGTCCCTTTTCACAGCTTTATACCAGAACGGAATATTTTCAAGTTTTAAAATAGGAAGCCGCATTTTGTAGGATGGATGATCCGTCAAGATTTTATTCTTTCAGGGGAAATATTTTCTGACGATGAATGGAATGATTGCAAGTTGGGCTTTTCTTGCAGGAAATTTATTAAAAATATGCAGATTGATATAGTTGCACTAAAAAACAAACGATTTTTTAGCTCATATTTGGTGGAATAGGAGCATGATCCTGCATTGACGTTTACAGGGGAATCTGCTATACTGGATAAAGTTTAAAAAAATAAAGCTTAACCGCAGATCAAAATGATTTTCCGTGCGGGATGCTTTACTTTGATTTTATTAAAGTGTTAAAGTGACAAAGACGTCGCTTGCCCTTAAAACAGGAGGGCAGGTGGCGTTTTTTTATACGAAGCTTGAAAGGAGAGCAGCTTTCAGATGATCCAAATGAAGCATGTGTGTAAAAGTTTCGGAAAGCTGGAGGTTCTGCATGACATTAATTTGTCTGTCCGGGAAGGGGAAAAGGTGGTCATCATCGGGCCTTCCGGATCCGGGAAAAGTACGCTGATCCGCATGATGAATTATCTTGAGGAGCCGACTTCCGGGGAAGTGCTGATTGACGACGTGCCGCTTACCAGAAAAAATCATGTTCAGATGGTGCGGGATACCTCGGCGATGGTGTTTCAGCAGTTTAACCTTTATCCTCATATGACGGTGCTGCAGAATGTCACGCTGGCGCCGATGAAGCTGCAGTCTGTCTCCAAAAAGGCAGCGGAAGAGGATGGCATGCGCTATTTGGAGCGGGTCGGTCTCGCCTCCAAAGCCCATGAGTACCCCCAGAACCTTTCCGGAGGGCAGCAGCAGCGTGTGGCGATCGCCCGGGCGCTTGCAATGAAAAAGCGGCTGATTTTATTTGACGAGCCGACCAGTGCGCTTGACCCTGAAATGGTGCAGGAAGTATTGGACGTAATGGTCAGCCTTTCAAAAGAGAATATCACCATGGTTTGCGTTACGCATGAGATGGGATTCGCAAGACAGGTGGCCGACCGGATTTTATTCGTGGCGGACGGTTCGATCCTGGAAGAAGGGGAGCCGGAACACTTTTTCGAGCATCCGGATCATGAGCGCACGCAGGCTTTCTTAAGCAAGATCCTGCATTAGCAGTTTTTTGGCACGTTTCCGTTTCATTCTGATGGGCAGAAACGGTAAATGATGAAGGAGGAAATTGATGATGACATTTTTCAAAAAAGTGATTACGGGCGTTATGACCGCCGCCATGGTGGCGGCGCTGGCCGGCTGCGGCGGCGGGGCGGCTTCTTCCGCGGCGGGAACGGCCAGCACGGCGGCTTCCGGCAGCGGCGCCGCAGCCGGCGGAGCGATTGATAAAATCAAATCCGCGGGGGTCCTGAAAGTCGGCGTTAAGGCGGATGTTCCGAAATACAGCCTGAAAAATCCGCAGACCGGCAAATACGAGGGCTTTGAGGATGACCTCGCGGCGGATATCGCCGGTAAGATTCTGGGCGATAAGAGCAAGGTGGAGTTTACCACCGTCAACGCGAAAACCCGCGGCCCGCTGCTGGATAAAGGCGACATCGACATGGTGATCGCGACCTTCACCATCACCGACGAGCGGAAAAAGACCTATGATTTTTCGGATCCTTATATGACGGACGCCGTGGGCTTCCTGGTGAAAAAGGACAGCGGGCTGACGGATCTGAAATCCATGAACGGGAAAACGATCGGGGTCGCTCAGTCCGCGACCAGCAAAGACGCCCTGCAGCAGAAAGCGAAAGAAGCGGGCGTCACCCTGAAATTCGCGGAGTTTGCGACCTATCCGGAAATCAAGGCCGCATTGGATTCCGGCCGTGTCGATGTGTTTTCCGTCGATAAATCTATTTTGAACGGCTATTTGGACGATAAGACCGAAATTTTGAGCGAAACGTATGCTCCGCAGGATTACGGCATCGCGACGAAGAAGGGCAACGACGATCTGGCAAAGCTGGTCAACGATACCGTAAAAGATCTGAAATCCAGCGGAGAGCTTCAAAAAATGATTGATAAGTGGGAGATTAAGTAATCATGAACCCGTTTGGTGCAGAGCAGTGGCAAACCCTGTTTTCCGATTTTCATGATGTGTTTCTGACAGGGTTCCTTCATACGTTCTATTTTTCCGTGTGCGGACTCATCCTTGCACTGGCCATAGGCGTTGTGTTGGGGGTGTTTTCCGTCACCCATAACGGCGTGCTAAGGGCGATTGCCCGTGTTTATGTCGAATTTTTCCAAAACACACCGTTGTTTTTGCAGCTGATCTTTATGTATAATGTTCTGCCGAACTTTGGAATCGTGCTGGATGTGATCCCGATCTGCATTTTAGGGGTCGGCATGTACCATGGCGCTTATATCAGCGAGGTGGTCCGCACCGGCATCCAGTCCGTCCCCAAAGGACAGATGGAAGCGGCCATGTCCCAGGGCTTCACCTTTGTGCAGGCAATGCGGATGATCGTTCTGCCGCAGGCCGTGAAGGTGATGCTGCCGATGCTGACTAATCAGGCGGTCAACTTGGTCAAGAACACTTCCGTGACCGCCATGATCGCGGGCGGCGAGCTGATGTATCTGACGGATTCCTGGGTCGGGCTCTATCAGGTGTACGGCCCCGGCTATCTGATGGCGGGCGTGCTTTACTTCGTCATCAATTTCCCGCTGGTTTCCCTGACAAAATATCTGGAGAAGCGGGCAAAGCGGGGGATGGTTCCAAAGCGCGTAAAAAGAACGGAAAAAATCCTGATCAAGGAGGGTGTGGCGAATGGCGGTGTTCTTTAAGGTATTCAGCCTCTCAAACCTGAACTTCATGCTTCAGGGCGTTGGAATGCTGCTGGCGGTCGCAAGCGTCTCCATTGTGCTCAGCCTGCTGCTCGGCACCCTGCTCGGCACCGTGAAAGCATACGGCCCGAACGTGCCGCGCGCGGCGGTTTCGGTTTACATTGAGGTTTTCCGTACAACGCCGAACCTTCTCTGGATTCTGATCATTTATTTTCTGGTCCCGTTTGGCAGCGGCCTCAGCCCGATGCAGAAAGACTTTTCGGCCGGCGTGCTTGCGTTTACACTGTTTACCTCCGCCGTAGTCGCGGAAATCGTCCGCGGCGGGCTCAACAGTATTCCCACGGGACAGTTTGAAGGGGCGCAGTCCCAGGGCTTCACTTTGGTGCAGACGCTGCGGTATATCGTCCTTCCCCAGGCGCTCAGAGTCAGTGTCCCGGCCCTGCTCAGCCAGGTGATCACCGTTGTGAAGGATACGTCCCTACTGGCGGCGGTCAATATTGCGGAGCTGACGGTGAACGGGCGGATCGTGATCGGGCAGTTTTCCGGCGATGGAGCTGCGCTGCTGCTGGTCTATGGTTTTATGGCGCTGGTGTATTTCTCCATCTGCTTTTCGCTTTCCATCGTGGTCCGCCGCATGCAGAAGCGCCGGCCTTCCGGCAGGCCCGGCAAATGGGAAAAGGAGCCGCAGGCAGCTTGAATCTGACGGATTCGATTTGTTTTTCATTTTGAGTCTTCTAAAAAGGAGCCGTATCTTACATGATACGGCTCCTTTTTAGGCTGTCCGAATTTAGGAAAAACCTGCAAGAAATCAAGAGCTTTGGTCACGCTTTTTCAAAAGTGTGCGGGGTTTGGGGCAGCGCCCCAAGGGCTGAACGAAATGGCAAACGCAGGAAGGGGAGAAAAAACAGTCCGCCGGACTGTTTTTGCGTGGGGAAACCCTCGTCGGGGGTTTCCCCGGTACCGCGCAGCGGCACTCTTTTCTGCAGCAGGTGTAACGTGTCTGATACTCAGCACGGAAAATCATTTCAACTTTGTATCCCTTTTGTCACCGATTCTGTAAGAATTATATTCGCGGATGGAAAATATCGGAAATTTCCGCTTGCTATAATGGGATGGAAAGAAACGGCGCTTCGGATGATTTCCACGGCCCGAAGCCCTTACGGTTCCGGGCTTTCGGCGTAATGACAAACCAAAACGGGAAGTTGCAAGCGGGGGTGGAGGACGGCGATGGACCTGATCTGCGTCAAAGATATCCGCAAGGTCTACCGGGTCGGGCAGGAAAAGGTGGTGGCCCTGAGCCGCATCAGCCTAAACGTGCGGCAGGGGGAAATCTGCTGTATCCTGGGGACATCCGGTTCCGGAAAATCGACGCTGCTCCATATCATGGCGGGGCTGGAAAAGCCATCCCGCGGCAGCGTGCGGATCGCCGGAGAAAACGTGACATCCCTGTCGGAAAAGCAGCTCGCGCTCTTCCGGCAGAAAAACGTAGGCTTTGTGTTCCAGTCCTACAACCTGATGCCGACGATGACGGCGCTGGAAAATGTGGCGATGCCGCTGATGTTCCGCGGCGTAAGCCGGGCGGAGCGGGAGAAAAAGGCGGCGCACATGCTGAAGGCGGTTGACCTGGGGAAAAGGATGACGCACCGGCCCGCGCAGATGAGCGGCGGCCAGCAGCAGCGCGTCGGCATCGCGCGCGCGTTTGTCGCGCACCCGAAAATCGTGTTTGCGGACGAGCCTACCGGGAATCTGGATACCAAAACGACGCGGGACGTGATGGAGCTGATGGTCGGGATGACGCGCAGCTTCCGGCAGACCCTGATCCTCGTGACCCACGACCGCGACGTCGCCCGGTACGCGGACCGCATCGTGTCCATCGTGGACGGGAGCATCCAGAGCGATGTCCAAAACCAGTCCGTTTTCGGGAGGGACGGCCCGAAGGAGGCAGGGGAATCCGGAAATATGGCAGGAGGGGAAACGGCATGAAGAAAAAAGCGGAACGGAAAAAGAAAACGGCGGAAAGGGCGGCCGCCCTTGTCCTTTTATGCGCCCTGATCTTCGGCGGGATGCCGTATCGCGCGGCAGTGGCGGATGACGTCCCGGACCCGAAGGTGACGGTCACGGTTTCCCCGGATTCCATCAAGGAAGGCAATCCGTTTGACGCGACCTTCCACTTCTCCCACGAATATGACCCTACTCCGGCGCCAAGGAGCGCCGTCATCAGGGTGAGCAGCCCGAACAACGCCGTGCGCATCGGCAAATCGGAATTCCTCGTCACCAAGTTTGACGAAGACGACGAAGACGACGATTCCGACAGCCTGAACTACAACCTCTATATCCCGGAGCGGTACCTCACCTATGTCGGGCCCGGCTCCGGCACGCTGCGGTTCACCATCACCTACTGCAGCGACGGGGACGGAAAAGATAAAATCGAGGATGGAAAATTCACCGTCCAGAAAACGGTGGTGTACGCCTCCGGCGATTCGGGCAGCCTGATCCGCGTCGACGAGAACAGCGCCACGCCGTCGATCCGCTCCGGCTCTTCCGCGATCGTCGCGATCCCGCTGATCAGCAGCGGCCCGGTCAGCGACGCCAGAATCAAGGTCACCGTGCCGGCGGAGAACAAAATCTCCCTTTCCACCGCCGGCTCGGTTTATACCATGAGCTTCGCAAGCGGGGAAAAGAAGGACCTGAACCTGCCGCTTGCGGTGGATGCCTCAGTGGCGGAGGGGATTTATCCCATCACGCTGAACATCGACGGGGCCGATATGACCGCCTATGTGCGTGTTAGCAGTTCCGGAAAGGGCGGTCTGATCGTCGAGTCGTACCATCTTGACCGCAAAACCGTTTATTCCGGCAGCCGGTTCCGCATGGATCTGGTCATCAAAAATACCGGCGCCCGAACCTTGCATAACGTGACGGCCGCGCTCGACAGCCTTGCCACCGAGGCCATTACCGTTTCCGGCGCGCTGGACCGTCAAACGGCGGGCAGCCTGGCCCCCGGTGCAAGCGCGTCCGTTTCCTTCCCGCTTTCGGCGGCTTCCAAAATGGAGACCGGAAACTACATCGTCAGCGTCGGGCTCACTGCGGACGAGCTTGAGGAGGCCGCCGTGACAAAGGCGTTCGTCCCGGTGTCGGCCACGGCAAGCACAGATGGCAGCAAGCCGGTCATCATCATCGAGAGCTACGATTTCGGCAGCCGCGCGGTGACGGGTGGAAAGGAGTTCGGCCTGACGCTCAACTTCAAAAACACCAATCCAAGCACGGCGATCCAGAATTTGAAAATCACGATCTCCTCCACGGCGGATGAGGATACCGGAGGCGTTTTCACGCCTGCAAACTCCTCGAACACCTTTTTCGTCTCCAAACTGGGGGCCGGGGCGGGCATCCAGAAAAAGATCGGCCTGTACCCCAAAGCGGATGCCGTCCCGAAATCCTACGGCATCGACGTCAAATTCGAGTATGAATCCGCGTCGGACAGCAAGCACGAGCCGCTGACCGCGACGGAAACCATCTCCATCCCGCTGACGCAGCCGGACCGCTTCGAGGTGACGGGCGCGGACCTGTTCGGCCCCATCTCCGTGGGGACCGACGGGCAGCTCAGCATCAGCTATGTCAATAAGGGGAAAAGCACGGTCTACAATCTCTCGGTCGTTCTGGCGGGGAATTTCACCGCGCCGGAAATGAATTCCTACATCGGGAACGTGGAATCCGGAACCTCCGATTCCTTTGAGGCGAATCTCACCCCGCAGGGAGAAGGGACGCTGCGGGGGACGGCGACGCTCACCTATGAGGACCCGAACGGGGAGACAAAGGAGATCGTCAAGGACTTTTCTTGTGAAGTGACGGCGCAGCAGGCGCCGGATGAGGGGATGCTCAATTCGGGCGCGGAGCCCGTGCCGGACGGCGCCGGCGGAGGGACCGGGAAATTTGTGCTGATCGCGGCCCTTGCGGCCGCTGGTGCCGCGGCGTTCCTCGTGATCCGGAAAAAGCGGGCAAAGAAAAAGCAGCTTCTGCTGGACATGGAGGATGATTACGACGACCTCCCGCCGGAAAGCGCGGAGGGGCCGGAGGAAACGGCGGAACCCGCGGCTCCGCGGGAGGGGCCCAGATGAAATGGCGGGATATGGCTGCCATGAGCCTCGGCAGCCTGATGAAGCGGAAGGTGCGCACGATCCTCACCGTGTCCGGCGTCGTCATCGGCACCTGCGCCATTGTGGTGATGATCTCGTTCGGCATGGGAATCCGCCAGACGATGGACGACATGATGAAGGATATGGGCGACCTGACGGTGATCCAGATCGACAACTACAATCCTTCCCCGGATGCACAGCCGCTCGACGACGCGATGCTGGAAAAGTTCCGGCGGATCCCCGGCGTTTCGGCGCTGACGCCGATGTATTACGCGGATGGGGGCTCCGTGCAGATCAAAAGCGGTAAATACGTGTACGGCGGCCAGCTGGTCGGCGTTTATCTGGATTCGATGGAGGCGTTCGGCTATCCGCTGAAAGAGGGCTCCCTGCCGGGGGAAAATCCGGATGAGAACACCGCCGTGTTCGGGGAGGACGCCCTTTACAATTTTTATAACTCCAAAAAGAAAAGCAATAATATGGTATATAAACAGCCCGATTCCAGCGGGAAGGTTCCGGAGCCGTTCGTGGACCCCATGTCTGACAAGCTGGAGATCGTCCTGAACAAGACGGATGAGGAAAACAAAAAGCCGGTCAAGCCGGTGAAGCTGAAGTGCGTCGGGGTCCTCTCCGAGGACTGGAGCAAAAATCCGCCGCCGAGCTATTCGGTGTTTCTGGATGTCAAATACCTGAAAAAGCTGGTCGCGGATTACAACAAGCTGAACGGAATCAAAGCGGACCGGAACAAGGCGGGCCAGTACGAAGGTGCCGCCGTCAAGGTTGCGGACATCAAATCCGTTCCGGATGTGGAGAAGGCCATCCAGGCATACGGCTTCAACACCTCCAGCATGGAGCAGATCCGCAAGCCGCTGGAGCAGCGGACCCGCACGATCCAGATGATCCTGGGCGGCCTCGGGGCCGTTTCCCTGCTGGTGGCCGCGCTCGGGATCGCCAACACGATGATCATGTCGATCTATGAAAGGACGCGGGAAATCGGCGTGATGAAGGTGCTCGGGTGCGTGGTCGGCGACATCCGCACCATGTTCCTGATGGAAGCCGGCGCCATCGGGTTTCTGGGGGGCGTCGCCGGGATCGTGCTCAGCTTCCTGATCTCTTTCGGCATCAACTCGCTCGCGGCCGGCGGGGGAGGCATCCTCGGCATGGGCGCGGGCGGGCGCGTCTCGATCATCCCGCCGTGGCTCGCGGCGGGGTCGCTGCTGTTTTCCACGATGGTCGGCCTCGTTTCCGGGTTTTCCCCGGCGAACCGCGCGGTGAAAATCAGCGCGCTTTCGGCGATCCGGCAGGAATAAAACTTTTTTGCCAAAACAGGCCCGTTTTGCGGCATCGGCCGTTTCGGGCCTGTTTTTTTGCGTGCGCAGCGGGAAATGCTAGGTTTGTAAAGCATCCCGCCGCTTTTCATTGACTTTTCCGGAAGATTACGCTAGCATGATGGTAAAAAGGAAATTCAATCCATCCGTCCGATCCCGGGGATCCCCGGAAATTTTTGGGATGTCCCGCCGTGCCGGCGGTTTTACAGGGAAAGGTTGTGCTTTAGAGGCATGAAATGGGAAGAAATTCTGTCCGATCCCAAGCTGTGGAAGATGGTGCTCAAAAAGTTCCTGTCGGTGGTCGCGTTCACCGTGATCCTGACGTTCCTTCTGTTCCATCTGGATGCGCTTCCGATGGTCGGCGGCAGGGTCATGTCGGTGATCGGGCCGTTTCTGGTGGGGATCGCCGTGGCCTTTGTGCTCAATGTGCTGGTCCGGCTGTTCGAGCAGAAGGTGTTCGCCCGGCTCAACCGGAAGGGCTGGAAGGTCTGGGACAAAATCCGCCGCGGCGTCTGCATCCTGCTGGCGTTTGCCGTGGTGCTCGTGCTGCTTTCGCTCGTCATCTTCTTCATCATCCCCGAGCTGGTCGATTCGCTCCGGGTATTTTCGGACAATCTGCCGGTCTATCTGAAGCAGTTTTCGGACTGGCTGACCGGCATCCTGAGCAAGCTCGAGATCGGAAAGGGGCAGGACAGCCTGCTCAAGCTGGACTGGAGCAAGCTGATCGACCGGCTGACGCAGGCCGTCACCAATTTCGTCACATCCATCCTCTCCATCACGGTCAGCGTGGCTTCCGGGGTGTTCTCGTTCATCATCAGCATCATCTTTTCCATTTATATGCTGTACGGCAAAGAGAAGCTGATCCGCAGCGTCCGGCGGGTCCTTTACGCGTTCCTGCCCCGCGAGCGGGCCCAGCGGCTGATCGCCGTCGGCTCGCTCGCCAACCGGATCTTCTACGGGTTCGTCGTGGGGCAGATGACCGAGGCCGCCATCATCGGCGTGCTGTGCTATCTCGGCATGACCGTGATGCGGCTGCCTTACGCGCTGCTCATCAGCGTCATCATCTCGCTGGGCAGCTTCATCCCGATTCTGGGGGCGTATCTCGGCGGCGCGCTCGGCGCTTTTATCCTGCTGATGATTCATCCCATCTACAGCCTGTGGTTCCTCATTTTCCTCATCCTGCTCCAGCAGTTCGAGGGCAACGTGATCTATCCCCGCGTCGTGGGCAGCTCCATCGGCCTTCCGGGGATCTGGGTGCTGCTCGCGATTCTGGTGTGCGGCAACCTGTTCGGGATTCCCGGGATTCTGATCGGCGTGCCGGCGTGTTCCGTCCTTTACGCGCTGCTGCGGCAGGAGACCGAGCTGAAGCTGAAGGAAAAGCGGATTTCCGAGCAGGAGGTCATGGGGCCCCCGCCCATCGATCTTCCCAAGGTTTTCACGCGTGGCGGCGGGCGTGCCGCGCCGGGCCCTGCACAGCGGCCCGGGCAGGAGAAAAAACCGTGAAAAGGGCCGCCGCAGCCGGGAAAACCGCATTTTTCCCGAAAAATTTACAGGGATTTCATTTTCCGCACCCTTTTTTCTGCTATACTTCTAAAAGTATTGACAGAAATTCCGCTTAGGATTGCGAACCCGGTTCTGTTTCTCCCCCGACGCAGGCGGGGAGGAACAGGGGCTGTCCAGACGAGACCGGGGGAAATCCGTCAAAAAGGAGATTTTAACGTTGCAGGACTGGATCATTCAGACGATGAATCATTACGGCTATCTCGGCATCGTGCTGCTGATCGCGCTGGAAAATATCTTTCCGCCGATCCCTTCGGAGGTCATTCTGACCTTCGGGGGATTTTTGACCACTTACACGGATATGAAGATCTGGGGCGTGATCCTTTTCGCCACCGTGGGCGCGGTCGCCGGGGCGGTCGCGCTCTACTGCGTGGGGTGGTTCTTCTCCGCAGAGCGCATCGAGGGCTGGCTGGATGGCCGTCTTGGCCGGATCCTCCATTTCAAGCGGCAGGATGTCAGGCGCGCGGAGCAGTGGTTTCAAAAGCGCGGCCGCCTTACCGTCTTTTTCTGCCGGTGCATCCCGATCGTGCGCAGCCTGATTTCGATTCCCGCCGGGATGACGAAAATGAACCTGGCCGTCTTTCTGCTGTACACGACGGCAGGCACCCTCATATGGAATACCGTCCTGGTTTACCTGGGCGCTCTGGCGGGCGCCTCGTGGGGAAAGATCGTCGGCTATATCAACACCTATTCCCATGTCACGCTGATCGTGCTGATCCTTCTGGCGGCTGGGGGCGCGGCGTTCTATTTCTGGAAAAGGGCCGCGTCGCAGAAGAACAAGGAATAGAGGATGTTCCAAACCCCCCGTTCCGGGCATACAATGATGATGGGTGCCGGATTTGAATCAGGCCCGCCATGGGGGTTTTTATGGAGTTCCTTGAATATTTGGTGGATAAGGCGCTGATCCTGATCCCCGTGCTCAATATTTTGGGCGCGATCATAAAGGACAGCGACAAAATTCCGGACAAGTATATCCCGGTTATTCTTTTGGCGTTCGGAATTTTGGGTTCGGTCGGCCTTATGGGATTTTCGGCGGCCTCCGTTGTCCAGGGCGTTCTGGTGACAGGCGCCGCCGTTTACGGCAACCAGATTGTAAAACAGTTCAGGAAATGTGAATAACAGCCAGGGCCGCTCCCTTTCGGGGGCGGCCCTGAATTTTTTCGGCTCCGGCTTTCACGAGCCCGGGGCGGGGAAATGAACCGGCCCTCCGGAAAGCGCACTTCCAGGCATTTTCTTTCCGGCCAAATCATATGAATTAGGAAAGAATCCGGACATTTTACTGCCTGTCCTTTTTCGCGCCGCGAAAACAGAAAGCGGCGCGAAAATCGGCCTGCTCGTCGGGCCGATCATCTGGAAAACCGGCGGGATCCCGTTCCCGGATGAATGGATCACCACGTGGGCGGCGCTGCCGGGCATTCTGATCGTCCCGGTGGTCGCCAGCGTCCCGCTCGGGATGAAATTCGGGAAAAAGGGCGGAAGCGCCGCCACCAAGACAACCACGAACGTGATCAAAATCTTCGCGCTCATGATGATCTGCCTGTTCGCGCAGACCATCCTCGGCCTCGGCGTGAATGGAATTTTCAGCGCGATTCAGCCGCAGCTGAACCTGTATCCCACTTTCGGGTACGAGCTTCCCCAGGGCTACACCGGCGGCCCCGGAACGGCGGGCGTCATCGGCAGCTACTATAAAGGGCTGAACCTTCCTTACTGGCAGGTCGCCCAGGGCCTTACCTCCACCACCGCGACGTTCGGCATCGTGGGCGGCATGATTCTCGGCATCATCTCGATCAACATCGCCGCCCGGAGCGGCCAGACCGCGATTCTGACAAAGCCGAGCGACATCCCGATCGACATGGCGAAGGGCTATCAGATGGAACCCGAGAAACAGAGGAGCACCGGCAAGGAAACCACGTTCAGTTCTTCACTTGAGAGCCTGACGTTCCACCTTGCGATTATCCTCACCGGGTGCGGCCTTGCGTACATATTGATGAACCTGATCAAATTCTATAAGGTCCCCGGCCTTACCGAGATCCCGATCTGGGCCTACGCGATCATCGTCATGTTCGGCGTCAACTTCGTGATCCAGAAAATAGGGCTCGGCAACCTGATCGACGACCAGACAAAATCCAGAATTTCCGGTACCTGCTCCGACTACGCGATCGTCGGCTCCATCGCCAGCCTTCCGGTGCATGCGGTCCTGAAGTACGTCGTCCCGCTCCTGTTCCTGATCGTCGGCGGCTATATCATCACTTATGGCCTCACCATGATCCTCGGCAAAATCTTCTTCCAGGATTACTGGTTCGAGCGCTCCATGACCGTGCTCGGAACAAGCTGCGGCGTATTCCTGACCGGCCTGATGCTGCTCAAGATCTGCGACCCCGATTTCAAGTCTCCCGTTCTGAACGACTACTCGATGGGATTTTCGTTCTGCTCGGTTTCTTCCTTCATCCTTCTGCCCATCTCGGTCAGCATGATGCTCCACAGCAGCCTGAGCGTCAATATGCTGTTCCAGGCGATCCTTCTTGTCATCTCCTTTGCAATACTGATTTTCTCCGACAGAATTTACAAGTCGGCGGCCAAACGGGATGCTCAGCCGGCGGAAAATTAAATCGGCGCTTTGCTTGTTTTGCATACACGAAAGGAAGTCTTGTTTGAATGGATAAATCGCAAATGTACGAATATCTGGATCAAAAGCAGGATACGCTGACCGATGTGGCGAACCACATCTGGGATTACGCGGAGACCGCTTTTGAGGAATTCAAATCCGCGGAGCTGCTGGAAAAAGTCCTGCGCGAAAACGGGTTTCAAGTGGAGGAAGGCGTCGGAAAAATCAAGACCGCGTTCTGCGCGACATACGGAACGGGAAAACCGGTCATCGGGATCCTCGCGGAGTTCGACGCGCTGTCGGGGCTGAGCCAGAAGGCGCACTCCGCCGTGCGAGAGCCGGTTGTCGAAAACGGCAACGGGCACGGGTGCGGCCATAACCTGTTCGCGGGCGGCTCCGTCGGAGCGGCCCTTGCGGTAAAAGCCTATCTGGAATCGAACAAACGGTCCGGCACGGTAAAGCTGTTCGGCTGCCCGGGGGAAGAGGGCGGCTCCGGAAAAGCGTTCATGGCAAGGGAAGGCGTGTTCAAAGGGCTTGATATCGCCCTTGCCTGGCACCCGCAGGGCGTAAACGCGGTTTTCGACATCAACTTTCTCGCGAATTACCAGATCCTTTATAAATTCAAGGGGGTGGCCGCACACGCGGCGGCGGCTCCGCAGATGGGGCGCAGCGCCCTGGATGCGGTGGAGCTGATGGATGTCGGCGTGAATTATCTGCGCGAGCACATCATTCCGGAAGCGCGCGTCCATTACGCCATCACGAATTCGGGCGGCTTTTCGCCCAACGTCGTCCAGCCGGAAGCCTCGGTGCTGTACCTGATCCGCGCGCCGAAAACCTCCCAGGTGGAGGAGATCTACCAGCGGGTCAACAAGATCGCGCAGGGCGCTGCCCTGATGACGGAAACCTCGGTGGAGATCCAGTTTATCAAGGCGTGCGCGAACGTGGTGCCGAACAAATCGCTTTCCAAGGCGATGTTCGACAACCTGAAAAGCCTGAAGTTGCCGGAGTACACCCCGGAGGAAATCGGGTTCGCAAACGAGATCGCCAAAACGGTTCCGCAGTCGAAAACCCGGGAAGAGGACCTTCTGCACCGTGTCGGAACGCTTCCGCCGGAAGATTTCAGGTGCTGCGTGCAGCAGCTGAAGGGGAAGAGCCTGTGCGATATCGTGATCCCGTTCTACGAGGATAACCCCAGCGCGCAGATGACCATGTCCTCCGACGTGGGCGACGTCAGCTGGAACGTGCCGACGGCGCAGGTGGTGACAACGTGCTACGCGATGGGAACGCCCGAACATTCGTGGCAGCTTGTGTCGCAGGACAGAACCTCCATCGGGTATAAGGGCATGATGCTCGCGGCAAAGACGATCGCCGGCACCGCGGTGGATGCCTTAGAAAACCCCGCGCTCATCGAAAAGGCGAAAAAAGAGTTCCACGAGCGCCTGGAAGGCGAGACGTATCGGTGCAGCATCCCAAAGGATGTTTTCCCGAGGCCGATCCGTTCGCTTTGACCATTTAAAATTTCAGAAAAGCCTGCCCCGGAGCCGATTCGGTTCCGGGGCAGGCTTTTTTCAAAAGCTCGAGCTGTCAGCAACCGAGCAGGGCGGCTCCGATGATGCCGGCGTCGTTCCCGAGCCCGGCGCGCAGAATTTTTGTTTTCGGGGCGGCGCCGGTGCCGAATTGCTCGCGGGCTGTAAGCCCGCGCACCGGGGCGAGAAGGGTTTCCCCCTCGTTGCTGATCCCGCCGCCGATGCAGACTGCGTCCGGCTGGAACGTATTGATCAGATTCGTGATCCCGCAGCTCAAATCGGAAACGTACCGCTCGACGATCTTTTTCGCGGTGAGGTCTCCCATGCGCATGGCATCAAAGGCGGTTTTGCCCGTCACGCGGTCCGGGTCGCCGTCCACAAGGCTCCAGATCGCGCTGGAAGGGTCCTGCTCCATCATTTCGCGCGTCGTCAGGATTAAGCCCGTCGCGGAGGCGTACCGCTCCCAGCAGCCGCGGCGCCCGCAGTGGCATTTCCGTCCGCCGCGCTCGATGACGGTGTGGCCGATCTCGCCCGCCGCCCCGTTGACGCCGCCGTAAATGGTTCCGCCGATCAGGATCCCGCAGCCGATCCCCGTGCCCAGCGTGACGCAGGCCGCGTTCCGGAATCCCCGCAGGGCGCCCGCACGGTATTCTCCGTAAGCCGCCGCGTTGGCGTCGTTTTCGATGTAGACTTTTTTTAACGGGATGAAGCTTTTGAGGACTT
>ENA-UOOK01001873-UOOK01001873.1-fermentation-metagenome-genome-assembly--contig:-NODE-1873-length-27021-cov-12.145109_pt1 | contig 27021 bp, 24 predicted proteins | sample MGYA00245777_ERZ724023 | MGnify/ENA primary metagenome ERZ724023 (study PRJEB28704, sample SAMN03018312) | fermentation metagenome | biome: anthropogenic terrestrial biome; feature: soil... | reverse complement strand
CCCTTCACAACAGTAGTTCTAAACTCATGAGCAATACCACTATTTTCAATAATAGAAATACTATCCTTAATCTTCTCTACAGCCTTAACATCACCACTATACTTAACATAACTATCCTCAGGCCACTTCACATCCATTGCGATATAATCGAGCAATCCTTCATCTATTAATTTCTTTAACTCCTTAGGAAAAAAACCATTACTATCAAGCTTAACTAAATATCCAATATCCTTAATCTTCTTAATTAACTTCCCAATATCTTTATGCAACAAAGGTTCTCCTCCTGTAATAACAACAGCATCAATCTTCCCCTTCCTTCCCTCTAAATACTCAAAAAGCCCACTCTCTTTAACAGCCAAATTACCATCAAAATCAACCAAAACAAGCTCTGGATTATGACAAAAAGAACACCTCAAATTACAACCGTGTGTAAAAATGATGGCAGATATTTTCTCAGGATAATCTATTAAAGAAACCCTCTCAAGCCCAGCAATTTTAACCATATTTAAGCTGAAACTTTAAACATCTTTCTATCCTTCCACTCAGCCTGCTTACCAACATTCCATTGAGAAATCGGTCTAATATATCCAACAACTCTTGAATACACCTCACATTTTTGTCTTTTTACCTTCTTCATATATTTTGAATTAATTAATTTAATATTAAGATACTATTTAGCTTCAAATAACATTCCCTCCCTATACCCAACCTCACAATCACACTTAGGACAGTACTGATGCTCACCTGCAATATATCCATGCTTTGGACAAACACTAAATGTCGGAGTAATAGAGAAGTAGGGGAGTCTGTAATTCTCAGCAATCTTTCTAACAAGATTCTTTGTAGCATTAACAGAACTCACTCTCTCACCAATATACACATGTTGAACAGTCCCTCCTGTATACAAACATTGAAAATCATCTTGAAGATCCAACGCCTCAAAAATATCCTCCGTATACCCAACGGGAATCTGAGAACTATTAGTATAGTAGGGTACTGCATCCTCACACTCATGAATAGCTACATCCGATGCTGTAATAATGTCATCTCCAAACTTCTTCTTATCTGCCTTAGCAAATTTGTATGTAGCACCCTCACCAGGAGTAGCCTCAAGATTAAACAGCTGATCTGTTTTCTGTTGATATGTCATTAATCTCTCCCTCATATGTTGCATAATCTCAACACCAAACTCCCTTCCTTCCACAGAGGTAATACCTTTCTCCTTACTCTTAAAGAAATTCATCAACGATTCATTAAGTCCAATTATTCCAATCGTATTAAAATGATTTTTGTAATACTCACCAAACCTTTTCTTAATATCTGCCAAATAGTATCGAGAGTATGGATAAAGACCCTTCTCCATATATCCTTCAACAAACTTTCGCTTAATCATCAAACTCTTCTTTGCCAAATCCATCTGCTTATTCAGTATCTTAAAATACTCTCTTTTATTCTTTGCAACATATCCTATCCTAGGCAAGTTTATTGTCACTACACCAATACTACCTGTTAGAGGATTTGCACCAAACAAACCACCACCTCTCTTTCTCAACTCTCTATTATCCAACCTCAACCTACAACACATACTTCTAGCATCATCAGGACTCATATCCGAATTAATGAAGTTAGAAAAATATGGAATACCGTACTTAGCAGTCATCTCCCAAATTGGTTTGTAGTCTGGATTATCCCAATCAAAATCTTTAGTTAAGTTATATGTTGGAATAGGGAAAGAGAAAAGTCTTCCCTGTGCATCACCCTCCATCATAATTTCACAAAATGCCTTATTAATCATCCCCATCTCTTTCTGAAAATCCTTATACTTCTCTTTCTGCACCTGCCCACCAATTATCACACCCTGTTCTGCTAGCTGACCTGAAGGAATCAGATCCATTGTGATGTTTGTAAAGGGTATTTGACAACCAACCCTTGTTGGGACATTCATATTGTAGATAAACTCTTGCATCTTCTGTTTAACCTCTTTGTAAGAAAGCTTGTCATACCTTACAAAAGGAGCAAGAAAAGTATCAAAACTCGAAAAAGCTTGAGCTCCTGCAGCCTCATGTTGCAATGTATATAAGAAGTTTACACATTGTCCCAATGCAGTGCTAAAATGCTTAGCAGGTGCTGAAGAAATCTTACCCGGAACACCTGTAAAACCTTTTAGAAGCAAATCCTCCAAACTCCAACCACAACAGTATGTAGCTAACATACCTAAATCATGAATATGGAAATCCTTATTTATATTCCCATTAGAAATCTCCTTTGGATATATACTATGCAACCAATAGTTTGCTTGAACAGAAGATGAAATGTAATTATTCAGCCCTTGCCAAGAGTAGGCCATATTACTATTTTCATTAACTTGCCAATCCAGCTTATCAATATAATCCTTAACTAAAGTATTAGCATCAATCAACGATTTAATATTCTTAATCTCATTCTTCAAACTAACAAAAAGATCAAAAGCAATAGAGGTCTTCCCATGTCCCATATCCTTTAAGGTTTCAGAAACAATCTCTGCAATCTTTTCTGTCTTAATGACATCCTTATTCCCATACTTCTTCTTAATTCTTTTAACAACCTCATCTGCTATCTCCTCAGCTCTCTGCCTATCTTTTCCACCAACACTCTCAGCAGCCTTAAATATACCTCTAACTATCCTCTCTTTACTAAATCTCACAACTCTACCATCTCTTTTCTTAACAGAAGGAGTCTTTTTTCTACTTACAGGAATACTTTTTTTATCGGGCATGTTTTTACTATCTAAAAATTAATCTTCTAATTTCTTAATTTCTTTTTTAATATCTTCTAAATTGTCAAATTCTTTATATACAGAGGCAAACCTAATATATGCAAGATGATCCTTACCCTTTAACCACTTCAATGTCTTAAGTCCAATGCTTTTTGTCTTAACAAGATCCTTGCTATTGAAAACAAATCTCTCAATCTCTTCAGCAAATGCCCTTATCTCATCCTCACTTACTTTCTCCGTATCAACAGCCTTCTTTACACCCTTAATCACCTTCTGTATATCAAATTTTTCTAAAGAGCCATCTTTCTTTACAACAGTTATATCCAACCCTTCCATTCGCTCATATGTTGTAAATCTCTTACTACATCTTAAGCACTGTCTTCTTCTTCTTGTCGAGTTCTCTTCGTTGTTATCTCTCTTATCAACAACTTTCGTGACCTCACATTCACAAAATGGACATTTCATCTTTCTATACAATATATTGTGTTATCGAATCCAACATACAACAACAGGTTGTGGTGGTCAATATCTCATAGTTTGGCAATTTCCTCAAATTTTAGTTATATGTTGCAAATAGAAGAAAAGTATTCAAAGAGAAAAACACTACAAGCCCCATTATCGTTTTTTTGACAATTATCAGTAGGGTAGGTAAGATACTTAATTAAGTTGTCATTTTAAAAATATGATAATACCTCTAGAAGATTTCCCTAAGTTAAGAGATGAAAAGCTCAAAGGAAAGAAGATTGTTTGTACATCAGGTTTTTACGATCCAATTCATCCAGGACATGTATCCTGCCTTATGGAATCAAAGAAGTTTGGTGATATTTTGGTTGTAATTGTTGATGGAGATCAAAGAGCTGTTACTAAAAAAGGTAAACCTTTTATGGCGGAGCTGGACAGAGCAAGGATTGTAGATGGTATTAAGGGGGTAGATTATGTTGTGATATACAACAGCACAACCAGAAACGATTGTGTTGAGGCAGTTGATATTATCAAACCAGATGTCTTCACAAAAGGTGGAGACAGAACAGCAAGAGAGAACATTCCAGAGTATGACACTATTGAAAAGAACGGTGGGATGATAGAGTTTAACGTCGGAGATCCAAAATACTGGTCAAGCTCCAACTACCTCCAAGAGTGGGTTGATTTTGTAAACTCTCAACAGGCCTGACCTAGGCCTGGCCTTCGTTCAGAACTTTTTAAGAACCTCAAAGTTCTTCTTTTTGAAAGGCTTTCTGAGATGTGTTCCCATACGTGTATATCTGTAAAAAGAACATCCTACATACGCCAAGGGTTAGGAAACCTTTTGTGATATGTATAACCCAAAGATGAAAATCTTCTTAACAAGGGGCAGACCTAGGTAAGGCTTTTAAGATATCTATATATGGAGCTTGCAGCTACAGCTCCTTCACCAGCAGCGACCACAGCCTGTTTGAATTGATTAGAGTTCGTTGTACAGTCCCCTGCACTCCAAACACCCTCAACATTTGTTTTCTGTTCCTTATCTACAATAATATAGTTAGAATCATCAACCTCTACACCAAGTTCATTAGCAAGTGCAATATTAGGCTGAGAGCCAATTTCAACAAAAAGCCCATCAATTTTGAGCTCCTCAGAGCCTTTGTAAGGGAGGGAAAGCTTCACACCCTCTAATCGGTCCTCTCCAAACAACTCTTTTACATTAGTACTGTATATCACCTCAACATTCTCTGTAGACTTTGCTTGCTCTGCCCAAGCAGGCTCTCCCCTTAACTCCTCCCCTCGGTATATAATGTATACCTTCTCTGCAATATCAGAAAGCATAACAGCAGACATCGTTGCAGAACTACTACCACCAACAACAGCAACCCTCTTCCCTCTGAAAAACATACCATCACATGTAGCACAATATGAAAGACCTTTACCTAAATACCTACCTCCACTAGCTAAAGCTAACTCATTTCGCTCTGTACCTGTTGCAAGTAACAATGTCTTGCTAAAATACTCCTTGTTGGTATCTGTCAGTAACTTGAAAACATCTCCTTCTTTCTTAATATCAACAATACTCTCTGTTGAAGTTTGCCCGCCTTCCTTCTTAGCATGATTAAACATCTTCATACCTAATTCCATTCCTGAAATATCTTCATACCCTGGATAGTTACATATCTTATGCCCCTCTGTTATGGTTCCACCGGATACTTTACCAAATACAATGTTTGTTAATTTATATCTACTTGCATAGATACTAGCACTTAATCCTGCAGGTCCTGAACCAATTATTGCGATATCATATATTTCTTTATTCATATGCATGATGAAAGAGAGATTAATGTATCTATTTTATCATATATATGAAATTGGGCAGGAAGATTGGAGAGGAACCACATACAAACATATTAAATGTTGAGCATTAGCTCTAGTATGCGGTCCTCTTCCAAGGTCTAATCTTTATTTGTTTTCTCTAGTTGGAGAAAATCCCCTCTTAATACCCAACTGTATCCGGGTGAAGCACGAAAAGTGCCCTCACCAAAGGTGGTGTAAGAGAGACCAACTCTTCTGTTTAAGTCCGTAAGGAGTTCAAAGTGGGAAGACCACTCTCCTGTTTCGATCCAACAACCGTATGAAGCACCAGCTGCTGCTGCTGGATTACACCTTTTAAGGGTGTAGGAACCTAGATATCTAGGGTTCTGTTCTCTTACAAAACTGAAGTTCTCGAGAGAACTTGTATCTCCCTTCTTTCCAGGAGCAATAAGCAAAAACAATAAAACGAAAATGATAATTGCCAATGCGGCAATGATCCTTTTCTTTACTTCTTTTGATATATACATTTTATCTCCTTCTCTGATTGATTTTGATTTTCTTACTTGGCTTTTTTATTTGTTTAATAACGACAATACAGACATCTATATTGAAATAAATAGCTCTATGCCGTTATTAAACCTTTGGAGATAGATTAGACCTTTTTTAATGAGCAGTAGACTATTATTCATAGCCTATAATATTATACCATAAAAATGGGTAATTAATCAATCTTACAGTTTCTCAACACCCCAATCCAATGTATTTGTTAATATAGTAGGGGAGTCTTTCCTAACAATAACCATATATTCAAACATAACAGCATTACCACCATTAATTGTTCTTGCACTCCAACCATCACTATCTGTCTTAACATCATCAACATCATCAACAACCTGACACTCAATACATATAACCATGCCATCTTCTAAAAGTGCACCTTTCCCTTTCTCACCAAAAGCAGGAATCTCTGGATCCTCATGCAAACCTTTCCCAATACCGTGTCCAACAAATATGCTCAAAGTGTTAAACTCATTCCTTAAAGCTTCCTTCTCCATCTCATATCCTAAATCCCCAACTCTATTACCTACAACAGCCTTAGGAAGAGCATTCTCCACAGCCTTCCTACCTGCAAGAAGCAATTTCATACTCTCCTTACTCGCCTTACCTACACTCCATGTCCAACAATGATCTGTATACATCCCTTTATACACAATCCCAAAATCAATAGATACTAAATCACCTTTCTTAAGTGGAATATCCTTAGGAATACCATGCACAGCTACATCATTAACAGAAATACATGTATTAAAATCATACCCCTTAACTCTCTTAAACGAAGGATGCACCCTATACTCCATACAAAGCTCACCTGCATACATATCAATCTCAAGAGGAGTTACACCCTCCTTAACCATATCTCCAAGCTTAGAAAGAATTTCAACAGAAATCCTAGATGCTTCTTTAATTAAAGTTTCCTCTCTATCGTTTTGAATTATCATGTACGTATTATATTACGAATGTATGTGAGATACCAATATTAACTATGAAAACTCAAGGAGTTAAGTAGTATTTCATTTTTATGGAGTAATCTATAAATAAAGATGTTAAAAAGAAAACTACTAATACCACCTAACTTAAAAAATCTTGAAAAACAGAAGATTTTAAGCACACCTGTTTTCAAAAGAATAGGGTTAACAAGAAAAGAGTATCTAGATGAAAACATTATTAAACGACAAGAAAAAGAATTTGTACGAAAGTTCATAAAAAGAGGAGAAAAGATAGTATGGATAAAGAGGGATAGTAAAGTAGATATTAAAACAGGTATATACTATCCAACAAACGATTTTATCTGGTGCAAGGAGGAATGGGAATTAAAGAGTAGATGTGGAAAAACAGTTAGAGATAAAACAGTCATAAAGAGGATAAATGAATCAGTAGATAAAGAAAAAAGGAGAATTTGCTTAGACTTAGGAAATAATATCCCAACTGAAAGACTTTTAGAAAAGTTAAGTAGTTACAATATCTCTCGTTCTCAAAACCAAAAGAAAAGATATGTTAAAAATATAATAATCTATGATAAAGAAGGTCTTTGGGAAATTATATTAAAATAACGAAGCAGGGCGTCTACCTCCGCCTTGTGTATATTATTTCAATACAGCAGAGGGTGCTACCCTGCTTTGTAGTATCATTATATTAAAAATCTTTATCAATATCAATCTATCTCCCAATAATATACAGCTCATTCATAGCTCTTGTAACTCCTGTATACAACCATCTCCTCCACATATCATCATCCATTTTCGGAAACCTCTCCTCAAAAAGTATAACCCTCTCAGCCTGACTACCCTGTGCCTTATGCACAGTCAAAGCATACCCAAAATCAAAAAGATTAATATCCCTTCCAACATCTTTAAGTGTCTCCCTCTGTCCAAACTGTTCAATTGAAATTGGAAGATGAAAAACCTCATCCTCACCATCAAAAAGTATATCTGCTTGATAGTAATCTGGTAATCCAGACATTGAAACCTTCTCTATGGACTGTACAGTACCTAACATACCATTAAATATTCCTAACTCTGCATTATTTCTCAGACATATTACTCTATCTTGCACCTCGGGTTTAGGAGATTCAAACTCCAACAGCTGTCTAATCCCTTCATTAAGTTTGTTTCGTGTATTATTGTATCCAACTAAAACCATTGTATTCTCATCATATGACCCTAGTTTCTCAGAAAGAAACTCTTGTACATCCTCACTATTTCTACTAAATTTCTTAATAGAAGAACTATACTCCATATCCGGTATCTCCCCATACTTCCTAGCAATCTCCGAAATTGTAATGATGGGATTACCCTTCTCCTGACGATATATCTCCTCCAGTCTTAAAATAGGGGAGGCCATTAAATTAAACTTCCCCTCAACAGGAGGCAACTGCCCATGATCCCCAACAGCTAAAACAGGTCTTTGGAAACTCAAAAGATCCTCCCAAATATCTCTAGAAACCATAGATGCCTCATCTACAATGATTAAATCATACTCAAAAGCATCAATAGGTATCTTCTCCCAACCAATCACATTATCATCCTCATCCAATATCGCTTTATATATCAACCTATGTATCGTACCAACAAAATCAGAAGACAGAAGAGAGCTGTTCTCCTCAAGCTTCTTTCTCAAAACTTGTGAAGCTTTCCCTGTATATGAACAGTATGCAATTGAAATATTCTTGTACTCCTTATGTAGCTTCTCACTCAAAAAACCAAGTAAGGTGGTTTTGCCTGTGCCCGCATAACCACCAAGAGTAATATACTGACCTCTCTTACTTTTGTACCAATCTAATATACTCTCTAATATTTTCTTCTGTTTTAATGAAAGCTCTAAACCCATATCCCACTATTATACATAAATAATATTATTCCATGTTATAATGCTCATATGATTGAGTCACAAGAACCAATAAAGCCACCGATTGTTCAAAGAATCCCCATTGAGAACAAACAGGAAGAATATAAACCACTCCCAAGTCCTAAATATGTTCCCCTGACAGAGCCCAGACAGAAAAGTATAATGGAGGAATTTGACACCATAACAGAAGGGGATATTAAAGAAAGATATCAGAGAAGAGTTACTGTAAAAAGCTACGAGAATCTTAATATGCCATATGATACAAGAGAAAACCCTGCCATCTTTGGAAGGAATATTGTAATGACAATAGATGACTGCTACGGGGAAAACAGCAAACATGTTTTTGCGGCATTAAAGGAAAAGGGTGTGACAGCAACATTTTTCCCAAACACTCAATACTTAAACCCTAAAAATGAAGATACTGTTAAACTATGGAAAGAAATATATGAAAGTGGTTTTGAGATAGGATATCATACGACAAACCATACAGGAAATATGAGTATTGAAGAACTAAATGAAGATTTTCAAAAATTTACACAACATATGAGAGAACTTCTAGGCGATCCTGACTTTAGTATTAAAGTCGCTAGACCACCATATGGAGCTTGGGATGATGAATGGAATAAGTGGGTTAAGCAGAACAACCTTTTTAATATTAGATGGAATATGGGACCAAATGAGAAGTCCTCTTATGCAAACGCGTTAGGGAATCAAAACATATCCCCAATAGTTATACTCCACTCTAGAGATAACGATGTAGAATGGCTTAAAGAAAACCTTCAGGAGTTAATATTAATCGCCAAACAAAATAAAAGTATTGTTGGAAGTGTATATGACTCTGCTTTTAGGAATGAAAAGGACTTCTTGTTTGAAGATTTCATAAAGAGAACAGAGTATATGATAAAATAGAGTATGTTCTTCTTTTTTGTAAAGGATAAACCTAAGCCTGTTGAATACAGAATAGTATATGATTTTAAAGAAGATATATGTTTGGAGTATGGATATAAATATATGTTCACTCCAATATCTAAAAAAGATAGTTGTTTCTCCCCTTATATCAGAAAAATAAGCAAAGTAAATGGGAATAAATATGAAGGAATGAGTCTTCCACACGATACTAACTCTAATTGGACAATGTTTGGAAAGAACTTAGTACTAACAATAGATGACTCGTACGATTTTGAACAAACAAGAAGAATGTTTGAACTCTTAAAACATTACAATATCACGGCAACATTTTTTCCAAACACAATATTCATCAATCCAAACAATCAAGAACACATAAAACTATGGAGAGACATATATGCTTCAGGTCATGAGATTGGGTATCACACAACAGATCACACAAGAAAGAAGAGTGTAGTAGAGCTTAATACTGATTTTATCTCTTTTACACAAAGGTTTAGAGAGATACTTGATGACAATAATTTCAGTATAAAAGTTGTAAGAGCACCATATGGATATTTTGATAAAGTATGGATGCAGTGGGTAAAAGAGAACAATCTTTTTAATGTTAGATGGAGTATGACTGAGAGTGAGGATAGTAACTATCTTAGAAAGTTGTATAGTGAGAATAGGGGGGTAGTACTATTACTACATAATAAAAGAAGTGATGTAGAGCTATTAGAAAACAATATTGATGAATATATAAGTATTGCTAAAGAGAATGGTGGTAAGATGGGGAGTATTTATGATAGTTTAACTAAGTAATAGTGGCTTATTTACAACTTCTATGATATAATCATACACTATGGGTTTGATATTGTATTAATTATAAGAAATGAAAGAAATGCAAGAAAAACAATTTGTGAGTACTCCAGAGCGCATTATTCATAATAATATTCTCAATGTTGCTTTGGTATCAATGGCATTCATATCTGCATGCACACCAATAGATTATAAAGATTCATCGGAATCAGATATCAAAACTGTTCATACAGACAGAGTTACAGAAACAAATAATTATGAAGATACAACCATACCATCCCCATCAATTCCAAGAACGACAGAAGAATATAACATTAGAGAAATAGAGATAGAAGAAGAGGAAACGATAGTACCTACAGAGGAAGTTATAATAATATCAACAGAAGAGAAAATAAAAATAACAGACTCATCTATAGAAGAAGCTCTTGCAACTAATATCTCTGAAAGCATAGAAAAAATAGAGAAATATCCTAATATCATAGTCCAAGAAGAATGGACAGACGAGATAAAGCAGGTAGAAATAGTTGATGGAAAAGCTAACTTCGAAGCCTATCTTTTTGTAGATAAAGGATCTGATGATAATCATGATCGACTATACACAAAAAAAGGAGAGAGTGCCTTAATATGGAATGCCACAGAAGCTGCATATAGATTTGGAGAAGTAAATATGAGACCCGGAGATGAGATATCCTTCACTCAAAGAATTGGATTTGGAGAAATTATCCCACAATATCGACAGTACAATGAAAACATAGAACATGGAGAAGGATATGTTAAAAATGGAGAAGGTGCATGCTTCGCTGCTACTGTTCTAGGTGAGGGACTAGGTCTTTCTGTTCTGAACAATCAAGGTAAGAAAGTTCCAATATTTGTAACAGAAGAAGGTGCAATACACGGTCATGAGTTTGAATACTCCAATCTCTACCGTGGACCTGGAATAGGTATTAATAGCAGCGAATACGGACAATTCTTTTTCTCTCTTAACCCAGAGCTACCAGAAAGTGTAAAAGTCACCATAAAGATGGGTGTTGTTGATACAGAACCTAACAAACACTTCGAAGGCTTCTTTACACCAGTACTCTCTATCTCCATAGAAGGACTTCCTGATGAATACAAAACACTTGAATCTATGAGAATGACATCACACCGTAAAGAAGTATTAAAAATGATTTCGGGGAGAGAGTGGTAATATAGATATTCCAAATTAAAATTCCGTGCACTAACAAAATATTTTTGTTAAACTAAACACATGTCACAAAAATATCTCTTTTTCGATACAGAAACAACAGATGTACAAAGTAAAGATATCATTCAATTAGCGTTTCTAACTAGTGATGGAAAGGAGTTTAATGAATACTTCAAACCAGAACAAGATATATCCTTTGGAGCAATGGCTGTACATCATATAACACCAGAGTTTTTAGAAGATAAACCTACATTCAAAGAACGAACAGTAGCAGATAGTAGTTCAATGACTCTCTTTTCTGAAATATCTCTTTCACAATACCTAAACAAATTAGCTAAAGAATATATCTGGGTAGCACATAATGCTGAATTTGATATGGAGGTATTAAAAAAGAAAGGTATAGATATACCTAAATATATATGTACACTTAAAGTTGCTAGGAATATATTAGAGGATGAGAACAAGAAAGATCTAGAGAGTTACTCACTTCAATATCTTAGATACTATCTAGGACTATACAAACAGGAAAAAGATATAGAAATACTCCCACACGATGCAATGGGGGATGTTGTTGTACTAAAGAATCTTTTTGAATATCTACAAAATAACTCAGTACTAACAACAGAGAATATGATGACCATATCTAAAGAACCACAATATATTAGAACAATTTCATTTGGTAAGTATGCAGGGTATAGTTTAGAAGAAATAGCTAAGATAGATAGAGAGTATTTAGAATGGTTAATGGAGAATGCACAAGATAAAAAGGACTTACTATACAATATTGACAGGGTATTAACATCTATGTAGGATATTATTTAATGAAGGTATCTGCTTCTAAGAAAACAATTGTAATATTAATTATTCTTTTTGTATTATTACTTTTAGGTGGTATATGTTTTCTTTACAAAGATGTTATTAACAATGGTATTAAGTATGGTAGATGGTTTAGCGTAGATAAATATGAAGAATTGTTAGATGATTGTGAATGGGAGAGGAAGGGGGGGGAATTGAGAATTAAGTGTAGGGCACTTCTCTATCCTGGCACTGATGCTGACAAAAACATCCCAACACATTGTTTAAATTTCATCATGATTCCAAAAGATTTTGACAAAGGTGTCAAAACATTCAACATTTGCGAAGAAATCCAGAACCTACAATGGGAACAAAAGGAAGAATGGTTGAATGCAAAAAGCCTTATGCCTGTAAGATATACTCTGATATATAACCATAACAACAGCATTGATTTTCAATACTCTTCATTAGGAGTCCAACATGTTGATGAGAAAGAATACTTTGGAGAATTCCTTAAAAATAAGAGTCTTGCAAAAAAAGGATATGCAGTATCTTTAGATAGTTCTACACCTGAACAGTTTAATAACTATATCTCAATGGATAAAGAAACATTTGATATTCAAGAGATGGGACATATATACATATTTGCAACAGAACTGCTTAAAAAAGAAGTCAAGGGAGAAGATATATATATAACCCTTAAATCCCAGATTGAAAAAGAAGAAGTATCGTTCACACTTGCTTCGAACTCAATACTTTTGTCAAAAGGAGAGGGGAATTTTGTTAATATAACAACAGAGAATATAGATGACCTTGAAATTCATGGTAAATACCAAATACAGATGGCATATTTGACCAACAAGCCTGAAGACTTAACAAATAAAGTAGAAGATATGTGTAAAGAGGATGATATACTCAAACATAGAGAACCTCTTTGTAACAATAAAAAGATTGTTTTAGACGATAAATATAAAGCAACTAGCAAAGAGGAAATAATAAAAGAAATATTACTTAAAAAAGATGATGTATTTTTGCAGAATGTACTCCTTTACTATATGATCACAATAGATGAAAAATAACTTAAACTGTACTTTAATGCAATGGAGATAACTGATCATAATGAAAACAACATGCCCAACGATATAACATCTTTAGGTTTACAAAACGATATATATTCTGCTTCTAATAACGAAGATACTACCAGTATTCCAGATGTAGAAAACCAAGAGGATAAAAGAGAACAAGTGTTAAGTAAAATAAAAAAGGCAGGTAGAGACTTTTTAACTGTTGCCGCACTAGGTTCTATACTAATAACAGCATATGGCTGTTCTCCAAAAGAAGTAAATAGTATTACCAATATAGAAGACAAACCAACACCTACATTGAAATCTCCATTACCCACAGAGACACAAGAACCTACACAAACATATACACCTGAACCTACACCTACCATGACCTTAGAACCAACACCAACCTTAGAACCTACTCCTACACCACAGCCAGAAATAGATCCACAGGAATTTGATTATTCTATGTTAGACCTTATGTTATGGGAAGGTGAGTTAAAGGTAAGTGATATAGAAAAATTAAATCCGGGATATATTGTTCAAGTAAGGGAAGGATATAAAACTGTTATGTATGAACTTCCGTTGTTTGCATTCACGAAAGAGGCTGAGAATAGCTATTGGGCAGGCCTTAGGATATTAGATATACCAGAAGGTACAAAACTTGAACTATTAGAGGTGAAAAAAATACATGGCAAAAATGGACAGAATATAACTGTTGGTACTATTAGAAATCATTCTAGTGATAACACTTTCACAGGCATTGGAATGGTGGTCCTTTCTGCAGAAACTGAGGACAAAGAGATTATCAATTTTACTGAAACTGCTACCCATGTTGATGATATTTCTGTAACAAGCTTTTTTCTAGAAAATGGTAGGCAAGATCAGTTACCGCTTTCGCTTCTCCTCAAGAACTTGTTGGAATATCAGAAAGAAAATGGACCTTTTAAAGCTGGAGAGACATATTCTATAGTAGAAATTGCCAAGATTACAAGTACAGATGAATTTAGAAGGCTACTTTATACTCCGGAAGGTAACAATGTTTCCTTAGATACTGTGATTTCTAGTTTAGCACATACTCTGATCAATAAAAATCATATAGCCTTTCGTACACCAAAAACTATTAACAATGAGAATGCTAATTTTACGATGGGTTATGATGCCATATTCTCGGAGAAATATACAAATGGGGTAAAAATAAATGGTGGTAGTGCTCCTGAAAATGATATGATCTTAACTTTCCAGGAAGGCAAAAATGGTGAAGCAGAATATTATATAACAGGTGATATGACAGGCATGAGAAGAGGTGATGTACAACCAATAGGTTTTATCAGCTTCTATCTATCCACTAAGTTGGAAGAAGGAGAGTTGGAATCAAATCTAAAAAGGATGACAGAGGTATATGAGAAACATTTAGATTGGGAGAGAGGAGGGGAAGAACCATTAACAGAGAATGCAACAGAGTATAAGTATTATAATTTCTTTTCGGAATTAGGACCTGAGAAGTTACGACAAGTACTTAAAGATATTTATATCCCAATGAAGCAGTCTGATGCATTTAAATAAAATGTAGAAATTACTATAATGAATACTTTAGTGAAGAAAACATTATTACTAGTAGCTGCTATCTCTTTTTGTCTTTGGGCTACACCTATAAAAGCAGTAATATTTGATTGTTACCAAGTCACAGGACAAATCCCTGCACTATGTAATGGTCCTTATGATAATTTGTCACCAAAATATAACGGTATTTATTATAAATGTAATGGTCGTGGTGGCTATAGTGCAATTTTTGATTTTAATCCAATAAAGTGTCGTTCTCATGGATATAGATACACAGACGAAGGTGTTGTATTTGACTGTGAACAACAACCAGGAGGAAGTGTAAATGGATATACATGGGAAGATATCAACAACGGTGTTTGTAATGTGCAGAGTGATCCTGTATGTACACCACATGACAGCTGTGTACCATATAACTCAACATGTAATAGTAATGACAAATGTAAATGTGGTACTACAAAAATTCGGAAGAGCTGCAGAGCTAATGGAATGTGTTGTGTGAATGGAACAAACACCTGCATCGACCTAGGTGATGGGTGTAATCTTACCACCTGTCCTCCATTAACAGAAGTAGATAAATTCTGTAATTGTACTTGCACAGAAGGTGGTTATCCTGGTCCAGGGGCAGGCAGAACCCTTTTTTATGGACAGTGTTGTCATGGAGGAGGAGATGGTGGAGGTGGAGGAGGTGGTGGATGTACTCCACAATGTCCTCCACCAGAACAAAGATGTGTAGTAGAAGATAATTGTAAAGATATTAATAGAGGACTAGATCCAGAATATAATCTGTATAGAATGACAGAAGAAGGTGGTCCTTTGTGTAAAGGTCAAGATGCATATTGTTTCGATGATAATGGTTGTGGAGGTGCCAATGTATGTAATACAGCTAGTTGTTACAAACCAGAAACCAACACCTCTATCCCCAAAGTAAACAGACTTCAAATATTTGAAGACTTAAGAATAAATATACCTGATCAACCTGGGAAAACCTTCTACTGGTCAACTCCATCTTCCATACCAACAGGAGAAACATTAATAAGATATCCACATCCTAATTCAACAACCGCAACAGAAGTAGATAATATTGGATTACCTACAGGAGCAAGAGGATTAAGAGCTAGGTTAAGGATAAAAGGAACAACCGTATCAAACGAAACAGAGGTAAGTGGAAGCCCTAAAGAATTAGGTCGAGATAATCCCTTTTACGCTTTCAGAAATATCCCTGATAAAGGTTGGTCTTGGTTTAATTATGGATATTCAGCATATTTTAGTGCTACCTTTGAAACTCAAAACAAATGTGATGACTCATGGATACCAGGACAATCAAGCAAACTCCATTTTAAAGTAAATACACCACCTGTTCTAACAAGCACAACAATAACAGGAGATACTGTCAAAACAGAAAAGGGTTGTACACCAGAAAACAGATATACAGGTAATGAAGCAAACAGAAAACTAACATTTAATATAGCAGCAAGAGATATTGATGTTGGAAGTAGTAACCCTAATCATAAAATAAATGCAGCTATAATCTGGTTAGTAAAAGAGGGACACTCTCTTGGAGATGAGATTAATAATATTAGATCGCTTGGACCTAGAGACACACATGTTGCGCTAGACCCTAATAAGATAGGTCTTATTGTGTATACGACTGGAACACACGTAGGATTATTTAGACATTACCCAATTCACGGTTGGGTAAGAAAAAATGGAGGGACTGCTGAAGATCAACAAAGTATATATATCAATAATAATGGAAGTAATGTAAAGATAGCCGAAGTAAAAGCTGTCAGAATGGCACAAAATGGCAATACAACACACATGGAAATAGATATAGAATTTGAGAAAAATAGTCCAATATCAGGCAAGTATACTCTTTGGGCTGGTATGATGGACAACCTTACATTGTTTGAGGCACAACCATATGGAATCTTTACAGATCAAAGATCTGTAAAAAGAACAGGGGAAACATGGAACTTTGATTTTGTAAATCCTAAACTTCAAGATATTAGCCTTAAACCAAAGAGTCCTGAAGATCAAAGACGGCTTGATTTGAAGTGGAATAGTACTGACAACATACCAAATGGTATACGTCCAAACCATACAGTAGTAAATGTATACAAAACGGGTACAACTCCAGCTCATCCAGTTATCCGAGAAGCACCTTCACCACAACAGACCGTACAAAACCCCCACTCAGGAGAACAGATTCCTCCACAAGAAGATATCGGTAAAATGCAAACTGTAACAAACGGTATGCCCAATAGTGGTTGGTTTCATCCTAATGCAGGTCAAACAGAAATGACAGCTAATGTAGGAACAAACTCTGAAGGAAACATTCACTTCTACATCACAACATATGACAGGGCTTGTAACTATGAACAAACAGGAAAAGACGGTACCCCTGGAATCAATCCAGTAGAACTAAATAAATGGATTACAACAAAAGGAGGTGTCTTTTACTCTCAAGGTACTGTGAGTTACCCAACAGATGGTCTTGACCAAAAACACAATCTTGGAACAGAGTTAATATCTTCCAGGACAGGTGGATTATACAAAGTCTTAGATTATACCGGAACTAATATGAATCCAGCTGTAGCAAAAAGAATAACGGATGTAAATAATAATGCTGGCCTTTTTGATGCACTAAAGGAGAACTTTGAGAGGATTAAACCCAGTTTAAGTGAAGCAATCACTCCATTCATTACTGCCTTAGTGTGCAATGACCCAAAAGGTTGTATTTATAGAACTAATAGATTAGCAGGCTTTTTTTATTCAGGTAAAATAATAATTGTCCCTCCTGATGGAAAGTCTGACATAACTATAACACGGGATATTAAAGAAGGTTTTAGCAGTACTCCAGGAGATAATCAGGGTGAACATGCCCTGTACATCTTTACCGAAGGTAATATAAATATTGGATACCCTAATGGATCAAGTAGTGGTGGAGGAACATTGGAAACAGACCAAATAGATGCATTCCTAATAGCAAAAGGTAATATTAATATTCTTCCAGAAGCTCCAGAAGGAGGTTTCCATGACAAAGTACTTGTCAATGGAGGTATCATTGCTCTTGGGGAGGTAGGTTCTTCCCCTGCCTTCTCCCTACAAAGAACATTAGGATTACTTAATCCTAATCACCCAGTCCTGACTGCTAACTACCATCCTAAATATGCTGTATTCTCCGAACTATTCTTCGGTCTACAAACAAATGCATATAAGAGAGAAGTTGGATTTAAACCTATGTAACAAAAATATGAGAACTAAAAAGACGTACAATGCACAAGCATTAGCAATAATTATGGTAATACTAATTGTTGCATCAATAATAGGGTTTTCTGTCTTCTCTAGATTAATGACCCAAAAAAGGGCTACAATTCAAGAAAGAAACTCATCTGAAGCATTAGAAGTTGCTGATATGATACTAGACAACTTCCTACTTTCTAAACCAGAAGATTGGGTAGAAGCAGGAATGGTAGGGAATACATATAAAGAAACATTATTCATACCTGAAAATCTTCAAGGCCTTGTCGATAATGAAATCTCAAAGATTACAACAACGATCCACGCCCAAGATGACATGATAATACAGGCAGGACCCGACTCTAGTAGTAATGCGATAACAAAACTAACTCAAGAATTGGGTCATAAGCTAGACCTACAAAACTTAAACATATGTCCTCTATCAGAACATAACAACGAATATACATTACAACTATCTAGAACCAATGATGATACAGATTTCCCCCTTCGCCCTGGAGAAACCTTTGTCTTTCCAATAAAGGGCAGAAGCTTTGAGAATGGTTGTACAATCAACATAACATTCCCTAACCCAACTGATGGAGGCTTTACAGTAAACAAAATATTCATAGAAGGAGAAGGAATTAAAGCATATGATTATGCAGATACAGAAAACTACTGTTTTAGCAAAGGTATTTCCCCATGTGGAAATAGTAACTTCACAGGGACAGGTTGGACAACATCAAGTGGATCATTATCAATTCCTCTAAACTCAAATCTAGAAAGAATACAACTAACAGCAATTGGTTCAGATCTAACTTTTAGATTCAGTATGAGCAAGGAATGTACAGATAAAATACAACTATGGCAATTAAGAGCATCTGCAACATGCAGTGGCACATACAGAGCTAAAGAGGTAATCGTACCTGATGTAGGTTGGAGCTACTCAATCTTCAACTACGTCCTCTTCAATGGCAAAGGTAATATTTCAAGTGGACAATAATATGTATTCAAATAGAACAACAATAAAAATTGGGGGTGAATCGGGCCAAGGCATAAATACCGTTGGTAGAATGCTAAACCAAGCATTAAATCGACTAGGTTTTTTCACATTCGCAAACAGAGAATACCCATCATTAATAAAAGGTGGAGTAGCATCATACCAAGTAGATATTGCAGATAAAAAAATATATGCATCTGCAAAGAAGAACAACATACTCTGCACACTTTCCGAAAAATCTTTTCACACATACATATACGACCTACTTGAAAACGCAATAGTAATACACGATGGTAAAGATGTAGAACTAAGCCCTGATGAAGAAATCTTTGTTCAGAAAAACAACATTCAAATAATATATTTGGATTCTGTCAAAATCGCTCTTGAAGCAGGAGGCATTGAAATAATGGCAAATGTTGTACTCCTAGGATATATCTGGAAAATATTAAAACTTGATGTAAATATCCTCATTGAAGAAGTACTAGAACTCTTAGAAGGAAAGAAAATTGATATTGAAGCAGAAAAAGCATGCGTACTTGCAGGATACAACCACCCATCATACAGAGATACACTTGGACAAGACATAACTCTTCCCTCTCCATCACTATCTAGAAAACTCCTCATGAGTGGAAATGAAGCACTTGCACTTGGAGCCCTCTCAGCTGGCATGAGAGCCTTCTACGGATACCCCATGACACCAGCAACATCCATATACAAATTCATTGGAGAAACAGCAAATGAAACAAAGGTTGTTGTAAAGCAAGCTGAAAATGAAATAACAGCTGTACAAATGGCACTAGGAAGCATGTACATGGGAACAAGAGCACTAACAGCAACATCTGGAGGAGGTTTTGATTTAATGATTGAAAGCATCTCATGTGCAGGAATGTCAGAAACACCACTTGTAATAGTACTAGCACAAAGAATAGGCCCTGGAACGGGTGTACCAACTTGGACTGGAAGCGGTGATATATACACCGCAGTTAGAGCAGGACACGGAGATTTCCCTAGATGTGTAATATCAATATCAGACATTGATTCAGCCTTCACTCTAACACAAAAAGCATTCAACATAGCAGACAAATATCAACTCCCCGTCATAATACTAACAGAAAAACAGATAGCCGAAGCCATATACTCAACTGAAAATCTTCCTAATATAGAAAAAATAGAAAGAGAAATATCAAAAGGAGAAAATAGATATCAAACAACAGATTCTGGAATCTCACCTAGATGGATACCAACAAAAGGATTAAAACCATACCTTCATACAAGTGATGAGCATACTCAAGAAGGATACTCCACAGACATTGCACAGCAAGTAAAAGAAATGAGCGATAAAAGAGAAAGAAAACTAGAAACATTAAAAACAGAAATACCCGAACCACAATATTTTGGGAATCAAGATACTGAAATAATATTCGTAGGAAGTGGTAGCACCAAAAACGCAGTACTAGATGCTCAAGCAGCAGGACAAAACATTGCATACCTCTCATACGAATACGTATACCCTCTCAAAACAGACAAACTCCTAAAGCTAGCAAATGAAAACAGAAGACTTATCTTAATTGAAAACAACCAAACAGGACAACTAGGAAAAGTAATAAAAGAAGAGTGTGGATATGAATTTAAAGAGAAACTACTAAAATATGATGGCAGACCCTTCTTCATTGACGATATCTTAGATTATCTAAATAAATAATATGGCATTAGACATAAAAGAATACAATACAACAGTACAACCAACCTGGTGTGCAGGATGTGGAAACTTTGCCATACACGTAGCTCTTAAAAAATCCCTAATTGAACTAAACATTTCACCATCAGAAACATTCATATCATTTGATATTGGTTGCAATGGAAACGGAGCTGATACAGTAGGAACATATGGATTTAAAGGACTACACGGAAGGTCCATTGCCCTAGCAACAGGTGCACACCTAGCAAACAGAAAGTTCACAGTATTCGCAGACATAGGAGATGGAGGATGTTTCCATGAAGGTGTAGACCATTTGATAAATGCAATCAAATCCAACTACGACATGACAATCCTAATACACAACAATCAAAATTTTGCTCTAACAACAGGACAAGCAACAGTAACAACACCAAAAGGAAAGAAAATGTATGCCCAGCCACACGGTAGTCCTGAAAGAAATCTAGATATTGACAACTTCATACTCAATCTTCACCCAACATTTTTTGCTAAAGCATACTCTGGAGACCCAATACAACTTACAGAAATAATTAAAGAAGCTGTTAAACATAAAGGATGTAGTGTAATTAATATCTCCCAATCATGTCCTACATACAACAAAGAAATGACTCCTCAATGGTTTAATGAAAACATTCTGAAAACAAATACAATCACAGAATACGACAACCAATCATTTGATCAGGCAAAAGAACTTTTAAACACAGCTAACACAACAAAAAAGATATATACTGGTATAATATACCAAGACACCACTATTCCAACATTCTATGACAATTTAGAAAGTAGAAAAGGTATACTTTCTGAACTAACAGAAGAAGTAAAGGAATATAATATAAAAAATCTATTAAAATACACCAATAGCTAAAGAATATGGAAACAATACTCTCACCTAAATCCGTTGCCATAATCGGAGTATCAGACAATCCTGAAAAAGTTGGTTCTGTAATGATGCAGAATCTACTTGAAACTGGATATAATGGGAAAATATATCCCGTTAATCCTAAATACACCGAACTACTTGGAAGAAAAGCATACCCTTCAATCCTAGAAGTCAATGAAGACATAGACATGGTCTGTATAGCACTTCCATATCAAGCTGTAGAAGAGATTGTAGACCAATGTATTGAAAAAAGGGTTAAATCAGTATTAATAGTATCAGCTGGTTTTGCAGAAACAGGACCAGAAGGAAAAGAATTAGAAGAAAGGATAACAAACAAACTAAGAGGTGCCAAAATTAGATTAATAGGACCTAACTGTCTTGGATTCATAAATAATAAAGCAAAAATAGATTTAACATTTGCAAGATCAAACCCTGGAGATGGAGATATTGCTTTCATTTCACAATCAGGGGCGTTTTGTACTGCCATATTAGACATGGCATCAGAAAGTGGAATGGGTTTCTCGCATGTAATATCTGTTGGTAATAAAGCAGATATAAATGAAAATGAACTCCTACCATACTTTCTTAATAATAATTCTGTAAAGGCAGTTGCAATATATCTAGAAGAATTTGCTGATGGTAAAGAATTTGTATCAATTGTACAAAGATCTAAAAAACCTGTACTACTAATTGCCCCGGGAAGCTCTGAGAAGTCTAAACAAGCAATATCCTCTCACACTGGTTCTCTTGCATCCTCATACGATGCAGTACTCGCAGCTGTAAAGAAATCAAACATCATTCTTGCTGAAAATTCCGAAGAACTATACAAACTAATGGAGTTAATTAATACTGGATTTACACCAAAAGGAAAAAATATTGCAATAATATCGAATGCAGGTGGACCTGGAATAACTGCTGTTGATAGAGCAGAGATAGAGGGATTAGAAGTTGTAGATTTAGGTGAGCGAACAGAACAGAGACTAAAAAACATACTTCCTGTTGAAGCCTCTATAAAAAATCCTGTTGATGTACTAGGAGATAGTAAAAGTGACAGATATGCATCAGCCATAACTACTGTTTTAGAGGATGTAAATGTTGACAGTATAATTGTTCTTCTAACACCTCAATTAATGACAGACATAGAGGGTACAGCAGAGGCCATAGTTGATCTCTCAAAGAAAACCTCAAAACCAATATACGCATGCTTCCTTGGTGGTAAAGATGTTAGACCTGCATACAGAATACTTCAAGATAATAGAATAGGGTGGTTTAATGATGTAGAAGAAACAATGCATTTAATTGCTAAACTTGCTGATTTTGAAATGAAAAAAGAATTAAACAAGGTTGTAAATAGTAACCAGTACGTTAGAAAAACTAGAAATAAGAGAGAGATACAGGAGTTTGTTAATACTCATAGTGAAACAACTGTTCTCTCTGATGAGTTGGCAATTGCAATATTTGAAGAGTTTAGTATTGAAATGCCCAAACAGCTAGTGGCAAGTAGTTTAGAAGAGGCTAGGGATTTTGCAGCAACAACTTTCCCAGTAGCTATTAAAGCTACTTCTGAAGATTTAGCACATAAGACAGATTTTAAAGCTTTATATTTAGACATTAGAACTATTACAGAATTTGAAGAGAAGTATATTGAATTAAAAGAAAGTATTACAAAAATTACAGGTAATCCCTCTCCAAAAATATTAGTACAAGCAATGATTGAGGATAGTAAGATTGAGATGTTCATTGGAGCAAACAGAGATGGAGATAGTACTATCTATGAAAAAGATGGTGTTGGATTTGGACATTTAATGGCAATTGGAAAGGGTGGAGTATATACAGAGGTATATAAAGATATTAAGCATGTCTTAATACCTGAAACTAGAGAGAAGATTGATTTAATACTTTCTGAAACAAGTGTATCAAAAATAATTGATGGATATAGGGGTAAGCCTAAACTCTCAAGAGAGAAGTTTGTGGATATGATAATGAAAATACAGAGCCTTTTAATTACATATCCTGAGATTGAATCTATGGATATTAACCCTGTTATGCTTAATGAACAGAAGGCTATTGCTGTTGATATCAAGCTATATGTGAAAAAGTAGGCCTTAGTACAACTCTCTGTCTAAAGAAGTATACTCATCATAAAGTTCCTGACACTCTTTCTGATTAACCTGTTCTTCTGAATACTTACCACTATTACCCGTATGCTCATCAAAACCTATCTTGCTTGCATCATCATAATCACATCCGTAATACACCTTCTCAATCTTAGCCCATTGAATAGCCCCTTTGCACATAGGACAAGGTTTACCTGTTGTATATAGCTCACAACCAGACAAATCATGAGTATCTAACTTCTCACTTGCCTCTCTAATAGCCTCTATCTCTGCATGAGAGGTAGGATCATTTTCTTTAAGAACATCATTATGTGCAGATGCAATAACCTTGTCATCCTTTACAATAACAGCACCAAATGGCCCACCATGATTCTTCTGAACACCTTTTCTAGCCTCATCTATGGCTAATTGCATAAATGGATTCATTAAAACTCTCTTTTAAAATTAATACCTTTAGCGTGAGCCTTCAAACCTGTTTTACCTAAATCCTTTTCATACCTTCTTGCATAATCCCTATACTTAAAAACCCTCTTTCTTCTTTCTGGAATATTCTTTTCACTAATCATCCCTGGACCATTGATACAACCACCATCACAATTCAAAATATCTAGAAATTTGTAATGTTTATATACACCATCCTTAAACGCATCAAATACAGGCATGAGATTATTCAATCCCTCCATTACTAAAATATCCTTATCCTTAATCAAATTACCATGCAAAGTATCTGACAAACCGCCTGATACTGGATATATTTTAGTATAGTCGTTATACAACTTATCAAACCCAATACAATACTTATTCTCAGTTACACTTTCCTCAACATCATATTCCTTAAACAACTCCTCAAGCTCCTTAAATGTTAATACCTCATCAACAACTCCTGTTTCCCCTGCCTCAAGCTTCTTAGTCATACAGGGTCCTACAAAAACAATCTTATGTTTATGATATCTTTTCCTTGCAATCAACCCCATACAACCCATTGGAGAGTGTCCAGGAACCAGATTCTCAACTAAATGAGGATATTTAACTCTAATGAAATTAACTATCGTAGGACATGGACTAGCAATCCATGTTTTCTTCTCTCCTTTATCTAAACTTTCTTTAAGAATCGAGTAATAGGTGATATTAGTCATCTTTGCACCAAATGTAACCTCCATGACTTTATCAAACCCTAACTTTCTTAATCTGTAAACAATATCTGGATATTCATACTCCGTAATAAATGAAGGAGCTAAAAGACAAATATATTTTTTCCCTTTTTGAAATTTCATATTTAAATATACAGTATTGAAATTAATATAACAAAATATATAATCATATTAACCATAATAACTAATTTTTGACAATATTAAAATGTTAGGTATAGATACAATATATTGGATGTTTGCAATACCAGGATTACTACTCTCAGTTTTTTCTCAACTCTATGTTAAATTTGCATATTCTAAATATTCAAAAGTTGATGGTGGAAAAGGTATAACAGGAATGAGAGCTGCTTTGGAAATTAAAAAGGGTGAAAAGCTTCCTGTTGAGATTAATGCCAATCAACATACTTTAGGAGATCATTTTGACCCATCAAGAAATATGGTGAATCTAGATGCACAAAGTGCACAATCAACCTCTGTTGCGAGTGTTGCTGTGAGTTCTCATGAAATGGGACATGTACAACAGAAATTTACATCATCACGCATATACGGAACACGAAGATTTTTAGTTCCAGTAACAAATATCGGTACAAATGTAGGATATATCCTTTTCTTTCTTGGATTAGCCATGGCTAAGTATGAACTATCTAAATTAGGATTAATATTTTTCTCAACAAGTGTACTTTTCTCTTTGGTAACAATACCTGTGGAATTAAATGCAAGTAGTAGGGCAATGAAATTCATAAAAAAGTATAATCTAGTAGCAGAGGATAAAAGAGCAGGAGCAAGAAAGGTTCTTAATGCAGCTGCCCTTACATATTTTGCTGGATTAGCAACATCAATTTTAAATCTCCTCTACTATGCAAGTCTACTTGGTAGAAGGAAGGATTAAAGATACTACTTCTTTCCCATATGTAAATATTTCTTCCTCTGTGGTTCTTCAAGCCTCTCGATGGCATACCTTAACATTGTTCTTGGCATTTCAGTTGCATAACTATCTAAAAACTTTCTCAATTCATTAATATCTTTCTTTCCCATATTCCTTAACATCCACCCAACAGCTTTATGAATCAAATCATGCTCATGTGTTAAGAGCTTCTTTGCAAAACTTAATATCTCCTTAAAATCCCCATTCTTTATGAAAGCATAGGTTGAAATAACAGCAACTCTCTGTTTCCATAGATTATCACTATTCACAAGTTCATATATATCTTTCCTATCCTTATCAATCAAATACTGCCCAACTATCTCATGTGCTGTTAAGTCAATAATATCCCAATTATTAACATATTCTAAATGCTTAATGTAATACTCATATATATCCTTTTTTTGATGTTGAGTAGCTTTTTCAAATTTATATGTCAATATCAAAAAAGCAAACAACCTATATTCATGAACCCTGTTTTGTGTAAAGAAATTCAATTCTTCAAAAGAAATATCTCTGTAATACTTCTTGCAAATACTCCTCAGACTAGGAATCTTAATACCAACAAAAACATCTCCATAACCATACTCTCCTTTACCCGTCTTAAAAAAATTCTGCAAGGTAGAAGCATACTCTTTAGATGATACTTTTTCTAAATCTCTCAAAATTTCCTTTTTCATTAAAACATTTTACTCTTTCTTGACCTGAATTCCTAATCCTGTAATATATATTTAAGGGATATTTAATATTAATAGCGTATGGGTAGCTAGGAACTACTACGAGGAGGGAGAAATCGGATAATCAGCGGATACTCCCAGGTCATATTGTTGACCTAAAGATTGCCTACAAAACAACAAAAAGGCAATCATCAATTCCCTTTTTAGATAAATTAAAACTACACAACATATGTGCGGTATATTCGGATACTCAGGGAATAAGAGATGCAAGAATGAGATATTTAAAGGTTTGAAAAGATTAGAATATAGGGGATATGATTCGTGGGGAATAGCAATACTTAATGAAGGAAAGATTAATCAATATAAAAATATTGGAGAGATAGAAACAGACAATCAATTAAAGAAACTGAAAGATGGAACTGTTGGTATTGGACACACTAGATGGGCAACACACGGTGGAGTAACAACAAAAAATGCACACCCTCATATCTCTACAAAGAAAGACTTTACACTTGTACAGAATGGTATTGTTGAGAATTTTGATTCATTAAAAAAAGAATTA
>ENA-UOOK01001872-UOOK01001872.1-fermentation-metagenome-genome-assembly--contig:-NODE-1872-length-27029-cov-5.810632_pt1 | contig 27029 bp, 26 predicted proteins | sample MGYA00245777_ERZ724023 | MGnify/ENA primary metagenome ERZ724023 (study PRJEB28704, sample SAMN03018312) | fermentation metagenome | biome: anthropogenic terrestrial biome; feature: soil; material... | reverse complement strand
TTCTACGCTTACGAAGTTAGCTTTTGGGTTCGGACTGAAAGGTAGCCCTACCAGCTAGAATAAAGTTAGCTAGATTCACCCAGAGTGGTTCCCCCGCTCTCGATAAGAGATTAAGCGCATAGGATATTAATATATTTTTAACTAATTATATCCTCTGATAGGTAATATGTCAATAAAACGACTGTGGAATATAAAATAACCGATTAGAACTTATGGTGTTATGCTAAAAAATAAGATTAAGTTTTAAACTAGGAAGGAAATATACAAAGTAGGTGGAGGAATCTTTACGAAGGCACCAGACATCGGTGCTGATAAAGAGATTCTGCTAGATTAAAAAACAGGGAGTGAAAAATGAAGCTAAGTAAAAAAAGAAGGGGTTAAAGCAGGGATAAAAGAGTAAGTAGAGAAAAAGCTTTAAAGATATTCTTGCACACGAGTGGTTGGTAAGAGAAGGAGGATTTACTTTGGATATTAATAAAACGATCGAGCGCATAAATCATCTTTATCATAAAAGCCAAGCCCAAGGACTAACAGCAGCAGAAAAAACTGAACAGCGACATTTGAGGCAGAAGTATCTTGAAGCGATCAAGGGGAATCTCCGTAGTCATCTTGAGTATTTAAAACCGGAAAAAAGCGAAGCCAAATACTGTGTCGATAAATCGTGTAACTGCGGTAAACATCACCGTTAAAATAGCTAATTAGTTCCCGAACGAATTAAAAGTAATCAATTATTAACTTTTATCAAAATAAAGGATGGAATGTTAATGTTTAAACGTATTAGGAAAGCATTTTTGACCGGATTACTTCTGGTTTTGCCTTCTGCGGTGACAATTTACTTTTTATGGGTGGGCTTGAAATGGGTAGATGGTTTGCTGATTAAGCCCTTAAATGCTTTATTTGGAATTCAGATTCCGGGATTGGGGTTAATCCTTTTATTTATCTTTATTACGCTCGTTGGAGTTCTTGGCACTAACTTTTTAGTAAAAAAATTATGGGCCTATTATGAACGCTTAGCCAGGCGCATCCCCTTGGTGGGCAGTATTTATGGTACAGTAAAACAATTAACAGAGACCCTGTCTTCCAAAGATAAACTGGTCTTTCGTTCGGTAGTGATGGTGGAATATCCTCGGACAGGGGTTTATGCTACTGGTTTTTTATTAGGAGAACCTTTAGGGGGATTACCAGATAATTATAGAGAGGTATTTGTGCCAACGGTTCCGAATCCGACTTCTGGTTTTCTAGATCAAGGTAAATCAAGTCTTTTTCCGGAAAAAGACTTGATTTACCTTGATCTTTCGGTAGAAGATGCTTTAAAGTATTTTGTTTCCATTGGAGTAGTAAAACCGGATAAGAATCGAGGAAAGAAGGAAGGTTAATTTAATCAGCCTATTCCAAAACATTTAAATTACAATACTCGTGATTTGACAGAGCAGATTAGACAAGGAAAGAAATTTTAGGATATAATTTAGATTGAGGGAATGCAGAATCCATTTATAAAAATCCATCATACACCATATATTGTGGTTTATATAGTATCTTTGGTAATTATGCAACTCCCTCAGATAATAAAAATACTAAAGTAAGAGAGGTGAGCGGATGCCTTTAATGTATGAGCATAACTCGGAATTAGCTCCCAGGTTTTGTATTTTAGGCGCGGGTCATGGTGGAATGGCGATGGCGGGACATCTAGGGATGATGGGGTATAAAGTAAATTTATATAATCGTTCAGACTCAAGATTGGTACCTGTCCGCTTGGGAGGGGGGATTGAACTATCCGGTGTGGTTGAAGGATTTGGCCCAGTTAATCTGGCTACCTCTGATATTGCCGAAGCCATTCACGATGTTGATATTTTAATGGTGGTGGTTCCGGCGAATGGTCATGCTTTTATGGCCGAAAAGGTCGCTCCTCACCTGCAAGATGGACAGATGCTCCTCCTTAACCCGGGGAGAACAGGGGGGGCTTTAGAAGTCCGGAGTATTTTAAAACAGATGGGTTGCCAAGCCAAGGTAATTGTAGGCGAAGCTCAAACCCTGTTATATGCGAGTCGCAACATTAACCCTGCTCAAGTACGGGTTTTTGGCATAAAAAATACTATTCCGGTGGCGGCGCTTCCTGGGCAGCAGACGGTGGAATTGGTGACCAAACTAAGACAGGTCTTTCCCCAATTTGTTCCGGGGGATAATGTTTTAAAAACCAGCCTTGATAATATCGGGGCGATTTTTCATCCGGCGCTCACTGTTTTGAATGCGGCTCGCATCGAGTCGACGAGAGGTGAATTCCAATTCTACATGGAGGGGGTGACCCCTTCGGTAGCTCATGTTCTTGAAGCCATGGATGAAGAAAGAATAGCCGTGGCAGCGGCCTTGGGGATTAGAGCCATGTCAGCGCGGGAATGGTTATATATGGCTTATGACGCCGCTGGTAAAACTTTATTCGAAGCGATGCGCAATAATCATGGTTACAAGGGGATAAATGCGCCGTCTCTGGTTGATCACAGGTATCTATGGGAAGATGTTTCTATGAGTTTGGTGCCGATTGTGTCTTTAGGTAATCATTTGCAGGTTGCTACTCCTACGATCGGAAATATTATTCATCTGGCTTCATTAATGAATCAAACTGATTATTTGAGTGCGGGCAGGACGATAGAGAAAATGGGTTTAGCTGGTCTTAGCGTCGCTGAGATCCGACGGTTGGCCTTGGAAGGTGATTCCAGATGAAAAAAATAATTGCCGCTACTCTTGGGAATTGTGTGCATGTGGCAGGTGTCTCAAATTTTCTTCGCTTGGCGGAGGCTTGCGGCTACCAGACTAGTTTTCTGGGGATAGGGATAAAACCCGGGGAAATAATTGGAGCTGTTCAGGAGGTGGAACCGGATTATTTAGCGCTTAGTTACCGTTTAACTCCGGAAGTGGCGGTTAAACTTTTTGCTGAATTTAAAAACGCTCTGCTGGAAGCTGGTCTAAACAACCAGAAGATACTGTTCGGCGGCACTCCTCCTGTGGCAAGGAGGGCAGAAGAAAGCGGTCTTTTTTATCGGGTATTTAGTGGGGAAGAAGAAGGCGCCATTGTTGCTTTTCTTAAGGGTGAACAGATGAATGAAAATCCCGATGAACTAGGTGATACTCTTTTAGAACGGATCGCAAAAAAACATCCTTATCCCGTGCTAAGACATCATTTCGGGTTACCAACTTTAGAAGAGACGATCTTTGGCATGCAGCAGTTAGCCGCAGCTAAAGTTGTAGATATTATTTCGCTTGGTCCGGATCAAAATGCTCAGGAATCTTTTTTCCGACCGACAGAGATGGACAAAACCCAGGAGGGAGCCGGCGGAGTTCCAATTCGGAGCGCAGAGGATCTGATTAAGCTTTATCAAGCTTCCCGCACCGGGAATCGACCGTTGTTACGCTGCTATAGTGGAACCAGGGACCTGATCAAATGGGCCGAGCTCGCGACTAGAACAATCAATAATGCCTGGGGAGCAATCCCGTTATTCTGGTATAACGAGTTAGATGGCAGAGCAGATCGTTCTTTAACGGAAGCAATCAGTGAAAATCAGGCAGCGATGACTTGGTATGGAGCAAAAAAGATACCGGTGGAGGTAAATGAGGCGCACCATTGGAGCCTTAGAGGGGCGCCGGATTCGATTGCGGTTGCCGCCTTCTACTTAGCTGCGTATAATGCGAAAAAAGCTGGGGTTAAAGATTACATTGCCCAGATTATGTTGAATAATCCTCCTGGAACCAGTGGGTTAATGGATTTAGGTAAGGCCTTGGCGGGACTAGAGATGATTGCCCGGCTTGAAGATGGGGAGTTTAAAATTTGGCGGCAGATTAGGGCCGGTCTGGCCAACTTCTCTGTGAAGCAGGGAGTGGCTAAAGGACAATTAGCAGCCTCAACTGTGTTAGGACTTTCTTTAGCTCCGCAGATTATTCATGTGGTCGCTTATTGTGAAGCCGATCATATCGCTACCCCAGAAGAGATCATTGAAAGCTGCGAGATTGTCCACGGGGTGTTAAAAAACTACCTTTTTGGCGCTCCTGATCCTACTACAGATCCGCGGGTAGTAGCGAGAAAAAACGAATTAATGGAGGAAGCGAAGCTAATTTTAAAAGTGATCCGGGATCTTAGCGCTGCCGAAATAGAAGATCCCTTATCAGATCCTGAAACCTTGGCTCAAGCTGTAAGCCTTGGAATACTAGATGCTCCCCAACTTAAAGGTCATCAGGTGGCGCCAGGAAAGATTAATACCGTTATCGATCAAGGGGCCTGTTACCTCTGGGATGCGGATACCGGTCATGTTATCGGGGAAAAACAGAGACTTCTGGGGGGTAAAACATGAAAGAAGGAAAGGGGAATGCGTGAGCAAAATAATAAAGGTTTCTTTAGAGTCAAAAGATGGTTCTTACAGTTAATAACAGCTTTTGGCTTAACACTTTCTGTCACCATCGGATTTTTTCTTGGATATCTGGCTGGAAAAAGTTTTGGAGGAGAAACTTATACAGGGATTGTCGGGGCGCTGGTGGGATTTGTCTTCGGTTTGGCATATCTGATCTGGTTAGCTATTGGGAATGGAAACGGCTCAAACCGATGAAGTTAACTAAATCTTTACGCTCCAGAGCAAAGGTTTTTAAAGAAAAAAGCAGAAAGTTTTTTAAGTTAATACCTTTATTGTCTTGTGTCGAAGGGAGGGTAATAATGGCGAAAGAGATTTGGAGTAAGTTGACTGCAGTGGAGGAAGATGCGGCCATAATAATAAAGGAAGCACAGAAGGAAGCTGCGGAAATGTTGGCCAAAACGCGCCAAGAATTGGCAGTTGAAAGAGAGAAACAACTGGAGGCGGCTAAGAAGCAAGCCGAGGCGGAACTGGCAAAAAGCCTTTCCCTGGCTCAACAGGAGGCTGCGGTTCTGATCAAACAGGCAGATGAAGAAACTGCGGTTCTACGAGGTAAAGCCGGAGAAAGGTCAGCTGCTGTTGTTGAATATATTAAGGAAAGGATCCGGAAATAATGGCAATTGTACCGATGAAGCATATGGAGTTATACGGTCTAGTTCGTCATCGCTCTTCTTTCCTTTCGGAACTGCAAAGACTGGGTTTGGTAGAATTAGTAGCTCCGGCTGAGGAGGAAATTAGTTCTGAACCGGGAGAAGAACTAAGAAACCAACTGGATCAGATTGAAAATAGACTGGCAGAGGTTAACCGAGTATTAGCTATCTGTGAGCGGTTTGCTCCGCGCAAGCCGAATTTTATTGAACAATTTGCCGGCATGAAGACCGTTTTGACTTGGGAGGAACAACAAAATTATCTAGCAGAAAGAGAAAAGCTTGAAGAACTAAGTAGCGAACTTTTCAAATCTGAAAATGAATACGCCCGGATGGAACAGGAAAAGGTTCAGGTTGAGCGAGAAATTAGCCAGTTGCGACCATGGATAAGGCTTGATCTTCCGCGTCACGAATGGAAAGGCTCAACTAATATTCAGGTTCTGTTAGGGAGCATTGAGGGAAGTTTAAGCGTTTTTACAGAAGCGCTTGCTCAAGAGGAAATAACATATTCTTATCAAGAGTTAGGCGCTTATGAAAGTCGTTTGTATTTGGTGTTTTTCTTGTTGCGAAAGACCAGGGCTGAGGAAATTTTAAAAAATAAGGGTTTTGTGCCGACTGTTCCAGAAGTTCCAACAGGAACGGTCCAGGAATATCTGGACTTCTTAGTTAAGAAAAAAACGGAGCTTACGGAGAAACTAGAGGCGGTTAAAAACACGATTAAGCGTATTGCCGAGCAACACCAGATGTTTGAGACTTTCTATGATTATTGGCACAACTTAAAACTACAAGTAGAAGCTAATCGTCAATTATTAATGAGTAAAGATGTTTTTGCCTTGGAGGGTTGGGTAGAAGCTGAAAAAGCGGATAGAGTCAAGAAAGTTTTAGAAGCGATGGGGCTTCCTCATTATGTGCTCTTCCGAGCTCCAGAGCCGGATGAGAAAATCCCTATTGCGATGAAGAACTCGACTATAATTACGCCCTTTGAGACACTGGTAGAATCGTTTAGCTACCCGCGACAAGATGAGGTTGATCCCTCATCCGCAATTGCCCCCTTCTTCTTCCTTTGTTTTGGGATTGCCTTGGGTGATGCGGGCTATGGAATGCTCTTAGCATTAATCTGTTCAGTGCTTCTCTGGAAAATGACGATGAAACCCAATGGGAGAAAAATGGCCGGGATGCTACTCGCCAGTGGTTTGGGAGCTGTATTTGTCGGGTTATTGACTTCTAGTATCTTTAGTTTTTCGCCCTATAAAGGAATCTTTAGTTTTGTAGAAAGCCCGCAAATTTTGTTAATTGTCTCCCTAGGATTAGGACTTGTTCAGTTGTATGTAGGGACATTAATCAGTGCATGGATGAATATCAGGGATGGACGAGTGGCAGATGCCATCTGGAAACAAGGATTTTGGCTTTTATTTCTTACCGGAATTCTCTTAACCGTAGGCGCCCCCCAATTAGGTTGGGAGCAATATGCACTCCACATCAAATACGGAACGGTAATTGCAGCAGCCTTATTGATTATTGGGAATACCAGAGGCAAAAAAGGGTTGCTCTCTAAATTAATGGCGATCCCCGGGGGAATCCTTAATATCTATGGTAGTGTCGGGTTTTTTAGTGATGTTCTCTCTTATTCACGTCTGATGGCGCTGGGATTGTCCGGAGGAGTGATGGGTTCGATTATTAATATGTTTGTCCGGATGACCTGGGGAGTACCGGTGATTGGTTGGCTATTTTCAATTTTAATTTTCCTGTTTGGACATGCTCTTAATATGGGTCTAAATGTCCTGGGCGCTTATGTGCATTCTAGCCGTCTTCAGTATCTAGAGTTTTTTAATACCTTTTTTGAAGGTGGAGGGAAACCTTTTACACCTTTAAAAATTGAAAATATAAATATTTTCTTAAAGAAAGAAAGAGAGGTATAAGCGATGTTAGGTTCTTTTTATGCATATCTTGGGGTTGCGATTGCAGTATTATTTTCGGGGTATGGTTCAGCTTACGGTGTAGGGCTTGCCGGTCGAGCTTCAGCAGGGGTGGTTACAGAGGATCCCAAAAAGTTTGGACAAACGCTTATTTTAACTGCCCTGCCAGGAACTCAAGGAATTTACGGGTTTGTGATTGGAATGCTCATGGTCTTTAAGTTTGCGGCCGTTCCCGGACCAATTCCAGTCGAAGCGGGTCTTAGATTTTTAGGCGCCGGGATTCCTATTGGCATCGTGGGAATGCTTTCTGCGATTGCTCAGGGGAAAGTGGCTGCCGCCGGGGTTGGGATTGTTGCTAAAAGGCCAGAAGAAGCGGCCAAGGGTATCGTTTACGCAGGTTTAGTCGAAACTTACGCTATTTTAGCTTTTATTATTTCTTTCTTTCTCTATAATGCAATTAATATTTAGGTGGGATATAAAATGGCCCAAGGATTGACTGAATTAACTAATCATATTCTGGAGGATGCCCGGAAACAAGCTGAAGAAGAAAAAACGCGTAGCTTGGAGGAAGCAAAAAGATTAGCGGAGGATTACCGGAAGGAGACTGCTAAACAGATCGCTTTTCTCCAGGATGACTACCGTCGTCGAGGTCAAGAGGAGAGTAGTAGGCTCATTAGCCGGGCCGAAATGGAAGCAAAACTTCGGTTGCTGGCAAATAAACAAGAAATGGTTCATGCTGCTTTTGAAAGGGCCCTCACTGAGTTGATACAAATGTCTCTGACGGAAAAAGCCGTTCTTTACCAAGACTTGCTATTAGCGGCGGTCGAAGAGGGCAATGAGACTATTGCGGTGTCAGCAACTGAAACAGAACTCTGGGCTAAGATTATCTCTGAAGTGAATCAGAAACTGGCCCAACAAGGGCGAACAGCAAAACTCAACTTAAGAACTGAACCCGCAGACATCAAAGGGGGTTTCCTCCTCTTTAGTTCAATATACGAAGTTAATGCTTCTTTAGAAGCTTTAATTGCCGATCTAGAAGAAAGGTATTATCCGGAAGTTGCCGGCATCTTATTTGAGTAACGGGGGAATGGAGATGGCTAAAAAAGATTATGCCTACGCTGTTGGCCGTATCCGGGTCCTGGAAACCAAATTACTCCCCGTTGGTTTTTTTGAACGTTTGTTGAATACTACTTCATTAGATGAGACTCTTCGTCTGATGGGAGAAACCGATTACGGAAGTAAAGATTGCGACGCTGATTTCGAAAATATTTTAGAAGAACAGCTGTTAGAGGTTTATCATTTTCTCCGGCGCCAAACTTCCGATGCCCCTGAATTGCTTGTCTTTCTTAGACGGTGGGATATTCATAATTTGAAACTATTAGTGGCCGCTGAGGCTGAGGGTCATCCCAGCAGATTAGGGGTTACTCCTTTTGAAGAGCTTGAAGAGATGGTAACTAATTCAGAATATACGGAGTTACCATTAGAATTTAACGAAGTTCTAGAGAATCTACCGGAAGGTGGTCCGGAGCGAGCAGCAGCACTAGATAAGGCATACTATGGTTATGGTCGACGTATCCTCGGGAAATGCTCCCAATTGTTGGGCGATTATTGGCAAACGAGGCTAGATTTGATCAACCTGCAAATCTTTCTCCGTCTGCGCAATGCGAATGCTTCGACTAAAGAGTTTTTTAAATTCATGGTCGAGCCAGGTATAATTGAGAGCGAAAAATGGGCTGAGCTTTTTAATGCTCCTTATCAAAACTTAGCTTTACTTTTAAGTAATTCTCCGTATCAGAACTTGCTTCGTGGGGGAGAAGAGATTTTTAAATATTTACCTTTCTTAGAAAGGGAGACCGATAATTTTCTGTTGGAGATCATAAAAGAAGCCAAAATGATTTCTCTTGGAATCGAACCACTGATCGGTTATTTACTGGCCAAAGAGAGAGAAGTGCTAAATCTTCGTTTAGTATTTGCAGGGAAGAAAAACAAACTACCAGCGGAGACGGTCAGAAGGAGGTTACGGAATGTCTATTTTTAAGATGGCCGTGATCGGAGAAGAAGACCTGATTCGTGGCTTTGGTCTGTTGGGTTTGGACTTATTTCCGGTCTCTACTGGGAAAGAAGCAAGGGATCTGTTATATGGGCTGAAAGATGATCGAGAGTATGGGGTGATCTTTATTACCGAGTCGATCGCCCAGGGATTTACGGAGGAGATAGAAGAATGGGGTAGCAGACCGTTGCCGGCGATGACATATATTCCTGGCTCAGCAGGAAGTGAAGGTTATGCTTTGGAGAGAATCAGGCGTATTGTGGAGAAGGCGGTAGGTGTGGATATCCTAAAGGGAAAAGAGGTCGGTAACAAGTGAATACTGGGAAGATTGTAAGAGTATCCGGACCTTTAGTCGTGGCTGAAGGGGTCCCCGGCGCTAAGATGTATGACGTGGTTCGGGTGAGTGATGAAAAATTAATCGGGGAGATTATTGAACTCCGGGGCGAAGAGGTTTCGATTCAGGTTTACGAAGAAACGACGATGATTGGTCCCGGGGCGCCAGTCTATTCCACTGGTTTTCCTTTAAGTGTGGAACTGGGACCCGGGCTTCTTGAATCGATTTATGATGGGATTCAGCGTCCCCTTGATGTCTTGGCTCTGCAAGGCGATCGGTTGGCCAGGGGTATTGAAGTGCCGGGGCTACGCCGGGATAAAAAATGGCAGTTTAACCCGAGAATTTCCGAGGGAACTGAGGTGGAGCCTGGTGATATTCTTGGGGTGGTTCAAGAGACAGTGGTGGTGGAACATCGGATTATGGCGCCACCAGGGGTCAAAGGGCGTTTAACCAAGATCCTGGCTGGTGAGTTTACAGTAGAAGAGACCATCGCCGTGGTCGAAACAGAAGCTGGTCCTCAGGAACTAACCATGATGCAACGCTGGCCGGTGCGGCGCGGACGCCCGTATGTAGAAAAATTGTCACCTGATCGGATTATGACCACCGGACAACGGATTATTGATACTTTCTTTCCGATTGCGCGGGGAGGAACAGCTGCCATTCCCGGTCCTTTTGGAAGCGGTAAAACAGTGGTTCAACATCAGTTGGCAAAATGGGCGGATGCGGACATCATTGTTTATGTGGGTTGTGGAGAACGGGGTAATGAGATGACCGATGTTTTAACGGAGTTTCCCGTTTTGCATGATCCACGGACCGGTGAGGCTTTAATGAAACGAACCGTATTAATCGCTAATACTTCTGATATGCCGGTGGCAGCGCGAGAAGCTTCCGTTTATACCGGAATTACCATTGCTGAGTATTTTCGGGATATGGGTTATAATGTGGCGATTATGGCGGATTCCACTTCCCGTTGGGCGGAAGCCCTTCGTGAGATCTCAGGCCGACTGGAAGAGATGCCGGGGGAAGAAGGCTATCCGGCCTATCTTGGCTCTCGGCTGGCGGAATTTTATGAACGAGCCGGACGCGCCTTGTGTTTAGGTAAGGATCACAGAGAAGGCTCGATTACCGCGGTAGGCGCAGTCTCTCCTCCGGGCGGAGACCTTTCCGAACCGGTAGCGCAAAATACCTTGCGCGTGGTTAAAGTCTTCTGGGGGTTAGACTCTACCCTCGCCTATCGCCGCCATTTCCCGGCGATCAACTGGTTATTAAGTTATTCCTTATATAACGAGCGTTTGGACGAATTCTTCCGCCGTGAAATTGGGGAAGAATGGGTCAACCTACGGAGAGAAGCGATGCGTATTCTACAGAAAGAAGCGGAACTTGAAGAGATTGTGCGGTTAGTAGGGATCGATGCCTTATCCGCCCGTGATCAGCTAACGATGGAGATCGCCCGTTCGATTCGGGAAGACTATCTGCACCAAAATGCTTTCCATGAGATCGATACCTTTACCTCCCTTGATAAGCAATTAGCCATGCTCCGGATGGTCCTGGCTTTTGAAGAAGTTGCTGCGGAATTGCTAGACCAAGGCATGGAAATGAGAAAGATTTTGGAACTACCTGTCCGGGAACGGATTGCTAAAGCCAAACTGATTCCAGAAGATCGGTTGGAAGAATTTACACAGTTACTGTCAGATATTAAAAAAATAACCGCAGAAGATGCCCCCGCCTTGGAGGTGATGTAAATGCTTAAAGAATACCGTACGGTAAGAGAAGTTGTTGGTCCGTTAATGTTAGTGGAGAAGGTCGCAGACGCCAACTTTGGAGAATTAGTGGAGATCCAGCTGGCAGGGGGAGAATTACGCCGTGGGCGGGTGCTGGAGGTTAACCAGGATAAGGCTTTGGTTCAGCTGTTTGAAGGTTCAACCGGTTTAAACCTGTATGATAGTAAAGTGCGATTTCTGGGACGCAGTATTGAATTAGGAGTTTCTCCGGATATCTTAGGCCGAGTTTTTGATGGAATGGGACGACCGAATGATAAAGGGGCGGCGATTATTCCTGAAAAGAAGATGGATATTAATGGAACACCTATTAACCCCTTTACCAGAAATTATCCTTCAGAATTTATTCAAACTGGTTTCTCAGCGATTGATGGTTTAAATACTTTGGTTCGGGGACAGAAACTTCCCATCTTTTCGGCCTCAGGTCTTCCCCATGCGCAACTGGCAGCGCAGATTGCTCGCCAGGCCCGAGTCTTGGGCGAAGGCGAGCGCTTTGCCGTTGTATTTGGCGCCATGGGGATTACTTTCGAGGAAGCCGACTACTTTGTTAGTGACTTCCAGAGAACCGGGGCTATAGAAAGAGCGGTTCTTTTTATGAACTTAGCCAATGACCCGGCTATTGAGCGCATTTCGACACCGCGCATGGCGTTGACTGCCGCTGAATACCTGGCTTTTGAGCTTAATATGCATGTACTGGTCATCCTGACCGATATGACTAATTACGCTGAGGCTTTGCGGGAGGTATCGGCTGCTCGTAAAGAAGTTCCCGGCCGGCGGGGTTATCCAGGCTATCTCTACACTGACCTGGCTACTATTTACGAACGGGCCGGTCGGATCAAAGAAAAAGAGGGTTCGATTACCTTGATCCCGATTCTGACGATGCCTGAAGATGACAAGACCCATCCGATCCCCGACTTAACCGGATATATTACGGAAGGGCAAGTGATTCTTGCTCGCGATCTCCATCGCAAAGGCATATATCCCCCTATCGACGTGCTACCTTCCCTTTCGCGCTTGAAGGATAAAGGAATTGGAAGCGGCAAGACCCGCGAAGATCATGCGGATACCATGAACCAGTTATTTGCCGCCTACGCCAGTGGTAAAGAAGCCAAGGATCTGGCGGTGATCTTAGGAGAAGCTGCGCTTTCTGATTTAGATAAAAAGTTTGCCGCTTTTGCTGATCAGTTTGAAGATCGGTATGTACGGCAGGGTATGGAAGAAAATCGCAATATTGAAGAGACGCTAAATCTTGGTTGGGAGTTGCTCTCGATGATCCCTCGAGGTGAACTGAAGAGAATTCGCCAAGAGTATCTCGAGAAATATCTCCCGACTACAGAGGAGAAAAAATAGAATGATAAACCCGGGATGCTAGTAACCGGGTTGGGGGTGATAGTTTGGAGATTCGAGTAAACCCGACTCGTATGGAATTACTGCGACTAAAAAAAAGATTGGTGACGGCGGTTCGCGGACATAAGCTCCTTAAAGATAAACTGGATGAACTAATGAAAAACTTCCTTGAGCTGGTGGAAGAAAACCAACGTTTACGCACCAAGGTAGAGGAAGATCTGGCGCAAGCTTTGGATGGTTTTGCGATGGCCCGTGCTGTCATCTCCCGAGAGGTCTTGGAAGCAGCGATTACTACCTCCCGGGGAGACGCTACTTTAACTGCGGGGACTACTTCGAAAATGAGTGTCGAAGTGCCGGTCTTCTCTCTGGAGATGACTCCGGCGCTCGGTAATGGTTTTGGGATGACCGAAACTTCCGCTGAACTGGATGAAGCCGTTAACTTACTGGCGAATAGCTTTACCTCTATGGTGGAACTGGCGCAAGTGGAGAAAACCGTCGAACTAATGGCGGCTGAGATTGAACGCACCAGAAGACGAGTCAACGCTCTGGAATATGTTCTTATTCCGCAATTACAGGAACAGATTAAATATATCACCATGAAACTGGATGAGAATGAGCGTTCTAACCTCACGAGGTTAATGAAAGTAAAAGAGATGGTGAGAAATAAAATGTAAGTGGCTGTAATTTAAAAATAAATATTTGGAGTTTAAGATAGAAGCTGGGGCGAAAACACACTCGTCAAAAGCTTCTTTTTTTAGTTTTTTGTCGATTGATTAATAGTAAAGATAGATTGAAGTAAAAAAGGACGTAATATTACGAATAACTGTGAAATCATGGGAAAGAAGCGAATAAAACTAATGATTTATTTCACTAAGAGTAAGTTTGATTTAAATTTAAAAGTTGTAAAAATATAATAAAATGATATACTAATGTAGTAACGTTATAATGTAAAGACTTTGAGGTGAAACTATGAACGTTGATGTTACCCACTCAATTAAAAGGAATTCATATGAACCATTGTTTTATCGAACAAAAAACAATCTACAGGAGATGATTAAAAAAAATAATTTGAAACCTAGCGATAAGATTCCTAATGAAGAGGATCTTTGTGCATTATTTAAAGTTAGTCGAACTACGATTCGAAGAGCTATAGCTGAGTTGGTTACAGAAGGAGTTTTATATAGAGATCATCCGAAAGGAACCTTTGTGGCGGAGCCAAAATTAAGACTGAATTTTATCGGTGAATTAACAAGTTTTGCACAGGAAGTGGTGAGCAAAGGTCTCGATCTTACAGATAAAATTCTAATATCTAAAACGACAAAAGCTAATAGTTTTATTAGTGATAAATTAAATATTGACATTGGTGAGAACGTGTATAATTTCTTAAGATTGCGGTTCGTTCAAAACAATTCTATTTGTTTGGTAGATTCGCATGTAAATAGTAGATTATGTCCAGATTTAGATATGAGCAAACATAAAAAAGACTCGCTTTATAACGTGTTAGAAAAAAAGTATGGCCTTTCAATTTGTAAAGCGTATAGAAGTTTAGAACCAATAGTTGCTGGTAAAGAGGAAAAGGAGCTTTTAGGTATAGACATAGGCCTTCCAATGCTACTAATATGTAGTACATCCTTTTTAGAAGATGGATCCGTATTAGAATACTATGAAGCGAAAATAAGAGGTGATAGGAGTGTATTGGCTTTACAAATAGAAAAAACAGGCATTATTAATACAACTTAATTTATGACGTTTCCGGTGAAGACTTTTTACTGAATCGTAATAGATTTTGACCAAATCAAATAGTTTAAGGAGGGTAAAACATAAATGATAGACAAAAATACAATAGCAGGGATGATTGACCAAGTTGCCTTAGGGCCGATAGTTAGAGAGGCTGATGTAAAACGTATTTGCGATGCAGCTAAAAAATACCGATTTAAAGGTGTGGCTGTTCCACCATCATTTATATCTACTGCGGTTCAGATGTTAAAAGGTTCTACTTCAATTGTAGTTGCTCCGGTTGGTTTTCCCCATGGTAATCTAACATCTCATGTTAAACTATTAGAATCAGAAGAGGCTATTAGGCATGGAGCACAAGAAATTGATGTTGTTATGAATCTTGGTAAATTTAAAGACCATAATTATTCTTATGTATTGGATGAACTGGCCAAAATAGTATTATTAGATGAAAATATTAAGGTGAAAGTTATTATAGAAGGTTGTTACCTAAATAACGATGAGTTAAGAGAAGCGTGTAAACTTGTAATAGATTCCGGTGCGGAATTTATTAAAACATCTACCGGTTTTGGCGAGTATGGCGCGACTTTTGAGATGGTTCAAATTATTGCCAAATATACAAAAGGAAAGATTAAGATAAAAGCAGCCGGGGGAATTTCTACAGTGGAACAAATAGAAAAATACATTGCCTTGGGTGTAGAGAGATTTGGCACATCTAATGGAGTAAAAATAATTAATTCTATAAACAATACTATAACTGAGGGAATTGTATAATTACCTTTGGCATCCATTCAACCGCAATATATAGTGTTTAACTTTTATTCGAGGTAATTGTCTAAGATTAGACAATTACTAGTGGGCTATCAATATATTGTGGCTGAATCTTAAATAATTTAATTATGTAATTCCCTAATAACTACATATTAATTATTAATATTTGTTTATTAATCATTAGACATGGAGGGACGTAATGGCAAAAATTGAAACTGGTAAGCCAGCACTAATGCGTAATTTAAATAAACAGATAGTTTTAAATATTATAAGAACAAAGAAGCTTATTTCGAAAGTCGAGATATCAAAAATAAGTAATTTAAAGCCACCGACGGTAGCAAATATTGTAAAAGAATTGCTAGAGGAAAATTTAATTTTGTACAAGGGAAAGGGAAAATCTAATGAAAAGGGTGGGCCAAGACCAGATCTTTTCAAATTAAACCCTGAAGGAAGGTTTTTTATTGGCATAGATATTGGTGTTAAATGTATAGTAGGTGTAATCGTAAACTTAGAAAGCGAAATAGTTTATAAGGTAAGTAGCAAAGATAGATATGAGACACAAGAGGAGTTAACAAACATACTAGAGTTAATAATGAATAGTTTACTTGATAAAAGCAAGATTAATAAATCTTTAATAGAGGGAATAGGAGTAGGCTTAGCAGCATTTGTTGATACAGAAAAAGGCATTGCCAAAGCCTCAAATATTAAAGTTCTGAATGATTATCATATTAAAAAGATCTTGGAAGAAAAATATCGTATAAAAGTACATGTAGAAAATGATATTAATTTAATAGCTATTGGTGGTAACTGGTCTGATGATAAAAATATCAGGTATAGGAATATTATTTGTGTAGGTATTAGGACGGGTATTGGGTTGGGTATAATAATAAATGGAGAAGTATACAGAGGAAGAAGCGGACTTTCTGGCAATATAGGACATTATCCGCTATTCAATAATGGTCTATTATGTGACTGCGGTATAACAGGATGCTTGGAGACAATTGCTGGAGAAAACGCGATAATTAATAATGTAAAAGAATATATTGTAGAAAATAAAGACTCTGTAAAAAATGGTTTAAGCCAACTAGGGATTAAAGGCATTGAAGATGTTGATATTGATAAAATCTACTATGGTTTAAAACAAAACAACACCATCATCCTGCAAATAACAAAAAGGGCTTTATGTTATTTGGGAGTTATTATCGGGAAGATGATACAGTTGTTTGAACCACATGCTATTATAATTAGTGGAGAAATTTTTAATCATAACGACATTTTGTTCGATTATTTAGTAAACATTGCAGGGAAATATTGTTGGAAGACTACTTTTGAAAATGTTCAGTTCGAAAAGTTTATTATTACCAGTACTACTATTGCCCATAGTGCTGCTTTACAAATTATAAAAGAGTTTTTTTTAAATAATACCTTAAATAGATGAGGAAATTGCCTAATAACCTACAGCATTATTTAACTGAGGGAATTTCATAATCCCACAAACTCTAAAAAAAGGAGACAAATCTCCCGTATTCATGAAACGTGTTTTTTCTATGGCAACAGACATTCACTTTTCGCATCTACAGCGATCTGGAGTTTATATCCAAACCATGTAGGCTTGTTTTAGGGTGTTTGAAATTCTATAAATGAGTGAGATATTAGGAGAAAAAATTAAAGATTACAAAGGGAGGATGTAATATAATGCAGTTAATTATTGAGAAAGATTATTCATCTATGAGTAAACGTTCTGCCGAAATCTTTGCAATCAATATCCGGCAAAAGCCTGACTTGGTTCTCGGCCTAGCTACCGGAAGCACTCCGATTGGCGCCTATAAGGAACTAATTCGGATGCATCGTGAAGAGAATTTAGATTTTTCCAAGGTCGTTACTTTCAATTTAGACGAATATTACAGTCTTACCCCAGACAATCCCCAAAGTTATAATTACTTTATGTTTGAAAACCTATTTAACCACATAAATATAAAGCGAGAGAACGTATATATACCTGATGGCAGAATCTCGGATATAGAAAATTATTGTCGTACATATGATGAGAAAATCGAAAAAAACGGCGGTATAGATATTCAACTTCTTGGCATTGGTGTAAACGGTCATATAGGTTTTAACGAACCTAATGATAATTTGGTGGTAGCAACACATCTGACAGGTCTCACAGCAGATACTATAAAAGCGAATTCTAGATTTTTTAATTCACCTGATGAAGTTCCCACAAAGGCTATAACAGCTGGTCTCGGTTCCATCATGAAAGCTAAGAAGATAATGCTGCTGGCAAGCGGTAAAAACAAAGCTGATATTATCGCAAGGTTGTTAAAAGACGGCGTGGTAACTACTGAGAATCCATCTTCCTTTTTACTGCTTCATCCGGATACTACCATAATAATAGATGACGAAGCTGCAATCAGATTATAGAAATTAACACAAACGGCGGTATTGAACAGAAGTTTGTTCATAGGCATATTTAGTTTATCCATACTATTTCGGTAAAGAACAAATATAAATATTTTACCCATGAGGCTTGTTTTATAGTGTCCGAAATTCTATGAATGAGTGAAATATTTGGAGAAAATTACAGATTGTAGAGGGAGGAATTTTATTGAGGTTACTTATAAAAAATGCCCATATTATTACACCTTACGATATTTTATACAACTTTGAATTAGCCGTCGAAGGCAATAAAATTAAACATCTGGGGCCGTCAGGTACTTTAAATGAAAAGAACTTTGATGAAATTATAGATGCTAAAGGGAATTATCTCTCACCGGGCTTTATCGACCTTCATACTCATGCAAATTCCGGCTACGATACAATGGATGCCAGCTTTGAAGCAGTGGATGCTATGGCACGTTTTCAGATTAAAAATGGGGTAACTGGATTTTTGGCTACTACCATGACAGCCTCCACCGAAGAAACGGAAAAAGCTATAAAAAATCTAGCAAATTATATAGCTCGGCAAAAAGAAAATGCCAGTGTTTTAGATACTTCGGGCAATGTTCCTGCGGAAGTTTTGGGGCTTTATCTTGAAGGGCCATATTTTTCTATGGCTAAAAAAGGTGCTCAGCCTTCCAAATACATAAAAAATCCAGATATTGATGAGCTTTCCTATTTTCTTAAATTGTCGGAGGATTCTGTAAAGATAGTAGCTATGGCGCCGGAACTTCCCAGTGCCATAGAGGCAATTGATTACCTTCATACCAGAGGTATAACTGTATCAGCAGGCCATACTGACGCTTCCTTTGAGATAGCTAAAAACGCCTTTAACTATGGAGTCACCCAAGTTACTCATGTTTTTAACGGCATGAAGGGTCTTACCCATAGAGAGCCCGGCATTTCCGGAGCTGCCCTAATTGATGAAAGAGTTTCTTGTGAAATGATATGTGACGGCATTCATCTTCATCCCGGTGCCATGAAACTAATTGTCAAAGCGAAGGGAAAAGATCAAATAATATTAATTTCCGATTCAATGATGGCTGCAGGCCTTTCAGATGGGGAGTACACTTTAGGCGGGCAAAGAGTTACTGTTAAAAACAAGGAAGCTCGGCTTTCCGACGGAACTCTGGCAGGCTCAACCTTAATTTTAAATAAAGCCATATACAACATGGTTCAAATGGTAGGAGTACCATTGGAAGATGCTGTGCGTATGGCTACTCTGAATCCGGCTCGGGCTATCGGCTTAGAACGAAAGAAAGGCAGTATTGAGATAGGTAAAGATGCGGATCTTGTGGTATTTGACGAGAAACTAAATATTTTACATGTGATAAAATCGTAATATATATTAAAAATGATTGGAGATAATTTGGTTCAGGTTTGAGGATGTTTTCATTGTATGAAGACGAAACTTATTTGACCTTTAAAACTATTGCTGGAAGAATTTTTATCTAGCCTTAGCTTATGGGATAATAAGTAAAAAGCTGCTTGATATACAAGCGGCTTTTTGCATTTAATAATCCATTTACGTGTGGATTCGATGCCTAGCGAGAGCAACTACCCGGCTAATAGTATAGCTCTACCCCTAAAAAAGCAACTAACCCTTTCTTAATCAGGCCCCGATCATAAAATAACAAAATATTAAATTAATGTTGACAGCTTAATAAATAGGGTATATACTGTAGTTAGTTAGTAATCATTACTAACTAACTACAGTATATCTTTTACAGCTTACAAACAATAAATATTAATCTGGAGAGATGTGAAATGGATAAATATTACATAGCAGTAGATATCGGAGCAACTAAAACTCTATTAGGGATTTTCGATGAAAATTCCACTCTCAAATATAAAGTAAAGTTTCCGACTTGCAAAGATAATTTTAATGATAATTTATTTAAGATGAAAGAAAAAACACTTGACTATGTTAAGGATCATTTAGAAGAACGCATACTAGGGATAGGGATAGGAATACCTGCCGTATACGATGAAAAAAATGATGTGATACAAAAGGCAGTTAACCTTAGTAAATGGGAAAATGTAAGAATAAAAGAAGTTTTAAATTCTGAAATAGATACAGAGGTTTGTGTACATACAGATGTGTATGCTGCATTGATAGGCGAAAAGATGTTTGGTATTGCAAAAAATGCTTCCAATTTTGTTAATATATCCGTCGGTACCGGGATTGGAATGGGAATATATACAAATGATTGCTTATATACAGGAGCAAATAATTTCGCCGGTGGAATAGGACATACCATATATAAGGTAGGAGGCGACCTGTGTGTATGTGGCAAACAAGGGTGCGTGGAAAATTATGTTTGTGGTAAAGCTATGGAAAGATTGTTTAAGCAGAGAATTACTAACGAAGAGTATAAGTCCTCAATATTGTATAAACAATTTAAAGAGGGTGATAGAGTAACATCTTTTGACATCATAAATGCCGCATTTTCCGATAGGTTATGTAAAAATATCATTAATGAAATAGGTTTTAACTTGGGCATTGTAATTTCAAATGTCATCATGTTATTTGACCCAGAAGTAGTTATCCTAAATGGTGGGGTAATAACAAACAGTCCAGAGTATTTAGTGGAAAAAATTAATAAGACTATATCTGAAAACCTGTTTTCCAAAATTTATCTTAGAACAAGAATCGAACGAAGCGTATTAGGCGAAGAAGCTAATTTATACGGTAACTATTGGTTAATTAAAAATTACGAAAGGGTGAAAAATAGTGCTTTGTAAGGATTATAGAAATGTATTAGTAAAAATGATGGATGAGTTAATCGAGAGTGAGATTGAGAAAATTAAATTTGCTTCTGAAACAATTACAGAAAAGATTATCAATGGAGGTGTAATATTTGCTTTTGGTACGGGGCATTCTCATTGCGTGGCGGAAGAAATATGTGGCAGGGCCGGAGGTTTAGGAACAATTGATGTAATATTGGAGGCAAGTTTAATAGGCGCAACAGGCTTCACAAAAAGTCAATACTTAGAAAGATTAGAAGGATTTGCTGAACCAATTATAAATCACAGGGGGATAACTGATAAAGATGTATTGTTAATAATATCAAATTCTGGTAGGAATACAGTACCTGTGGAAATGGCAATTAAAGCAAAAGAACGTAAAATATTTACTGTTGCAATTACTTCATTTAAATATTCAAAACATACCGGACCAAGAAACAAATATGGGAAATGTCTATATGAGGTAGTTGATGTAGCAATAGATAATCAAGGCATTGTGGGGGATGCTTGTATTAAGCTTGCAGGTTTGGAACAACCAATATGTTCAACATCAAATATTATGTCATCATTTGCGGCGCAATTAATATGCGGGGAAATATGCAAAATAATGGTTGAAAAAGGAATCGAACCGCCAATATTTATGAGTGGTAATTTGGATGGCGCAGATGAAAAAAATGACAAAATGACAAATTCATACAAGCATAGAATAAAAGCATGGTAATCGGATTCATTACTGTTATGTGATTTATGTTTTACATTATTATGTCATAAGAGGAGAACATTATGAATGAAGTATTGCTAAAGGGTGCTAGAATATTTGATGGAAAACACTTCATTAAAGAAAATTGTATTGTCATTGGAAACGAGAAGATATTAAGCGTTAATGAAAATATCCCTAGTTTTAAAGGAAAAATTGTTGATTTTAGTGATTATATTGTTTCTCCGGGATTTATCGATCTACATATTCATGGGATATTTGGCTTCGATACTATGGATGCCACTATAGAGTCTCTATATGGCATGGCAAAGAAAGTGATAGAATACGGAGTTACGTCATTTACTCCTACTACCCTAACTTCGCTTAACAAGAATATTAAAGCGAGCTTAAGAAGTATAAAGGAATTTATAAGCCAGAGGCGAGATGATTGTGCCCAGGTGCTTGGAGCCCACCTGGAAGGCCCATTTATAAATCCTATAAAAAAGGCGGCTATGAATCCGGATTATATTCAAAAACCTTCTATAGAAAATTATAAAAATATGGTTGGAGAATATGGGGATATAGTAAGAACGATGACAATAGCACCAGAGTTAGCGGGTACTTCAGAATTAATTGAGTTTTTGCAAGATAAGAAAGTTAATATTTCCATAGGACATAGTTGTGCGGTCTTTGAAGATGTAGAAAAAGCGGTAAGTATGGGAGTAAATAGAGCTACACATCTTTTTAACGCAATGGGACGATTACATCATAGAGATCCGGGAACAGTTGGAGGAACATTATTTTTTGATAATATTTATTGTGAAGTGATTGCTGATTTAGTGCATATTCATCATGCAATATTAAAAATGATTGTAAAGCAGAAAAGTAGTGATAAATGTATACTAATAACCGATTCTATGAAAGCTACAGCATTAAAAGATGGTGTTTACAATTTGGGAGATCTTAAAGTGATAGTCGCTAAAGGAGTCCCAAGACTTATTGATGGAACTTTGGCCGGTAGCACTTTGACTTTTGACAAGGCAGTCAAAAATATGGTAGAAAAAGTTGGTATTCCTCTGGAAGATGTTTTAAAGATGGCAACATCTAATCCTGCATCTTTACTTGGAATTGATAAGGTTAAAGGACGAGTAAAGGAAGGATATGATGCCGATATTATTTTATTAAATAAAAATTTAGATGTTTGTGGAGTCTTTGTGAAAGGGAAAATGATTTTTAACTATACACATTTAAGCATCTAAATACAGTTACTAAAGCTAAAGGTGGTGAGGTCTATGTAATTAATTGGTTGGCATATAAAATTAAAGGTTAATAAAAAAATTAAGGAGTGAAAGAAAATGTTAAAGACGATTTGTAAGGTTATTACATGTATTTGTTTGATAAGTATAGTTGTTTGTAGTATATGTATTAATGCAGCAGAGTTGAATTCATTAGATGCATGGGCTAAAGAAGTGAAGAAAAATTGTAAAGGGTCGACAATTACTTTAGCTTTTGCTACACATACTTCAACCGATGCTTTTCAAAAAATGACACCCGAATTCGAAAAATTGACAGGAATAAAAGTAAATTGGGATGTCATGGAGACTAATTATCTAAAGAATAAACAGTTAATAGATCATACCGGCAATAGTAGTCGTTATGATGTATTTATGGTTGATGGTTTTTGGATGGATGAATATGGTTCAAAAAAAGTTATTATCCCTTTAGAAGACTATTTGAATAATCCTTCCTTGACTCCGGAATGGTTTGATTTTGAAGATATTGTTCCTGCATATAGAAATGGAATTGCTAAATATCAAGGTAAAGTATATGGAGTTCCAACTGCAGGAGAGACTCGATTTCTTGGCTATCGGACGGATCTGTTTAAGAAATACAAAAAAGAACCGCCAAAAACACTGGATGAACTGGTAGAACTTGCAAGATTTTTTAATGGTAAGGAACCTAATTTGTATGGGATCGCTTTAAGGGGTCAGAGAGGTATTATGTTTGCATCAGGCTGGATGTCTATACTGTACAATTTCGGTGGCGGTTTTCTGGATCAGGAAACTGGAAAGATAACAATGACTGATCCTAGCACTGTAGAGTCATTAAAGTGTTACCTTGAACTGCTTAAAAATGCTCCTCCGGATGTTGGTTCATACACACATGAAGAAGCTACATCGGCCTTTATGACAGGTAGATCAGCAATGTGGATCGATGCAACGGCTATTGTACCATGGATATTAGACCCAGAAAAATCTAAAGTTTATGATAAGGTAGATTTTGTACCTATTCCGAAAGGGCCTGAGGGTAAATATGGTGCTTTAGCTGGATGGAGTATGTCTATACCGACAACTTCAAAGAATAAGGATGCAGCTTGGGCATTCATTGTATTTATGACTAGCAAGCTTAAAGCAAAAGAATATATTTTGAACGAAGGTGTTCCAACCAGAACTTCGGTGTATACGAATCCAGAATTGATTGTAAGAGACTTTTCGTATCCTGCACAATTGGAGTCTTTGGAGGATGCAAATAGACTAGTTGAAAAGGGCATTTTATGGATACCAGCTCATGAAAAACTTGGACAGATACTTGATCGTGTAGGTTATTATGGAAGTGTTGCATTTACAGGAAAGCTTGCACCAGAAAAAGTTTGTAAAGATGCACAAAAGGAATTGGAAGAAATCGTGAACGACTAAACAAATTTATACCATATAAGAGACTGGTTTTCCAGTCTCTTATATGGAGTGATAAAATTGACACCTTACTTATGCTAAGTGAATTGCATATTATCTTGGGCATTTATTTACCACAATATCTAGCGTTTGACTTCCATTAGGCGATTAATATGTTGTAGTTAAATCTTAAAGTAATTTATTATGCAATTCCTTAATACTAAAAGTTCTTTGCTGTTAATGAACTACACATTTAAATACCCACACATTTTAGCGAAGTAACTTACTAAAAGATATCGACTAAAAGAAAGTAAGAGAAGGTGATGATAATAATCAAAAAAGATGTATTTAAAAGGCGTTCATGGTTTGGTAGGAATCCACATCTGGTGTGTATTCTCCCTTCTGTGATTATTATGGGGTTACTTGTAATAATACCGACCGTTTTTCTCTACTATTTAAGTTTAACCAATTATGAATTAGGATCAAACTGGTCGAATGTAAAAATGGTTGGTTTTGCTAATTTCAAAAGATTATTTAGTGGAAGAGATCCTGAGTTTTGGAATTCTATTAAGTTAAGCGTGGTATTTATGGTAATAGCAACATCTTTAGAATTGGTTTTGGGCTTTTTTGTTGCGTTTCTTTTAAACAGGGAATTCAAGTTTAAAAACATAGTATTTGCATGTTTGATTGTGCCTATAGCAATGACACCTAGTATAGCAGGCCAGATATGGAAGTTAATGTATAACGCTGAGTTTGGGGTAATTAATTACATTCTAAAAATTATTTTCAATCTAAAAATATCATGGCTTAGCCCTGAATTTGCGTTTACGTCAATTATTATAACTGATATTTGGCAATGGACACCATTTATGACTCTTATAATATATGCGGGGTTAAGGTCGATACCACTCGATCCATATGAGTCAGCACAGGTAGATGGAGGAAACGCGATACAGGTATTTCGTTATATTACACTACCTTTATTGAAACCCTTATTACTAGTAGCAATTATATTTAGGGCCATCGATTCTCTCAGATTGTTTGATGTTCCTTTTGTTTTGACTCAAGGAGGACCAGGAAGTGCTACTGAATTATTAAGCCTGCATGTTTACCGTTTAGGATTTGCACAAACCGGATGGATTGGTAGAGCATCGGCATGCGCAATAGTATTATTAGTACTAACTATTTTGTTTAGTCAGATTTTAATTCGGTACATGCGAAAAGGGGATGAGGAAAATTAAACGCCGCAAACTATTACGAATATACAAAAAAATATTAACCGCAATTTGTATTATATTTGTATGCATTGTCGCAGTATTTCCTTTCTTCTGGATGGCATTGATAAGTGTAAAGACAAAAATTCAAACCTATGACCCGAGCATATGGTTTGTTAAGCCGAATTTCAACAACTATAGGAATATAATACAAGTAAGACATGTATTCTATTATGTTAAAAACAGCTTTATAGTTGTTAGTTTAACAACTGTTCTGTCTTTGGCTTTGGGAAGTATGGCGGCGTATGGATTTGCACGTTTTGAATTTAAAAGAAAAGAGAACCTTGCTTTCTGGATATTAAGTTTACGAATGCTACCGCCGATGGCTACAGTAATACCATATTTTGTCATGGCCCGTATAACTGGTTTATTAGATACACATATTGTCCTCATAATATCGTATATGCTTTTTAATATTCCATTTACAATATGGATGATGAGAGGGTTTTTTGAGGAAATTCCCAAAGAGATTGAAGAAGCAGCGTTTGTGGAAGGGTGTTCACGCTTGCAAGTATTTACAAAAATACTTCTTCCCTTAGTTTCTTCAGGGTTTATTGCAACTGCAATATTTTGCATTATTCAATCATGGAACGAGTTTGTATTTGCACTATTTCTAACAGGTGTTAATGCTAGAACTCTTCCAACTACTGTTACATTGTTTTTGTCTGTGACAGGAGTGGTATGGGGTGAAATGTCAGCAATTGGCGTTATTACGGCACTTCCTGTAATGATATTTGCGATGTTAGTACAGAAATATATGATTAGAGGACTTACTTTTGGAGCAGTAAAACAATAAAATTTGTAAATCTATTAAAAAATAATAAAGGAAGGGTGGTGAGTCTTTTGGCTTCCATATTATAGCAGAAATGATGGAAACCAAAAGAAGGTACATGTCAAAAATAAAAATGGCTATTGTTGGAGCAGGTACTTGGGGGGAAACACATGCGCATATATATAACGATTGTCCGGATGTTGATTTGGTCGCCATCTGTGATTTAAATCTATCAAAGGCTCAAGAAGTTGCGGGGAAATTTAACTTACCAAGTTCGGCAGCTTATTCAAACCATAATGAGATGCTCAAAAATACTGATATTGATGCAGTTGCAGTAGTTACACCGGATTTTTCGCACAGAAAAATAGTTGTAGATTGTGCAAACGCAAAAAAACATATTTTAGTTGAGAAACCATTGGCTACTACTTTAGAAGATATAGATGCCATAGTAAACGCTGTGGAAAAAAATAATGTTCGTATTATGACTGATTTGCATAATAGGTGGAGTCCCCCATTTGCAGTCACAAAAGAGTCTATTGACAATGGGGAAATTGGGGAACCTTATACTGCATATTTTAGGTTAAATGATATTAAATGGGTTGCTACAGATCTATTGCCATGGGCCGCAAAATCATCAATTTTATGGTTTCTTGGTTCTCATAGTGTGGATACCTTACGTTGGATTTTCAATGATGAAGTATCACGTGTTTTCTCTGTTTCAAGAGAGGGAGTTCTTAAGAGTGAAGGTATTGATGCGGTTGATATTTACCAGACTATTCTTGAATTTAAAAATGGTGGTATTGCAACAATGGAAAACGGGTGGATTACCCCAAATACGCAACCATGGTTAAATGATTTAAAATTTAATGTTCTTGGGACAAAGGGTATGATCAGCCTTGATTTAAGTAATAGTCAGATGATAGAGAGGTTTACGGAAGAAAAGAATGACAGGCCTGATGTGTTGGTTAAACACTTCGTCCACGGAAAACCTAAGGGATTCTCCTTTGAGAGTATTCGGCATTTTATAGAGTGTTTGAGAACAGGCCAAGATTTTATGGTATCTCTCAAAGATGGAGTAAATACTACTAAAGTAATATTGGCAATTTTAGAATCTGCTAAGAAGAGAGAACCTATTGAAGTAAAATATTAGTTTATAAACTTAAATTTCAGCCAATTAATTGGGAAGAGGATAGAGATCGAAGCTGGAGCATGATATGTTCATTAACAGCTTCCTTTTTCTTTTGAATGTAATTTATAGAAGAGCGGAACCTTGAAGACCAACTAACGGAGGTCTCTGATCTCCTGGGGGATGCTGGAAAAGAACAAGCGGAGGACTTTAATAAAAACCTTCTTGATTTAGTGGAAGAAAACCAGCGTTTACGCACCAAGGTAGAGGAAGATCTGGCGCAAGTGGAGAAAACCGTCGAACTAATGGCGGCTGAGATTGAACGCACCA
>ENA-UOOK01001871-UOOK01001871.1-fermentation-metagenome-genome-assembly--contig:-NODE-1871-length-27037-cov-8.970054_pt1 | contig 27037 bp, 23 predicted proteins | sample MGYA00245777_ERZ724023 | MGnify/ENA primary metagenome ERZ724023 (study PRJEB28704, sample SAMN03018312) | fermentation metagenome | biome: anthropogenic terrestrial biome; feature: soil; material... | reverse complement strand
CTGCCGCAAAGAGATCAAGGTGCCGGTTGATCGTTGTCTTCCTGATCTTCTCAGGGATATAGGCCTTGGCGTCATAAACGAGGGAAGCGATGTCATACTGCGCCGCCCCCAGCCTTCCGCCCTGGTAGTCAATATACCATGGTTTGCCATCCCTGATCATGATGTTGGCCGTCTGGAAGTCACGGAAGAGAAAATATTCCTGTCCTGCATCCAGCAGGTAGCGGGTTAGTATCTCAAAATCTCGTTCAAGCCTGGTCTCGTTGAAGGGTGCTCCTATAAGCTTGAGGAACATGTATTTGTAATAATTCATGTCCCAGACTATACTCTGACGGTCGAAACTGCGGTGCGGGTAACACAGCGACAGGTCAAGTCCCCTGATCCCTTCAGTCTGTATCCGCACCAGGTCACCAGCGATGGTGAGAAAGAGGTTTTCAGTCTCATCATTGAAGCGCTCCTCATCCGGGCGGCGGGCGAGCCAGGTGAAAAGGTTGGTGTCTCCCAGGTCCTCAAGGAAGTAAACCTTTTCCCCTGGATAGTAGATATATATCTCAGGCACGGGCAATCCCTTTAACCTGAAGTGATTTGAAAATCCTACAAAAGCTTCATTCTCTTCCCTGCTTGGGTTGTATGCACCTATCACCTGATCCTCACGGCATATCAGCCTGAAATAGACCCTGTCTGAGCCCGACTGAGGCAGGCGGGTTATAATATCGGGAGAGGATCCTTTCCAGCGCTCAAAAGCCCTTTCTACCGTTGTTCTTATATCCATCTCAGAACCTGATAATTATCTTTCTTCTGTAGAGTATGTAACCGAACGCCCAGATGATCAGAACCTGTATTATTGCAAAGAGGAGGCTGGCAAGCTTCTGTTCCTCGAAGAGCGGGCTGCATATATGGTCGAATATCCATTTGTAAAGTGTTGTCTCGCCTATCTTCACGGCCAGCATTGTCTTGGTCCAGATTCCGGCCAGGAGGTAGGTGAAGAGTGGATTTGTGCCGAATGTATTAAAGAAACCAGTCCATCCTTTCAGGTTCCATATGTCAATAATAATGAACAGCAGGGCAAGGATCATCATGCCGATACCACCAGCATAGATTACGTATGAGCTTGTCCAGATAGGCTTGTTGATGGGGAAATACTGTCCCCAGAGCAGTCCGGCCCCGATGAGCAGGGCGCCGGTGAGGGTAAGCCATCCCGGAGTCTTCCATGATGATCCGTTTGCACTGATCAATCCTCCGGCCATAAACCCGAGCAGGACCGTGGCCGTTGCGGGAAGAGTGCTGAGCAGTCCTTCCGGATCAAACGGTATCCCGAATCCCTTATAAAGGTGGCTTTCGCCCAGAACGGCAATATCAACCGTCCGTGCGTAGTTACCCTCCAGCGAATAAGGATCAGCTCCACCCATGAAATGCATCAGGGCCCAGTAGCCGAACAGTATTACCGCTGTTGCCAGCCAGATGTAATTTCTGCGGATCAGCAGCACAAGTATTGCACCAAGGCCCCAGGCCAGAGCTATCCTTTGCAGTACTCCCATTATCCGGAGTGTGCTGTAATCACGCACAAAATGGGGAAATATATTAAGGAACAGACCTGCGGCGAAGATTAGCAGCACTCTTCGCAGTATCCGGAACAGTGACGGTCCGGAGAACTCGAAGTTGTACTTTCGCAGCGAATAGAACATTGCCACTCCGGAAATGAACAGGAATGATGGAAATACGAGGTCGGTAGGTGTGCAACCATGCCATGAGGCATGTCTGAGTGGAGCATACACATGACTCCATGTGCCGGGGGTGTTGACTATGATCATGAAGGCCACAGTCATTCCCCTGAAAACGTCAAGTGATAAAAGCCGGGCTGATCTGCCGGCACTCTTTCCGGAACTTTTTCTTACTGCCATATTCTATCTGTTAGTTGGGTAAAAATAACAATTTGGAACCAATCAACCGGGAAAAGAATCATAAAGAAAAATACTAATTTTGGTTCATCTCCTAATTCATTCAGCAGATGAAAAAATCCTGTATATCGCTTATCATTGCCGTTTGCGCCCTGATACTGTCTGCCTCGCCGGTCACCGGGGCAGAAAATAATGTCCCATGGAAGAACCTTGCTGGTGACCCCAGAGTTGACAGCATACTTAAAACCATGACTGTCAGGGAGATGATTGCCCAGCTCATCTGGGTGCCGGCATGGGCTGATGAAAAGGGAGGAAACTACAGGCAGGTGGAACAGCTTGTTGAGAAGTTTGGCATTGGGGGTATTATTTTCTTTGAGGGGTTACGCGACCTACAGGTAGATTATACGAAACGGATCAACAGTGTCTCACACATACCGCTGATAATTGCGCAGGATGCTGAGTGGGGAACGGGGATGCGGCTCAGGGAGGTTGAGGATTTCCCTTACCAGATGACGATGGGAGCGCTGCAGGATGATTCACTTATATACAGGATGGGAGCTGCGGTGGCATGGCAATGTCGTGACATAGGTGTAAATTTCAACCTTGCTCCTGTTGCTGATGTGAACAACAATCCGATGAACCCGGTAATAAACTACCGGTCGTTTGGTGAGAATCCTGAGAAGGTTGCTGATAAAGCGGTGATGTACATGAAAGGGTTGCAGGATAATGGTATCATAGCCTGTGCAAAACATTTTCCCGGGCACGGTGACACTGACACTGACTCCCATACCGGGCTTCCTGTGATCAGGGGTGACCGCAGCCGCTTTGAGAGGGTTGAGCTTGTACCCTTCAGGAGGCTGGCAGATGAAGGAATAGGGGCAGTGATGACGGCTCATATAAGCGTACCAGCCCTGGATGCAGGCGGTCTTCCGGCGACATTCTCAAAGAAGGTTGTGACCGGATTGCTAAGGCAGGAGTCGCGATTCAGGGGGCTCATCCTGACAGATGCCATGAATATGGCTGGCGCCACAATGACCTTCCCTTCAGGTATAGCTGATGCCGAGGCTTTGCTGGCCGGAAATGACATAATAGAATACTCCACTGACCCTATCCGTGCCATCGAGGAGATTGCCCGCAGGGTCGAAAATGGTGAGATAGCAGTAAGCGAGATCACGGACAGATGCCGGAAACTTCTTGAAGCCAAGATGTGGCTGGAAAGCCGGAAGACAGCTGGCGGCATCCCTGCTTCCGGGCACCCGGCCCTGATACGTGACCTGTATGCCGGGGCCATGACCCTGATTGAGAACAATGACAACCTTGTTCCACTCGGGCGGATTGACCGGATGAGAATAGCTACAGTATCCGTCAATCGACTGGCCATGACCGAATTCCAGCGGATGACCGACAGATACACCAATGCTGACCACTACTTCATTGATCCCTCTAATGAACAGGGTGCCAGGTTTGTAATGTCAAAACTGAAAAATTACGATGTGGTCATTGCCGGTTTCTGTGCATTGGAGCAGAAACCTGCCGGACTGTATGGCGTCACCCCTGCCCTGAACAGTCTTTTCCGGCAGATAGCCTCACTTGACAGGGCGGCCGTGATATGGTTCGGCAATCCGTATGGCGTTGCACGGCTTGACATGACGGAGAGACCCTCGGCATTACTTGTGGCGTACCAGGATAACAGTTACACTCACCAGGTTGCCGTGCAGGTGCTCTTTGGCGCCATAGGCGCATCCGGGAGGCTGCCGGTAACGGTAAATGATAATTATCCCGCCGGGACAGGCATCAAAACCCCTGGTAACATAAGGATGCAGTTCGGTTTCCCGGAAAATGCAGGACTATCTTCGGTTAAGCTGATAAGCAAAGTTGACTCCATTGTAAATGCAGGCCTTGACACCCTGGCTTTTCCCGGTTGCCAGGTGCTTATTGCACGCAAGGGTGTTGTTGTACTTGACAAATGCTACGGATTCCATCTCTATGACAGCACCGAGGCGGTCACTGAGAATGACCTGTGGGACCTTGCCTCAGTAACCAAGGTGTCTGCGGCGACGCCTTCACTGATGTTGCTGGATGACCGGGGTGTGTTTGATACTGACCGGCCGCTGGGATACTACCTTCCCTGGTTCCGCTTTTCTGACAAGGGTGATTTGGTCCTGCGCGAGATGCTTGCCCACCAGGCCGGACTGCAGGCATGGATACCCTTCTGGAAAAATACCCTCGAAAATGACAGCACTTTCAGACATGGCATCTTCAGTGATTATTCAAACAGGAAGTATGCACTCCCTGTCACTGATTCCATGTACATGAACCGCCATTACCTGAAGGAAATGTTCAGGGAGATACGCGACAGTCCCGTCGGCGAGAAGAAATATGTCTATTCTGATCTCACCTTCATCCTTGCCGCTGAGATCATTGAAAGCCTTACTGACAGTACTATAGACAAATTTGCCCCCGCGAATATATACCGGCCGATAGGGGCATTCAACATCACATACAATCCACTGGAGAAATACCCGAGAGAGAGGATCGTTCCGACAGAGTATGACTCTCTTTTCAGGAAGCAGTTACTCAGGGGCACGGTACATGATGAGGGGACGGCGATGCTGGGTGGCGTGTCGGGTCATGCAGGACTCTTCGCCACGGGCAATGACCTGTTGAAGCTTGTGGAAATGTACCGCAGAGGCGGTGAATATGGAGGAGTGAGGGTTCTCAGCAGTGATGTGCTGAAGAAGTATACAACCGTTCAGTTCCCCGGGAATGACAACCGTCGGGCGCTGGGATTTGACAAGCCGCTGCTGTGCAATGATACGGTGCCCCCGGAGGAAGCCTATCCCTGTCCGTCGGCATCGCCAGCCAGTTTCGGGCACTCGGGATTCACCGGTACCTTCATCTGGTGTGATCCGGAAGAGGAGATATCATATGTATTCCTGAGCAACAGGGTCTACCCCACCCGGAACAACAACAGGCTTTCAGATCTCTCCATCAGGGGAAAGATTTTGCAGGCAGTGTATGATGCAAGGCAAAATTGAGTTAAGGATTTCGCAAACCGCGAATCATATATCGCAAATCGCAAATAAAAAAAGCTGCTCCCCGCAGCTTTTTTATATCGTGTGCCCAGGACAAGACTCGAACTTGCACACCGTAACCGGCACCAGCCCCTCAAGCTGGCGTGTCTACCAATTTCACCACCTGGGCGTGGTTGGTGGTGCCCAGAACAGGACTCGAACCTGCACATCATTGCTGACACTAGTCCCTGAAACTAGCGCGTCTACCAATTTCGCCATCTGGGCTTCTTGCCGGATCAAAAAGGCTGCCTGAATAAGTGACGCCAGCTCTCTTTTATCCTTCAATGCGGCTGCAAAAATAAAGATTTTTTCTTTATGAAACAGTCAAAACAAGAAATTGGGCAAAAATATTTGCATCATCAGAATCCCGGATCAAGCCTTACACCATTGCTCTGCTCAAAATACTTGAAATAGTAGTAAAGACGTCGTTCAAACTCCAGGCCGTAATCCGTGGAAGGATCATAATTTATATAGCTTTCATAAAGGCCACGGTAACGTCTCGGATGCAGGTAACGATAGTTCCATTCACTGACATAAAGCCTGTTTTTAGTCCTGTAATAATCCAGTGAATACAGATTTTGCGGCTGCATAAGCAGCCATGTTTCAAATCCCAGATCCATTACAATCAGTTCATATTCAGTGCTGTCTGATTCAGGTATTACCTGCAGATCAGCCTGGTCCTGGCGGTTTTCGGGCGAAAAGATTGCGCAGGATGGCAACAACAGAAACAGAACAGCCAGAAATTTCAGTTTTTTCATCTCAACCTCCTCTTTTGCTATAAGCACAATCAACTGAAAAAAACAGAGTGCCGGTTTTATACGTTTGCACTTTGTATCTATCTTTGACAGTTTAAAATCAGCAAATAGTCTGCCAAAAATTTGTATAACAGAGATGAAAGTCTATAAATTCGGAGGCACCTCGGTAGGAAGTCCCGAACGCATCAGGGCCCTTATTCCCCTGATTAATGACGGTGAAACAAAAATTGTGGTTCTTTCTGCCATGGCAGGAACTACAAACGCCCTTATGGAAATCTCGGGGTTATATTCGTCCGGGGACACTGCCTCAGCAAACCGGCATGCGGAACTGCTCCGTGAAAAGTATATTTCTGTAGCCGGTGAACTTTTCACCACTGAAGAGGGGAAGGGGAAAGCCCGCACCCTTATTGATGAGCAGTTTAATTTCATTACATCCATTTTGTCAAGGCCTTACAGCCTGCACAACGAGAAGCGCATTGTGGCTCGCGGTGAGCTGATATCTACCGGCTTTCTTCATTTCCTTCTTGCGGAGACAGGCATTCCCTCCCTGCTTGTTCCTGCACTCAGCTTCATGAGAATAGACAAGGACGGTGAACCTGACTATTTCTATATAAGGGAGAACCTGAAGCGGGAACTGTCTGTCCTGAAGAACGAAAAGATAATCATCACCCAGGGATTCATATGCCGCAATGTCAACGGCGAAACTGATAATCTGAGGCGCGGGGGAAGCGATTACACAGCCACGATAATCGGAGCGGCACTCGGACCAAAGGATGTTGAAGAGGTGCAGATCTGGACAGACATCAGCGGCCTTCATAACAATGACCCGAGATATGTTAAGAATACCGGTGTAGTCAGGAGTCTCTCATTCAGTGAGGCAGCCGAACTGGCCTATTTCGGGGCGAAAATCCTTCATCCTTCCAGCATCAACCCGGCCCGCCTGAAAAACATCCCTGTCAGGCTCAAAAACACAATGGACCCTGATGACGAGGGGACCCTCATCTCTTCTTCATCAGTCCCTGCAGACTACAAGGCCATCGCAGCGAAGGACGGTGTCATAGCCATAAGAGTCCGCTCTGACAGGATGCTGCTTGCATATGGCTTCATGCGGAAGATATTTGAGGCATTTGAAGCTTACAGGACACCGATAGACATGATCACCACCTCGGAAGTTTCTGTTTCCCTGACAATTGATGACGGGACACACCTTGATGAGATAGTCAAGGCTCTCGGCTCTATAGGTCATGTTGAGGTTGACAGGGATCAGACTATCATTTGCGTTGTAGGTGATTTCAGACCTGACCGCGTAGGGTCAGCACCCGAGATGTTCGAAGCCCTGAATGAGATACCTGTCAAGATGATATCATACGGTGGAAGTGAAAACAGTGCTTCAATACTGATAAACACAAGTGACAAAATAACAGCCCTTTGCGCACTCAGCGCCAGACTATTCCCTGAAATACAATGATTACGAAAGAGATAACCGATAAACTGCGGAATCATGAAACCCCGCTTTATTATTATGATACTGATATGCTGCACGAAATTCTCCAGGTAGCTTCCGGAGAGGCAGCCATCAGGGGATATCATGTGCATTATGCCGTAAAGGCAAATTTCAACCCGGTTATAATGAAGATTATTGCCGGGTACGGATTCGGTGCCGACTGCGTCAGCGGAAACGAGGTGACACATGCCATTGATTGCGGATTTCCGGCAGAGCAAACTGTCTTTGCAGGTGTAGGGAAGAGCGACAGGGAGATCGAAACTGCCCTGGAACTGGGCATTAAATGCTTTAATGTTGAATCTGCTGCCGAACTGGAAGTGATAAATGAGATAGCCGGCAGGATGGGCAAAGTGGCACCTGTTGCACTGCGAATAAATCCCAATGTGGAGGCACACACAATCAGGCATATTACTACCGGCACCGATGAGAACAAGTTCGGCATCAGGATTGCGGAACTAAATAAAGTGACCAATATCCTGAAGCATCTTGACAATGTCAGGTACAGGGGAATTCACTTTCATATCGGGTCGCAGATAACCGACCTGCACGTTTACAGCAATCTCTGTACAAGGATTAATGAGCTATGGTCATGGCTTAAGAAGAGGGACCTGGAGCCGGAGGACATCAACGTGGGCGGCGGCCTGGGGATAAGCTATGAAGATCCGGAACGTTTCCCTGCGTTTGCAGCTTATTTTGATGTTTTTCGTGATCATCTTGACAAAAGGATCCGCAGCAGCATATCATTTGAACTCGGCAGGTCTCTCACGGCGGGTTGCGGATCGCTGATCTCCAGGGTGCTTTTTGTAAAACCGGGAGCCTCCGAGACTTTTGTGATCCTCGATGCCGGTATGACTGACCTTCTCCGGCCGGCTCTGTACCATGCCACTCACAGGATTGAGAATCTCACATCTGAAGGGACGATGAAGAAGTTCACCGTGGTGGGTCCGATCTGCGAGACCACCGACACTTTTGGCAAGAATATACCGCTTCCTGACACTCACCGTGGTGACATGATCGCTATCCGCTCTGCAGGGGCATACGGGGAGGTTATGGCCTCGAGGTACAATATGCGTTCCCTGCCTCCCGCCCTCTTCTCACATGATCTTTAATTCTGTAAGGTATTCATATAGTCTGCTGTCGGCAGTACCAGTCGGCAGTTGCCGCAAATCGCATTTCCCTGACCACCCTCAGACCCTCATCCGCCAACTGGCGGATCAGACCCTCAGACCCTCAGACTCTCAGACCCTCAGACAAAAAAAAGCTGCATCCCTGCAGCTTTTTTTGTCGTCTTACTTCTTTTTCCGTTTTCTTACGGGATCAGAGAACAGAAGCATCAGCAGGCCGAAGACAAGGGTGCCTATACCTGATAACAGGTTGACATTTACATTGAGTGATTTGACATAGATAGCATCCTGTCCGATTGTGGCCAGTCCGTAGATCGTAATGATGAGTCCTACTATCGAGAACATCAGTCCTATTGGAAATCTTATATCGAGCATGGTTTGTATATTTTAAGTTTACCAGAATAATACTGACAGCACTATCATTATGATGCCCACGATGAGTGCAAGGAACCAGGGTCTCTGATACCATACCACTCCGCTGTCATCGAGTTTCGGGGTCATGGAGTAGACGAGACCGTTCAGCTCATCATCACTCTTTTCGCGTTTTGAGAGCAGTGATATGATTACGGTCAGCAGTGCGGCTGTTGTGAATGCGAAGATGGCGGTCCAGAAGTTCTGTGCCATTTCAACAGGGTAGGTATGTACCACTCCGAGCCATCCGCCCTTCACGAGAGTTGTGGCGCCTTCAGGCATGGTAAGACCATGGTGGAGCAGTGCAACGAGGAATCCCATCAGCAGGCCGATGAAGGCAGCGTTGCCTGTTGAGCGTTTCCAGAACATCCCGAGGAATATCACAGCAAACAGCGGGGCGTTGATCATTGAGAATACAGTCTGCAGGAAGTCCATTATGTTCCCGAACTTGCTTGCGATGTATGCGGCAGCAATGCTGACCAGCACGCCGACTATGGTGGCCATTCTTCCAACCTTCAGGTAGTGGCGGTCATCAGATTCCTTGTTTCCGGTTGCAGGCCGGATATAGCTCTGGTAGATGTCATAAGTCCAGACTGTATTGAATGCCGAGACATTGCCTGCCATGCCTGACATGAATGAGGCAAGGAGTGCAGTAATGCCAAGACCCAGCACGCCGGCGGGAAGGTACTGTTTGAGAAGCATTATGATGGTATAGTCATATATCGGCTGGCCTGCATCATTCAGCGGCAGGGCGAACCCCTTGCCGGGGTCATTGAGCAGTACGAGAGCTGCAATACCGGGGATAATAATAAGGAATGGGATGAACATCTTCGGAATGGCACCGATGAGGGGCACCTTGCGTGCTGCGGTCATTGACTCGGCGGCCATGGCTCTCTGGACGATAAGGAAGTTGGTGCACCAGTATCCGAAGGAGAGGACGAATCCCAGTCCGGCCAGGATGCCGTACCACTCCACTCCCATCGGGTTGGTACCGGCGCTGGCCGTATACTTCCAGGTGGTGGTCCATGTATCTGCGGCGAAGCCTTTACCCTCCACTATCGGAGCGAGGCTGGCCTGCATCCCGTTATATCCGCCTACATCAGCCATCACCAGGATGGCCATAGGAAGGAGGCCTATAATGATGATAAAGAACTGAAGTACCTCATTGTATATTGCAGAGGAGAGTCCGCCGAGGTAGGTATATGCCAGCACTATGGCTGCCGAAGCAAGAAGGGATACATTGAAGTCCCATCCGAGCACATTCTCGAGCAGGATAGCCAGTGCATACATTGAGATACCTGATGCAAGCACAGTCATAAGTGCGAAGAGGAAGGCATTCAGGGCCCGGGTTTTTTCGTTGAAACGGAGCTTTAGATATTCAGGCACTGACCTGGCCTTGGAACCGTAATAGAAACGCATCATGAAGAGGGCCAGGAACACCATGGCAGGGATGGCACCGATCCAGTAAAAATGGGTTGTGAGCATCCCGTATTTGAGCCCGGAACCGGTCATACCCATCACCTCGAGGGCTCCGAGGTTTGTCGAGATGAATGCCAGGCCTGCAACCCAGGCCGGAATCGAGCGTCCTGCCTCAAGAAATGCCGAAGCATTCTTCATATACTTCCTGAGAGCCCATCCAATACCCAGCACAAAAACGAAATAGACTGCCATTATCAGGTAGTCTATTCCATGAAGAGTAAATCTTGTATCCATGAGATTCTTTCCGATTAGGTTTGTGAACTCACAAACATAAGGAATTTTATCAAATGGAATTGTGTGCAGGACTATTTTGTTCTCGCCTTCGAATTACTTTTTAACGGTTGCTGAAACCGTCCTGCTCCTGAGCGGGACCAGTTGTTTCCTGTCGCGGATTGTTGCTCCCTTGGTGCCCGTATAATCAACCCAAGCAGTGAACTGGTTGAGCTGGTTCCTTTCGAGCTGATCTGTCCTGATAAAGCCGACATCCTCGTCCCTCAGGGTGTAGTTGTTGTGGGCTGAGTGCCAGACGTCGATGAAATAGACCCGGGGCTGCAGGTTGGTAAATACTACTATGCCGGAGGCGTTGGTGAACCCCTCCACTATGGCATTAGTCTGATTGTCCCAGTCTGCCTCGGTAGGATAGAGTATTACACTTGCACCTGATACCGGGTACTGGTCATAGTACTCCAGCACCTCAACTTCAAGCATGGTTGGGGAGAGGACCTCGATATCAAGGTAAGATTTGTCGATATTGCCGGATCTTGTATATGCGGTAAGAACCACAGTGAAGATCCCGGATGCGTTGTAGGCGTGAGCGGGTTCGTAGACGTTTGAATATGTGCCGTCGCCAAAGTCCCATTCGTAATCGGTTGCGTTGTATGACCCGTTAAAGAAGAGTACATCCTCTCCTATGTCAACCTTTATCTTGTCTGCGAAGAAGTAAGCTTCAGGCTGGGTGTCACAAGAGCTCAGCATTATTATTGCTGCTGCTGCCGTTGAGATTAAAATTCTTTTCATGACTTCCGTTTTTGGTGCTGTTTTGTCAAATCCAAAATCTGTGCCAATTAACAATTTCAAAAAAGAAGGCGGTTTAGCAGCGAAAAGACCGGTGAACACCATACAGTAAAAAATATTATCTTTGCGCACTATTAAAAAGTATGAAATCGATGATCAGCATAACCTTTCCTGACGGCTCTGTGAGGGAGTACAACCAGGGTATAACCAGTCATGAAATTGCCATGTCAATCAGTCCGGGCCTTGCTGCTGATGTCTATGCAGCAACGGTCAACGGGGAGGTACGTGACCTGTCACGGCCTGTAGACGGAAGTGCCACAGTCAGGTTTCACAAATGGGATGATGCCGAGGCGAAGCATGCCTTCTGGCATTCTTCGGCGCACCTCATGGCAGAGGCCCTTGAGGCTCTTTATCCGGGGATTAAATTCGGTATCGGCCCGGCTATAGAAAACGGTTTTTACTACGATGTTGATCCAGGTGACGGCAGGGTGATCACTGATGCCGACCTGCCCCTAATCGAAGAGAAGATGAAGGAGCTGGCAGCAAGGAAGAGCCCGATTGTCCGTTCCGAGGTCAGCAAGAAGGATGCGATGGAACTCTTCGAATCAAAGGGTGATGAATACAAAACCGAGCTCATCTCGGAGCTTGAAGATGGAACAATAACTCTTTACCGGCAGGGTAATTTTACGGATCTGTGCCGTGGTCCGCACCTGCCTGACACCTCATCAATCAGGGCGATAAAGGTTCTCAGCCTTGCCGGGGCGTACTGGCGTGGTGACGAAAAGCGGAAGATGATGACCCGCGTTTACGGCATCACCTTCCCGAAGCAGAAAATGCTTGATGAGTACATGATGATGATCGAGGAAGCCCGTAAACGTGATCACCGCCGTTTAGGGAAGGAGATGGAGCTGTTTGCATTTTCTCCCAAAGTGGGCATGGGGCTTGCGCTCTGGCTGCCAAAAGGGGCTGACATGAAGCAGAGGCTGATCGACTTCATGACCAAGGTGCTGAGGCAAAGAGGTTACACAATGGTATCAACACCACATATCGGCAATGTTGACCTGTACAAGACTTCAGGTCACTTTGAGAAGTACGGGGCTGACTCATTCAGGCCCATCACCACGCCACAGGAGGGTGAAGCCTTCATGCTCAAACCAATGAACTGCCCTCATCACTGTGAGATATTCAATGCCACTCCTCACTCCTACCGCGAGTTCCCGGTCAGGATGGCCGAGTTCGGAACAGTATACCGCTACGAACAGAGCGGTGAGCTTCACGGGCTTACGCGTGTTCGCTGCTTTACCCAGGATGACGCTCATCACTTCTGCCGTCCTGACCAGTTAAAGGAGGAGTTCAAGAGTATTATTGACCTGATAAAATATATTTATAAAGTATCCGGTTTCAACGAGTACACTGCACAGATATCACTGAGGGATCCTGAAAACCACCAGAAGTACATAGGCAGTGATGAGAACTGGAAGAAGGCTGAGCAGGCTATAATTGAGGCTGCCGGTGAAAAGAGCCTGGTAACGACAATGGTTGTAGGCGAAGCTGCCTTCTACGGGCCCAAGCTCGACTTCATGGTAAGGGATGCCATTGGCCGCAAGTGGCAGCTTGGAACTATCCAGGTAGACTATAACCTCCCTGAGCGGTTCGGGCTGGAATACACCGGCAGTGACAACCAGAAGCACCAGCCGGTGATGATTCACAGGGCAATTTTCGGTTCCCTGGAACGTTTCGTTGCGGTGCTCATTGAAAATACAGCAGGCCGTTTCCCGGTCTGGCTGACACCTGATCAGGCCGTAATACTGCCCATCAGTGAAAAATTCAATGATTATGCAAAAACTGTTTCAAATCTCCTTAATAATTACGATATTCGCACCCTGATTGACGAGAGGAATGAGAAGATAGGTAAAAAGATAAGGGATAATGAGTTAAAGAGAATTCCCTATCTTCTTGTGATTGGTGAAAAGGAGGAACAGGCAGGAACGGTCTCTGTAAGGAAGCAGGGAGAAGGTGACCGGGGAGTCATGAAACCCGAGGAATTCATCGACCTTGTGAAAGAGGAGATTAAGAAAGAGATTGGTAATTAAAAGACTGATTTTAAACATAGTATTAACTTAACTGGAGGACAAAACAATAGCAGGACCAATCTTTTCCAGGCCCAGGCCGGGAAGAAAACCCGAACCGGAACACCGGATTAACAACAGGATTACAGCCAGGACAGTAAGAGTCGTCGGCGAGAACATTGAGCCCAGGGTCATGAACCTTTCAGATGCTCTCAGGCTGGCAGACGAAATGGAACTTGATCTTGTTGAAATATCTCCCAATGCTGACCCGCCTGTCTGTAAGATAGTCGATTACCAGAAGTTTCTTTACCAGCAAAAAAAGAAACAGAAGGAGATCAAAGCCAATGCGGCAAAGATTGTTGTAAAAGAGATCCGCTTCGGACCGAACACAGACGATCACGATTACAACTTCAAGCTTAAGCATGCGATCAACTTCCTGGAAGAAGGAGCCAAGGTGAGGGCATACGTTTTTTTCAAGGGAAGGTCCATCCTCTTTAAGGACCAGGGAGAAAAACTTCTTGCGAGATTCGTTAGTGATCTCGAGGAGTACGCCAAGGTAGACCAGACCCCGAGACTCGAGGGAAAGAGAATGATCATCATCCTCTCACCCAAGAAGAAGAAGTAGCAATTTTTTACACATATTATATACAAGATGCCAAAAGTGAAAACAAATCCGGGTGCAAAGAAGAGATTTTCTTTGACCGGTACAGGTAAGATCAAGCGCAAGCATGCTTTCAAGAGCCACATCCTTACCAAGAAGTCGACCAAGCGTAAGAGAAATCTTACATACGGCGGACTGGTGGACAAGGCTGACCAGAAGAACGTCAAGCTTATGCTCGGACTGAAGTAGTGTTTACCACCTGTAAGAGTTAATCAACTGAATTATTAACCGGGATGTGAAGCATAAAAGACCTTAAATAGGCGCTTACATCCGAAAAAGAGAAACAAAAATGCCAAGAGCAACAAACGCACCAGCATCGAAGGCAAGAAGAAAGAAGATCTTCAAGCAGGCAAAGGGGTACTTTGGCAACAATGCCAATGTATACTCGGTTGCCAAGAACGTGCTTGAGAAGGGTCTTGCCTATTCGTACCGTGACCGCAAGGACAAGAAAGGGCAGTTCCGCGCACTGTGGATCCAGAGGATCAACGCGGGAGTACGTCTTCACGGAATGAGTTACTCGCAGTTTATCGGCGGGCTTGAGAAGAAGGGAATCTCCCTTAACCGCAAAACCCTCGCTGACCTGGCGATGAATCATCCCGACGCCTTCAAGGCAATAGTGGACAAAGTCAAAGAGTAATAAAAAAGCGGGCCGCGGCCCGCTTTTTTATTTGCGATTTTCGATCTGCGATGTTCGTAGTAATTCGGAAATCGCAAATCGCAAATCACCGTTTGGCCTGTTTGAAGAACCTGTTGAATCTTATCTTTTTGAATCCCTGGGCTTCCTTGTCTACCGAGAGCCAGACGAGCACAGGGCGGCCTACGATATGATCCTCAGGGACGAATCCCCAGTAACGCGAGTCTGATGAACCATGGCGGTTGTCACCCATCATCCAGTAATAATCCATTTTAAAGGTATACCTGTCAGCCGGTGATCCGTTGATGTAGATAACCGAATCACGCACATCCAGGTCATTCTCTTCATAAATGTCAATGATTGAGGAATAGAGGTTGATATTGGTCTTGTCAATGGTGACGGTAGCCCCTTTCCTGGGGATCCACAGAGGGCCGAAGTAATCCTCGTTCCATCGGTATTGCGGATCATGCGGAAAGACAGCCGGTGTATACTCACCTGGCCTGTGGTAATCGGCTTCAATTCCGGTAACATTGGCAAACCCGGAGATCGCCTCCGCATTGCTGCGGGTCAGCGGAAGCCTGTAAACCGTACCTGAAAGCATAATCGACTGATCAGATTTTGAGACCCCCATCCTTTCGAATGTCTTGGGATTGATCCGGGTGCCATTTGTCCGTACGTAATAGGATGTCTGCTGGGTCTCGTATTCCGGGGTCTCATGACTGTTGACAAACAGCTTCCCTCCTTTTATCAGGATCGTATCACCTGGTATGCCAACGCATCTCTTCACATAATTATCGCGCCGGTCAACAGGCCTGTAGATCACTGTGTACTCATTCCAGATCATCTGCCGGGCAACTGAATAATATTCATCCTTGCCTTTCATGGGCTTGCCGGACCTGATATCCTCGGCTGTGAGCATCTCTATCCGCTCACGCAGGATCTCATAGTAGCTGACTGCCTGCTGTTCCAGGCAGACCGTATCCCCTGCCGGGAAGTTAAAGACAACAATATCGTTGTTCTTAACATGGCCGAATCCCTTCAGCCTCTTATAATCCCATTGAACGAGGTCTGACCATGATTTCCCCATGCCTCCCGTAAGAGGCATTGTGTGCTGTGTAAAGGGAAATGCAATGGGTGTGTTTGGCATGCGGGGGCCGTATGCCACCTTACTGACGGCCAGGTGATCACCCACCAGCAGGGTTTTCTCCATCGAGGGGGTCGGAATGCGATAGTTCTGAAAAAGGAAAATATTGATAAGGGTTACGGCAATCACTGCAAAGATCAGTGCATCAAGCCATTCAATAACAATATGATTTTTCCCGTGGCGCTTCTTCCAGAATGCCCAATTTACTTTTTTGCTTACATATATGTCGAACACTATCGGCAGTCCGAGCAGAAGCCAATAGTTGCCCACCCATATGACCCACAAAAGGTAAATTACACCGGCTACGCCGAATTTGAAGAATTTGTTCCGCAAAAGCTCTTTCATCTCAGTCTGTTTTCGGAAAGCAAAACTAGTATAAATTAATTAAACTATCTGCAGCAGTTGTTATTCCGGGCAGCACGGGTCAGGTTCTGTTGTCAGAACCTGATAGTGCCTGAACAGATCTGTCCATTTTGCCAGTTCCTGAATATGAGATAGTTATCCAACAACCTTTTCGGCTTCCAGCTTTATTTTGGCGGTCTTGTCAAGGTCTTTCACATAATACCGTGATCCGGCATAAAACAGCAACGCTCCAAGAATCAGCATAAACGGAAGAAGCGCCATGGCTGTCTGTATATCGTACAGGTCATACAATCGCCCAATAACCAGGGGTGCTGTTGATGCACCGAGAAGGTTCTGCACCACAACCGCCACGGCATATGACATAGCCCTCATTCCTGCATGAATAACATCCTGGGTGACAGCAGCGGCAGCCGGTACGAAGGCAGTCACCGTGACTCCCATCAACAGAAAAAAGACATATTGCAGCGTACCGCTTGTCAGCCAGAGGGCAATAAGCAGGAAGAGTGCCGCCAACAGCGAAGTGATGGTAGGGAAGAGCAGGCGGGCCCTGATGTTTGATTTGCGCCAGTGGTCTGTGATTATGCCTCCCAGCGGAGCTCCCACGATAGCAAGCACCATGACCACGCTGGCCATTGATCCGGCCTTTTCCGAGGAGAGACCTCGCGTAGCATGGAAATAGGTTGACAGCCAGGTGATAAGGGAGGTTGTTACGAAGACTACTGCGGCAAAGCCGAAATATGTAAATATTAATGAAGGTCTTGAAAGGAACTCCCTGACCATGTCCTTTTTCTTCATCCTGACCTTCTCATTATTATTGTTTGTAAATGAAAGATCTACAGTCTTGTAGTCCTTGACGAAGAAGAAGAGGATGGCGACAATCAGGCCGGGGAGTGCCACTATGCCGAATGCATGCTTCCAGCCCAGCCTGACGGCGATGATTCCTCCGAGCAGTACACCTATTGCCGTGCCCAGTGGTATGGAAGCATTCCACAGGCCCATCATCTTTGATCTCTTTTCTTCAGGATAGAGACCTGAGATAACAGCGCTGCCTCCGGGTGCGTATCCTGCCTCCCCTATTCCGATCAGGGCCCTGGTAAACACCAACTGGACAAAGTTGCCTGTAAGGGCGCAGAGAGCAGTGGCAATGCTCCACAGGACCGCCATTATTCCGATTGTCTTTGTCCGGTTCCAGCGGTCAACCAGGATTGATACCGGGAATGTGAGCAGCACTATGGCCCAGTAAACGGCTGAAACAAGCAATCCGCTCTGGGTGTGGGTAATGCCAAGGTCCTGCTCAATGTGAATAAACATGGATGTGACTATCATCCTGTCGATGTAGTCAAACATGTAGAGAAGGAAGAGCAGTATGAATACATAATTTGTATATCCCTTTGGATAGAGAAACCCTTGCGGAATTACCTTGTTCTTCATGAGATCAGGATTTGGAGTTTATATACACAGGTTTATGAGCAACTAAAATAGTGCCTATTTTCTTATCTTGCACCGGTTTTTCGAAAATCGTTGCTATGAAAAAGGGAATTTTAATGATTCTGGCACTTATACTGGTTGTTGTTCCAGGATGCAGGAAAGCGGAAAAGGCTGATCTCGTCATCACCGGTGGCACTGTATTTACAGCTGATTCTCTCAATCGCCGGGCAGAGGCTGTTGCCGTGAAGGGAAACCGGGTGATTGCAGTGGCCACTGACAGGGAGATACGCAGGTATATTGACCCGTCTCTGACCAGGGTCATTGACGCGGCAGGAAGGGCAGTGATTCCTGGTTTCAATGATGCCCATGCCCACTTCGGTCCTGCAGATCCCGATTACATAGAGCTGCGGTACGTCACTGATCCTTCAGTGATAACAAGCAGGGTGAAGGAGCAGGTGGCCCGTTCACAGAAGGGTCAGCTTATCTATGGCGGCCACTGGGAGCATGAAATGTTTACCACCCGCGACTGGCCGGCGAAGGAGCTCATTGACGCCGTTTCGCCGGATAATCCTGTTGTCCTCCGCCGTACTGACGGTCATAGTGCACTGGTTAACAGCTATGTTCTCAGGCAGTCGGGAATAACCCGCAGCACACCTGATCCGTTCGGAGGTGAAATTATGCATGACCCTGTTACCGGAGAGCCTACGGGAATTCTCAAGGAGAGCGCCATGGCACTTATTAGGACCGGTGCAACAGATGTTGTACGGACACCTGAGGAGGAGCGTGAGAAGGAATGGAACGGCTACCTGCTGGCGCTGAAGATGGCCTCGGAATATGGCATAACAAGCATCCAGATACCAGGCAGTGCCGACTTTGACATGTATGACTCAATCATGGCTGCAGGAAAACTCACCTGCCGTATTGATATAGGCGGCGAGCTCACCGCTGACCCGGCACGGCTTGACAGCTATGAGGCACTGAGGCAGAAGTACCCGTCAGAGGGTGACTGGATCAGGTTTGGTTACCTGAAGGATTTCATGGACGGCACCCTGGGTTCTGCCACTGCAATGATGTTTGAGCCGTTTACCGATGAGCCAGGCAGGAGCGGCCTCCCGCAGATGAGCTATGAGGAGCTTGAGGCACGCGTGCTCGCTGCTGACAGCCGTGGATTTCAGATAGGCATACATGCTATAGGTCCGAAGGCAAACAACTGGATCCTGAATGCATATGAGAAAGCCCGTAAGGTCAACGGCATCCGTGACAGCCGACACCGCTCGGAGCATGCCCAGATACTTATTGATGAGGATATTCCGAGGTTCCCGGGTCTGGGAGTGATTGCATCGATGCAGCCCACCCATTGCATCACTGATAAACGGTTTGCAGAGAAGAGGATCGGCACGGAAAGAAGCCGCTGGGCATACGCATGGAAGAGCCTGGCGGACAGCGGTGCAAAGCTGGCTTTCGGAACTGATTACTCCGTGGAACCCCTCAACCCGATGGAGGGCCTGTATGCAGCTGTAACCCGCAAAGACCGGAAGGGAGAAGAGGGAGAAGGCTGGTTCCCGATGGAGAAGATAACAATGGAAAAAGCCATTGAATACTATACCCTGGGCGCAGCATATGCCCAGTTCATGGAAGACAGGAAGGGCATGATAAGGGAGGGGTATTTGGCAGACATAACCATCCTCTCAGAAAATATCTTCAATACCCCTGAGGAGATGATTATGTCAGTTAAATCAGATTATACTATCGTTGACGGTAAAATCGTCTACGAAAGGAAAAAGTAATTAAGCTTTGGTCTGGTCATCAATGGTTGCGGCGGGTGCGTTTTTCTTCACAGAGGCAATACCGTTTTCACGGCTTGTTTCTGACTCGTACATTTCGCTCTTGCCAATCACCTGGCCATTGCCAGCCTTAAGGTTGAAGTGGAACTTGCCATTTTTGGCTACCTTCGATTCAAACCTCTTCAAATCAGCGGCATTTTTCATGACTGATTTGACACCATTCATACATGAAGGCTTGGATGCATAACCCTCACTCGTAAGAATTACCTGACCATTCCCGGCAAGAAGATTGAATTGAAATTCACCGTTTTTCCTCTTCGAGATAACAAATTTTCCCATGTTCTAAATTTTTTAAATGGTTAATTTCGACTTGTCGTTTTCAAATATACAAAAAATCAATATTAGATTTACCAAACGGAATTTTATGCGAATCGATATAATAACAGTACTGCCGGGGCTGCTGAGCAGTCCGTTTGATGAGTCAATCATCCGCAGGGCACGTCAGAAGGGTATTGCAGAGATAAACATCATTGACCTGCGCAAATATTCCACTGACAGGCACCGGAGTGTTGATGACTATCCCTTTGGCGGCGGCGCCGGGATGGTGATGATGATAGAACCTGTTTACAACTGCATTTCAAGTCTGACCTCTAAGCGGAAGTATGATGAGATAATATACACATCTCCTGACGGTTCAAGGTTCACACAGGCAATGGCTAACGAACTCTCGCTGAAGGAGAACATCATCATCCTTGCCGGTCATTACAAGGGCATTGACCAGCGTATCAGGGATCATCTCATAACGCGTGAGATATCAATAGGTGATTATGTCCTCACCGGTGGCGAGCTGCCGGCTGCAGTCATCACCGATGCTATAGTCAGGCTGTTGCCGGGAGCCATTTCCGATGCTGAGTCAGCCCTCTCTGATTCGTTCCAGGACGGTTTGCTTGCACCGCCTCAGTACACCAGACCGGCTGAATTCATGGGCTGGAGGGTGCCTGAGATTCTGACAGGCGGAAACACTCCGGAGATAGAAAAGTGGCGCTTTGACCAGTCAATCCGGATCACAAGGGAAAAGCGGCCTGACATGATGGGCGAAGAAGAAAGCTGATTCCTCTCTTTCTTTTTGTCGAAAAAGGTTCGTATCATTGCAAACTTCAGACCATAACCCAACAAAATAAAACAGAGAGCTATGAAACCTCATGATTACATTGAAAGAGAAGAGAAGTACGGAGCACACAACTATCATCCTCTGCCGGTAGTGCTTGACAGGGGCGAAGGACCATTTGTATGGGATGTGGAGGGTAAGCGCTATTATGATTTTCTCTCAGCATACTCTGCGGTTAACCAGGGGCACTGCCACCCCAAAATCATCAATGCCCTGACCGAACAGGCAGCGAAGCTCACCCTGACTTCAAGGGCTTTCTTCAATTCGGTACTTGGCGAATATGAGGAGTTTGTAACGAAGTATTTTGGCTATGATAAGGTTCTGCCGATGAATTCCGGTGCTGAGGGTGATGAGACAGCACTCAAACTCTGCCGCAAATGGGCTTACCTGGTGAAAGGCATCAGGGAGAACCAGGCAAAGATCATCGTCTGCGAAGGAAACTTCCATGGACGTACCATCACCATCGTTTCAATGTCTACCGATCCCGATGCCCGGAAGGATTACGGTCCGTTCACACCTGGGTTCATCACCATCCCCTACAACGACATTCCGGCGCTGGAGAAGGCGTTGTCTGATCCTGATGTAGCCGGTTTCCTTGTGGAACCGATACAGGGTGAAGCCGGCGTTTTTGTTCCTGATGACGGATATATCAAAAAGGCATATGATCTCTGCAAAAAACACAATGTACTGTTCATCGCTGACGAGGTACAGACAGGGATAGCCCGGACGGGCAAGCTCCTGGCATGTGACCATGAAGGAGTCAGGCCAGACATTCTCATCCTGGGCAAGGCAATCTCCGGTGGTGTTCTTCCGGTATCGGCAGTGCTTGCCGATGATGAGATAATGCTGACCATTAAACCGGGTGAGCATGGTTCCACCTTCGGCGGTAATCCGCTGGCATGCAAGGTGGCTATTGCCGCTCTCGGGGTGATCCGCGATGAGAAGCTTGCAGAGAAGGCTGAAAGGCTCGGGAATATCTTCCGCGAAGAGATGAGGGCAGTGAAGTCAGACATGATTGAGCTGGTGCGCGGCAAGGGTCTCCTGAATGCCATCGTCATCAGGCCGAGGAACGGTAAGGAGGCCTGGGATGTATGCCTCGCCATGAAAGAACTCGGCGTCCTGGCAAAACCGACCCACGGCCATATCATCCGGTTTGCTCCTCCCCTTGTCATCACCGAGGAGCAACTGCGTGATGCAATTTCCCTTATAAAGAAGGCTATTCTTCAGTTTGATTGAGAGCCGGTTGCCGGTTGTCAGTTACCGGTTGCCCGTTGTTTGTTTCTGGTTGGTGGTTGCTGGTTATCGGTTATCAGTTATCTGTTGTCCGTTGCCAGTAATCAGTTATCAGATATCGGTTACCCGTTGGTGGTTGTTGGTTGCCGGCTGCCGGTAATAAGACCGTCGGGTGAACCTGCTGACTATGCTCACTCTGGTGCATTTTCGTTCTCTCCGGAGTACTTCAGTCCATTTATGATGTTGCAAATATCACTCTGCCGTGATATTAAAAGATTGTTACTTTTACGGCACAAAATTGACTTATGAGAACCATATTCTTAATATGTGCCGCCTTATTCATAAATGCCTGCGCCGGCACAGGCAAAAAAGCAGCTATAACCACTGATGAGCTGGGTTATCTTGCAGGAGAGCTGGCATCTGACCGCTTTTCTGGAAGAGGGACGGGAACAGGAAGTGACTCAATTGCAGCCATCTTCATAAAAAGTGAATTTGAGAAGGCAGGCACTGAACCGTTTACTGCATCAGGGCTTCAGCCATTCAATGTAAGTGTTTCCGTTGAACCAGGGACTGGCAACAGGTTGTCAGTCAATGGAAGAGACTTCATTTCCGGTACCGACTTCATTCCTCTGGCCCTAACGTCAAATACAGAATTCTCAGCACCTGTGGTCTTCTGCGGCTACGGGCTGATCCCATCAGGAGATACCCTGAGTCGTGATGACTATTCAGGTGTGGATGTTTCAGGAAAATGGGCTTTGATTCTTCGTGGTTACCCGGAGTCAAACCCATCAGCAACAGGTTACGCCTCACTCAGCTCTGACCGAATTAAAGTTCTTAACGCCAGGGATAAAGGTGCCAAGGGCATATTACTGGTTTCCGGAGAAAAGTGGGATGTGGCAGACAACCTTGACAAACCCTCCCGCAGTGAGTTCACGGCCGGCATTCCTGTATTCCAGGTAAAAAGAAACGTGGCTGATGCCATCATTGCAACCCCTTCAGTCACTATCAGCGGTCTTGAGGAAAGGGAAGCCGGGGCGACTTCCTCTGCATCATTCATGACTGCATCCACCGTTGATGCGAGGGCGGAGATTATCAGGAAAGAGGCCGTCACATCAAATGTAGTGATGATGCTCAGGGGAAAATCAAATCCTGAAGAGTATGTAATAATAGGTGCTCATTATGACCATTTGGGCATGGGGGGCCCCGGTTCGTCGAGCAGGACGCCTGACACGGTGGCTGTGCATTACGGAGCTGATGACAACGCCTCGGGTGTGGCGCTCATGATTGAGCTGGCCGAAAGGCTGTCCGCCATGAAGCAGCGGCCGGAAAGAAGCATCCTCTTCGTTGCCTTCACCGGTGAGGAGATGGGACTGCTGGGATCAAAGCATTTTGTTGACAACGCAGGCATTTCGCCCACGGCTGTCAACCTGATGATCAACCTGGATATGGTAGGCCGGATGAAAGAGGGCAACGGCCTTCAGGTTGCAGGGGTCGGGACTGCCGAGGGGCTGCGTGACACAGTGCTTGCCTATGCTGACACTGCATTGATCAGTCTCTCCTTTACCTCAGAGGGGTACGGTCCGTCTGACCACTCGGCCTTTTACGGCAGGAACATTCCTGTCCTTTCATTCACCAGCGGTGCTCATCTTGATTACCATACCCCGATGGATACCCCTGACAAACTCAATTATGAAGGGATGGTCAGAACAGGTGACCTTGTCTTCAGGATAGTCACTGCCGCAGCCGGTAAGTCGGCCAGACTGGCGTTTACCGAGGCAGGACCAAAGGAACCGGCTAGTCCTATGGGTCGCCGGAGAGGAGTCACCCTGGGGATCATGCCAGACTTTGCCGGAAACGTAAAGAACGGGTTGAGGGCTGACTTTGTAACCCCAGGAAAACCTGCGGCACTGGGAGGAATGATCAAGGGTGATGTCATAGTATCAATTGAAGAGAAGCCGGTGAGCAATATCGAAGACTACATGTTCAGGCTCAACCAGCTAAAACCCGGCCAGAGAGTGACTGTAGAAGTCCTCAGGAACGGGAGCAGGGAACTGTTATTAATTCAGTTATAACAAAATAACACAGATCATCATGAAGAATTTCCTTTTCTGGACCATAGCCGTCATAATTACTATCACTGCCGCGATGTACCAGAGGATGACCGGGCCCACCTATCCATACAGGACCAGTGCTTCGATTGACGGTACCGAATACTCCTTCGCGCTTAAGCGCAGCCAGACGAACACTCATCCCTGCCTGATAAAGCTTGAGGTCCCTCAGGAGGTGTCAGGAACGTTGTATTACCGCCGGTTCAGGACGAATGACAATTGGACACCGGTGATGATGAAGCAGGACGGCGGGAAGCTTACCGGTGAACTCCCCTCCCAGCCCGCCGCCGGGAAGCTGGAGTATTACATTATACTAAAGGGATCATCAGGTTCAGAGACTGTGCTGCTCAGGGAGAAGCCCGTTGTAATCAGGTTCAAGGGCAATGTCCCGGCAGTGATCATGATTCCACATATCCTGATAATGTTTTTTGCTATGTTGCTCTCCAACCTTGCAGGTCTAACCGCCGCAGCGGGAATGAGTTCCCAGAGGAAATACGGCCGTCTTGCAATGTGGCTGCTGCTTGCGGGAGGAATGGTACTGGGGCCGCTGGTTCAGAAATATGCCTTCGGAGAATTGTGGACCGGTGTTCCGTTCGGATGGGACCTGACCGATAACAAAACACTTATCTCCGTCATAGTCTGGGTTGTAGCGGTTATCCTGAACCGTAAGAAGGAACGGCCGGCATATACCATCGCTGCCGCGTTGATCCTGTTGCTGGTTTACTCCATTCCACACAGCCTGTTCGGGTCTGAACTTGATTATGCAACAGGCGTTGTAACCCAGGGATAAAAAATTTTTATCCGCTTACAGCTTTTTTTTACCTTGGATGCAGCATTCGGGCATCGCCTCCGTCATTGAATTGAAGAGTTCAAATACGTGGGTGCGGCCTCAAACATACTTAAACCGGATCTTTGGAAAAAGATGGAAAATGTTGAAGCAGCATTCAGGAACATACACCAGGACCTGATTGACGGGTGTCGGTCAGGTGACCAGCGGGCACAGTTCCAGGTTTACAAGCTTTACTATAAAGCGATGTACAACACGAGCCTGCGTATTGTAAATGATGAGATGGAAGCTGAAGATGTGATGCAGGAAGCGTTCCTCTCAGCTTTCGAGAAGATAAACACCTACTCGGGGGCGGTAAGCTTCGGCGCATGGCTGAAGCGGATAGTGGTTAACAGGTCACTTGACGTCCTTGGGAAAAGGAAAGCGATCTTTGAAGACATTGAAAATCACTCAGGGATCCGTGATGACAGCGGTGAGGAAACTGCCTATCATGAAGATCTGGCATTGCGGGTAGAAGAGATAAAGGCTGCCATTGAAAGGCTGCCGGAAGGATACCGCGTGATACTCTCACTCTATCTCATTGAGGGTTATGACCACGATGAGATAGCGGAGATGCTCAACATCTCAAGCAGTACCTCGAGGTCACAACTCTCAAGGGCAAAGCAGAAGCTTGTGAGTGAACTTAAAAACAGAAAAAATTACGAGGCATGAATATGATAGATGACATAATCAGGAAGAGCAGGAGCGAGTTTGACGACAAAGAGCCGTCAGACGGGCACTTCGAGAGGTTCAGCTTCAGGCTGGCCATAAGGCTTCATGCCGGGAAAGCCAAGAGAAGCATCCTCCCATACCTGCTTAAGGCTGCGGTGGTGACACTGCTGGTGACACTCTCTTCGTTATGGACCTTTGACCACTTTGTAAGGCCCAACCTGAAGACGAAGATGACACTCAGCGAGGTTTCACCTGAATACCGCGAGGTTGAGAGATATTATGTACAGCAGGTGAACCTGATGGAAAATGAGTTCACATCACTTAACCTGTCAAGTCCCGAACAAAAAGATGCGCTCATGATGGAGATGGCATCCATGGATTCCGTCTACGTCGAACTGCAGAAGGAACTCAGGGCAAACCCGGATGACCAGCGTATCATTGATGCCATGATCAAACACTACCAGACCAAAATTGAGGTGATGAGCTATATACTTGACCAGCTTAAGGAGATAAAAGCAGAAACCGTTAAACCAGTCAGCCATGAAGAAGTTGTTTACTAATCAGCGGGTTACACTATTAGCAGCATTGCTGTTTTCAGTAACCCTGTCCGCCTCGGCAGAAGAGGTCAAAAAGGAGTTTCACAGGGAGTTGACTCCGGGTGATAACTCCACACTTACAGTAATAAATAAATTCGGTTCGGTGATCACCGAGACCTGGGATAAGAATAATGTAGTGGTGGATGTGACAGTAAAGGTTGAACATCCTTCAGCCGACAGGGCAAAGAAACTGCTGGATATGATAATGGTGGAGTTCACCGAGGAAGGCGGCAACCTGAAAGCTGAAACCATCTTCAATGATGACTTCTCATCGATAAGCTGGAGGGGATCAAACAACAATTTCAGCATCAATTATGTAATTAAGATGCCTGCCAGGGTCAATTTCGACGTCAGCAACAAGTACGGAAACACTGTTATTGATGACCTCTCGGGGCATGTAATGGCAAACATAAAATACGGTGATCTTACAATTGACAAGCTCACGCGTGGAAATGTAAAGCCGCTGAATACCCTTATTGTAGCGTACGGCAAAGCTACTGTTTATGAGCTGGGATGGGCAGAGGTCAACGTCCGGTATTCGGGTATGTTCAGTGTGGAGAGAGCCACCGCATTGCTTGTTGACAGCAAATACTCAAAGGTGTCAGTCAAAGAGGTCAGTTCACTTGTTGCCGACAGCAAGTATGACGGGTACTCAGTAGGTGCAGCCAACAACATCGTAGTCCTCGGCGGATACACTGACCTTAGGTTTGACAGGGTCAACAGGAAGCTTGACGTGGAGACAAAATACGGAAATCTTAATGTTAATTCTGTGCCTGCGGGATTTGAGAAAATTACGGTCAAAGCCGGGTACTGCGCCGTCAGGCTCGGGATTGATCCTTCAGCCTGCTACAGGCTCACTGCCAACAGCTCCTATGGAAGCATCAAGCTTGATGACAGTCTTTTCTCAGCCGACAGACGGATCATCGGGAACACATCAACCGAATTGGAAGGTAAAGTAGGCAAATGCGGCACACCCTCATCAGAGGTTACCATAGATACATCCTACGGTTCAGTGAGATTGAACTAAAGCCGGCAATATCAAATCGAGTAGGAGGAAAATGAAATAGGTTTCCTCCTATTTCATTTTCCGACCTC
>ENA-UOOK01001870-UOOK01001870.1-fermentation-metagenome-genome-assembly--contig:-NODE-1870-length-27044-cov-5.336507_pt1 | contig 27044 bp, 22 predicted proteins | sample MGYA00245777_ERZ724023 | MGnify/ENA primary metagenome ERZ724023 (study PRJEB28704, sample SAMN03018312) | fermentation metagenome | biome: anthropogenic terrestrial biome; feature: soil; material... | reverse complement strand
GACGGTCTGAATGTTCCGTCCGGGTATCCGCTCAGTATTCCTGCATTATACAGTGTTGATACTGCACGGTTTGACCACAGATGGTAAGCATCCATATCCGTGAACGGATTTACGTCGCTTAATAAAGCATTTCTGCTTTCGTCAGTCAGCAATCTGTAGAAAATCATTGCCACTTCTTCCCTTGTAATTTTACTCAAAGGTCTTACATTCCCATCAGGATAACCAATTACATATGCAAAGTGGTCAAATTTCTCAAGCTCTGCCAACGGCACTTCAGGGTCATCAATTACTACCGGCGGTTTAGGACCTGGTCCCGGACCTGGGTCTGATTTCCTGCTCCACTGAGCGTACAGCGTTACATTGTTTGCCGGCATTGCAAATGTATTGCCAGTGCTATATGATGTTCCGCTTCCGTCAGCCGCAGTGTTCCAACCTGTGAAGTTGTAATTTGATCTTGTGAACGTGTTACTTAATACCGTAACTGTTTCTTTTTCAAAGTATGGATTGCTTGGATCAACCAAGGTTCCGCTTCCACCATTAGAATCGTACGCTACTGTAAATCTATCCTTAAGCGGTACTATTACTTCATCTTCTGCCGGAGGTATCTGTTCTTCTCCGAAGTTACCCGTTACCTTTACTACGTTTTTAACAAATCCAGCATCCATATCTTCCTGAGTAACAACATAGGCTGCCGTTAATGTGAATATTGCCCCCGGTGTTAATCTTGAAGGTACATTGCTTGCATCGATACTGCCTATCTTGTCATCAACCACTTCAAAGGGTGCGTCTATGGTTACATTTCCGGTATTTGTTACTACGTATGTGTAGGTAATTGTTTCTCCTACTGCTTCAAAAGTTTCTTTGTCTGCAGATTTGTCTACTGTCAGCTCAGGAGTTTGGTTTCCCGTTACTGTTTCTTCATCCTCTGCCGGAGGTATTGGTTCTTCTCCGAAGTTACCGGTTACCGTTACTACGTTTGTTACAAATCCTGCATCCATATCTTCCTGAGTAACTATATAGGTTGCTGTTAATGCAAAGATTGCTCCCGGTGTTAATCTTGAAGGTGCATTGCTTGCATCGATAGTGCCTATTTTGTCATCAACTACTTCAAATGGTCCATCTATGGTTACATTTCCTGTATTTGTTACTACGTATGTGTAGGTAATTATTTCTCCTACTGCTTCAAAGGTTTCCTTGTCTGCAGATTTGTCTACTTTCAGCTCAGGAGTTTGGTCTAAAGGTGTTTCTTCATCTTCTTCTACCGGCGGTGTTTCTTCTGTTTCTACCATTACCTTGTTATATACTCCGCCTGCATCTATATCTTCCTGAGTTATGTTATAGCTTCCATTGTAGCTCCAAGTTTCATCAACCTCTAATTTATCTACTGTTGTATCTAAATCTAACATCGGATCCTTTACAACTACATTTGTTAAGTCAACTTCACCTGTATTTTTAACAGTAATCGTATATTCAATTTTATCGCCTACGTTTACTATACCATCTTGGTTAAAGTCAACATAAACTCCGTCCTTGGATACTTCAAACGAAGCGTCCAATATTCTGAAATTGCCCTTATCCACTATTACCGTGTAGTTTGGATTATTTGTGTAATTTGCATTTAATACCTCGGGATATGTTCCTACATTTTCATCATCATTTGTTCTGATGTAAGTCACTTCTCTCAAGTCTGCAGGATTTACTAATCCTTCCACTGTTCCTGTGAATGACGGGTCAGCTTCTCCGAATATCTTGCTTGAATTATCTACTGTTATGGTTACCGCTTTTGGAGTTATTTTTACAGTTGCAGTTCCTTCTACAGCGATGTAATTTGGATGGGTCGCTTGGAATTTAACAGTTAATATACTACTTTCTACATTCGCTATCTTTGGACTTTCGTCTAAGTCATATGCACTTGTAGCTGTATTCCAATATTTAATAGTCACTCCTTCTACATTAGAGCTTGCTACTACTCCATAGCTATTTCCATCATATACCTTTTCTACATCATCTGCAGTTACAGTCATTTGACCTGATTTGGTTATTTCTAACTTACCTGGTGTCTTTGTTACGGCATAGTTTTCGGTTACGTCTACTGTACCATCCCAAATTTTTACTTCACCGGTAAATACTCCGTCATATTCGCCTACGTCTTTACCGCTGGCTGCATATGTTAAGTCACTGTATGTGTGACCCGGAAGAAGTCCTGTCGGTGTTATTCCCGTTATGGTCTGAACTGCTCCGTTATAGGTCTTTGTCGCACTTTCGCCTGTAAATTCTACTGCTATTGGTTCGGTAATCTCCATATAGCCAAACCATACTATTTGGGTTGGTTTATCAGATTGTAAATTAATTGATACGGTTTCATCTGATCCCGAGGTTTCATTCCAAACATATTTTACATATTTATATCCGGAATGTCCGGGTTGTATGACATAATAGGTTTGGTTGTAAGCTAAGGGGTTATAGGAATGGGTATTATCAAACAACCTATGCGCCTGATCAGGTCTATCAACAGGTCCTCCAGATAGATTGATTGGTTCTCCCGCATTATTTACAAGGTAACCTTTAATTAATATACTTCCTCCGCCAATGGATACTTCAGGAATCTCAAAATTTTTACTGTCAGATTCATTATGAGCATTTGTATAGCTAAAAGTAGTAGTTTTATTTGTAGGATACATTTCACTTGCTACTGCTCCAGCTTTAATTTCAACAATATAGCTCATGGTTACGGGACTTCCTTCGGCAATATTTCCAACGTTCCAATAGATGGTACCATCTTCAATCTTTGTTACACTACCTTGCGAAACAACTATTTGATCGATACTGCTTATAAGGTTAAACATATCACCCATCGGATCTGTAACTGTTCCATTAGTTGCTGCATTTGCAATATTTCCTGCTATTTCAGCGAATACTCCGCTCAACGGACCCAAGTTTGAACTATTCAACTGGTAATATCCTTCGTTTTTAACATTGTTCAATACATACTCCCCATTGCTTCCTGCATTTAATGCAATGGAATAAATTTTGGTACCTTTGTTCTTTGCAATTCCTGCTTCGTATATGGTTGGTATACCATTGTTTGCCGGAAAAGTCGTAGCAAAAGGACCATGACTGTGACCCGATATATTACACGGAATTTGATATCTGTAGCTCGAAGATAAAGTATAACTACCTCCGGAGCCAACTATTGTATTATAATTTACACCGGTTATTTGAGGATTAGAATAGTTGATACTTGGTGATGTACTCCATGAATTGTGACTACTTAGCGTAATGCCGCTTGCATCTGTAACTCTATAGCTGTATGTTGGTTCACCATCACCTAAAAGAACTATAAATTTATTTTCAGCATCGGAGGCATCCAACAGTATCTGTGCCTGACGAATACCTGCCTGAATATTGGTTCCGCCATTTGCTCCTATTCCATCTATTGTATTCTTTAATCCCTGTCTCCCATCATAGTCAGTGAAATTAGCATTTATATGTGCATTTTGGTCGAAGCTGACAACCGCAATTTTAGTTGCCTTATCCGCAAGTAATAGCTTATCAACAAATTCTTTAGCTGCAAGTTTTGTATTAGTCATCTTGTTGCCGCTCATACTTCCTGATTTGTCTATAACTAATACAACATCACTTTTTGTAGGGAGATTTTTACCTTCAATTGTTAAGGTAACTTCCCATCTGTTTTCTGATCCTTCAATCGGTTCTGCTCCCTTTATAAGGTTGATAGCTCCGGGATTATCCCAAATTAAATCACCCGAAGACATGGCTCTAATCCTTGACTTTATGGGGTAATAAAAATCTTCTGCTGGAATTGGCGCTCTTGAAATTTCATCTTCTGATAAATTATCAGGATTATCTCCAATTACAAATCTTTCATAGTAGAGATTTAATTCATTTTTTTCTTCCAACTCCAACTCATCAAATTCTCCATATAGAAAATCTAAATCTTCGTCATTTAATACAAAATCGTCAGGGTAAATTATTTCTCCCATTTCAAGATCTTCTATTACATCTGTTGTGATTAACTCTTCCTCTCCTTCAGATAGGACTATATGGTTAATTATAAGTGTTGCAAATTTTTCTATGAGCAATTCTTCATAATAAATGTCAATTTTATTAAGCTCTTCATCCTCACCTAAGATAAAATCTGCAGGCTGTTCAGCCAACGGCTTGAATCCATCCGCCTCCGGATAAGGGATTATAATCGTATCTCCTGCATAGCCATTACCAATTACTGGTTCTATGCCCGGGACAGGCTCTTTGCTTTCTTTGACTAAATAATTGATAGTATAGGAAATTGTAATTGGTTCTGCATCTATAGCAGACCTTGTTGTTGTGTCAGATAAGGTTTTTTCAGGTTCTTCAGGTTCAGCATCGGTTTTGGGTTCAAAATTCACTTCTTGCTCCGGCTGAGACAATTCTTCCGCAAAGGTGTACGCAGGCATACCCGGCATCACCATCATCAGCGCAATTACTAAACAAATTACTCTTTTAAACAGATTCTTTTTCATGATTTGTCCTCCTTTCTTCAATATTTTTGTTTCCTTGGTGCTATTTCTATTGTCTTTTAAAGAATTATCATTAATCATCTGTAAAATTACACCTCCTTTCTATTGCATTAATAATAACCTTGTATTTTATATAGAAACAACTTGCCTTTGAAGGCTGTTGTTGCTAACGAATATGAGATTCTTCGGGCGAAGCCCTCAGAATGACAAGCTGCTTTGCAGCTTATTTATAACAGTGACAAAGGCTGTGCCTTTGGTTATAACCTTCTGATTAGAAAAGGCTGCAAAATAAATTATTTTGCAGCCGAACTATCTTAGCTTTATGCTTTAGACTTCTAAGCTTTGCGTCGCTGTTTTTCAACAGGTTTGCCATTTTAATTTTATGTGCCAATTTATAAATATATGTTGCTTTCTATATATACCTCAATAAATCGAATGTAAACATAGCTTGTTAAAAAAAGTTTGCGGGATATAGTTTTGGCTGCTTTTCAGCTTATACTGCCATATCCTCTACTTCCATTATTTTGATAAACATTTTTGCGATATTGGGGTCGAACTGGCTTCCCGATTTATTCTTTATTTCAAGGAGAGCCTGCCGGCTGCTCATTTTAGCTTTGTATGGCCTTTCGTTGACCATTACGTCGTATGCATCCGCTATGGCGAAGATTCTTACCACAACGGGTATTTCTTCATTTTTAAGAAGACCGGGATAGCCCTTGCCGTCCCATCTCTCATGATGGATTAAAATAAGCTCATCTATGGGAGAGGCATCCTTGAATTCCTTTGATATATAGTATCCGATTTCGCTGTGGCGCCTAAGGTGTTCCCAATCTTCATTATTCAAGGCGTCCTGCTTCTGGAGAATGTTCTCCGGTATTCCCACCTTGCCGATATCGTGGAACTCGCAGAGAAGCCTCAGCTCCTCCTTTTCGGTTTCGGGCAGATTCAATGCGTCCGCCATTTTCATGCACAATATTTTAAGTCTTTCATAGTGGGACTTTGTTTCAAATGCTATTTTTTCAAGTCTTGTTTTAAGAGCTTCAATCATGGAAAGCTTAGCTTCCTTGCTCTCCTTCAGCTTGTTGAAATACATTCTGTCTTCTGCTTTTTTTAATACTTTATCTATATCTTCATCTTTGGATTCTTTTGTTGCAGCGCCTAAGCTTATGCTGATATTCAAAAAATCCAAAGGATTGATTTCGCATTTTAGTTTTATTCTTTCAATAATTTCCAATGCAGTTTCTCCGGTAGTTTTCGGAAGCAATGCAACAAACTCGTCTCCTCCTACCCTGCATAGTATATCTTCTTCCCTGAATGAGCCAATCATAATTTCGGCAACTCTTTTCAAAGCACGGTCCCCCATTTTATGCCCGAATGCGTCGTTTATTAACTTCAGACCGTTTATGTCCCCCATTATTATACTGATTGGAAGCTGTCGTTTAGTGTCTAATCTTGAAAGTTCCTCTTCAAAAAAGTTTTTATTGTATAAGCCGGTGGTAAAATCCCTGTAAAATAATTTTTCTCTGTGTTTTAACCCGTTGATTTTATCATTTAAGCTGTCCGAATCCATAAATGATTGACTGCTCTGTCTTATGTCGGTTATATCAATATAATATATAATCAAATCATAATCGCTGTCGTCAATTTCGTTGTATATTACTATAAGGTACCAGCGTCCGATTTCTTTTAAATATATTTCATATTTGATTTTAGATTTCGGTGTCATAGTGAAATACAAGTCCTTAAACCCTAATATCTCTGAATTATCGACCGCTATCTCGGAAAACTTTTTACCCAAAATAAGACCGGGATTTATCTTTGATACATCATAGAAGTTATCACTTATATACATCAATACATAGTCTTCAAAATTACCATCCTTCCGGTAGGTTGCCTTGAATTTTAAATAAAAATCATTTCCTGACGGATATTCCACTTCATCACCTCCGTTATTCTTTTTATTTTTTGATTATCAATATTGTACATTTAAGCAATTACAATTCTATTTTTTAGTGATTTATTATTAATCACATTTCAATTACATTTCAATTACGCACTGCCGCACGTAAATATCCGTAACATCAGCAGGCAATATAATCACTGATGATGCCCGGAGGACAGAGAATGAAAATCTACACTTATATCGCTTTTATCCAATTGTGAATAATCTTTTAAATTGTCATAAATTCTTTTTTCTATTACCGCTGTCCCCCCATCTTTTACATTGTGAAGCATTACCAATATTTGTCTGCCCCTCTGTATCGTATATACGTCTCCCTTTCTGAGTATATTTCTCAAAAGAGTTTCCACTTCCTCCAAATATCTGCTTGGATTACGATTTACGGTTACCAGGCAGAGATAGTCATTTTCATCTTCTCTTATTTCCCTTCTTTTCTGCAGAATAACCATATCCATGAAGGATTCCATGCTGCATTTCATGGCACCGGAATATTCCACATCTATATTTCCCGCTATGCTTTCAACTGTGGTATTATATTCATCATCCGAATTGTTCTGTATCTTTTTAAGCATTCCGATAAACTTGGAGGACACATTGGTATCTAATTCTTTTTCCAACAGACCCAATGCATATTCGTAATGATTCAGTGCGGTTTTCTGCTGCTTCTGAGCCAACATTGCTTCCATAAGATTTATGTGGATATTTTCCTCATATGGTTCGATAAGAAGTGCCTCCTCGCACAGTGTTACAATTTTTTCGCTTTCATTTAATTTTTTCAGTATATCTATTAATTTGTAAAATGTTTTCAGATAAAGGCGCTGATAATAGTTTCTTGCGGAAACCAGCCAGATTTCATATGGATTATCTGCCATATACAGACCTCGGTAAAGGTTTATTGCTTTTTCGTAATAATTTGCGGCAGCTGCAGCATCATTCTTTTGCACCAAATCACCTTGCTTTATGAGGTTTTCAAATTCATCCACATCTATCACGGTATTTTCTCCCACTTCAAGAGAGTAGTATCCGTTGGAAAAATTGATTGTCAGATACTTGGATTCATCTGCATTTTGCGGGAGCAAAGCTTTAATAATCTTTCTTAATCTGAATATTTGAGTGCGAAGCATATTTTTAGGGTCGTCGGAATCATTATCCGACAATAAATTATCTATGATAGTTTCCGCCAACAGTTTTTTATTTCTTAATGTAATGAAATATTTAAACAGTTTATATATTTTGTATGTACGGCTTGATTGTTCAAGCACATCCCGCCCGTTCATTTTTATGTCAAATTCGCCAAATGTATTGATATACAGCTTCATAGTTACCCCCTATCGTTTTTTGTAATCCCTGCATATTTCCAAAATCAATTCAAAACTTTTTTCCCCTATATTGCGAAGAGCTTTTATTTTTTCGGGTGAATTTTGCAATATGTCGCAAAGCATACACATATCAGTGATGCCCGCTCGGTAAATCTGTCTGCCGGTATAACGAATGCTGCTTCTTTTACTGTCCTCCCGCATTGCATACTGCTCAAAATATTCCAAAATATCCATTCACTTGCCTCCCATGATTTTATATCAATTGTGATTATCGTTAAAGCCTCTCTTAATTATAATAATTATACTATGAGATGCAGATAAATAAAGAACCTATAATGCTAAGGAATCCAACGAATTTAGTTATTGACAAATATAGAAAAATATGCTACTGCATGAAATTCTTCACCTTCGGTTCAGAATGACACGCTGACGCAGCTTATTCGCTTTTTATTCATAAAATGTGAAATTACACAATTTTATAAACTTTCTCTTCTTTTTTTGAACAAAATGAGTTAAAATAATACCAACACTCTGAGGAAGGTGTATGATGGATAAATTGTTGCGAATAGCGATTTGTGAGGATTTTAAGGAAGATGCCCGTCACTTGCTGGACTGCATTAAGAAGAGCGGCATTGATACAAGCTGCCGATTATTTTCATGCGGTGAAGATTTTCTTGCTTCTTTTGACGAAGGACAATTCGACATGATTTTTATGGATATTTATATGAGCGGAATGACAGGTGTTGAAGCGGTTCGGAAAATCCGTGAAATTGACGAAAATACAGTTATTGCATTCACTACCACAAGCTTAGACCACACTTTGGACGGCTACCGCCTCGGAGTTCTTAAATATATAGAAAAGCCGGCAATTCAAAAGGATGTTGACGAAGCTTTGAAAATGGCGCTTATGAAGCGTAAATCCGCGGCATATATCTCTTTGCTTATAGACGGTGTGCAAAGAGAAATTTCCTTGGATTCAATACTTTATTTCGAGCATCAGAATCATGCCGTAACCATAAACCTTACAAACACAGTCTTGCGTACAAGCCAGAGTGTCAAATTGGACGACATGGAAGCAGAGCTCCCTTCTCCGCCTTTTCTGCGCTGTCATCACAGCTATATTGTAAATATTAAATATGTGCAGAGTTTGGATAAGGAGCTTAAAACCTTTAACATGAAAAACGGTGGGAAGGTATATATCCGCAGGCAGGATTTGAAAAAATCGGCTGAAGCTTATAAAAATTATCTGTTTCACACAGCAAGGGGCGATAAATAATGAATGAAAAATCAATCAGGAAATTGTCGGCAATATTTTTTTCCGTTATTTTGACGGCTGCTCTTTTAGTTATGTTTTTGTTTTCACTAAAGCACATACTTATTCCCCAATCATTCCGGGGAAGTGTGCAAAAAATTGAAAATGTCACATGCAAGACAGGTACAGAAGTACGCAATATTATTTTGCCCACAAAGCTGAACAACTTACCGCCCCGAACACCCGTAACGCTGTATGCCCAATTGATGCCCGGCTTCGGGAAATCCATCCTTATTAAGACGGTCTTCGCTCCCCTTAAGGTATTTGCGGATGATGAGCTGATTTTCCAATGCGGGCAGGAGGGAGAATATCCTCCTTATATGAATGATCCTCCCACTATAATATCAACCGTGAAGCTTCCTTACAAGGATGAACCGGTGTCCCTGAGAATTGAATATCTTTCCCTGACCCAAAGAAATGTACTTTCCCTGCCCGCAATTTACATGGGCAGCGATGTGTCGCTTTTGAACAAGCTGATTTACGAAGACGGATTTACCCTTATATTCTCCTTAGCGGTTATATTAATGGGATTAGTTATGGTACTTATCAGATTTACCGTATTCCGCAATATTTCCGCCGGCTCTTCTTTTCTGTGGTTGGGCTTATTTTCCCTTACTGCCGGATTGTGGGCATTCGGTGAATGTGATTTATCGGCATTTTTACTTCCTTATCATTCATTTTTATATACTATTACATACATGGGGCTGTTTTTATTAACCATTCCGTTTTTAAATTTCGGCATTATTATTTTAAATCCCAAAAGAAAGCTTTTAATTAGGATTATGCAGTATATTCATTGTATTTCAGTTGCGTCGGCTGTTATTCTCCAGCTTTCGGGCATAATGGATTTTTCGCGCAGTCTTTATTGGTTTCATATTATAACACCCTTGGCATTTGTGGTGTTTGCCCTGTATCTTTTATGGGAATATATCATGTACAGAAGCCATGGCGCCCGTCAATTTGTTGTGCCTGTTGTAGTTCTTGCAGTATCGACCATACTTGAACTTTTGAATTACTATATAAACACGGTTTATACATTTACTGTATTTTTTCAGTTAAGTTTTCTTGTATTCATTGTTTCATTGGGTATCATAAGCGGAAATTACGTACGCCGCTCTTTTAATGCAATTGCCGAAAAGGCACGATTAGAATATCAGGTTGAAGCGATTGAGAGGCAGCTTGAGATGCAGAGACAGCAATATGCCAAAATAACAGAGCATAATGATGCCATAAAGGCACAAAGGCACGATCTGCGCCATCATATTGCGGCAATAAAGGGATACTGCAGCTCAAACAACAACGAAGGTCTGCATTTGTATCTTGAGAAGCTGCTGAAGGATATTCCTTCCGATGACGGGATTATTTTCTGTGAGAATTTTGCGGTTAATGCCGTTGCATCACACTATTTCTCACTGGCACGTAAATTTGAAATTAATATTTCAGAAAAGCTTGCGATTCCTGCCGAAAACGGAATTGTACAGGACAGCGATCTGTGTATAATAATAGGGAATCTGTTGGAAAATGCCATAGAAGCATGCAAAAAAGTGACCCCGGGTGAAAGATTCATCAGGATTAACAGTAAAATGAATTACGAAACCCTTGTTATTGCTATGGATAACAGTTTTTCCGAAAAGCTAAATACCCTTGGAGGCATATTTCTCTCCACAAAGAGGGAAGGCGAAGGCATGGGGCTGTCATCTGTAATTGCCATATCAAAGAAATATGGCGGTGAAGCTCTCTTCGAAGCAAAAGACAATGTCTTTTTATCTTCCGTTTACTTAAATACGGAGTCTCCTACCCTATCTTCTCCTCATCCTCCATCAGATTTATAAATATATTCGACAATAGGGGGTCGAATTGTTTACCGGATTGTTTTCTTATTTCTTCCAATGCTGATTTTCTGCTCATCTTAAATTTATACGGCGTGTCATTCACCATAATATCATAGGCATCGGCTATTGCAAATATTCTTGCAGCCATGGGTATCTCATCATCCTTAAGCAGACCCGGGTATCCGTTGCCGTCCCATCGCTCGTGATGCAGGAGAATCAGCTCATCTATGGGGGAAGCATGCTTAATTTCCTTTGCAATATAGTATCCTATCTCGCTGTGCCTCTTTACATTTTCCCATTCTTCGCTGTTCAATTTTCCTTCCTTTTGAAGAATACTCTTTGATACTCCTATTTTGCCTATATCGTGAAACTCGCACAAAAGCCTCAGGTCTTCCCTCTCCGTTTCGGAAAGCCCAAGTGCGTCAGCCATCATCATTGTAAGTTCCTTAAGTCTTTCGTAGTGTGAAGCAGTTTCATATGTTATCTTTTCAAGCTTTTTTCTTAAAAATTCAATCATCGATAATTTTGCTTCTTTACTTTCTGTAAGCTTGTTGAAATACATTCTCTCTTCGGCTTTTTTATATATTTTCTCAATATCCTCATCTTCCGATGTCTTCACTGCCACTCCGAAGCTTATACTTATTTTAATAAAGTCCAAGGGTCTGCTTTCGCACTTCCTCTTTACTCTCTCCAGAATCTTCAAGGCAGTTTCCTCAGATGAAGAGGGCAGCAGAATTGAAAATTCATCTCCGCCTGTTCTGCTTATAATATCTTCGCATCTGAATGAATCCTTCATTATTTCCGCTGCTCTTTTGACTGTATTGTCGCCCATACTGTGTCCAAAGGCATCGTTAATTAATTTAAGTCCGTTTATATCTCCCATTATGATGCATAAAGGAAGCTGTCTCTTTGTATTAAGCCTTAACATTTCCTCTTCAAAGAAATTCTTATTGTATAATCCTGTCAGCTTATCCCTGTACAGAACCTTATCCATGTCACTCAAATAATATATTTTACCCCCCGTTCCATGGCTTGATAAATACTGCTCCTGCTGTTTTATTTCAGTTATGTTTACATAAAAAATTATAAGAAAATCACCGTGACTGCCATTGTCGGTAAATGCATTGATCAGGTACCATTTATCCAAGTTTTCCATGTATAATTCATATTTCAGCTTAGCATTTGGAATAATATTAAAATATAGTTCCTTGAGCCCAAATATATCTATATCTACAACTATTTCAGATAATTTTTTTCCCAAAATCATTTCCGGATTAATGCCGACGGCTTCGGCAAGCGAAGAGCTGACATATTTCAATATATGATCGGTAAAATAGCCGTCCTTATTATATATTGGCTTAAATTTTAAATAAAAATCATATTTTGCAGGGTATTCCACTTCGTCGCCTCGCTTTCATATGCTGATATTACCAATGTTTTTATTATATCTGAAAATAATTACATTTCTATTATTCATTGGTTTAATTTCAATTACTTTTCAATTACATTTTGATTACAAGGGGGGAATAAAACATGAGATTTCTCGCTGTGCCGGGAATGGTCCAACTAAAAAAGATCACATCTGTGATCTTTTTTTATTGCAACACAGCACTTTCCGATAGAAGGGGCTGGAAAACCATACTTATATCATTTTTGTTTATTTTGGTATATTTATTTAAACTGTTTAAAAGTCTTCCTTCAATAATATCCGTGCAGCTTTCGTTCACATCGTGAAGCATTATCAAAATCTGGTTTTCATTCCAGGATGTAAAAACATCTCCTTTTCTCAATGTCCTCTCCAATGCTAAAAACATATCTTTTAATTCCTTATTTAATTCTACGGAATCATGATACCTTTCATCATTGCGATTTACGGTTACTATGCAAAGATAGTCATTTTCATTATTCCTCAGAGATTTTCTTTTTTGAATATTAAATAGGAATTTAAAATAGTCAATACTGCAGTGCGCCGCACCTGCGGGAGTATCCTCCTCTAAATTTTTCTTAATTGCATAAATGTCCAAATCATTTTTACGGGAGGAACTGTTTTGTGCCTTTTTAATAAAATCGGTAAATCTGCGGGAAGGTTTTGCATCAAATTCCTTTTCAAGCATATTCAATGCATACTCGTAATGATTCATTGCCGCCTTATTTTGACCGATTCTAAGCAATGCATCCATCAATTCGATATGTATGTTTTCTTCAAACGGCTCAATGAGCAATGTTTCTTCACATAGAGATATAATTCTTTCATTTTCTTCATTTTTCTTTAAAAGCTCTATAAATTTATACAATGTTTTTATGTACAATCTTTGATAGTAGTTTCTTGTAGGCACAATCCAAACTTCATATGAGTTGTCGGATAAATACAAGCCTTTATAGAGATTAATGGCATTTTGATAACTGTGTATGGCACTGTCAATATCATGTTCCCGCTCACTGTCTCCTTTTTGTATAAATGCTTCAAATTCATCAATATCAATTACGGTATCTTCACCTATTTCAAGACTGTAATATCCATTCGAGAAATTTAAATTTAAGAATTTCGCCGCATCGTCATTTTTAGGAGTAAAAGAATTCATTATTTTTCTAAGGCGAAAGATTTGCGTTCTGAGCATGTTTTTAGGATCATCGGATTCACTGTCGGACAACAGATTATCAATAATGGTCTCAGGTAATAATTTTTTATTTCTAAATGTTAAAAAATACTCGAAAAGTCTGTATATCTTATACATGCGATTTGAGTCTTTCAAGATTGACTGACCGTCTGCCTTAATATCAAACTCTCCCAAGGTTGTAATGTAAAGTTTCATAATCTCCCCCTATTGATACCCTTACAATTATTATCAATTATATACATATTACAGACATATTTCAATAACTTATTTCAAAAGCTGATAACTTCTTGTGAGAGCTGTCATCCTGAGCACAGCGAAGAATCTCCACCTGAGCTGTTTGCCATAACCAATTCATTGACAAATTCCGAAGGCTCTCCGGGAACTATAATATTTAGCTTGGTCTTTGCTCTGGTCATTCCCACATAAAAAACCCTTCGTTCTTCCTCCAATCTTTTTTCGTATTCTTCATCCGATATATTTTTCCTGTCCACATTCATTTCATTTAAGTTGTCAATCAAATAAACATTGTCGTATTCCAAGCCCTTGGCACTGTGTATTGTTGTCAGTGTAATCCTTGCACCCTTATTCTCCGAAGCACTTTTGAAAACATTTTTAAGATTGTTGATTTTAATTATAAATTCATTGATATTATTGCAATATGAGCCTATTTCCTCCAAAATCTCCAATATGTGAAGCGAGTTGTACAAACTGTTTCTTCCCTCATCCTGCATTCTTTCCAAATAATTTATATATTCCAAATCAAATTTAATGAATCTTATTGCACTGTTCGGCTTCAGCCTGTTCAAATAATTAATATCCGTTTTAAACTGCTGAATTTTATCATAAACATAATAGTCAAAATGTCTGTATTCGTACAAAATATCAAAAACGCTTTTGTCCTCCTTGCTGTCAAGAACCATTTTACACATGCCCTTGGTAAAATACGTATAGCTTTTATAATATATTTTAGCAAATGCATCCCTGTCCTTTGGATTAAGAGCCAAATTTAAAAAAGCAAGAATGTCGTAAAGGACAGAACTGTTGAAAAACCGTGTTTTGTCTTCCTTAACGTAAAAGCTGATATTATTTTCATGAAAACTGTTTGCCAATATCATTGCCGACATATTGTATCTGTACAGAATGCCTGTGGTTTTATTCTCTTCCTCCGCCTTTACAACTGATTCCGTAATTAATTTTGCCTGCTCCGCCCTGCTTTTTACTTTAATTATATTAATTTCATTTACACCTTTATTCTCTGTGTTTATCGACTTTTTGTATCTCTTTTTATTGGTTTCAATGAAATTTTTGGCTCCCTCAACAATATATTTGTCAGACCTGTAATTGTTGTCCAAATAAAAAATTTTACCGTCATTATAATTATTTTTAAAATTAAGCATAAAATCAGGATCGCTTCCCCTGAATGAATAAATCGCCTGGTCGTCATCACCCACCATAAACAAATTGTCCCGGGTTATAAGCTTGATTATTTCATGCTGAATTTTGGATGTATCCTGCATTTCATCAATTTGCACATAATCAAACGCATTTGTAAACATCTCCTTATAATGGGATGAGTTTGATAATATTTTATATGATAAGAGCAGCATATCGTCAAAGTCAATAAGTCTGTTTTGGGACTTGTACATTTTATAATCATTATATATCTTGTCAAATCCTTTTATTTCAATTCCATGACTGCTGTATTCTTCAGGTGCAATCATCATATTGTTTACAAATCCTATGGCAGAAGATAAATTCTCAACTTCTTCATCGCCTATATAACTGAAATATGATTTTGAATAATGATATTTAAGAATATCCGAAAGCACCTGATAATTATTTGTAAGCAGACCAAAATTAATGCCCTTTCTTCTGTAAAAATCCCTTACAATTTTATAAGAAAAGGCATGTATAGTTGAAAATTCAATTTTTGCTTCATACCTGCGCCCAAAACATGATTCAAACCTTTCCTTCATGTCATTGGCTGCCATCTTTGAAAATGTAATAGTAAGGATTTTTCCGCTGCATTTGTTCTCGTACAAAAGCATTCCAACCCTTGCAATAATAACGGTGGTTTTGCCGGACCCCGCGGTGGAAAGCACCAGTGCATTTCCCTTGCCGAAGGAAGCTGCATCCATCTGTTGTTTGTTTAATTCTATTCCGTTAATACTTTTAAAATAATCAAAATATTCCATACTTTTAAAACAGATACACTACCAAACTCATCAAAGCGGTTAAAATCATACCTCCCGCCAGCACAAAACAAATGACCCTTTTCATCCTGTCCATTCTCTTATACTTGTTCATTCTAATCCTCCATGAAATTTATGATATATTATTGTAACATAAAAATTTCCCCTTTGCCATTGAAATTTTTACATAATATTAATATAATAAAAGAACCGTTACATTAACAAACATTACTTTACAGAGGACAAAAAAATGATAAAACAAAAACTATCAAACATAAAACATAAGAAAATATTTGCAGCATTATTAATAATAATTATCATAGCCGCCGCCATAGCCGTAATGGAAGAAAGAATCGAGCCTATGGGCTTCATTCGTCCTGATTATGAAAAAACGGACATTTCAGATATATTAGAAAAAAACACATTGGAGAAAGAAGACTACAAGCAATTATTCTATCAGACCGGATTAGGCAAAACAGCCGTGGATGAAATATTAATGGACAAAGCTTCGGGCAAAGAAAAAATACTGAAATTTCAGAATATCTTTTTCAGAGAAACAAATGTGTCCTGCGAAAAAATCGGAATAATTACAAGTCAGGAATCCATTGCAAATAATGAAGGAAAACCCATGTACGGCTTCAACCTTGCCCCCTGCAAAAACGGATATGTATTGGTAACAAAAGCTACACATTCATTAGGTTGGAGACACGGACATGCCGGAATCGTAACAGATGCCGAAAATCAGGAAACCCTCGAAGCGGTAATTTTGGGAACCGATACAATGCTTCAGGATATTAACAAATGGAGAGTTTATCCATCTTTTATGATGCTTAAATTAAAGGATGCGTCTCAGGAAACCTTAGATGAAATTGCCCGGTTTGCAAAAGATAATATGCTCGGCATCCCCTACGGGCTTACCGTAGGACTTACGAGCAAAAAAAATCCCTCTCCGGAAAACATCAGAAGCACTCAATGCTCACATGTTGTCTGGTATCCCTTGATGCAGTTCGGATATGACGCGGATTACGACGGTTCATGGCTTGTTACACCCAAGGATATTGCAAACAGTGATTTGTTTGAAATAGTTCAAATATACGGAGTTGACCCCGCAGATATCTGGCCATAAAAAAGAACATCTCTCTAAAGAAATGTCCTCTTATGTACTTATTCGCAATTTTGTGCGGTTTATTCTTCATCCCCGCAGCCGCAGCAGCCCGAATGCTCTTCTTCATCAAAGTCATCGTCATAATCTTCATCATCATACTCGTCATCGAAATCGAAGTCATAATCATCATCGTCATACTCGTAATCATCATTTTCATCTAATTCCAAGTCGCCGAATAATTCGTCCTCTACAACAGATAAATCTTCGTCTAACAAATCTAAATATTCATTTACCTCATCCTGATCTTCAACAATGTCATTCAAAGCATCTGCAATTTCTTCAATAACTTCCATTACCGCGTTAAACAGCTTGCCTTCTTTAGTGTCTGACTTAACGTCCAATCCGTCAGCCAAACCTCTTAAATATGATATTTTTTCATACAAAAAATCCATGAAATACCTCCTATACTCTTGATAGATATTCACCTGTTCTGGTGTCAATCTTCACTCTATCCCCTATCTCAACAAAAAGCGGCACATATATCTTTGCACCGGTTTCGGTTGTAGCAGGCTTATTAGCACCTGTTGCAGTATCCCCTTTAAATCCGGGTTCTGTTTCAATAATTTCCAATTCAACGAAGTTAGGCGCTGTTATTTCAAAAGGATTGCCTTCGTAGAATCTCATTTGTGCAAAATCATTTTCCTTCAAATATACAATAGCTTCCTCAACTTGTTCATAGTTTAACGGAATCTGTTCATATGATTCAGGGTCCATAAAATAATACAATTGTCCGTCATTATATAAATATTGCATATCCTTTGTTTCAATACGCGCCAGCGTGAATTTTTCGGTAGGGTTAAAAGTTTCCTCCCTTGTAGCTCCGGATATTATATTTTTCAATTTAGCTCTTACAAAAGCAGCTCCCTTTCCCGGCTTAACATGTTGAAAATCTATTATTTGCCATAATCCATTATTCCAAGATATTGTTATGCCCTTTTTAAAATCACTTGCTGTAACCATTTTGTCTCCTCCTTATGTATATTATAACCAGCTGACTGCTGCTTATTCCACTATAACAGTCCTTCCTGTAGTCGGAACAACGGTAACTCTTTTTGATTTTTTTGTCTTACCGTCAAGTATGGTAAAAGTACCTGCATGAATAGCTGTCCCTTCGTTAGTAAAATACAAAGAGCCCTTTCCTGTGTAATCTATACTATATCTTTCCTTTAAAATTACAGTTTTAACAACCTCTATATCTTTCCTTAAATAATACTTCCTTTTTGAAGGATTAACTGTCAGCTGATATATGTTTGCGGGATTTTTCATGGCTTCCATCTGAATGAACCTCACATCTGCCAGAAGTTCCTCTGCCATTTTATCCATATATCCAAAATCTGTATTTATTTTAGGAACGCAAATTGCTAATACTATCCCCATTAAAGAAAGCACGGCAATTATCTCAAAAAGAGTGAAACCATCATTTTTCACAGTCCATCCCTCAGGGATTTAATTACATATCCCATTTTATAAATTAATTGAATGTTTGTCAATGTTTTAATTTCTTTAAAATATTATATTTTCAAAATAAATCATTTCTGACCGCCGCGCATGCTTATTAGCTGGGTTGCTTCATAGGTTTCATCATCTTTAGCTAATTTTATCGTTATTTCTAATGCCCGGGCATGGGCAAAGGTTGTTCCCTGTGGAAAAGGAGCGGCTTTCAGATCAACTATATAATTACCCAGCTGAGCATCGGCTGGACCATTAACTCCTCCGTTTCCATAAAATATTTTGTTTCCCCTGACTTCAAAAATATAACACAAACCATCCTCCCGGTCATACAACAGGGATATTTTTGTAATGCTGAATTCTTCGATTGAATCAATAATTCTTGTGTTTTTATTTGTCATGATATCAGCAACATTACTTGACTTCATTACCTTATTTGAAATGAAATTCAAAACATATTGAGCCTGAAACTGAAGCTCCGAGTCATTCTTAACTCTTACAAAGCTATTGAGATTAGCAGTGAAAAATGACATGAGCAAACCAATTACAAGACTTATGAGCACGAGACTAATCAACAGTTCTATTAGGGTGTAGCCCTTCCTCTCAGAATACATACCAACCTCGCTATAAACTAAAATTATTAAAATACAGCAATGAGGTAAAGTTATTTTCCCCTGCCCTCGTTTTTTGATAATCAGGTATCAGAATAATAATATCCGCAGATGTGGTTTTTACAATTCCCAAATCAGATATGTACTCAGAGCTGATGCTTACAGTAAGCTCTCCATCTGAAAACAAGCCGCTGCAGTCGGTAACCTTAACAGCAGGATTGGAGTTTGATTTAACTCTGCTATGAATATTGCTGCTCACATTCAGCTTGTAGCTGTTATAAAAAAAATTGGCAGCTCCTTCAATATCTTCTGGATAGGTCAACATAAACTCATCCGCCTTGTCAACTGAATCTGCAGCAGCTTCACATATTAGTTCATAAACCTGTGAGTAGGCATAATTCAATCCATTTTCAGACATATAGAAAGCTTTTTTTACCTCAGAATTGCTTTTTCTAATCTGGTACTGGGCGGAAGTAATATTCAGGCAGGTAAACCCCAGCATCATCATAGCTCCTGTAATAATGATAATTAGCGCTAACACTGAACCTTTGTTATTTTTTATTTTTTTATCCTCAGTAAAATATTTTACTTCCCCATAATGAATTCACAACCTTACCCTCGTCAATGATATCTATTTCAATATTATATAAAATGCTGCCCTCAGGTATAATCCTGATTTGAGCGCCAAGCTTGTCCTCCGTCTGTACTACTATATTCTCGTAGGCCTCCGTAATTGAATTATATGAATACCTTGAAGTATCAATTGATTCCATGGCTTTAATTTCTTCCATGTATTTCTGTGCTTCCAATAAAGACTTAAATTCCCGATTGCTTTCCTGATTAATTTTTGCCGACATTACAAACATTTCCATCAAGGGGCCAATTACAATTCCGATTACAGCTATGCTAACAATAATTTCGACCATGATAAAACCACGACTATTAATTAACCATCTCATAATTCACCTTATCTAAGGTTATGGCATAAAAGTTTAATTCCATGACACCCATAAAATCACTTCCGTCCATTGACAATAACCGCATATGAGAAAATCCAATATTTTGCGCATCCCCCTTAATATCATCAATTAAATTTAGTATATCATCAAAATTTCCATTGAATTCAACAACCACTGTCACTCCTACTGCATTGGATTCTTCGATAATTTCTTCCTCATTAAAATTAACAGGGAAAATTTCAGAAAAAATAACCTTCGTAATGGCTATATTATTTTTCTGACAATAGCCATATAATGAGGATATTATCTCTTCTTGCAAAATTCTAGCCTCCATGTTAGTTTTCCTTATTTCATTTAATAGATATTCCTTGTTTTCAACTAAGGAATCATAAATACTAAAATTTTGAACCATTCGCCCGTAAGCAAGAGGAATTTCTGTTTGCTTCCATTTTACCGGATTCAATTCATGTATCCACTCTTTGGGAATCACGAAATAAAATAGAGCAAGCACTATTAAGGCCAAGAAAATCATCCTTGAATTCCTTTTATTTTTGTCATTGGACACTGCCGTTCACATCCTTCAGCTTGCACATAACGGAATATGAATATCTGCCAGATTCACCCTGCTTAACATCAATATCCGCCAAATATATTTCATCAATGAAATTAATTTCCCGCAGATTATGCAAAAATAAGGTTACCTCCTCCATGGATTCGGAAAAGCAGGATAATTGTATTCCGTTTATGTCGGCAGAAATGGCAGAAACGCTTGTATGATGTGGAATTGCATTGAAAATCTCTCTGAAAATAACAGAACTTACAAAATCCTCACTGCTAATAAGAGCCTTTAATTTCATAGATTGCTCTAAATAGTTTTCCAAGGATGCAATCTCTTCTTTAAGGCTTTCAATCTCTTCATTCCGACTTACATTATCCTCATTTCCAATAAACATACTCATATTATAAATTTTATTGGAAACCCCAGTATAATATTTAAAGCCAAGGTATGATGACAACAAAACAATTGCTCCACAAACAGTTGCAAGCAGCTTGGGACGATGCACAGGTTCTGTACGCTCATTCGTTGAAAAGCACATCTCACTTTTGCCCTTAAATAGAGATAAAACAGGAATGAAATAGTTGCTTGAAATCAAGTTGTCATTTAATGATATAGTATCAAAGCAAATTTTCTGAATTTGATTAATTACCTCAACCTCTATTTCTAATTTCTGAGATAAAAACCCGCCGATATTGTTGACCTTGGAATTTTCCCCATAAAGGTACAGCTTATCGATAGAACTTGAACTATCCACAGAGTGATAGTAGTTTACGCATCTGTTTATTTTGTTAAGAACTTCATATTTAAAAAATAGGGAATCCTCCGAGTATTCTGTGTATGAATACTGTGATTCTGCTACAGCTTCAACTGAGTATTCATCCTGGCCATAAAAGGAAATCCTTGAAAAATCATTGACAGCTTTATTTAGGGTACAAAAAGAAATATATTGTGAATTAATATCAATAAAAGCATATGTGTTCTTTTCATCCAGGAAAACTCCATTTATATTAATGTTACAATCAGCTATATTATTCAGACAGCAAAAGGATATGTGCAGACAAGCTACTTTCATCTTCATTCTTTTAGAAAGCTCACTTAAATCTTGAACTAATTTCCCGGGAATACAATAAATGACGTAAAAAGCTTCTTTTACGTCATTTTCTTCAACTATATCAATAATTTTATATTTAATTTTGTACTGATTAAAATCAATGGGAATTAATTGTGAAAGCTGAATTCTTATCATGGATAATGTATCATCGCCATTTTCTAAAAACGGAAGCCTCATATTCCTGGTTACCACGCAGTCAGAATTCACAACAAAGACAGCTTTCCTAGTTTTAACATTATTCTTGATAAGACCTTCCTTTATTGAATTGGCAACCGTCTCAACATAATTTATTTTCCCGTTTTCAATTCCTGTGGCAACATCCACGGAAAAGCACCTTAAAACCGATAGTATATCGCCTTTCCTGCTAGACTCCACAACTTTGATACTGCTTTTATCAAATTCAACAGATAATATCCTCCCCATAGCACAATCCCCCAAAAAGTATTCAGTTAATCAGTTAATTTTTAACACAATTAGTATTGTAAATTATATAGAAATTTGTAAGTTTTTGTCAAGGAATTTTTTGTTAAATAAAATTAATATTTGCAATATTATCGGGAACAGTAACTATTCTGTGGTGTTGTAGAGCATGTAGGCCACCTCGGCTCTTGTGATTTTATTGTTCATACTATTAAAGCTTCCGGAACGCTCCTTTTTCTCATAAAGCATTTTATTGGCCATATCATACCATCTGAAATCACCATAAGATGATATCCTGCTCATGATGGCTTCCACCTCGGAATAGCTGATTGGATTTCCAGGCTTAAAAGTACCGTCGCCATATCCGCTTATGTAGTTATATTGAGTAGCATAGTTTATAACATCGCGATAATAGCCGAAAGTATCCGCATCCTTAAATGGAGTCACATTCCCCTTATATGGATACATATTCCAGTTCAAAACTCTGCTAAGCAATATCAAAAATTCAGCCCTTGTAATGTTGTTATCCGGCTTAAAGACCATATCGCCATAACCGCTGATTACTCCACGTCTTACATAGGCATTTATTTCATCACTTGCCCAATGCCCCCTTACATCACGGAAAACTGAAGCATCATTATCCACAAAAGCACTAAAAGTCATACTCTGAGAATTTAAGCTTTTGGGATTAATTTTTGCACTCATCTTGCCCTCTTCAATTACTGTGGGTATATACAGCCACCTGTTATCCTGCAGTCTGTATATACCTCCCTTGTACCTATCCCCATAGTATTCAAAGGTCAGCTCTATGGATTTACTTTCATCCACATTTTTCGATAAATTTGTCAGCACTAAAGTATAGCTGTCTGATGCCTTAATTAAATTACCGTAATTTGTTCTCTCCACGTCATAAGAAGTAATAATGCTCATGTTCACATCATGATAAAAGGTGCCGGAAGAAACATTCACCGTGAATCTGTTATCATCAGTTGCTGCAGTTCCTCCTGAAACAGGAATAATCTCCGAGGTAGTTTTCTTTAAACCCTCATTCATATTTTCTTCTCTGTATGCTTTATTATAGGATTCTTCATAGGCGCTTACAAATCCTTTTATAAATCCTTCCTTATAGTTGCTGGAATCCTCATCCAAAGAATACTGTCGCGCGATTTCTGCTCTTGAAGGCAAATCTCTTTTATAACTGGAACTCAAACCCCCAAAAAAATCCTTAGAGCCATAGACAGCTCCCACAATGGCACCAACGTCCTCTCCATCAGTAGTGCCCTGCTCCAGTGATACCTTTACAGGCTCGTAGGCAGCTTTATCATAACCCTCAACATAACCTTCATTAAAGGCAGAGGTAAATGCTTTAATAAATGCACTCCTGTAGGAGGAGCTTTGCTTGCTCAACCCGAACATATCGCTTATGGTTTTATTATTGGGAATCGACTTATTCCAGTCAGAGCTTTTACCGCTGTTATAATCCTTAGCACCGCTGATTTCTCCCAGAGCCTTGCCCAGGTCAGTAGCATAGTCCACATCTCCATCGGAACTTTCTACATCTCCATGACCCACCGTATAACCATCAACAAATCCCTCTCTGAATTCACGCTCATTGTAATCCTTTATACTTTCTCTCAACTTATCATGAGCACGGGAGTTTTTATAGCTGTCCTTATAGGCTTCCAGTCCGGTTCTGCTGCTGTCCTGCCGGTCGTAGCCATAGTCATATCCAGCCTCATAGCCTGCATCATAGCTGTTGCTGTCGCTTTCATTTTTAGTTGCCGCAAAAGCCATTCCGCTGTTTAAAAGCATCAGCAAAGCTGTCAAAATTGATAATATTCTGTTTGTAATTCTCATAGCTTACCTCCTCACAAGTACCAGTACCTTTCCTACCGGCAGCAGGTCACCGGCGCTCAGGCTGTTGTTTGTCATAATTTCGTTTTTAACAGGGATGATATAGGAGTTTTAATCATAGATGGGCTGGTTATTTCCCTTTGAATCCTCATTGACAGGATAAAAGGCCTGAAGCTTATCAATGATTAAAACTCCTATATCATCCCTGTTGAAGGGCATTTCAAAATATATATGAGTAAGCTTCAGCGGATATAAGTCCAAATCTTGGGGAACAGATGCCTCCACCTCAGACCATCCCAGCCAGGATATACCCTTGGAAACAACCACATCTATGTCCTGACCATCCTGGGTTCTGAACCTTAATCCCAATGTTCCCGGAGAATACCCAAAGGCATTCACCCACATGCCAATTGAATTCGGAGGAAATTTCAAATCAATGCCGCTTCCCAAATCAATATAAGCCCTGTTTTCCTCGCCTATTGCTAACATATTGTACTCAAATCTCAGTGAATATTTGCCAGATTTCTTGATGGTGGACGGTTCAACATTCCCTTTAATAAATTCATTTGAGGGAACAAAGCTGTAATTTCTGATTTCAAAATCATGAAGACTGTACACCTTGGTATAATCACTGTCATTTATATCAGTGCCACCGCTTGGAGAATTTCCTGCACCTCCTGTAGCCCCGCCGGTTGATGCAAGGGCACTATATCCATCATATGCAGCAAATAAGGAACCTTCGCCGGAGCCGTTGGCAGTCTTTACAGGTATTACCTCCGGTTCAGTTTCAGCAATTCCTTCAAGGCTGTATATCTTCAAAGTCATATTTCCCGTTAGATTTGAATCGCTTTCTCTATCCATGGTCAAGTTGTCAATTACGATTCTTCTGGGGCTTGCGCCTAAGGACTTGATAATATTCATTGTCCCATCATAGCTTCCGCTGTAGGGAACAGAGATGCTCATGTTTTGAACAGCCATTTCACCCATGGCTTCTTCAGTAGGGTTATCAAAGTTAAAGTCACTTATCCTTACCTTGTCATCCTTGATTAAATCGTTCAACAAATATATTATCTGGGACTGGTCAAGAACAGGAAAATAGTTCTTTAATATTTCATCCCTCTCCCTGTGAAGCATTCCCCATTCCTTCTTTATGCTGTCCTGCTTCTTTAGAGTCCCGTCCATAGTTGCAATTTGATTATCCAACTCTGCAATTTCCGCTTTAAGGCTGCTTACCTTTTCGGTCTGAGGAGCGAGTATAAAATTGTTTGACAAATAAATCACTACTACGATTCCCAATAAAACAAGCAACATCTTTTCGCTGCCGGTAAGAGGCCTGAAATTAATATTACTACTCCTGAGCATCTTCTTCATCTATATTCACATCCTTAAAAGTAGTATTTAAAACAAAATTATAAACATCCTCAGAATTATCAATAGTTGATATAAACACTGATTCAACATCTTTGATAAGTCCAAGGCCCTTGCTGAATTCCGCTATAGCCTTACTGTTTTTTGCAATGCCGGAAATTTGTATATCCCTACCGTTTGCACTGAAATTAGTCAGGAATAAATCAGCAGGCATCTTTGATTTAATTTCAGCTATGAGGTTTTCACTGATAATATCCGTTTCCGCAATATTCTTGTCCATCTTAACAATCTTATCCACTTCTTCTTTAAAAACTGCTGTTTCATTTTCAAGCTCTTTTATTTCATTGTATTTTTTAACTGTATCGGGATTTTCAGCAACTATGCGCTTATCTCTTAACTGAGTTTTCAGCATACTTATCTGAACCTGGTTGTATATTCCGGCTGCTCCAACTGCCACAATACTCAGCACCAACAACACATAAAGGAAAATCATTCTATCAAACTTAAAATCCCGCTTATCTATATAGGGTTCAAAAAAATTAAGATCACTCATCACTTCACCCCATCTCTTCTTATTAGAGCTCCAATAGCATTAGCATACTTTGCTATGTCTCCATAAAATTTTACTTTATCCAAGACATTAAGCCTGACGCAGGGCTTATCCAGGTAGCTGCTCATCAAATCTTCTATGCCCTCGATATTGGAATAGCTTCCGTAAATCAGGACTAATTCAATATCCTTGTGGGCTTCTCTGGAACTGTAGTATCTAAACACCATGTCAATTCCATTAAGTATGGAAGCCAGGTCACTTTTCAGTGCAGCAGCTACTACAGCATCCTGGTCGTCTGAGTAATCAAAAGACTCAGAATAGTCTTCGTTAACAGCAGGATTTATTTCCACATTTACGACACGGGACATGCTCATCATGCCCTTATCAGTAATGTTAAGAGCAGTGCTTTCCTGCTCCAAGTCCACACAGGCAATGGTAACATCATTGCCATATATTCCATTTATGCTGCCGCCGAGGCTGATAAGCTTGCTTATTGCATTGCCTGCATAATCTAAGACTACAGGCTTCAAGCCCAAATTCTGCAATAAATTCAGATGAGTTTCAACCATGTACTTTGGCACCCCTATGAGCATGACATTAAGTTTTTCAACACCTTCCTCGTTCACAACATCCAGGGGTATAAATTGAACCACATATTCTTCCGGATTCACCGGAAAATATTCATCCAGCTGATAGTTTAAAATTGAAGCGATCTGCTTTGCATCAACCTTTGGAATTCTTATTTCCCTGATGATTATATTGGATGAATTTATTACTCCGTAAACATCACAGCGAGACATATTTCTAAGGGAAAGTTCGCCTTGCAGCAACTGAAAAAAAACATCCATATCCTTTATTACTCCATCTTCATATACACCCTCCGGAACCGGTATTGTAAAACATTTGTTTACAACAATGTTCTTCCTGTTATACTTTCCTTCTACTACCCTTACCTCATCCGAACAGAATTCAATAGAAATAGTCTTTTTAGCATTAAACAAACTCACGTCATCACTCCTTACAATGATAATTAATATAGATTAATATACAAATTTATTAGTTCCTGTCCCCACAAAACCGTTATAAAAAATCCTAAAACAATGAATGGTCCAAAAGGAATAGGGTCTTTCCGCGTTTTAATTTTTGCTGCCAACAAAACTATAGATATAATTGCACCCAATATAAATGATAAAAATATATTTAATAATATGTACTTAACTCCCAAAACAAAGCCCAAAGCACCAGCAA
>ENA-UOOK01001869-UOOK01001869.1-fermentation-metagenome-genome-assembly--contig:-NODE-1869-length-27059-cov-6.280144_pt1 | contig 27059 bp, 27 predicted proteins | sample MGYA00245777_ERZ724023 | MGnify/ENA primary metagenome ERZ724023 (study PRJEB28704, sample SAMN03018312) | fermentation metagenome | biome: anthropogenic terrestrial biome; feature: soil; material... | reverse complement strand
GAAACGGTAATTTTCACAATATAGTTATTGTCGTCAATTTTTTCGGATTTACTCTCAAGCTTCTCGCTGTTTGCCATTTTAGTTATATTCTGAACGGCAATTGCATTGTCAACATAGACCTCAATTATACCTTCCGAAACCTCTTTCAATGCCTTTTTTGTTTCAATCACAGGATAAGGGCACTGCAAACCTCTTGCATCAATGGATTTATTCATAGTATCTCTCCTTAAAGTTTATAGAACCTTGAATGCGGTTCTAAGGCATCAGCTTATTTAATAATAATTCCTTTAATTGATTTTGTCCATGGTTAAATTATTTAACTGCTCTAACTCTTCCAACAGCTCCTGGGTAAGCTTTGCATACCGGGAATCGGCTCTGTCTCTTATTCTCGGTATATCCACCGAAACTTCCCTGCTTACGGCACCTTTTTTCCCGCTCATTAATATTATTCTGTCAGCAAGGTATATGGCTTCATCCACGCTGTGTGTAACAAAGATAATTGTTTTTTTATCATACTCCCAAATACGAAGCAATTCCTTTTGCAAAAGTATTCTTGTGTATGCATCTAAGGCTCCAAAGGGTTCATCCATAAGAACCACATCCGGAGAATTTGCCAATGTGCGTGCAATAGCAACCCTCTGCTGCATTCCTCCTGAAAGTTCGTGGGGGTATGACTTGCGGAACTTTTCCAACCCTATTATTTTTAAAAATTCATCCACAGTATTTTTCTTTTCCGCTTGAGCCACCCGCTTGAAATTAAGTCCCATGGCAATATTATCCTCCACGTTCAGCCATGGCATCAAGGAGTAATTTTGAAAGACCATCCCTATTTCTTTTCGCGGCTTTGTCAGATTTTCTCCCCTGTAGAGCACATTGCCCTCCGTAGGAAATTCCAATCCCGCAATAAGCCTTAAAAGAGTGGATTTGCCGCATCCCGAAGGACCTACGATACAAACAAACTCATTTTCCTGTATATCAATGTTCATATTTTGCAGGACTGTTAAGCTTTCAAGCCTTCCGTCAGTATTGTATGTTTTCGTTATATTGTTTACACGTATAATCGGCTGCATTGCTACTCCTTACTTTACCTTATTCTGCCATGAAAAGTGCTTATTCATAATTATTCTGAATATACCATCCAAAAATGCACCTATCGCACCTATGCATATCATACCTGTTATGACCAAATCCATCCTTGCAAGCTCATATGCATGGGTAATCAAATACCCTACTCCGCTCATACTGCCCGGAAGCATTTCAGCCCCTACAAGACATACCCAGGATGCGGTAAGTCCCATACGCATTCCCTGAATAATCGTAGGTCCTGCGGCAGGTATCAGAACATGAAAAAAAATATCGGTTTGGGAAGCGCCAAGAACCTTAGCCGATTCAACCAAAACCTTGCGGACATTTGTCACACCAAAAAGTATGTTTCCCATTATTGGGAAAAATGCTCCAAGTGCGATAAGAAATATCATTGATAGTTTAAAATTATCCAGCATGGCATAAGCTGCTCCGTAGGGCAGACCAAACATGCGGGCAAGGCTGCTTACACCGAACCATCCAAGAACAAGTGGCTGCCATGCAATGGAAGGGATGGGCTTAAACAAGCTTATAAAATTCTCGCATAGATTTCGGAAGGTTTTAAAATATCCCATTGTCAATCCTATTGGAAAAGCAACAGCGGCACCTATTGTATATCCAAGCAGTACACGTACCATGCTATAGCCTATATTTTTAGGTATACTACCTAAGCCTATGAAATTATCAAATGCATGCAAAAAGTTTCCCAATACCCTTCCCACTGTGGGAAGTATGGCATTGTTCCCTATTCTTTCGGCATTATAATTCCACAATAACAAAAACAGAATAGGCAAAATTAATGATATTAAATTTGTTTTTATTTTATTTAAAGGAAAAGGAAAGCTCCTTTCAGCAAGCTTCCTTTCGCTTTTTTGCAATCTTTCTTTGTTCATTATTTTTTAAGATTCTCCACAAATGTAAAATCAAAAACATCGTTAATAAAATCTTCCGCCGGTTTATCCTTGAGCCTGCCTGTAATTTTACCCATTTGAGACATTACATCCAAATATGTTACCATACCGCCTGTAAAATGTTCCGTTATTTCTGTTTTATATGTAGTATCATTCTGCATTAATACTTCTTTTTCCAGACCATTAATTTCAGTCATCAATTCAGCGGTTTCTTCACGGTTGTTCTGAGCAAAGTCAGATATATCGGAGGTTACCTGAACCATAGCCTGAACAATTTCCGGATATTGCTCCGTTATTGCTTTTCTTGCATTCATGGTACAGCATGGAAAGTCCACCCATTTACCGCCCGGAAGTTCATCAAGTTTAGCAATTATTTTTCCAATTCCTAAAGCTTCTGCATTTTGCGGATTAGGTACAGGACCTGCCCACAATTCAACCTGACCCGAACTTAAGGCAGGAATTAAATTGCTTGTTCCTTTAAGATCCATCAAAAATACATCTGCTGTGTAGTCTGCTGAATCTTCGGTTATCGTTACACCTGCATCCTTCAGCGCATATTCAAGAACTATTCTCGGACTGCTTACTGCCGAATGGTAACCTCCCATTATAGGCATATCACTTTCTTTAGCATATTCAACCAGCTCCTCAAACGTGTCATATGGTGCATCCGCTGCTGCAACAACAGAAACTCCCCCGCTTTGTACCGGACCAAGAATGCTTATTTCGGCTCCCGCATCATATGCATTTATCATTGCAGTGCTTGAACCGTATATTATGTCAGCATGACCCTGATTTAATAACGTAGCACCCTCCGCACCGGATTTAGAGTATATGTAATTTATATATGCTATAACTTCCCCGTCTTTAATCAGTTCTAACTGTGTATCGTTTATCGGTTTTAGATGCACAGGATTATTTTCAAAAAGTTCGGGCTTTATAAAGCTTAAATGCATATTTCCGGTGTGAAGCTCATTGCCCCAGCCCACATTTAATGTAGGTATTTCTTTTTCCGTTTTTTGATTTGAAGGCTCTTCCTTGTTCTGCCCTGCATCAGCAGGTCCCGCACTGCTGTCTGAGCAGCCCGTAAATGCAAATAGTACAATTGTAAAAATAAGTACCGATAATAATACTGTGAATTTTCTTTTTTTCATGTTACTCTCCTAATTTTATGATAAGTATATATGTCATTATATTAACACTCCCGATAATAATAGTAAAATATATATATATTATAGATGCGGTGCCAGATATAACTATTTTTAATATATAACCTCCTATACATTATCACAAAGTTATATAATTTAATTAAGTTTATGCCTAAAGCATTTCAATGAACGCTTCGATTCTTGTTTCAATTTGTCCGCTGTCGGCAGTGGAATAGTCTGTTTCCAGCTTTAAGAACGGCACTCCTATTTCATCCATCATTTTCCCCATGTTGACAGACTCTATATTAAATGTGTGGCACGCTTGAAGTACCATGTCTATAACACCGTCAACCTTGTATTTTTCAACCATCCTTTTAGTATTTTCAATCCTTCCGTTATTTGGCGTCATAACGGAGCAATTTATGGATAAATATCTGTCTGAAATAGCTCTCAATATATCATCCGCATTTTCGTCCACAAGTATTTCGTTTGTCCTTTCACCTGCGCAATCATCAAGACATACAATCACTCCGCCGTTTTTTTCTACTACAGCTCCAATTTTTTCAATCACTCCGCCTGACGGGCAGCCCGTAAGAAGAATTCTTTTGGCACATTTATCTACCGCAAACTTTTCTTCTTGATACTCCTTGATTTTTTTGGCGACAATATTATTTATTTGCTCAATATATGCATTTTTATCAAAGCTGAAGGAACCCTTCAAAAGTGTATACATCATATCAGTGCCTGACATTGCCGGAGGGCAGCTTGTTTGCAAATTATACATACCACATAAGGCTTTTCTCAAATTGTTCCGCATTTTAACCGCTTCTCTCAGCTTTTCATCAGTTATTTCAACATTAAACTTTTCTTCCAACTTTTCTTTTAAAAGCTTTAGCTCTTCATACCATATATCCTTGGCATAGGAACGTTCCTGACCTTGAGGAAGCTGCAGTATATAGGTTTCCTTCAATTCATTCAGCAGCTCATACATTTTCTTTTTCCCGTCACAAGTTGTTTCTCCGATTATAATATCCGAAAAATATGTGTAGGGACATTTTTCCGTATATGCAAATCCATATGTGGATTTAATCAGCGGACAGAGGTTCTTAGGCAATACTTTCTCCGCATCAGGTATGGTTTCATTGCTTGTTCCGCACAGACTTATTGCCGCTATGCCTGCCGCATCGAGAAGCTCTACAGGTGTATAGGAGCATAGGCATCCCGCAACATTTCCTCCATTTTCCTTATATTCCTTTACAGCTATAAAACCTTCCTTCCTCGCATCCACATATTCGTCAAACCTGCCTGGCAATTTAAGTTCCGACATTATTTTGTCTCCTTCCGTGTTTAATGTAATTGTTAATTTTCGGCATACAACGCAGCTCCGATTGCACCTGCATATCGTGCCATCGGAATACTTGTTACCGGATTTTGCAGCGCTTTTCCAAGCCTTTCTATTAGATACCGGTTATCGCAAAGACCGCCGGTTAAAAAGTATTTATCATTGTAAACTTGTGAAACAAGCTGTACAACCTTATTAACAACCGATTCGATTACTCCGAAAGCAATGTCCTCCCTTGGAGTCCCCTTTCCTATTAAGCTTATTACCTCCGATTCGGCAAAAACAGTGCACATGGAGCTTATGGCAATAGCCTGTCCTTTCATAGCTAATCTTGAAAGCTCATCCTGCGTCACTCCAAGTCTGTTTGACATTATTTCCAAAAATTTTCCTGTGCCCGCAGAGCATTTATCATTCATAATGAATTTTGAAACCCGTCCATTGTTCAGCATTATTGCCTTGGTATCCTGTCCCCCAATATCTATGACCGTACCGGCCTCTTTAAACAAAAAATCTGCTCCCCTTGCGTGGCATGAAATCTCAGTTATTGTTTTGGATGCGTATGGCACAGATACTCTGCCATAACCTGTAGCAATAATTTTTGAGTTTTCTTTATTAATTCCTGATTCGTTCAAATTCTTTAAAATAGCTTCTGATGTTGCTATGCTGCTAAAGCCTGTGTTCATCAGCATTGTATGAACTATTTCACTATTTTTAAGCACTGCAACCTTTGAAGCAGTAGAACCTATGTCAATTCCTACACAATACATATTTTCTCCTTAAAATTACTTTTATGCTATATCTCTGTCCCTATAAAAACCCAATATAATCTTACAATACGATTCGAATTAATACAAATAGAAAAAAATCATACCAAATTAGACTTGCATGATTTTTTTTTATAGATGACAATCTTTCTGAAGCAAAAGCCTCTAATTGTTTTGTTTATGATTGGAGGTCAAAGTACTCTATACCAAATATTGCTTTATGGATTCAGCTATAATATATGCAAGGTCTACAGGCACAGCATTTCCTATCATTTTATATCCAGTATCTACATCTGTATAAATAAACTCAAAATCATCCGGAAAACCCTGTATCCTTGCACATTCGCGAACAGTCAATCTTCGATAAAGCTCCTCTTTTCCGGGTACAAAGATTCTTTTGTTTTTTTCAATAAGTAACATTTCCGGTGCCTGAGGATGTAATTGGCATTGTCTGCCGCTTGCCTGAACGGTAAAAGCTTGTTGGTCCCATCCTCGAACTCTGTTGCGGCTCATGAAAATTGTAGAATATGCACCTATAAAATACTCATGATTTGCAACTTTTAATGCACCATTAGTTTTATTTTTTGAAAGTGCGGGTACAGCCGTATCTGCTAAATCTCCAATTGCATCTTTCAATGTCTTTTTTTGTTCAGATAGTCGGGTTGTCTGCTCCGGAAACATAAACCTTATATTTAAATCTTTTCTAAATCCTATGTAAAATACCCTTTTTCTGCCTTGCGGAACACCATAATCAGCAGCATTAACCAAATCAATGGTTACATCATAACTGCATTTTTCAAATAGAGATATTATAGTTTTGACAGCATTTGAATGACGGTTGGAAAGCATCCCTGACACATTTTCGGCTAAGAAAAATTTAGGCTGCTTATCTCTAAGAATACGAATATAATCAAAGAACAGTCTTCCTCTTTCGTCATCTATACCTCTTAAAGCTCCAGCTTCACTCCAACTCTGACATGGAGGTCCGCCTATAATACCGTCACATTCAGGAATTTCGCAAGAATTAATTTCTCTTATATCCCTATAATCAAGAAATGTATTATGATTTTTTTCGTAAGTTTTCCAAATTGTGCTGTCATATTCATTTGCCCAAATTATTTTAAAACCAGCTTTTTTAAATCCTAAATCCATTCCGCCGGCACCGGAAAAAAGGCTTACTAACTTCAAAGTAATCACTCCTTGCATGATATAATAAAATACAATTAGAACATATGTTCTAATTGTATTTTATTATATTTAGAAAAGAATGTCAAGAACTTAATTAAAACTTTCATTAATAATCTGCCTTTAAGCTGAATATAATATCATGAATTCATTTTTGAGGAAAATATTTATTCCGAGGAGATATATATGCAGCGAGATATGCATCAATCAGATACGAATAATTTTTTAAGGCATAGGCTTCCGCCCTTTTTTCCTCCTAATCTGTCCCCTAATCTGTCATATGCCATTGACGCAAATAATTTCCACGAAGGAAATACGAATATGCTGTTTTACCTGTGGCTGAATGATTACCGGGAATTTTGGTTCTTTCCAATTGCCTTTACATATATATATGTAAAGGGATATTTTTGGGACTGTGAAAAGTGGGTTGGAACTTATGTGAAAAGGGAAATAATATATGCCTTTTATTAATAACTATTTATGTGAAATTTAGGATGGGGAGGTCTGTTCATGCCAATTGAAGAACTGACGGACTTTAAGAACAGCGAACTTGAGACAGGCTACAATACGGAAGATAATACCTGGGAAGTAATAGTAAAATACCACGGCAATATCTTAAATTTAGAAAATATCTCTAATGTTGAAGTAGAGGTGCTGAGTGAAAAATATGCAATCATCACCTTGACGCAGCCTCAAATTGAATGGCTGTCCGCTCAGCCCGGAATCGAACACATAGAGCTGCCTAAGCGGCTGCATTTTGTTTTGCAGGATGCACTTGATGCCTCCTGCATTACTCCCGTGCAAAATAAAGCATTACTTGGGCTGTCCGGGAAGGGAACTCTTATTGGGATCATTGATTCGGGAATTGATTATACCCATCCCGACTTCAGAAACGATGACGGTAATACTCGAATTAAATATATATGGGATCAGACAGGGTATGGGATTCCTCCGCAAGGCTTCAAGGGAGGAGCGGAGTTTAATGAGACAGAAATAAATATAGCTTTGGCAAGTCCACAGCCCTACCGTATCATACAGGATATGGATTATATCGGACACGGAACGGCGGTTGCAGGCATTGCGGCAGGCAACGGAAGAGGAAGCATAAACAGAATTTACCGTGGAGTTGCTGCGGAGGCTTCTCTCATAGTCGTTCGTATGGGCAGACGCGGTCAGGAATCCTTTGCTAAAACAACCGAATTGATGAGGGCACTGAAATATGTAGTGGACAAAGCAGAATTCATCGAGATGCCTATTGCAGTAAACATCAGCTATGGTACCAATGACGGCTCCCATGACGGCAACTCACTTTTTGAAGATTATATAAACGATATTGCGCAAAGGTGGAAAAATGTCATCGTTGTGGCATCAGGAAATGAAGGTGCCGCCGCACATCACCATAGAGGCACACTGAGAACCAATGAAATAAGAACCGTTGATTTTTACACCACAGGAGGACTGACTTCATATTATTTGACCTTATGGAAAAATTTCACTGATATATTCAATGTTGAGCTTATCATGCCAAACGGAAGCACAACGGGACAAATTACATATGCCGACCATGAAAAGATAATCCGTCTCGGTAATACAGCGGTGTATATTAATTACGGACAGCCGAATCATTATAACGTGGAACAGAATATATTCCTTCAGATTGAATCAACAGAGGGAAGACTCCCTGAGGGGCTTTGGCAATTAAGGATTACAGCCCATGAAATTACGGATGGAAGCTACGATATATGGCTTCCAATAACAGAAGAGGTTTCCCGAGATACCGCATTCTTCGTGCCCTCTATAGATACAACTCTCACGCTTCCCTCAACCGCACTTTATGTGCTCACAGCAGGTGCATACAATTCTCACCTGAACAGTATTGCAGATTTTTCCGGCAGGGGGTATACCCGCAGAAATGTATATATAAAACCTGATTTGGCAGCACCGGGAGTAGATATCATATCAGCTAATAAATACGGGGGATATGGCTTATTTACAGGTACCAGCATAGCCGCTCCCTTTGTTGCGGGTTCTGCTGCCTTAATGATGCAATGGGGTATTGTGGAGGGCAATGATCCGTTTCTATATGGCGAACGAGTCAAAGCATTTTTAAGGCTTGGGGCACGAAGGCAAAATGGAATAATTTATCCGGATCCATATTGGGGATACGGGATGCTTTGTTTGGAAAATACTATGGATATGCTCATATCCTATGTCAAAGGAGGAACTTAATTTGGATATGCAACCAAAAGATATGGCATTGGCTGAGTTTATTAAATTGCCCACAACCGTAAGCTTTCAAGTTCAAGACAGCGACAGATTCAGGAATTTTGTCGAAGAAAATCCATACATACGTATTGGGGCAGTCCTGTCAGGCGGATATGCGATTGCTTATGTTCAGGAGGATAAATTGCGCTCTGCTTTGCGGGAATTGGGAGAAACCTTTATGAGTACTCACCCCACAGCATACACACTGTTAGATAAAAAAACTTTTGAGGAGCCTTTTGTAACCAGGGTTCAGCAAATGCCCGGTTTCGATTTAAGAGGCCAGGGAGTAATTTTGGGCTTTGTTGATACCGGAATCGACTACACCAGTCCATCCTTCAGATACGAAGATGGCAGCAGCAAAATATTATCTATTTGGGATCAGACGGGAGACGGACCCTTTCCGTATGATATGCAGTTTGGCGCCGTGTACACTCAGGAAGAAATTAATTCGGCGCTTCAATCGGATTCTCCTTTGGATATTGTCCCTCATGAAGACAGCATCGGACACGGCACATTTATAGCATCGGCAGCAGGCGGGCGGGAAAATAACGGACATATAGGCGCAGCTCCGGATGCCTCCATCATAGCCGTGAAATTAAAGCCCGCAAGCCCATATTATTTTAATCTCTTCCCCGAATTGCCTGAGAGCAGCAATATATTCACATCCGACAATATTATGATGGGAATAGATTATATTTTAGATAGGGCAGATGCATTTGACCGTCCGGTTGCCATCTGCATTGCCTTAGGAAGTAATTTCGGCGGGCATGATGGTCTCAGTATGATGGAAGAATATTTAACATATATATGCAACAGGAGAGGTGTTGCGGTTTGTACAGCTGCCGGGAACGAAAGCAATGCGAGGCATCATACAGACGGTGCATTTACCGAAGCAGGACAGATTCAAAGTGTCGGAATCAGCGTAGGTCAAAATGTAAGAGCATTTTCTGTTTATATCTGGAATGACCTGTGGGATAAGATATCCGTGGAGGTCAAATCTCCTACGGGACAGGTGGTTAAAAGAATTCCCTTTGAAAACAATATATCTCTCAGCAAAACATTGGTTTTAGAAAAGTCAGTGGTATCAATCGGGTATTTCCAATTGAAAAGCAGACTGTCTCTTGTGGAAGTTGAGGATCCCACACCCGGAATATGGCAGATTATACTGCAGGCTGAGATGGTCGTCAGCGGAGAATATCATGCATGGCTGCCAATAACAGGCATGGTAAGCCCCTATGTAGAGTTCATTGAGCCCAAACCAAACTACACCATTGTAAATCCCGCCACAGCCATAGGAACTATTACTTGCGGAGCTTATAACAGCAGAGATGACAGCCTTTATATTGCGTCCTCCTGGGGACCCACCAGGCTCCCGAGAATGTCCCCCGACTTTGTTGCTCCCGGTGTGAATATAGGAGGAATATATCCCAAGGGATACGGTTCTTTAACGGGAACAGGAATTGCCGCCGCCATTACAACAGGTGCGGCAGCCATAATGCTGCAGTGGGGCATTGTAATGAATCATGAGTCGGATATGAACTGCAATCGGGTACTTTCGCTGTTAATCAGGGGATGCACACGCTACAGCGGCCGAGAATACCCCAATGTTCAATGGGGATACGGCGAGCTTAATTTAGCCGAATCATTTAATAAGTTAAAATAATAAGGAGTATGCTATGACACAATACAATAACCCCGCAGCGGGAAAAGCAGGAATGAATGAAATGATTGACAGAGGACGCTTGCAAGTCCAATGTTTCGATGCGAGTTTAGGAAATCCGGTATCCCATGTAAATGTATTCGTTATGCCAAGGTTAAGTTCGTACATAATCGGACAAATGAGTACGGACTCTTCCGGACAGACACCGGAAATCACACTGCCCGCCCCGCCCTTGGAATATTCCTCAGCCCCGGGATTCCCTCAGCCCTTCAGCACATATGATATAGTCGCAGCCCGCGAGGATTTTGATACGGTTGTTGCAGAGGGAGTGCAGATATTCCCGGGAGCAAAAGCTATACAAAAAATTAATTTAAGGCGCCGAAAATATTCTTATGAGGCATCACAGGCTCTTATTATTCCATACCCTGTGCTTTGGGGAGATTTCCCGCCCAAAAATCCCGAAAGTGCAGTAAAGGAGCTGCCTCCATCGTCAGGTTTTGTTGTTTTAACTGAACCGGTCATCCCCGAAACCATCATCGTCCACGACGGAATTCCCACAAATTCTTCCGCTGCGAATTACTATGTCCCCTTCAAGGACTACATAAAAAATGTTGCAAGCTGCGAAATTTATTGCACCTGGCCTAGCAATACTATACATGCGAATATTTTGGCCATTCTGTCATTCACTCTCAATCGTGTTTATACCGAATGGTACAGAAACAAGGGCTTTGATTTCACAATTACCGGTTCAACGGCTTATGACCAGGCATTTTCATACGGCCGCACTATTTTTGAAGATATCGCATTTGTTGTGGATGAGATTTTTACAACATATATTACCAAGCCAAACATCAGGCAGCCCTTACTTGCCCAGTATTGCGACGGGCAAAGAGTGATCTGCCCCGACTGGCTGAGTCAGTGGGGCTCAAAAGACTTGGGAGAGCAGGGGTATTCTCCCATTGATATTTTGAGATATTATTATGGCAATGAGGTTTATATTTCAGAAGCACAAAAAGTAGAAGGAATTCCCCTGTCCTTCCCCGGCTTTAATCTATTGTCAGGTTCTGTCGGCGAAGCTGTAAGGACTATTCAGGAACAACTCAACAGAATTTCAGATAACTACCCTGCCATACATAAAATAAAAGCCGACGGCATTTATGGAGAAACAACCAATAATGCGGTTAAAAAATTCCAGGAAATATTTCAGCTTCCTGTTACAGGCATAGTTGATTTTGCCACATGGTACAGTATTTCAAATATTTATGTTGCTGTGAACAAGATGTCGGAGCTGCTTTAGTTTACAATCGATTCCTCGGTCTCCATTAAATCAATGAACAATTCTGATATATGCGGGTCAAATTGTTTTCCTGCATGGCTTTTTATTTCGTTTAGCGCTTCTTGCTTGGTCATTTTTTTCCTGTACAGCCTGTTGCTGACCATTGCATCGTATGCGTCGGCAATGGCGAATATTCTCGCAATAATGGGTATTTCATTTCCCTTGAACAAACCCGGATACCCTGTGCCGTCCCAGTGTTCATGATGGACAAGTATGAGCTCATCTATAATCTTTGTTTCTCCCAGTTCTTTTGCTATATAATATCCGATTTCGCTGTGTCTCTTCAGATTTTCCAATTCTTCATTGTTAAGATGACCTTCCTTTTGAAGTATGCTTTTCGGAACTCCTATTTTACCGATGTCGTGAAATTCGCACAGCATACACAGCTTTTCCTTTTCATTGTCTGATAGACCTAATGAATTTGCCATCATCATCGTCAGCGATTTTAATCTTTCATAGTCTGCCTTTGTTTCGAAGGTTATTTTTTCTAATCTTACCTTAAGAAAATTTACCATTGAAAGCCTTGCTTCCTTGCTTTCCTTAATCTTTTTGAAATACATTCTGTCTTCTGCTTTTTTTATTATTTTATCAATATTTTCATCCGAATTGGTCTTTGAGGCAACTCCAAAGCTGAGATTTATTTTCAGAAATTCAAGATAACTATGCTCACAATTTGCCTTTACTCTGTCAGCTATTTCCAATGCTGTTTCTTCCGATGTCCTTGGCAGCATAACTATGAATTCATCACCGCCTACCCTGCTTACAATATCTTCTTCCCTAAAGGATTGCAACATAATTTCACCAGCTTTTTTCAGTAAAGCATCCCCCATGCTGTGACCGAAGGCATCATTAATCAGCTTAAGTCCGTTTATGTCTCCCATGATTATACTCATGGGAAGCTGCCTTATTGTGTCTAATCTGCAAATCTCTTCCTCAAAAAAAATTTTATTGTACAATCCGGTAAGCTTATCTCTGTAGTACATACTCACTCTTTCTCTATCCTTAAAATAGATAATATTATCTTTAAGTTTAGCAGACTCCATAAGCTTGAACTTATTTCCCTTAACCTGTGTAATGTCTGAAAAATAAAGAATCATTTGTTTTTCCCTGCAAGAGTTATCATAAAACATACTTACTAAATATAATTTCTGCAAATCATCAATAAATATGTCAAATTTTAATTTTACATTGGATATAACACTGGAATATATTTCTTTTAGATTCAGCCTGTCACCATAATCAATAGCTATGTCCGAGAATTTTTTACCAAGGACTGTGGTTGGATCAATATGAGTTATTTCTTGAAATTCACCACTTACAAAGTCAAATATATAGTCAATTAAATTGCCCTCCTCATTGCAGATTATATTAAACTTTAGATAAAAATCATTTGATGAATATTTCATCTCCTACCCCTCGCTTCTTTTATTTCACTTTAAAAATTTAATAACCATTCATGTTGCATTCTTTAATATATGGTTTCTCATATCGACGTTTATTGAGAACTATACAATTATAATAGAAAACTATATTTTACATAGTGTTCATGCACTTAATAAGGTTTTTCATGTATTTATTTTAATATAAATCACATAAAAACAGTCTTGTCAGATTGATCCTTCCATCAATATGACAAGACTAAAGCATGGGTTCTGAATTTATTATTCTTTCGTTATTCCTATGCGACCTGCTGAACGGATAAAATAGCTCCGGGACCTTCGGATGGAAAATAGAATGTCATGCTGTCCGACGCTACCATTTCAAGAGCTAAAATATCACCTGCACTTAAGGTAACGAAATTTGTAATGGCAAATGTTGCAACCGAAATAGACGTAAGGTTTAAAGTTTGCAGTATATATTCACTTGTAACACCATTGATGTTCAGACGAACAGAAGCATTTTCATTAACTACGGAATTTCCTACCACTAAAATGTCTATACGATATATCCCTGTATTCTTGATTCTGATTGCATTTGCATATGAGTAATCTATACCCATTGATGCCTGCGACTGCTCAGTCATTATTACTTTTGTAGGCGTTGTATTTAATTGAATAGATCCTGCACTTGTCATCAGGGAACCAAATGCTCTTTGGGGGCAGCATGCGTTACATGTATGGCATTGCTGAGAATAACCGAAGCAGCATGGATATCTATTCTCCTTGTACATATCACAAGGACATTTCTGATTGTTCATATTATTATAATTATAATCGCAACTCATAAATAACCACCGTATGATATAGCATACAGCTAAATCATACATTCCTTTCATATAATAATAGATAGTAATACTTGTACTATCTTGTATTATTATATGAAAGCTTATCCTATATGTGACATGCTGTAACAATTGTTTTTTAGAATTTTGTCTTAGGTATATGAATCTTAATTTTAAAAGCCTTCTTATTTGAATCAATATCATATACAACAAAGCCCCCGAGTCCTTCCGCAATATCCCTAACTATATTTAGCCCGAAGCCATGTCCGTATTTATCGGTCTTTGTTGTCATCAACTTCCCATTTTTCATGCTCACCTGTCCTGTATATGAATTGGTCATTTGAAGCATTACCCATTGCGAATAATCTACACTGAGTACCTCAATAAATCTTTCTGATGCAGGAACCTTTAAACAAGCTTCAATAGCATTATTGGAAATATTGGACATAATTTTAACTCCTTCAATTAAGGTGAGCTTGGTATTTTTCGGTAGAAATGCCTTGGATGTAAAACTAATTTTATTCTCCTCACATATATTAGCCAAATCCTGCAGCATGGCATCTAAAACCACATTATCAGAATATCTTTTATGAACCTGAACCCTTTTATTCATATCATCAAAGATATCATCAATTAAATCAATGGCTTTATCATTTTCATAAGCTCTTATCAATGTTTTTAATGTTGTCATCAATGACTTATAATCATGTTTGAATTTACGAAAGCTCTCCGTATATTTCTGATAGGATTTATAATGCAGCAGCTGTCTGTTAAACCGTTCTTCGAGCATCTGGGCACTCAATTTATATTCTAAAAATTCAATGATATTTATAGATTGATAGATGGAGTATATAAGCATGCCAAGGGTTAATACACTTGCCGATAAGGCTATTTCAGTATACCATATAACATCAAGAGATAATATCCGTCCAAATTTTATAATTGTAAGATTAATTGCTGATACTATTTCATAGACTACAATATGTTTCAGCTGAACAGAATTGCTTAACAGAACCTTTAATTTATTATCGGGTATGATAGCCGCTCGCAATACAGCAAAAAACAAAAGTGAAAGAGGCATTATATATGTTGTAATCGTATAGTAAATTTCATCATTATACAGAAAAGCATCAGTAATAAAAAAAAATGACATAATCGACATAATTATACCGCGAAAAGAATATGCACCTATAACACATAGGGATGCTCCAAACAATGCCTGGAGCCAATCCATTCCCGTGGTTAAACGCAGCGAGACTGTCATTATAGCCATAATGGTCAGCATGGTAATCCATGCCATATTAATTTTATACAAGAACAAATAAGTAAATACAATTATTAACATTGAAACCAATTCCTGTATGTGCTTTGTTTTCTTTGGCGGAAAAATCCTTTGAAAATATAAAATAAATGAATAATAATATAAAATTATCAGTCCTATGGCAAGGGCTTTCATGGATCTTCCTCCTCGTCGTTTAAATTCATAGTATTATAAATATGAAAATGGGATATATAGTCGGAAAGAGTTTTTTTAATACTTTCCAAATAGGTTACGCCCACGGGTATTATTGCGCCTGTTTTAAGTTTTATATTTTTCTGCTGAAACATTTCAATATAGGACAGATTAACCAAATAAGAGCGATGTACCCGTACAAAGTTCTTATTTGAAAGCTCTTCTTGCAATCGTTCTATACTATAGTAATATTTAGCCGACTTTCCATCTCCGTAATACGCAGTAATAACCCTGTTCCATATTTCAAAATATGCAATCTCCCTGATGGGAATCACTGTTGTTTTACCGTCATATTTTATTGAAAATAATCCTTCTTTGTTTTCCGAAACCATATCCACTGCCTTCAAAAAAACCCTTTCAAATTTATCCTTGTTTGTATTTTCCTTTATAAGATACTGCGCAGCACCTACCTCAAAGGCTTCATAAACATAATCTTCATAACTGGTCAGAAAAATTATTTGTGCTTTACAGCCAATATCTCTCATTTTTTTTGCAGTTTCCATCCCATCCGTCCTATCCATCAGAATATCAAGATATATAATGTCTGCTTGCTCCGATATATTACTATAATTAAAAATCAAAGATTCCCCGCTGTTAAAGCAGGAAATCTCAATTTTAAGCTGATATTTTTCCGCAAGCCCGTAAATTAATTCTGCATATTTTGTAATTGTGCTCTTATTATCATCGCATAATGCAATTTTCAACATACTTTATATACCTCTGGACGAATGGTTAAGTTTTAAATCAAATATCTTATCCTGATACTGTACAAGAATTACGTATATTATAGCCATTCAAATATATAATATACTTAGTCCATTACTATAGGCAAGTAAAGCTGTATTCTCTTTAAACATAATGGCAGCAAGAATAAGATTCCCTAAAAACAGTCATTCGATTATAATATGAAAAGTATATTCCGATTGCATTTATGTACTGAATAATACTTTTAACGTATTGGATTTTGAATTGTATTTATCCATGCTTAGGCATACTTAAAAAGCCATGACATCGTCATGGCTCTTATTTTACTTATTTAAAAATGCTATTCCCAATACCCCGGGACCCGAGTGGGTTCCGATAACGGCACCTACCTCCTGCTCGATTATATTTTTTATTTTATATTTTTCCTCAATTGCATTTCTCAGAAGCTTTAGCTGCTCATAGGATCTCCCATGGAATAAAAGCACTGTTTTATCGGATAAATCATAATTGTTTTTTTCAATCCATTCGTCAAACCATTTAACGGTTTTATTTTTGCCTCTTATTTTTTCAATAACCTCCAATTTACCATCCTTTATTGATATTATCGGTTTAATATTTAGGATGGAACCGATAACTGCATGTCCTTTGGAAAGCCTTCCTCCCTTTTCAAGATACTTAAGGGTGTCAAGGGCGGCTATTGCGACCGTTTTTTCCTTAAGCCTCTCCAGCTCCCCTACTATTTCCTCAATATCCTTATTCTGCTCAACCAGTTCAATTGCCTCCAAAATAAGCGCAAAGGCTCCGAGACATACACTCCTTGTATCAATAATATGAATGTCCTCGCTTCCAATCATATCCTTCGCCATGCGTGCCGAATCATAGGTTCCCGATAATTCCGGAGCAAGGAAAAGTCCCAATACCTTGTCTCCTTCAACTAAAATTTCACTGAAGGTCTCAACAAATGTGCCGGGAGATACCAAGGTTGTTGTAGGAAGCTTTTCCGCCTTGGAAAGCTTTTCAAAGAATTCTTCGGAATTCAATTCAACCTTGTCTAAAAATGATTCCTTTTCAAAATTCACAGTCAGCGGCACCATTTTTAAATTGTATTTTTCAATTATTTCGTTTGTTACGTCCGACGTGCTGTCTACTACTATTCTTATGCCCATATTAACCTCTTTTCATATTCAAATATTTTGATTTTAAAAATATATAATTGCAAAGACCCACACTGGTTAATACATAAAAAATAATGCCGGTCATTTGCAGGGAATATATCAGATTTACTTATTGAAATTATATTTATGATTGAAGAATTCGTCTATATTTGACAATGTCTTGATTAAAACTTCTTCCTCATGGCTGTTCAGCTGCTGCAGCGCACTTATTACCAAATCCTTATGGAAATCTTCATGGGATTTAAAAGCTGATCTTCCCTTTTCCGTCAGCTTTATTTTTACGACTCTTCTGTCCTCCGCCGAGCGGCGCCTTACCACATAGCCTTTTTTTATAAGATTATCGATTGCAGTGGTTAAAGTGCCTGATGTTATTCTTAAATCTTTAGCCGTATCAGACATGGTTCTCTCTTTTGTCAATCCTATATTATCGATTACGTGCATTTCTGAAATTGATAAATCGGAAAATTCTCCTGTTTTCAGGCATTTTTCTTCAATATCGAGTACATTGGCAAAAAGTCTTACAAGTATTTCATTTACTGTTTCATGATTACTCATTAAACCACCTCAATTACTTTGATAATCAAATTATATTTGCAATAACTGAATTTGTCAAGCATTATTATAATGAATTGTATATCTCCACAAAAAATCCCTTGCCTCTTCGGCATAATCGATATTTATTCTCTTGCTTTTTTCCGTATTGAAGTCCTTAAAGCCATCATCTTTAACATAAATTTTATCACCTGTCAAATCCGCTCCATTGTGCTCCTTTGTAATTCTTAGAGCATTGCACAGCTTCCCGGGACCGTTTGAAATATTTTTTCTCTGATATTTTGTAAGAGCACTCAATTGCATGCCATATCTGTTAAATGACATTTCCTCTTCATTAATTAACGGCTCAACTGCTCTTATTAAAACAGCGCTGCATATTCCTTCCTCTTCGGTTACAAAATTCATGCAATAATACATGCCGTAAATGAAATACACATATGCATGACCCGGAGGACCAAACATAACCTTTGTCCGCGGCGTTATTTTCCCGCCGTAAGCATGACTTGCCTTGTCTATTGCGGCTATGTATGCTTCTGTTTCCACAATCCTTGATTTTATTACCGTGTCGTCATATTTTCTGACTAAAATTTTACCTATCAAGTCCTCTCCCACAATTCGGGCATCCCTGTCGAAAAAGTTTCTGTTAAGCTTCATATTTCTCCTATTTTTAAAAAGTCATTCTTAGGGGGGGCTTCGAATGACTTATAAATTAAACAGTATTTTGAAATTTTCCTGTGTTTTTTCCGCGCATTCATCAATTGAAATATTTCTTATTTCAGCTATTTTTTCAGCAACGTACCTCACATATTTCGGTTCATTTCTTTTTCCCCTGTACGGCTCAGGCGTAAGATAAGGTGAGTCTGTTTCGATTAAAAGCCTGTCAAGGGGCACTTCACTTGCAACCAATTTCGGAACCTTAGCATTTTTGAATGTGACAGGTCCCCCAAGGGATATATAAAATCCGAGCTTTATAAATTCCCTCGATAATTCCACGCTTCCCGAGTAGCAATGAAGTATTCCTCTGACGCCGTCATAATGCTCTTCCTTCATAATTCTTAAAATATCCTCATGAGCATCCCTGTCATGGACAATGTACGGAAGATCTAATTCCTTCGCCAACCTTATTTGCTCCCTGAACCACCTTCTTTGAGTGTCCCTGTCTGAGTTGTCATAATAGTAATCAAGACCTATTTCCCCGATTCCTATTACCTTATTACTTTTTGCCATATTCTTAAAAATATTCATTGTTTCATCGTCCATATATTTAGTGTCGTGAGGATGGCAGCCCACTGCGGCATAAATAAAAGAGTATTTTTCCGCCAACAACACAGCTTCCTTTGATGAACTTAAATCCGCCCCGGGATTTAATACAGCTTCAACGTCATTTTCATACAATGAATTTATAAGAGCATCCCTGTCAGCGTTGAATCTTTTATCATCAAGATGCGCATGACTGTCAATAAATTTACTTGCCACTTTTTTTATCCTTCCTTTTAGAATCTCTGTGGGTTTTCGCCAACTCCTTAAATTCAGCCAACTGGGGATCATCCTTTAAAAAAGTAAGCTCTGCGGGAATATCTCTGTTAGCGCTTTTATATAGTATTTTAACCTTAACCTTATTTTTGGAATCAGGTTTGTTATAGTTTATCCCCTTAATATCTTCCCATCTGATTAAATATGACCTTTTATGTATTCCCAATGATGTAACCTTTGTTTTTTTAGATAAGGGTATGTACAAAGCTATCATTAAAATAGGAAGTACTCCCATAACCAATACATCTTCCGTATTATATGTTTTTGAATTTAACAGTCCGAATATTAATATGCCCGTTGCTCCGATTAATATTGCCATCAGCAGGCTGCTCATAAGGTGAACACCTCTGTCATCTTCATTTAACAAGAGAAAAACCTCCATGTTTTCCTTCTTATATTTAACATTGTTTCTGATATTTGAATAAACGAAATATATTACTACAATAAACATTATGGGGTACAGTATGTGAGAAGCTTTCATATATAATTCCTTTCTATGCTATAATTTATTCTGTATAAGTTTAACATAATTTTATTTATGTTTCAAGATATAACGCATAATAAAACTGCCTCCTCAGAGACTCCTCAGAGACAGTTTATATGCCGCGCCGGCAAAATGTGGTTAGGTCATATTAAAAGCTGGGTGGAACCATTGCCCATATTGAAACAGATAATTCATCTCCCACATTTAAATATTTGTGGGGAATGGTGCTGTCTAAATATATGCTGTCGCCTTCATTTAAGTCATAAATTTTATCGCCTGATATTACTCTTAATGTTCCCTTAATAACTACTCCGCATTCCTCACCTTCATGGTATATAAGTTCAGCTTCAATTTTTTCATTAGGATTAATTTCAATCATAAGCATTTCTATTTTCTTTTTTAAATCGGGACTTAAAAGCTCATATGTTCTGATTCCCTTTTTCATCATCAACTTTTTTCTTTCATCCTTGCGCACAACTTGATTGAAATCATCATATTCGTCAAAGAAATAATTCATGGTAACATCAAGTGCTTTAGAAATTTTCCACAAAGATGCAACCGAAGGTCCCGTAATATCTCTTTCTATCTGGCTTATTAAACCCTTGCTCAGACCCGACATCTCTGAAAGCTGCTCAATACTTATTTTCCGCTTTTGTCTTAATGACCTGATTTTTTCTCCTAACTCCATATTATCCCCACCGTTTCGATTAATTGTTTTTATATAGTGAAATTTCTTTAATATATTATATACAAATGAAAACGATTTATCAATACTTTATTACTTTTTTCTCAAGCCATGCAGCAAAAAAATACATGATTGCGGCAATAATGCCTAACACAAATACACCCATCATTACAAGGTCAAGCTTAAATGTCTGGCTGCCATATAGTATCAAATATCCTATACCTGCTTTTGAAACCAAAAATTCACCGACAATGACCCCTATCCAGGATAATCCTATGTTGACTTTTATTACACTTAAAATGCTTGGTATGTTTGCAGGAATTATTACCTTCATCAGAATTTGAAATTTGTTTGCTCCCATTGTTTTTAATAAAATAATTTTATCTTTTTCCACATTGATAAATCCTGTGTACAATGTCATGATGGTCACTACTATGGAAATGGATGCCGCCGTAGCTACTATTCCCGAAAAACCCATTCCCGCCCACAGTATAATTATGGGTGCCAATGCTGTTTTGGGAAGACTGTTTAAAATAACCATGTAGGGGTCCATAATTTTAGCTAATTTTTCAAACCACCATAAAAGTACTGCAGTCAAAAGACCTAATATTGTACCTGCAAGAAATCCCGCAGCTGTTTCCGTTGTAGACACATATAAATGTTTAAATAAACTTCCGTCCTGAACAAATTTCACGATTAACTTTAATATTGCTTCCGGGCTGCTTGTCAAAAACGTATCTATTAAATTATATCTTGCCGCAGCCTCCCATAATATAATTCCGAACACAAAAATTAAAATTTGTGTTATCTTTATAAATCTTTTTTCCGTTTTAATTGACTCTAAATATTCATCATGTTCCTTTGAAATGGTAAAAACCTGCGTCTTATTCTTCCACATCTAAATCCCTCCATATATTCCTGAAATACTCGCCGAATGCTAAGGTGTTTCTGCATTTCATAGGTGTCCTTTCACCGGGGAATTCATCAAATTTTATATCATATTCTTTTTTAATTTTAGCCGGTCTTTCGGTAAAAACTATTACTCTGTCCGAAATACTTACAGCTTCGGGTATATCGTGAGTGACAAGTATTGTGCTTATTTTTTCGTTTCTCAGAATTTTCCCTACTTCATCTCCAATTGAAAGTCTTGTTTGATAATCCAATGCGGAAAACGGTTCATCCAGCAGCAGCAAATCTGGCTCTATTGCCAAGGTGCGCACCAATGCAGCCCTTTGTCTCATACCCCCCGACAATTGGTTGGGATAATGGTTTTTGAAGCTCATTAATCCATATTTTTCAAGCATCTTATTTACCTTTTTCTTATTTTCTTCACTATCCATGTTTTTAACTTCTAAACCAAGAAGACAGTTCTTATAAATATTCCTCCATTCATATAATTGGTCTTTTTGAAACATGAATCCAATACTGTTTGTATTGACGATTACTTCTCCCTCTGAAGGCTTCTCCAATCCTGCAATCAAGGATAATACCGTTGATTTGCCTGAGCCGGACGGACCCACTATCGATACTATCTCCCCTTTTTTTACCTTAAAGGATATGTCGTCAATTGCCTTTGTCTCGTTATTTATAGTATGAAATCTTTTAGAGATATTTTTCAGTTCACAAATATAATCCATATTTTACCTCCGTAGGACTGTAAAAACTCTTATTCTTATGTTATTCAAAATATGTAAATAAGTTAATGATAAATGAGATTAAAAAGATAGTAATATATTTAAAAATTTAAGTAAAACTATTGTAAAGGCGGTGAAATCATGTTTAAAAAACTGACAAATAAATTGAAAATGAAAAACAAAAAACCCACAAATCCCGGAAATGTTTATATACCCGATGAATTTGAGGTTGAAGAGAGAAAAAAAGATGTAGATGCAAATGAAAAATAAAGATGCGGGTGGGACAGTTATGATAATTATCTGCTTTCCCACTCTTTCCCTTCCTTTAAAAATTTCGTAAGTTCATTTAACCTATTTAAAACCTCATTATTAACAGCATGTTCAATTATTTCCGTTTGCTCTAAAATATTATCCTTAACTCCTATGCATTCCAGGAACTCAAAAATAATCATATGCCTTTTCAACAATTCGCTTCCTATATTCCTTCCTTTTTCCGTAAGTCTTATGCACCCGTACCTTTCATAAATTACATACCCTTCCCTTGCAAGTCTTTTTATCATCTTTGTAGTTGAGGGTGGTTGTACATTCAAAGCCCGGGACAAATCGTTTACTCTTACTTCATCTGATTTTTCGGATAATCTGAATATCATTTCTATGTAATCCTCCATGGACGATGAAAGTATTTCCTCATTTTTTATTTTATAACCTTTTAAGGTGTAAAATTTTTCATCCATAAATCCTCCGCAATTTGTGTCAAAATTTGAATAATATCATATTATAAGTTTAAGAATGTTAGCTTAGGCTAAAATTATTCTTTAAATATTATGTATTTAAATTATAAATATTACAGGAGTTTTAATATGAAATTAATTGATGTTGGTGTAGGAAAAATCGTAAAGGTGGAAAAAAATACGGCACATGATTATTTAAAGGAAAGATTCCTTGCCTTGGGGCTGACTAAGGGTGCTGATGTGGAGGTGTTGAGAAAGGGACCGAAAAACAATTTAACGGTTTACAGAATAAGAGGAGCAATGATTGCTCTGAGAAATGAAGAATCAAATTATATCGAAGTTATATAGCAGGAGGTGACAACTTGGGACTTACAGCGCAATCCGTAAGAATGGAATCATTAAAGGATATTTATGAAATAGAAAAAAGTGAAAATCAATATATTGTAGCATTGGCGGGAAACCCCAATACAGGCAAAAGTACGGTTTTTAATTATTTAACCGGTCTTAATCAGCATACGGGAAACTGGCCGGGCAAAACAGTTGTTTCCGCAAGGGGACAATTTAAATATAATAATAACGAATATATTATGGTTGATCTTCCCGGCTCATATTCATTATTTACGGCTTCAAAGGATGAAGAGGTTACGAGAGATTTTCTTTGCTATGGGAATTATGATGCCGTGGTAGTTGTTGCGGATGCCACATGTATTGAAAGAAACCTGAATTTGGTTTTTCAGATATCGAAGCTTACAAACAAATTAATACTTTGCATCAACCTTATAGATGAAGCTAAGAAAAAAAATATCGTAATAGACAAGGATGGACTGCAAAAGGAATTAAGCATACCGATTGTATTAACTTCAGCAAGAAGCGGATACGGCATGGGTGAGCTTAAAAATAAAATTGAAAAAACTTCACAAAATAAAAGTGATGAAGAGGAAGCGGAAAGCTTCCTGTATTTTGAGCAGAATGCTGAATTGAGAGAAAAAATTTCAGAGGATAATTATAATTATGCAAATGAACTAAAACAAAAATATATAAGGGAGGATATTAAGAAGCTTAACAGAGACAAAAAAATCGATGATATTGTCACGTCCAAAAAATTCGGAATACCCATTATGCTTGGATTGTTGGGGTTAATTTTCTGGATTACAATTCAGGGAGCAAACATACCTTCGCAGATTTTAGCTGATATATTGTTCAGCTTTCAATATAAATTGAACGATATTTTTATAAGCTTAGGAGTAAATAATTTTATCAGAGGAGTATTGGTTGACGGAATGTACCGGAGCCTTGCCTGGGTTGTATCCGTAATGCTTCCTCCCATGGCAATATTTTTTCCGTTGTTCACACTTTTTGAGGATTTGGGATATTTGCCAAGAGTTGCATTCAATTTGGATCATATGTTTAAAAAGGCATGTGCTCACGGAAAAATGTGTCTTACAATGTGCATGGGATTCGGGTGCAACGCTGCAGGTGTTATAGGATGCAGGATTATCGACTCTCCAAGGGAAAGATTAATTGCAATTATTACAAATAACCTTGTTCCCTGCAACGGAAGGTTCCCGTTGATTATAATACTGTCGGCGGCATTTTTCGCATTTACCGGCTCCTTTGCAGACAGTATAATACCTGCGATATCAATAACCTTAATGGTTCTCGCAGGTGTATTTTCAACATTAGCCGTATCCTTTCTCCTGTCCAAAACATTGTTAAAGGGAATTCCCTCTACATTTACTTTGGAGCTGCCTCCCTACAGAGCTCCTCAGGTAGGAAGAATAATTTACACGTCAATTATTGACAGAACCATATTTGTACTGTCAAGAGCCGTAGTTGTTGCAGCTCCTGCCGGAGCTGTTACCTGGCTGCTTGCGAATGTTTATATAGGGAATGCGAGCATATTAATTCATGTAGCAAATTTTTTAGACCCTTTGGGGAAAATTATCGGACTTGACGGATTCATACTCATTGCCTTTATAGCCGGTTTTCCCGCAAACGAAATTGTAATACCGGTTATGCTGATGGCATATATGTCAACAGGTACCCTGACGGATTTTGAAAGTATTGAATCCTTGAGGCAGATTTTAATATCTAACGGCTGGACTGCTTTAACCGCCGTAAATGCAATGCTGTTTTCCCTTCTTCACTGGCCATGCTCCACAACACTGTGGACTATAAAAAAAGAAACAGGCAGCTTGAAATGGACAGCGGCGGCATTTTTAATACCAACGACACTTGCATTTTTGGTATGCCTCATAACAGCCAATGTTTATAGGCTGATTTGGTAAAAATATAGGATTTGAGCAAAGCTCAAATCCTTTCATATTAACTGCTATTCCTTTATTGCCTTTTCAATTCTTCCCCTTACCTTTTCTTCTCCCATTATCTGCTGCAGCTCCCAAACATCCGGTGAAGATGCTCTGCCTACTATTGCAATTCTTATTACCGTGCTTACATCCCCAACATGTCCTTTGTACATTTCCGGGTTTTTCTTATAATCCTTGGGCTTAGCCGCATATCCGTTCTCGGACGCTATTGTTCTTATCTTTTCAAACCATAAACTTTGGTCGTCACTGTGCTCATATGTGCTTAAGTATGCATTAAGAAGTTTTTTTGCTTCCTCCTCATTAATATTCTCGGGATAAGCATCGGTAATTTTAAAATATTTATCAAAGTAATAGCTTATGAACTCAAATATTTGTTCGCAATAAATTAAATCCTTACGGGGCTTCTGCCCTTCTCTTCCAACGGAAAGAAGATTGATTGCTTCATCTTTATTTGATAAAATAAGATTTGCCGCATCAGCCTTGTATTCATTTGCCCAGCTTAGTAAAAATTCATATATTTCTTCAGCAGGAATTTTCAAAAGAATATCCTTGCTTATATTGTTCAGTTTTTCTAAGTCAAACAATGCACCCGAATTGCTCATTTTCTCCAAAGTGAACTTAAAATCATCAATTGGGCTGTCCGGATTTTCCATTCTCCATTCTTCAAAGTTTGAATTTAAAATAGTGAGGAGATATTCCCTGACCGCAGCGGGATGGTACCCCAATTCCCTGTAGTAGTTTAATCCCAATTCAGGGTCTTTTCTTTTTGAAAGCTTTCTTTTTGCTCCGTTATCCATTTTCATTAAATGTGCGGTGTGGCAGTAAACCGGAAGCTCCCAGCCAAATGCTTTAAATATTTCATAATGTATGGGAAGGGTGGAAAGCCATTCCTCACCTCTCACCACATGAGTTACACGCATCAGATGGTCATCCACAACGTGGGCAAAGTGATATGTGGGTATACCGTTTGTTTTTAAGATTACCGCATCCTGATAATTCTCATGAATAGAAAGATGCCCTCTTATTGCATCGTCTATTTCAAATATGCCCTCTTCCGATCCCTCGGAGCGGAATCTTATAACAAATTCTTCATTGTTATCCAAATGCTTCTGAACTTCCTCGATGGATAAATTTCTGTCTCTTGCCCACTTGCCGTAATATCCGGTATTTACATTTTCCTCAGTCTGATTATTTCTAAGCTCTTCCAATTCCACTTCCGTGCAAAAGCAGGGGTACGCCCTTCCAATCTCGATTAAATACTTGGCAAAGCATTGATACACCTCGGCTCTGCCGCTTTGAAAATAGGGTCCGTAATTTCCGGTTTCTCCTTCGATTCCCGCTCCTTCATCGAACTTCAAACCGAAATATTCAAGTGATGAAATTATTGTTTCAACGGCACCTTCAACCTTCCGCTTTTCATCGGTATCTTCAATTCTCAGCATAAAAACACCGCCGCTTTGATGTGCCAAGCGCTCATCCACAAACGCACCGTACAGGTTTCCCAAGTGGATAAATCCCGTAGGGCTGGGACCCAACCTTGTAACCTTGGCTCCCTCAGGCAGATTCCTCCTTGGATATGCTTCGTATTCATAATAATCAACAGACTTCGTTATATTCGGAAATATTAATTCAGCTAATTTCTTGTAATTCATTTTATTCTCTCCTAACCAATTTAAAAACAACCGAGGTATATCTGTATGTCTTAGGAAACACTAAGACATAATCACTCTCGGTTTTAAATATTGTTTTTTAAGTAACCCTTGAAAAATAACCCATAGGGGAGTCGAACCCCTGATTCCACCGTGAGA
>ENA-UOOK01001864-UOOK01001864.1-fermentation-metagenome-genome-assembly--contig:-NODE-1864-length-27124-cov-33.055081_pt1 | contig 27124 bp, 26 predicted proteins | sample MGYA00245777_ERZ724023 | MGnify/ENA primary metagenome ERZ724023 (study PRJEB28704, sample SAMN03018312) | fermentation metagenome | biome: anthropogenic terrestrial biome; feature: soil... | reverse complement strand
CTTGTGTATAACTGGTCATCCCGTTCAGTTTTCAAAGAGCGACCGTATTGTTTTCGAATTGCGTCTCTTTTTCAGGCGCAAGTAGAATTCTAGCATTGAGCTAAGTTATAGTCAACAAAAAGTTTCTCTTTTTTTCATTTTTCCTTTTTTCTTTATTTTATCGAGCTTTTTGTTTAGTCTTTGTAAGCTCTTAACTTAAGAAAAAGGACACCTCTTTTCTCTAAAAAGTGACTTTAGTCAAATAAAAAGCGGCTTCCTAGTTTTAGAAAGCCGCTATTTTTCTATTTAAGGATAATATATTTATATATAGTATTCTTAATTATTTAGTATGCTTATTCTCGTAATCAGTAATCATATCGACACGAATCTGGTGTCTTCCAGAAGCAGGAACAGCTTCTAAAAAGATATCAGTCCTCTTGATAATGTCTTCGGTGCTCATGTATTTAGCGCCAAAAGCAATCATGTTGCAGTGATTATGCTCAACTATTAAATCAGAGACAGTATAGTTATAGCCAATACCGCAGCGAATGCCTTTGACTTTATTGGCACAAATAGCCATGCCTTCGCCAGAAGAGCAAATCAAAATGCCTTTTTCAGCCTGTCCAGAGGCTACAGCTTCAGCAACTTTGAAAGCAAATTCCGGATAGTGGCAGCTTTCAGTAGAATTGGTGCCAAATTCGATTACTTCATGTCCTTCTTCTTTAAGATGCTTGACTAAAGGGTCTTTAGCCGGAAATCCGCCATGATCGCATCCGATTGCAATTTTCATTTTTAATTCTCCTTAAAGAACTCTTCTTGAATCTCGTTAAGCTTAACTTCTCCTTCTCTGATAACAATAGGCTTGTCTTGAGTTAAATCGACAACCGTAGTCGGAACAGAAGAAATGCACTCGCCTTTAACAATGCCTTTAACATCTTCGGATTTATCGAAGATCTTCTTTACTTCGTCAAAGGAAGAAGTAGCCGGCTGTCCAGAAATATTGGCACTGGTAACCTGAAGAGGGAAAGGAAGAGACTTTAAGAATTCCAGCAAATCTTTCTTGCCAGGAATTCTAATACCAGCGATATTAGTACCAAGATGTGTTTGGAAAGGGGCAGTTTCTTTAGTCTTGACTAAGATAGTCAAAGGACCAGGAAGGAAACGATTGATAATTCTTCTGATAGCAGGAGTGATAACAAAATACTTATCTAAATCAAAATCATCACTAGTCATGACAGCTATTGGTTTGGATGGACGGCGATTTTTAGATTTGGCCAGTCTTTCATAAGCTTCTTTATCGTCCCAGCGAACGCCTAAGCCATAAACTGTCTCAGTAGGCAAAGCTAAAACATACCCATGATCAAGAATCTGCTTAGCTTCACTATCCTTAAACGAAAGAATATCCATTTTTATTTACCTTGAAAAGAAAACGGCTGAAATCATACAGACGTTATTATTCATTTAGAAATTAAGTTTCACGTCCTGCTTTTTTTCTTCTTCGGCTTCAAAGAAGTCGACAGGAGTAGCATGGATGTGGTTTGCTACAATCGAACCAGGGAAAACGGCAATTTCCTGATTATAGAGAGAAACATTAGAATTATAGAGACGTCTAGCCGCCTGAAGATGTTCTTCAACATCAGTGCAGGAGTTAGATAAAGAAAGGAATAAGGTATTGGCTTTAAGATCAGGATAACGTTCTACGTTCAAAGAGATCTCATGGCTGACTTTATCCATGTCAGCATTGAATTGGCTTAGCTTTTTCATATCAGTTTCCTGATTAGAAGTTTTGCCTTGGTTGCTTCTCATCTGAGTAATAGCAATCAAAGTAGAGTTTTCATGCTTGGTATAGCCTTTAACAACATCGTTCTGCTTAGTAAGTAAATCAAATCTCTTTGTTAAAGCTACATCAATATCGGAAGCTGATTCCTTAATCTTAATTTGCATTCTCCTAAAGTAGTTAGCTTTCTTGATTGCCCATATCAATAAGATGATGACCACAAGAAGGATAAATCCAACTATGGTTCCGGCAATGATTCCGCCAACTGCTCCGGCAGACATTAAAACAGTAGACATTTTGTTCTCCAATTCTCCTATTTATTCTTGCGATGAGGATTAAGAATATTAACAAATTCTTCAGTCTTAGGTTCAACAGTCTTCAAATAAGCATAGTATTTAGGATACTGGTAGCCATAGTGTAAGCAAAGATCTTTGACAATAACATTTTTCTTAGTGTCATAGACTTTTTTGATGGCTGCAAAATGAATAGTATCTTTATCAGTGTTTGAATCAAGAGATAAGGAAGAAGGATTGGCAATGAGGCTGTCGCAATCAGCAATAGCCTCATTTAATACCCGATCTCTTCTTTCTTTAGCAGTTTCAACGGCCTTCTTAGGCTTAGGTTCAGGCTTTCTTCTAGGCAAGTCCTCTAAACCGTAACGTGAACGCCATAATCCAATAGCACCACTGATTCTCGGCTTTCCAAGAATTCTAATTGATAAGCCGTTATCAGCAAAGGTCTTGTAAGGATCTTCGCCTTTTTTAAGAACTTCGCAGACCTTCTTAGCAAAATCTTCGGTAAAAGTAATCTTCGATGGTGTGCACTTAACAACATTAGGATTGCTGTTTAGAACACGCTGAGCATGCTTAGTAAATTGTTTGTTTGCCATAATCCATTTCCCCCCCAAAATTTCTAATTAGACTTACCGCTATCATCCTTTTTATCGGAAGGTAGTATTTCTTTTACGACACCGGTTCTCTGAGTCGGTTCTTCGTTTTTAGGCTCATAGATACTTCTAAGACGACTTACTGTCTTATCATCGGTCTTCATCAATAAGACAGGTACACCTGCGTAGCTTTCAAGATGGGAAGCAAAGGTTTCAACCGATAAAGAAATACGGCATGAATGTGAGAAATCAATGAAGAGCATTCCAATATGGCTAGGATCTTTAGCACCTTTAGAGGCGGCATCTCTGAAGACATCATCAGCGATAGGTGTTCCTCTTCCAGTAGCAACTACGACGACAAGTCTTGACGGATGAGCTTCAACAATCTTATCGATGGTAGTGTAATAACCCTCATAGCCAGGATAGAGAATAATATTGTTTGCGTTCTTAGGAACTAAGCCTTCGGGATTTTCCATGATATGGTCATTAACTTCCGGAAGTTTACGATTCTTCAGCAAGTAAGCAATTTGATCTCCAGTGATAGTTTCATGCTCAATCAAGGTAGTCGCAATAAGCTCAACATCAGCTTTATGCTCAGTCAGAATCTGCTTAGCCTTTTCATGGCATTCATCGATAATAGCTCTAACAGCTTTATCAATCTCATAAGCAATCTGAGTTGAATAGTTAGCCTGAGTAGAATTGTAATCACGTCCCAAGAAGACACTGCCACCTGGTTTCTCATATTGGATAGGTCCAAGTTCAGACATACCATACTGAGTAACCATTGATCTAGCTAATTCAGTAGCAACTTCAATATCGTTTGAAGCACCAGTGGAGACATCCCCAAAGAAGATTTCCTCACTTGTTCGTCCGCCTAGGTAGCCAGTAATTCTAGCAAGCATCTGATTCTTGGTAAGCAAGAAGTGATCCTGAGCCGGAGTCATTAAAACATGGCCGCCAGTTCTTCCACGAGGAATAATAGTAATCTTCTGAACAACATCTGAATAAGGCAAGAATATACCAATTACAGCATGACCTGATTCATGGAAAGCCACTTGCTTCTTTTCAGAAGGTTCAAGATGGGATTTCTTTGCAGGTCCAGCAATTGCTCTATCAATAGCTTCATCGATATCAGCAGTCGTAATCATCGAACGATTTGATCTAACAGCTAAGATAGCTGCTTCATTCATGATGTTTGCTAAATCAGCACCGGAGAAACCAACTGTTCGGCTAGCAATTGAATCAAAGCTGATATCAGGAGCAAGCTTCTTGTTGCGGGAATGTACTCTTAGAATAGCAGCTCTTCCAGCTCTATCAGGTAAATCAACAGTAATAGTACGGTCAAAACGTCCAGGTCGAGTCAAAGCCGGATCAAGGACATCAGAACGGTTAGTGGCAGCCATGACAATAACGCCAGAGTTATCTTCAAAGCCATCCATTTCAACGAGCAATTCGTTTAAAGTCTGTTCACGTTCATCGTTTCCGCCGCCTAAACCAGCGCCTCTTTGACGGCCAACGGCATCAATTTCATCGATGAAGATTAAGCAAGGAGAATTGGATTTTGCAGTTTTGAACAAAGAACGGACACGGCTAGCACCAACACCAACATACATTTCTACAAAGTCAGAACCAGAGATGGAGTAGAAAGGAACATTAGCTTCACCGGCAACAGCCTTAGCTAATAAAGTTTTACCAGTTCCAGGCGGGCCAACTAATAAAACACCATGAGGAAGTTTAGCTCCTAAGCGGGTGTATTTATCTGTGCTATGGAAATAATCAACCATTTCCACAAGCTCGGCTTTAGCTTCATCACAGCCAGCTACATCAGCAAATCTGACTTTAGAGCCAGTTTCTTTTCTAGCAACATTATTGACAAATCCAGACATCGGAGAACCAGAAGAACCAGCTCCCATGGACTTATACATCTTATTGATGAAGTAGATAACAAAGCCAATAATAGCAATACCGAAGATTAAAGGAATCAGCCAAGAAGAGACAGAGGAAGTGGACTGGACTCCATAAGCATAGGTCTTGGAATTGTAGTATCCGCTATAGACACCGTTGGTTTTAACTTCAGCAAAATTAATAATAGGTTGAACGTAGTAACGATAAATATCAAAGGAAACAGTAGCTGAATAAGAATAAGTTGTCTTACTCACCTTATTATTAGGTAAGGTGGTAGAAACATTATAGGTACCAGAAAGATAAACAACATTAGAATTCACATTTGAAATAGCGACAGTAAGAGTAGGTGAATAGGTATCAGTATTAATAAGGATATTGGCTAAATCGCCTAAACCGCTTTTTGAAATAATACCGGTAGTATTCTCAGTAGACTCATAGACAGAGAAAGTTCCATCACCATGATTCCAATTAGAAAAATCTGGATGTGAATCAGCATCCTGATCAATAGTTCCATCGCGGCCAACATCGACGGAATAGATGGCATCAGAGCTAGAAAAAGTTGAAGTGGGATTGGTGTTTCTAAAGACAAAGAAATATAGCATCATCACAACTGCAGCGATAAAAGCCAAGGCTAAAATAATAAGGGAAACGTAGCCTTTGCCTTTAGGTTGATGCTGATTAGAATGGTTTTTTCTTTCTGAATCGTGATCGTTTTGCCCATCATCAGAAAAGTTCATGTTATAAGAAACAGTGTCTTTGTCGATCCCAGACTGAGAAAAGAATAACTGGTTAGTGTCTAAATTCATTGATTTCCTCCTAAGAAAATAGGGTAATTTTAGATACTAATAATATATGTGATTAAATACCTATTTTCAAGTAAAATGACCCATTAACTTTTTCAACCGCTTTTTGGGGATTATTTCGCTAGACTATCGCTGTTTTCTCTTTAACTAATTCAAGAATTATTAAACAAAAATCAACAGCTTTCAAATAAGTATCGAATAGTTGGGCTTAGAAACTATTTTTACAGGTTGAATGACCTAGTTTGTCTTTGGATACTAAAAGTTTGGAATCAAAGAATTCTTCTAGCTCATTTACATGTGATATCAAACCAATGACAGTGCTTTCTTGAGCAACTAAAGAGGTCAAAGTATTGACGACTTTGGCCAATGATTCAGAATCCAAGGTTCCAAACCCTTCATCAATAAAGAGCATTTCAATACGTTTGTTGCCAACAACTTCTTTGACATAATCGCTTAAACCTAAAGCTAAAGACAAAGAAGCCATAAAGGTTTCTCCGCCTGATAATGTCGAAGCTCTTCTTTCTTTGTTAGTGAAAAGATCTAAGACATCAATATCAAGTCCTTGCTGTGAGGTTCCCTTTGAAGAATCGGCTTTTCGTAAAAGCAAATATCTTCCACCAGTCATGCTTTTAAACCTAAATGAGGCTTTCTCTAAAATCCTATCAAGATAATAAGAAAGAACATATGTCTCTAAGCTTACGCCTCTATCAATAGCTAAACCATTCCTGTTTCTGACATCAGCTCCAAAAACAAAACTAAGTTTAGAAACACGGGTATATTCATCAACGCTTTCCTTTGACTGATTCACCAAGTTTCGATAATCATTGATTCCTTTTGAAAGACTGGATAGAGAAGAATAAGTTTTGTTAATTTGGTCAGCTAAGGGATCCTTTAAACTGTTTTCTTGGCTTAAATCAGAATCAATTTCTTCTTTATTTCTTCCTTTATATGAGGCTATAGAAGCTGAATATGATTTGATAGCTCCTTCACAAGAAGCGACTTGAGAATTGGCAGAAAGAAGTTTTTGCTCATTATCCTTAACTTCGTTTTCAAAATCTTGGATGCTTGTTTGAACATCATTGATCCTTCTTTGAGCTTCAGCCTTCGATGAAAAAGAAAGATTCTGCTTAAGCTTTAATTCTTGAAATGAGTAATTTTTTAAATCGGCTTCAGCCTTAGACTTCTCTGAAACGAGCTGAGTAAGTTTTTCCTGATTTGGGTTTTCGGATTCTTCAATATTTTTAATTTGATCTTTCAAACTCTTTTCATCGCTATGAAGAGAATCAAATATCTGGCACTGCTTTTCCAGTTTATTTTTCTCACTAAAACAGGTAGAAGAAAGACTATCAGCCGCTTTCGTGATACCTTCAACAGAAGTAGTAAAATCAGTATTGCTCAGTATGATATTTTTGGAAGCAAAGAAAGAAATTGAATCACTAATATATTTTTCAAGAAGAGAACGAGAAGATTCTAAATCAACAGAAACTTTGTTCCTGTTCTTTAAAGCTTCTGTAGCTTCCTTCTTAGCAATCTCCATTTCTTCTTTAGTTACATCATTATCTTTTCTAGTAGCAGGGCAAGGATGAATAGTGGAGCCACAAACAGGGCAAGGGCTTCCTTCTACAAGACTTGAAGCTAAGAAACCGCCCATGGAATCGTAGAATGCTTTTTCAATTTCTGATTGCTTGGTATAAAGAGTGTTATATTCGCTATCTTTTTTATGAAACAACTCATTCTTCCTTTGATATTCGGCAAGCTCATTTCTTGCTTTAGATGCATCATCTTTTTCTTTTAGGGCATTCTGATAATTGTTTGAAGCCACTACCAATTTGCTTTTTAGCTCAGACTCTTTTGAAAGCTGTTCTTCAACACTGGTTTGCTTCAAAGATAGGGAAGCCTTTTTTTGATGATTATCGGAAATTATTTTTTTAAGATTTTCAAACTTACGAGATACGACTTCAATCGTATTTTTCAATTCAGAGATTTGTCTTTGAAAAGTATCAAGCTTTTCATAATCGGAAAGCTTATCGTTTAAAAGTGTGACTTCTTCTTTGCTCTTTTCAATCAGCGTGGCTTTTTTAGAAAGATTGCCTTTAATAATTCCAAAAGTGGCTAATTCCCTTGAATAGTTATCTAATTTGCTTTTTTCTTTTTCTAATAAAGCCTTGTAAGTTTCATTGTCTTTGCAAAGCTGGCTTTCGATAGTTAATGAACCAATCTTAGTATCTAAATCTTTCTTCTTTGCATTTAGCGTATCAAAAAGATCTCTGTACTTCTTCTGACACTTCTCTATATAAGCTTCTCTTTCTAGATTACTGGTAAACAATTTTGAATTTTCAATATCTTCAGCAGCAAAATCCATAGAGCTATAACAGCTCTCTAATTTGTCAGTGGCTTGTCGCTGCTTGTCTTCTGATATTTTTAGATGTTCTTTCAGTTTATCGGTGAAGTCTTGGAAAATATAAGTATTAAAAAGCTTTCTTAATATTTCTTGTCTGTCTTTAGTGTTAGAAGTAAGTATCTTTGAGAAATCCCCTTGAGCAATCATAGAGACTTGGAAGAATTGATCTTTATCCAATCCAATAATATCTAAAATCTTTTTATTGGCTTGTGTAATTGAAGTAATATCGGCAAAACTATCGTCTAGGAAACTCAGCGTTACTTGGCTATTTAATTGAATTTCTTTTCTCTTTGATAAAATCGTCTGACTAGGATAACGGGAAATACGATATCTTTTACCTTTTTCTTCAAATTCTAGAATTACATAGGAAGTAATGCTAGAAGGAGCATCAAGAGTCTTAATTTGATCTTTGTCAGTTCTTTGCGGCTCGGATAACTCTCCAAATAGCGCAAAAGAAATAGCATCAAAGATGGCTGTCTTACCTGAGCCGGTATTTCCGCAAATCAAAAAGATGCCATTAGTAGATAGCTTTTCAAAATCTATTTCTTGCTTCTGATAATAAGATTCAAAAGCCTGCATAGTTAATTTTATTGGTTTCATGCTTTTTTATCCTTAATGCATTCTTCGAGAATGCTTTTAACTAACTTAAGAGATTTCCCATCCAAATCAGTATTTGTCTTCTCTTTATAAAAGGCACAAATAGAATCAATAGCCGATTTACTGGAATCATAAGAACTAAATCCGCCTTGATTCTTTTGAGAATTGCTTATCTCTTCTCTTCTCATTCCTAAGAAATTTGGAAATAATCTAGTAAAGTCCCAAGAGATAGTAGGAGAAGTCTTTTCATCAGTTAAAACAATTTCAATGTAATTGACTTTATCTGGCTTTGAATTAATTAATTCATCATAGGTGCCTTTAAGGGTAATCAGTTTTCTCTTTGGATAAATCGGTAATAATTCAGTTGTAATCTTACCTTTTTCTTTTAATTCCACATAAGAAACAAAACGATCATTGCTGGTACCTATAGCATAAGGAAGCAAAGACCCTGGATAAACAACTGTTCCATTTCTAAAAGAATAATTCTTATGTATATGTCCTAAAGCCGCATAATCAAATTGAGAGTAGGCATTCAAGCCAATGGCATCACTTGTATTGGCTTTTAATAAAGGCTTGGTATCAGAAGGATCTCGATTAGCTCCAACAACATACTGATGAGAAACAATAACATTTCTTTCTTTGGTATTTATCTTTGATTGCTTAATTGCTAATTTTACTGCTTCATCATAACTGATCCCCGTTGTATCCTCTAAAGGAAAAGCTCGTCTAGCAATTTCAGGAGTAAAGTAAGGAAGCAAATAAAAATTAACTGGACCATATTCATCTTTAAGAGTAACCTTCATCATTTCTTTTTCAAAAGAGGCGGAGACATAATATCCAGAATCTTCTAATAAAATCTGGTGATGTTCAACTCTCATCGGTGAATCGTGATTACCGGAAATAGCAATAATTTTTGTTCCTAAAGAATGAACGGCATTTAAAAAATCATCATACAATGCCATAGCTTCATTAGTAGGATTGAAAGTATCGAAAATATCTCCCGCAATTAAAACTACATCAGCATTCTTTGACTTGATTAAAGGAAGTACCTGATCAAGAAGCATGTACCTCTGGTCATCAAGCAAGGAAATCTGATTCATAGTTCTACCTAGATGAAGATCTGAAATGTGAATAATTCTCATACACTTAATATATAGTCCCTCAAGACAAATTTCTAATTTTTTTTGTACTTAAACAAAAAGCACCAAAACCGGTGCTTAATAATTAGTGAAAGAAAAGATAATTAATCCTTTCTCATCTTTCCCTTAAACTTACCTTTTGAAGCGTGGACAATAATAGCTCTATCCTGATTGACAGCCATCTTCTTAGTGTATTCCATAGCTTCGTCCTTCGTCTTAAAAAGTTTAATAGCTTTTTCTCCGCCAGCATACTTTACTTGCCACATGCCATCATTTCTTTTAGAAACATGATAAGTCTTTGCATTTTCTGCCATAGAAATTGCCTCCTATAATTCCATTTATTTTATATTACAACAAATGTATTTTCTTTGGATAGAAATAAACATAAAAAACTGCTTTTTTATATAAAAAATTATTGTTTTCTTGACACTTTAGCCTTTTCCAACTCTAATAAGAAAACTAAAAAGCAAACCTATTTGTTCCCTAAATCACTAGATACTTCTTTTTCTTTCTTGGCTTTCTCAAGCAAATTTGATTTCTTATTGACGTTCCATAAACAAGCTAATAATAGAAGAACTTCACTAAGTACAACTGGTACCCACCAATATAAAGTAATGCAAGTATAGATAACACTATTACTCCAAGAAGATGATTCTGGAGCATATCCACATCCAGCAATTGCCCAGAGAACAACAGCTGAACCAAATCCTGAACCAATCTTACAGCCAAAGCTATTAGCACTGGCTGCTAAGTCTTCAACTCTAACTCCATCCTTAAGATCAATATATCTCACAATATCTGGAGCTAAAGTGAATAATTGTGACATTACTACTGCAGATCCTAAGCCTTTAATCATGACACCAGTAAAAGCTGCCGGAAATGAATAGGGGAAACAGGAACCAATAATGTTTCCTAGCAAGACACAACTGATGGCAGCAATCAAAGTAGTCTTCTTGCTGATCTTCTTAACTAATAGAGGAGTCAATAGCAAACCAAGAGCCATAGTAATCATCGGAATAGAACCAAACCAGGAGAAGTAATTAACATTTCCTAAAACACATTCAGCATAGTATTTACCAATACTGGTAACAGATAGACTAATAAAATAATTAATGGCAAACATCGAAACAGCAATATAGAAGTAAGGAGTCTTCAATAATGATTTAAGTCCTTTCTTCAAATCACCTTTTTCTCTCTTCTCATTAGATTTAGCCTGAATTTCTTTCTTTTCTTTCACTTTAAAGAAACAAGGAATCTGCCCAGCTAAAGAAATAGAAACCAAAATAAGAGCAAACAAAGTCCAAGACTGCTGTTGGCTAATTCCGCCAAGAGCATTAAGAATCGTAACAGCAAAAGCTGAAACTAAGGAGCCAACACTAGTAAAGACTGAATTGATAGTGCAAGCATTGCTTTGATCATATTGATCATCGCTGATTCTTGGAAGCATCGCATTGAAAGCAACATTGTTCATCGTATAAAAAATAACAGTAAAGAGAAAATACAGAATTGAAATAACCACAATTGCAGAATTCTTATCTAATCCAGAGACAAAGAAAACAAAAAAGAAAACAACAGTCATTGGAATAATACTGATTCCATACCAAAGTCTAGCTTTACCGATTGGTGAATTAGTCTTCTCAATAACAATACCCATAAGAATATCGCTTAACCCATCAAAGATACGGCAAGCTAAAATAACGGTTGCCAAAACACTAATTAATTGATCACCAGGCTGCAAGCAGTCCGTAACATATATAGTCACATAAGTTCCTATAAATGCCCAAAGAATATAGCCACCCATATTCCCTAAACCATAAAAGAGCTTTTCAGATGAAGTTGACTTTATCTTAATATTTTTCGCCTCTTCTTTCTTATTAGGTTCTCTAATTAATTCGCTCATTTTAAAGTACCCCTATTTCAGTTAAAAATTCCTTCACAGAATTAAAATATAGATCTCTATTTACTGTAATAGAAGCAGCATGATTGGCTCCTTCAACTAAAACCAATTTTTTCTTAGCAGTACAAGCATCGTATAATTCTTGAGCCTGAACTGGGTGAATAAAACCATCAATGCCACCATGAATGAAAAGAATAGGAACTTTATTTTCTTTCATGGCATCAATAGGACGAGAATCATTGAAACTGAAATGATTAAAGAATTTCAGAGGGAAATCAATCGTATGAAGGAAGATTTTCTTGCTGAGGTGATACTTAGTTAAATCATCAGCAATTACTTCCTTTAAGGTAGCATATGAACAATCAGAAACAATGAACTTTACTCACTGCTGGTATCGAGTAGACATCAAAACTGTAGCAGCACCCATAGATACTCCTTGAAGACCTAAACAAATATCATTTCCAAACTTCTGATAAACTTTATCAATAATCTCAACCAGGTCGTGGCATTCCTTAACACCCATGGTTACATCTTTATGGATATTGTCTCCATGGCTTCGTTCATCAAAAATAACTGTTGAAAAGCCCAACTGCTCAAAAATTAAAGAATACCTAAGCGCTCCTTCTCTTGAAGAGCCGAATCCATGAGCAAGAATAACGAATTTCTTTGAACCGGTAACTAAGTTATAGTCGGCATGAATCAAATAGCCATCCGGCAAGGTAAAAGAAAGAGGATTCCTTTTAAGAACCTCAGTACCAAGATCGTATTTCATCTTATGGTTGTATTCTTTACATTCTTGAACCGAGAATCGATGGGGGTGAGCAATAAATTTAGCAGCAAACAAGGATATAAAATAAATAGTCAATAAAAGCAAAACTAAAATCGAACCTAGGACAATAAGTAAGATACAATACCAAGCCATAATTTCTCCTTTAGCATTTAAACAGTATAATTATTTTACAACTGTCATAAATTCAAGGAGTAAAAAACTTATTTCTTTTTCAGCAAAATACAATAATGGTCAAGGCCTTCATCAGCCATAACTAAAGAAAAAAGATCCAAATAGAAAGAAGCCTCCTCATCAACAGGAAGCAAATTCCTAGAAATATTAGAAGAGACTCCTGAATGACAAGATACTAAATCCTTCCTTGAGCAATTATGAAGAATAGCAAAGATGCCATTAGGCTTAAGAGTCCTTACTAAAGTACTTTTTAATTTTCCCCTATCAATAAAATGCGGATAAGCATTAAACATCACTTCAAAATCATATCCAGTATTAGAAAAAGATACGAAATCTTGATTATAAAAATGAAGTTGCTTATAGTTGAAATACTTTTTCTTGGCAATATCAATCATCTTACTAGATAAATCAATAGCATCAACATCTACTTGCGACAAATCAAATAGTTTCTTCGTAATAATTCCAGTACCGCAAGCAATATCAAGAACTTTAGAGCCTTTATAAACAGGAAGATATTTCTTTAAAAACAAAGAAATATCTTTCTCGCTTTCTTCTTCATTTTGATCCCAAGTTGGCGCACAGGAATCAAAAAAGTCTTTCATCTCTTTATTGTTGCTCATAATTGAAGGCTTATCTAGTTTACTAGTGAAGCCTGATTAATGGCAATGATGTTCTCCGCTGCCATCAGAGTCAGAATGACAGCAGCAGACATCATCGTTTTTAAGAAGTTTTCCTTCTAAATACTGATTAACTAGCTCATCACATTTACCAATGTTGCCAGCAAAAACTTCAATTCCGGTCTGACTAAGGAACTCAATAGCTCCTTGGCCAATACCACCACAAATTAATACATTAGCCTTATTCTCTTCTAAGAAGCCTACTAAAGCTCCATGACCTTGTCCGTTAGTATTTACAACCTTTTTATCTAAGACTTTTTTGTTTTCAATTGTATAAAAAACAAAGTTCTCTGATTTTCCAAAATGCTGGAAGACTTCTTCATTTTCATAAGGTAATGCAATAATCATTTTTTGTTTCTCCTAAAGTGAGTATAGTGTAATGAAAAAAGAATATTTAGTCAAAAGAAATGGCTGCATTAATTTCAATCTTATTTTTTTAAGTTTTTGGTTTTCTTCTTATAGATAATAATTGTAATTACCCCAATGATAAGAAAGAAAGCAAACAAGGAGATCATTATGATACCCATATTAACACCGATACTGTATTTTGTTACATCTTCGGGATTCATTCTATACCCATGAAAAGAAGCACCAATTACAAGACAAACAAGTGACAAGCAAAAAGAAATTACAGAGATAATCTTTATCGATTTTGGTTTCATATATTAATGTCTCCTTCTAAAAATATAATCCTTACTAGCTATAAGCAATAAGATAATATCAGTATCTGAAAAATAATTCCTAGATTTAAATCCAAAAAACTAATATTTTTTGCTTTGCTTACCATTCTTTAAAATTTATGATATTAGTCTAGAAGTGTCTTATTCTAGCAAAAGGAAAACAATTATGGATAAAACGGATTTAGATGTGCAAAAAACAGATTCTCCCCTTATCAAGATTTTAGGTGCCACAAAAACTTACGGAAAAGGTGAAGGCCAGGTCTATGCACTAAGATGAGTTAATTTAGAAGTTCAAAAAGGTGAACTACTAGTAATACTAGGTAATAGCGGAAGTGGAAAATCAACTCTTTTAAATCTGATTGGTGGAATGGAAAGACCAACTTCTGAATCAGTAATTGTTGATGGAGTTGATATTTCAAAATTAAACGATAAAGATTTAACTTTATATCGTAGAAACAATGTCGGTTATATTTTTCAATCTTTTAATTTGCTGACTGATTTAACCGCAGGTGAAAATGTTTTATTATCAGCCGCTTTATCACACAACACTAATGATGTCGATAAAGCCCTTGAAATGGTTGGATTAAAAAACAAGTATAAGAAATATCCCTCTCAAATGTCAGGTGGAGAACAACAAAGAGTATCAATTGCTAGAGCGCTAGTAAAAGACTCTGATTTTTTATTATGTGATGAACCTACAGGTTCTCTTGATTACCAAACCGGAAAGCAGATTGTTTCAATATTAGAAAAGCTATCAAAGGTAGATGGTAAAACAGTCATCTTCGTCACTCATACTCAAGCAATAGGTGACATTGCAAATAGAGTAATTATGGTTAAAAACGGTCAAATAGTCGAAGAAATAATAAACAATAATCCAGAAACGACGGAAAACATCAAATGGTAAAAGCTATTAATAAAGTTATTGTTTCAATGATCCGCCATTTTAAATGGCTGATTATTGCAATGACTATCATCTCGGCTTTGGGTACGTCAATGATGATTTGATTAGGATCCAGTTATGATTCTTTTAAGCCCTCAAGTTATAATTATTTAGAAACATATGGATATCCGGATGTCACCATTAACACCAACGCTTTAACAGACTTACATATTGATGAACTCCAGAAAATAGACGGAGTAGATAAAATATGCAAGCGAATAACATTTCAAAGTGGTTTAAAGACCCAGGATGAATCATCTTTATCTGCTAAATATTATTGCCTTACCAATGATGAAATAGAATCATTTTATTTTTATGAAAAAGATGACAGTATTGATGGCATATATCTAGAAAAAGAATTTGCTAATAATAACAATATTGCTATTGGAAATACCATTTCAGTTAAAATTGAATCATTAGGTAGTTTTGATGTTAAAGTATCAGCTTTAGTTACCTCTCCCGAATGTCTTAATAACAAACAAACATCAGGTACTTGGGGTGATAATTATAGACTAGGTACTGCATTTATTCCTTATTCAGTATGGGCAAACGAAATAAGTGATTATGATCTACCTATTTATAACCAAGTTCTTTTCAGATCAAAAAGTGAAGAAAACAATGATGCAATATTAAAAGCAGCAACCACCATAATTGGTGAAAGCAACATTTCAAGTTCCTACACATTTCAAACTTCAAATGCTAAGAATACCATTGATATAAACCTAGCCCCTCTTAAAGCCTTATCGATATTCTTGCCTTTGTGTTTCTATGCAGGAGCCTTATTAGTATCATGTGTATTCTTATTACAAATGGTTCGTCAATATCGAAAACAATTAGGTATCCTAACAGCTATTGGTTATACCAAAGGGCAACTCATATTAATTGTTAGTTTATTAAGCTTATTAATAACCTTGGTCTCTGCCATATTAGCAGTAGCAATCGGAGCACTATTAGCCAATTTATCTTTCTCATTATTCTTAAATTCCGTTCATATTCCTGTCGGTGTTTGCAGATTAACTATTTCCTCAACTATTTTAGCTTGTCTAATATCTATCGTAATTAGTCAAATTGCGGCTTTGATTTCTACCATAGTAATGTTCAAAATATCTCCTTCAGAGATTATTAATCAGGCTCCCGATCCTGCTCAAACAAAGCAGAACCGTCTATTAAATAAGATTACTTCAAAAGTATCAGCATATACTAAAATAAATATACTAACCATTTTTAGGTCAAACAAAGATTACTTGTTTCATCCTTATGCTTAATTGCTTCTATCTTTTTAATAACGTCCTCTTGCTCTTTCCACTATTCAAAAGAAGCAATAATTAATCAATTATATGGCGTTAGATTTAACAATGATTGTCAAATTGTCTATTCACAATTCCCTGATAGTACTGAGATTGATAACATAAAAGCCATTGCTGGTGTTGATAAAGTTGAAACATATTCTTATTATTCAGCGGAAGTTTCTTTTAATGGCAAAGCAGAAAGCATAAGCATAAATGGCGTTCCCGAAAATAATTCGTTATTAAAGATACCAAATGAAACTGATGGGATTATCGGAAACATAGAAGGATTTGTTTTAGAAAAGCATACGGCTAAGAACCTAGACGTCAAAGTTGGAGATTATGTGAGCTTAGACGGTAAGAGTACCTTAGTAACAGCTTTATCTAATCAATTTATCTAATCAATATGTATATCGAACCTACTACATTCCACTAGCTGATGTCACTTCTGAATCAAAACATAGCGCAATAGTCTTATGTAATTTGTCATCAAAGAAAAGCATAGAAAAGGATATCTACAGCACTGATTATTTTTATGGTATTACATTTACTGACGAGCTCTACCAGGCCTCAAAAGACAATTTTGCTTTATACGATATAGGAGTCCTTATCTGTATATCCTTTGCTATTGTCCTGGGATTAATAATTATCCTTAATACTGAGCAAACTAATTTATTGGAAGAACAAAGAAGACTATCAATATTAAGAGTGTTAGGCGTAAAGATATCGCAAATCTCATTGTGGTGGTTAATAAACTTAGTAATTCAACTAATTGTTGCGCTACTTATTGGATTACCATTAGGAACCTTAGTTGCAAGAGTAATCTTATCTGGTATGAATACCGCTTCCAGGGAATATCCGTTTATTAACGATCCAAGATTATATTTAATAACTATAGCTCTCATCTTAGTTTTTTCATTCTTCAGTCATTTCATCTGTATGCTTTGGATAAAGAAATGGAATTTAGCCGAGAATACAAAGAGTAAGACATAAACAGCAAAGGAGAACATCATATGGAACCAGCTATACAAAATGACTTTTTTAAGGATGGCTTTTTTGGTTATGGAGAAAGTGGTAATTTTCAGCCTTGGTCTATAGCCCATATTATTCCTCTGTTATTTCTATGTTTAGGTATTTCTCTTATTTATGCTTTTAGAAAAAGAATAGCAAATGCTAAACATGAAGAAAATATAAGATACGTCATTGCAATATTAATGCTTTTCTTTGAGATGTCTTATTTTTGGAGACTGTTATATGTAGGAAGCGGTTCAACTGATGAAAAGAATCTATTATGCAAACTACCCTTGCAAGTGTGCGAATCGACCTGTATTTTTGGTTCTATTATGTTAATGAAGAAAAGCAAAAACCTATGTGATATTTGTTTCTATACTTGTTTGTCTGCGGGATTATTCCCATTACTATTTCCTGCAGTAATATCAACTGCTGGTCCTAGGTATTTTAGGTATTATCAGTATTGGGCAGAACATATCTTACCAATATTTGCTGTTTTCTATATGGTGTTTGTTCATGGATACCGTCCTAAATTAATAAATATCTACAAGCCTTTCCTATTCTTGTTTACCTTAGCGATTTTTGCCTCTATTGCTAATTATTATATTCCAGGTGCCGATTACTTATATCTAGCAAATAATACTAAAGGTTTATCAATAACTAGTTGGTTACAACAAAATGTATTTTTAAAACTCTTTGTCTTATCAATTCTCTTTGTTTGTGTCTTTGTTATTATCTATTTTGTCTATAGATTAATTATTTTCTTATATGCAAAAGCTAACCTAAATAAAGAAGCATCTAAAGTCAGTTAAGAATGAAATTTACATTGATTACTTGCTATTTAAGAAGCTTATTACAATAAAACTGATTTTTTAAAAAAGGCATATTAATTCCGTCTTTCACAAATTTATTGATGGAAATTAATTGTATTAAGTAGACAATTGATGATTAGAAATCTCCACTCACGAAAAAAAGAGAGTCTCTTTGTATAATGGCTTACTTGATACTAGGCTTACTGAGCTTAGTGATTCATGCCTTAACGCAAATCGCCCTTTAAATAAGAGTATCAGATGGGTTTGCATTTTAACCAGTTGGAACCGCATGACATATTTGATAAAAAATACACCCCCTACCCATCATCAATTTATTGAGTTAGACCCTTGATTTTTTGTAGAGTCAATAATTCGTAATCCAGAATGATGAAATTTTAGGTTGCGTGAATATGGTTGCTTTTATATTTGTGCTAAAAATCACCTAGTCAAAGGGACGAAGGTTTCTTGCCATCAAAATCATCTTGAATTCACCAGGCAATATACATATGTATCTTGCCATATCGGGTTTCCATTATCATCTTTTTTAAAATAGACATTTTGTTTGAAAAACGCTTCTCTTTTAAAATGCAGATGTTCCAATAATTGCCAGGAACATGTGTTGTTGGGGTTGCATTCCGCATATACACGATGGACATTGTTTTTGAATCCGTCATCTATGACAGCCTTTATTGCTTCAGAGGCATAGCCTTGTCTTTGGTAATTTTTATTTATGATATAGCCTACCTCTTTTGCCTCAAAGTCACGATTGCCAAAATAAACATTGCCAATAACCCTGCCATTCTCTTTCAAAACGATAGCGAAAAACTCGTCGCTTCCTAAGCGATATTTCAAATGCTCTCTGCCATTCTCGTAAGTTATTTCTGGATAGGCTTCAAACTCATCATATTTTCTCTGTGAAAGAAGCTCAAATAAATCATCATAATCGGTTTCTTCAAAAGGACGTAAAAGCAGCCTTTGGGTTTCGATTCTTTTCATTGCCCACCCCCAAGAGTCTTTTCCTAATAATTGTCTTCACACATAAGTATAGGTGGAAGCCATGCTTGAGGCCAATCAAAACGATATTTCTTTTCATATATTTGTTTTTCATCAGTCAATGACTGATTTACTGCCTTTTGTAAAAGTATTCAAAAAGTTCATTTGCCTTTTACTTCTTAGATGACTAGTTTTATTGGCTAATAATCAAGGCAGGCAAGATCTCTGATGTATCACGCTTTATACTACAAAAAAGTGACACGGATTGTATAACCTCTGTCGTTCTAAGATGGTGGCCCTAACAGGATTTAAAGCTAAATACCTGGGCTTATATTCATTCACTGAAGATTTTTTAGAACTAACTCAATATTTCAACTACCAATCACATCACTTTTAAAAATAAAATTCAGGAAAGAAAGACATGCTAAATCACTTGAAACTTCCCTGTTTTTTGGGTTTTGTCCTTAGGAGTATCGAATATAATTTTTCCGCTATGACTGAACTCTAATCCTTCTTTCTTAAATAAACGAATTAACTCTTCGATTATTTCTTCGCTTTCAAAGGTCTTGATGATGTTTAAAGAAATTGTTTTATCAGTAGCGGTCATATTCATACGAAGTCCCTTAACTCCGCTATTAACTAATTGGATGGAAGTAACCATATAGTCATAATCATTTAAGATAAACTTACCGATATAAGAAAGGGCGAATGTATTACTGCACATCCTAGAAAACGGTGAGAAAGCTAAAATCCTCTCGTCAAGTGTCTGCCCACTAGCCATATTAGCTAGCATTTTAGCTTGTCTGTTAATGTTTTCTCTCTGATAATCGGTGTTTTTTTGAAGGCCCATAGACTTCCTAAATTTTAAGGCAGTCTTTGCATCATCGTTTAGGTCTTCTTTAGAAAACGGCAAGGAAATTGAACCTACACAGTTATGATGAGTATGGATAAGCCCCAACGCTTCTCTTGTATCTATAGCTAAATGACATACGATAGGTAAATCAAACTTTGGATTTAGGTTGGCAATTGCTTTATCCATTAGCATAGAAATATAAATAGAAGGTGTAGCATGGATATCCCTAGCCTTTTTCATAAAGACTTTACTATCAAAATCAAATTCATATCGTGTATCATTAATCCATTCTTCTTTATTTTCTTTTAAGGCGTAGCCCTTGTAGCCCTCGCGAGGAATATCAAGAGGCTTTACCTCACCACGTTCAAATTCCTTCATGTTAAAAGGATCTAGCATTTCATCTTCAAACATTTTAGAGTCAGATAGATTGATATTAGTGCTGTCAAAGGTCTGTTTTATTGAATTATAGCGGTTTTCTTTTAAAGAGCAATAATAGTAAAGCAAGTTTTCAATAAATGGCTTAATTCCTCTTCCATCACAGATGGCATGATGCCATGAGACACGTATCTGCTTACTAAAATAAGTGATATCACAGACATTATACCCGGTAGTAATGCTCCCATTTCTGACTCCGTTAGGAAACGGCTCATTAATATGATATTCGAGTTTGTTCTTCTCAAGATACCTGATGTTGTCCTCGCCGTGTACTCCCTTAACCATGGCAATTGGTTTTCTGTCTTTGTACTTAAAAATACCCCTTGACGTATGCTTCATCTCGTTTCTGCTGACATGACTGAATAGCTTGAACATAAATGCACTCTCACTTTCTTTAAGGCAATGAATTTACTGCTTAAGAACATTCTAGTTTCGAGTCCTCATTTAAAATAGCGTACACGTTCATAGATTTTTGGTAGACAAACAAGTATAGATTTGTTCTATTTTTCCTGTATTTTGGTAGACAAAGCAGGAAATAGCATAGCACCATGGAGCAGTCAGCTTTCTTCTACGTTAGGAAGAGGGAGAATAACAAAAAATAGGCGGGACTAAAAAAGCGGGCTTTTTCCAGCTTGTCATTATTTTACTTTTTTCAGGCGACTATAGAAGTCTCTTGCGTCAAGTCTAATACTTAAACACCGGTTGATCAGCAAATGTGTTATCACCGGAGTTCGACTATCATCTAAATTGGTGGAGGTAATGAGATTCGGAATAGTGCACAAACATTCGCTTTAGTTCTTGTTTTTTTACTAGCTTCATTTAAGGCTATTAAAAGTAACTCTATAAAAATAACTAAAGTTAGTTTCTAAAATGAAGTAATTCAATCTATTTATTTTTCGCTATTAATATCCCAAAATCCTTTTTTATCTGTTCCAATTCTACTTATAATTTTGTTTTCCTTAAGAGTGTTGATGCTTCTTTGAATTGTTCTAACAGCTTTTTTTAGCTTTTTCGCTAAGAGTACTCTAGTTATTGCGGGATTTTCTTCTATTTCATACAAAACTTTTGAATCAAGAGAAGAAAGACCATTTCTTTTTAATTTGCTAACATTATCAGTGACATTTGCAGTGACATTATCAGTGACACGATTTCTTAAAAAAGCAAATTCGAACCCGGATTCATCGTTTTTATACTCAACTTTTATATTTTGCTTTTTGCAAACTTCATACGTCTTCCTAAAGCCTCCACCAAAATTCTCAACATCTTTTGATTTAAAAAGAACGTTTAAAATTACTTTGTTCCTCGGAATAGATCTTTTTCTATTAGCTACATAGTCTAAAGGAGTCACGTTTAATGGCAATGAACCAGGATTATAAATTTCAACTCTAGTAGGGGTAATATCAATTTCGTTCTCGGTTTCTGATCTATAGTCAGCATGTGCGAATGAATTAACCACTATCTCTCTTATGGCAACAATTGGAATCTCGGGAACTTCAATTCTTTCAGAACCACTTCCTTGTTCTACTCTCCAATTGATGTGCTCTTTTATATAAGCAACTCCTTTCCTAATTAAAGAATAAATGTTGCCACTAAACCTATTAATATCTGAAAAACTTATTTTTTCATCCGTGACATATACTGCAGTTTTTAAAACAATAGGATTAACTTTTGAAAACAAATAGAATCCCGCATTTGTCAGCTTTTCATTTTCAAACAACCCAAGTCCTTGAAGAAGGCTTTTTTCATCATATAATTTCAAAGGCTCTAATCTCCCACATGAAACTGACTGATTATAAAAATCCTTTAAAGCATCAGAATCAACAGAGTCTAAACCATACTTTGTTGTTTTGTTTTCCCAAGATGAAGAATAATCAAACGACAACATCATACTTTTTAATTCTTCAGGAGTCATCTCTTCAGATCTATCAAAAACACGTTTATAGTATCTTCCATATGAAGAATATGGCCTCTCAGTTCCTGAAAACTGAACTTTAATCACTGTTTTCCCATCCATGTTTTCTTCTCTTATTATTGGGAAAACCATTGGCTTAATTGCATTTTTGAAGAATGTTCCTACATCATTAAGAGAGCTATCAGATATTTGTTGTCCTACAACATCCCCGTTATTTTTTACACCAAAATATAGAATTCCTCCACAATGTTTGTTTAAAATTGCACAAACATCATCCATGGCCTCCTTCTTTTCAGAAGTTGATTTTTTGAATTCAATTTGTTCAGTTTCTTTTCCTATGTTCATATTTTCCCTCTTATTTATATTGTAGCAAATGTCACCGTAAATGGCACTGTAAATGTCACTGTAAATGTCACTGTGAGCTTTAGAAATTAAATACCCGAATATCATAGCGACATCACTTATGTTGAGTGGGAATCTCCACTCACGAAAAAAGAGAGCCCGGGAGACTCTCTTTCTATAATGGCTTACTTAATGCTAGGCTCCATCGGCTTAGTAATAGCAAACCTTAACGCAAATCGCCCTTTTGATACTAGTATCAGACGGGTGTGCGTCTGGCGACCATTTGGTGGAGCAAGGCATAGACGTGGCCGAACTGATATCCTCCAGTTTTATACGCCTTTGTCCGTTCTTGAAATTGAAGAAAATGTCGATATATGGCTGATTATCATAGAGATACACCGAGTTAACGAAGGTATTGATTAGAACCTTCCTTTCCTCGATATCATCAGGATCAAACTGAGAAAATTCATTGATTACGTACTCAATCTGGTCTTTTGATAGACTTGGATTCTTAATTCTTTCTACCTCTAAATTTCTCTCTATTTCGGTCTTATCAGCCTTTAACTTGTTGTACCTTTCTTTTAACTCCTCACTGGCGAATCCGTCCTCAATTGCCTTCATTATGTTGTTCATTTTCTTTTGGGTTTCTGCTATGGTGGTTTCCATTTGCTGAATGAACGGACACTCTTGCTGAAGGTAGTCGTATAACTCCTGAACCATAGTTGCCTTGTTCTCTTTCTCACTTATGAATTTAAGGGTAGCTATAACCACGAGTTTTTCTATTGCCTCTTTCTCAGCCGATTTTTTCGTGCACTTTCTTCCATGCTTTACCTTTGAACAGGTATAGTAGCGATAGATTTTTCCTGTTTTCTTTTTAAAAGTTGAGTCACCAACCATGAATGAGCCACAAGTCCCACAAATCAATTTTGTAGTGAGAATATATTCAACATCCGTTTTGTAAACTTGAGGAATCCTTTTGTTCTTCTCTTTTTTCTTTTGGACTCGATTGAAGAGGTCATCATCAATGATATGAGGCATACAATCCTCATTAGTGGTTTCACCCCAGGAATACTCGCCGATATACTTCTTGTTTTCGAGCATACAACTAAGTGAGCCATGACTAAAAGGCTCACCAGTTCTAGTCACAAATCCTTTTTGCTTCAATAGGACTGCAAGACCGTTGATTGTAATTTTGCTCTCGGCATACTCTTTATAAATGTACCTGACTATCTCGGCTTCCTTCTCATTGATGAAATAATGAGAATCCTTAAGATCATAGCCGTATTGAGTTCTTCCTCCATTACCTTTTCCGTTTATAACGTTTTCTTTCTCTCCACGCCTTACCTTTTGTGCAAGATCAACGGAATAGGCTTCATTCACGCCGTCAAGGACTGAGGCAAGGATTATTCCGTCTGAGCCTTCAGAGATATTCTCAGTGGCCGAAAGAAGCTTACAGCCGTTCTTATCCAGAATGGCGTTGTATTTCATCATGTCATATCGGTTCCTGCCAAAGCGGTCTCTTTTCCATACGATGACATTTTGAAATCCTTTGTTGTATGATTCCTTAATCATCCTTTGGAACTCTGGGCGGTTATCCGTCCTTGCCGAAAGGGCTCGATCGATATACTGACCGACTATCTCAATCCCTTTCCTTTGGGCATAGACATTGCACTCCCTTATCTGACCTTCAATTGATTCTTCCCTTTGATTGTCGGAAGAATAACGAGCGTAAATTACTCCATTCATATCTTGAAACCTCCATTCATCGGCGAATATCTATTCATTAGAATTTTAACCCCTGATTTTTGCCTTTCTTCCCAATCCGACTAGACTTTTAGAACTCTTTTCCACTACTGAAATATGTCTTTTTGACCCATTAAAAGAATAGGTATGTGGTTATTTGGTCCGTAAATAATCATGACTTTTTTGAAAGCACTAATTTTTCCACTACCAAAACTTGCTATTGACAGGTTTTTGAATCCGTTATCGACATGTGGGTTTCCCACTGCTGACGACAGTCAGAGATAAGGAGTGCTGCAGAATGTGGCACCCGCTTATCCTGTTCCCTTTTTGGGGCCCCAAAATGTCTTTTAGCATCTTGGTTGTGTCGTTGACTCATTTACTAGAATGGGATTATAGATAGCAAATTCCTTCTTGTATTCCTCTAGTTTTGTTTTTCTTTTTCCAAAAGAAATAACGCCACCTCTCCTATAAGATCTCTCTTCATCATAAGCAAGACTATCTCTTTCTCTTTTCGGTGTATTTAGTCTATTGATGACCTTCAGCACTGCGGGTGCGAAGATTCTAGCCAAGAGTTTATAATCCTCTTTAGTGAATTCTTCTTTCATTCCTTCTAATTCCTTCGTCGTTTTTTCTTTTGTCATTAAAAACCTCCTGTTCTTTTTTTAACTTCCTCTACTTAAAAGGCTGGAAAAAGAACAAAAATTAACTTTTTCCAAAAATGTTCCCTCACTTAAAAGGCTGGAAAAAGACCAAAAGTTTCCATATAGAATCGAAATAATAGAAATAAAGTAAAGAAATGCTCACACTCCCCTCACTATCAATGAAACTTATTTTTTCAAAATTCGTACCACAAAAAGAAAACCTCCCCACTAGTAATTGAAAGTCTTTTTAAAATGTGGCCCTGTTTTCCTCTCCCAAAACGACATTTTAGAAAAGCTATTTCATTGGGCATTTTCACAAATTAGTTTTATATGACGAAGAATGAAAAAATATGAGATAATAAAAGACAAAGAATAAACAATAGAACCGGAGGCGTGCTATGAATATCTGGACAACAAGAAGTGTTGATATAGCAAATCAAAAGAATTACCTTGATTTACTTTATAAAATCTACCCAATATCACCAAATCTTAGAAGAGATTTAGGAGATGATGATTGTAAAAAGGTCAAATTTGCTTTTGATCATAAAGATAAAACATTATTAATTAAAACACTTTGTAGTTTTGATGTTTTCCCAATTAAGGACTCATATGTCGCATATTTAAAACGTGATCCTTCAGCAATAGAAAGAAATCCTCAAACGATTGATAGACTTTATGGCGAACTTTGTGAAATGGGTTATGCCGACATCATTGATAAATGTTCAGCACCAAAAGAAACAAATCGCCAAATTGGACCAATGTTTAAAAATTGGGTTGATAAAGGTTGTATAGGCACAAAAATTTACAATAATCCTGCGGAGTTTTTGATTAACGAAAAAGAAAATGCAGTTTTAAACACAAGCGATGCCGAAATGCAAAAATTTGCTAAAGAATATCTTGGTTATGATAGAAACAAGGGTCTTGATTTTGTTGCAAGATTTAATGGGACATATATTTTAGGTGAAGCTAAATTCATCACGGATTTCGGTGGACATCAGAATGCCCAATTTGATGACGCAATTCACACTGTCAATTCTAAAAGAGTTGAGGGAGTCCATCCAGAAATAAAAGTTATTAATGTCGCTATTTTAGATGGCGTTTTATACATAAAAAATAAGGGAAAACTTTACGACACAATTAATAGAAATAACGATAATATCATTTTATCCGCATTGCTGTTACGTGAGTTTTTATATTCACTTTAATTATGGAACTAATTTTCAAAGGTAAAAAAAGCCAAGAGGAAATATTAGATTCCGCAAAAAAATACGGAAAACTTAATGACAATAGCCTAGATAAATCAATTTTTCTTTATGGTGATAATTTTGAAGGTCTTTCTAAGATTTATAATACATTCGGAAGTTGTGTAGACTTAGTTTATATTGACCCTCCATATAATACTAATCAAATTTTTGCCGTTAGTAACGGGCGTTCTAACACTATTAGTAGATCGAAAAAAGGTTCTATTGCTTACTCTGACCAAATGACTAAAGACGAATTCCTAGAATTTTTATTTGAAAGGATTGTTCTTTTGCATGCCGTACTTTCCGAAAAAGGAAGCCTATATTTGCATATTGATACAAAAATAGGCCATTATGTGAAAATATTATTAGATGAAGTATTTGGAGAAGAAAATTTTAGGAATGATATTACAAGAATTAAATCCAATCCCAAAAACTTTGATAGAAAAGCTTATGGAAACGTTAAAGATGTAATCTATTTCTATTGCAAAAAAGAAGGAAATCAGATTTGGAATGAAATTAAAGAACCTTTGGATTCAGAGGAATTATTAAAACTTTTTCCAAAAGTTGATGCTAACGGTCGCCATTACACAACCATTCCTTTACACGCTCCAGGAGAAACAAATGGAGTTACTGGACAACCATGGAGAGGAATGATGCCACCAGAAGGAAGACATTGGAGAACCGACCCTGCAAAATTTGATGAAATGGATAAGCTAGGATTAATTGAATGGTCAAAAAACGGAAATCCAAGAATTAAAAAGTTTGCGGATGAACACAAAGGAAAAAAGATTCAAGACATTTGGACTTTTAAAGACCCACAATATCCTAAATACCCTACAGAAAAGAACTTTGGAATGATTTTGCGAATAGTTGATATGTCATCAAATAAAAATAGCATTATTATGGATTGCTTTGCTGGAAGTGGTACTACTTTAACCGCTGCTTTTTATCGTGGAAGAAAATGGATAGGAATGGACTCATCCGAAATTTCTCTTAAGGTAATAGAAAATAGAGAAGTTGAGGCCGGTCCCTTTAACCTCATTACTTTGGAAACTAAAAACAGAAATTAGTTTCGAATTAATATTATTGTAGTCAAAAAAAGCGGGCTGGGAACCCGCTATCTTTATTTGGCTCTTTTCAAGGAACTATAGAAGTCTCTTGCGTCAAGTCTAATACCGAAGCACCAGTTGATTAGCAAGTGTGCTATCAC
>ENA-UOOK01001863-UOOK01001863.1-fermentation-metagenome-genome-assembly--contig:-NODE-1863-length-27129-cov-12.231551_pt1 | contig 27129 bp, 25 predicted proteins | sample MGYA00245777_ERZ724023 | MGnify/ENA primary metagenome ERZ724023 (study PRJEB28704, sample SAMN03018312) | fermentation metagenome | biome: anthropogenic terrestrial biome; feature: soil... | reverse complement strand
TGGTTTTTGCCGGTATAGAGCTGGTAGTACCGGCCCTTCTGGGCGAGGAGCTGCTCGTGGTTGCCGCGCTCGATAATCCGGCCGTGCTCCAGAACTATAATCGCGTTCGCATGGCGCACGGTGGAAAGGCGGTGCGCAATGATGAAGACGGTGCGGCCCCTCATCAGCGCCTGCACTCCCCTTTCGACCAGGCGCTCGGTGCGCGTGTCGATGGAACTGGTCGCCTCGTCCAGAATCATCACGGGCGGGTCGGCCACATAGGCCCGGGCGATGGCGAGCAGCTGGCGCTGCCCCTGGCTCAGGTTGGCCCCGTCGCCGCTGATGACGGTGTGGTACCCTTCCGGCAGGCGGGAGATGAAGGAGTGTGCGCTCGCCTGCCTGGCCGCCTCGATGCACTCCTCGTCCGAGGCGTCCAGCCGGCCGTACCGGATGTTGTCGAGCACCGTGCCGGTGAACAGGTGGGTGTCCTGCAGCACCATGCCGAGCGACCGGCGCAGGCTCTCCTTGCGGATGTCGCGGACGTCGATGCCGTCGTAGGTGATGGACCCCGTCTGCACGTCGTAAAACCGGTTGATCAGGTTCGTGATGGTGGTTTTGCCCGCGCCCGTGGAGCCGACGAACGCAATCACCTGGCCCGGCTTTGCGTACAGGCTGACCTGATGAAGCACCGGCTTGCCCGGCTCATAGGCGAAATCGACATTGTGGAAGCGCACGTCGCCCCGGAGGGGGACCGTTTCTCCGTCGGGTTTTTTCCAGACCCATTCGTCGGCGTTGTCCACCCGCGCAAGGGTCGTGCGGCCGCCGTCTTTTTCCGGCGGCTGGTCCATCATGTCGAAAATCCGCTCGGCGCCGGCCAGGGCGGCGAGCACGTTGTTGAACTGGCTGGTGATCATGTTGATGGGCTGGCCCATCTGGCGGGAATACTGCAGGAAAGCGGCGAGCGACCCGATGTCGAACCGGCCGGCCAGGGTCATCAGGCTGCCGGCCACCGCGGTCACGGTATAGGCGATGTTGTTCAGGTTGCCCATCACCGGCATCACGACGCCCGCAAGGAAGTTCGCGCCGGAGGCCGCCGAGCGGAACTCCTCGTTCAGGCGGTTGAACGCCGTCTTTTCCGCTTCTTCGCGGTTGAAGACCTTCACTTCCCGAAGGCCGCCGATGTTTTCCTCGATATATCCGTCGAGCTCGCCGAGGACTCTCTGCTGCTTTTTAAAGTAAAACCTGCTTTTGCCGGTGATTTTTGTGCTGACGAAGACCATCAGCGCCATCACGAGGGCAATCATCACGAACAGCAGCGGGCTGAGCAGCAGCATCATCACGATGCAGCCGACCAGGGTCAGCGCGCTGGAAAGGAACTGCACGAGGCTCTGTTCCAGCATCATCTGCACGTTGTCGAAGTCGTTGGTGAAGCGGCTCATCAGCTCGCCGTGGGTGTGGGTGTCAAAGTACTTCAGCTCCAGGTCCTGCATCCTGTCGAACAGGTCCCGGCGCATGGTGTTGACGGTCCGCTGGGAAAGCTGCACGTTCAGCCGCATCTGGCCGTAGGCGGAAAGGACGCCGACCAGAAAGACGCCGCCGAGCTCCGCAAGGGCGAAGGCCAGGCCGTGGAAGTCGCCGGGGATGATATACCGGTTGATCAGCGGCTTGAGAAAATAGGCCCACACAAGGCTGCTGCCCGTGTTCAGCAGAAGCATCACCACCAGGCCGAAGACCTGCGCCCTGTTCCTGTTCATATAGCCGAGAATTCTCGAAATCGTGCCGCGCAGGTCCTTCGGCTTTTGAAAGCCGATCGGCGCGCGGGAGGGCCCCGCGCCGCGCGCGGGCATCGGGCGCTGCTGTGCCATCAGGAAACCGCCCCTTCCTGCTGCGAATCGCAGATTTCACGGTAAATTTCATTGCTGCGGTACAGTTCCTCATGGGTCCCCATGCCGGAGATTTTTCCGTCGTCCAGCACGAGGATCGTATCCGCATCCCGCACGGAGCTGATGCGCTGGGCGATAATCAGCACGGTCATGCCGCGCCGGTTTTCGCGGAGCGACCGGCGGATCCTGGCCTCGGTCGCCGTGTCCACGGCGCTGGTGCTGTCGTCCAGAATCAGGACGGGAGGGCGCTTGAGCAGCGCGCGCGCAATGCACAGCCGCTGCTTCTGCCCGCCCGAAACGTTCACGCCGCCCTGGCCGAGCTCGGTGTCGTAGCCGCGCGGGAACCGGTCGATAAACTCCTCCGCCCCGGCCATGGCGGCCGCCCGGCGGATTTCATCCTCGCCGGCGGAGGCGTTGCCCCACAGCAGGTTCTCGCGGATGGTCCCCGAAAACAGCACGTTCTTCTGCAGGACCATGCCGATTCCGTCGCGCAGGGTCTTCAGGTCGTAGTCGCGGACGTCCGCGCCGTCCACCAGGACCTGGCCCGCCGTCACGTCGTACAGGCGGGGAATCAGATTGACCAGCGTCGTTTTCCCCGCGCCCGTGCCGCCGACAATCGCGACCGTCTGCCCCGGCCGCACGGTGAAGCTGATATCCGAAAGCGCGTTTTTCCCTTCGCCGGAAACGCCGTAGCGGAAATCCACGTGGCGGAACTCGATTTGGCCCCGCGTGACGCGGTGGCGCAGCGGGTCCAGGCGCGCGGCGGGCTTGTCGGTGATGTCCGGCCTGGCGTCGAGCACCTCCAGCACCCGCTTGCCGCTGGCCTCGGCGCGCGCGAAAAGAATCAGCGCCATCGAGAACATCATGATGCTCATCAGAATCAGGAACATGTAGCTGATGAAGCTGACCAGCTCGCCGGCGCCCATGGAGCCCGCCCGGACCATATGCCCGCCCTGCCAGATGACCGCCACGGTCGCCGTGTTGAGGATCAACAGCATCAGCGGCAGGGTAAGGCTGACCAGGTTGCCGGCGCGGATGGCGATCTCCATCAGGCTGTCGTTCGCCTTTTTGAACTTCTGCTTCTCGTGCGCGGCGCGGACGAACGCCTTGACCACGCGGATGGCGATCAGGTTTTCGCGGACGGTCCCGTTCAGGCCGTCCAGCCTGCGCTGCACCTCGGTGAACAGGCGCTCGGCGGCGCGGACGAGCAGAAACGTGCCCACAATCAGCACGGGCGCGGCGGCGAGGATAATCAGGGAGAGCCGCATGTTGATTTTCATGGCGAAAATCAGGGCGCAAATCAGCATCAGGGGGGAGCGCAGAAAGATGCGCAGCCCCATCAGCACCGTTATCTGAAGCTGGGTCACGTCGCTGGTCAGGCGCGTGACGAGCGACGCCTCCGAGAAACGGTCGAGGTTGGAAAACGAAAACGACTGCACGTGCTCAAACAGGGCCCTGCGCAGGTTGGCGGCAAAGCCCTGGCTCGCGTCGGCGGAAAGCTTCATGTTCGTCGAGCCCAGAAAGATGTTGAGCGCCGCGAGCGAGAGCATCAGCAGCCCCGTCAGGAGGATATAGCGGGTGTCCCGCCGCGGAATCCCGACGTCGACAATCCGCGACATCAGGTACGGAATCATCAGATCGCCCACGACGTCCACCGTCAGCAGGCAGAAACAGAAAAAGAAATAATGGCGGTATTTCTGAAAATACGGATATAATCTGCGGATCATGAATCGCTGCTCCTTTTCGGAAGGGTAGGCGGCTGCGCGCCGAGATGTTTCAGATTTTTGAGCATGCGCCTGTAAAATTTCTTCAAAAGCTCGATTTCCTGCTCGGAGAACCCCTGAAAAACGGCGTGGTCCGTCCGGTCGAACACCGTTTCGCACTCCAGCACGGCCCGAAGGCCCTTCGCCGTGAACGTCACCAGCTTGCGCCGGCGGTCGCGCGTGTCTTCCACCCGCCTGAGCAGGCCGGCCTTCTGCATCCGCCGGATGGAGACGGCGGCCGTCGGGGGGCTGATGCCGACAAAATCGGCGAGCTGCTTCTGCGACGCCGTGTGCCCCGGCCGGCTCTTCAGCATGAACAGGATGCGCGGGTGGCTCGCCATGCCGAAGCCGCGCCGGGTCAGCTCCTGCTTGATATAGTTGTGGTGCATGCGCTCAAACGCGCGGAACAGCCATTCGACCGTATCCTGTTCGCACTCCAAAAGCATCCCCGCCCTTCGATGGATAAAGGTATTCGTTTTACGGCTAATAATAAGCCGGCAAATCAATAGAAACAGTTGTAGTTAGGATTATACGTCAACTCCGGCCCCGCTGTCAACCGGTATTTTGCAACGGAGCGGGACTGGATTTTCTGTATTATGTCAACCGAAAGAAAATTCCGGATTTCCACTCCCGCTTTTCCACCGGCCGGGCCCCGGCGGTGAAAACGGCCTGCCGCAGAGCAAGTCCGCGCTTTTCCGGTGGAAAACCCGGTGGAAAATGTGGAATATCCGCCGCGCCTTTTGCCCGCCCGAAAATAAATTTTATCGTTATGTAAAGTCGACGGAAGACGGAAAAGCGCCCGTTTGCAAATCAAAGGCCGGGCGCTGAAATTTCACCAATTTCCTGTAAAAAGGCAGCCCGCGGACTGGCTGTTTTTCGGGATATGTTCTTATCAATAATAATATCTGTGGAAAAATAAGCTAAAATACTGTATTATTATTAGGTTATCAGGGCTGATAGGACTTTCGGCAGAACCATGACCTGAAAGAAGGTGGGCGGATGGACCGGACAGAACAGCGCGGAAACAAGTGGCTGGTCCTTTCCATCGTCGCCTTCCTGTGCGCCGCCGCCATATTCTGGTGCGGCTTTTTCGTCATCCGCCGCGTGCGGGAAAATTACGTGCGGTATTCGGCCGACCAGGTCACGGCCCGCATCATCTCAGAGCTGAAATACACGGACCTCGCCAAGGTGGAGGGCGACCAGCTCGCCAAGCACTACAGCATCCCGAGCGGCGTGGTGGACGAAAGCTCGGTCTACATGAGCAAGTCCTCCGAAAGCGCCTCGGAGCTGGCCTGCTTTCTGCTGACGGACAGGTCGAAATACGAGGTGCTGGAGCAGGCCGTCACGGAGCATATCGCCACCCGGGCGGACGGTTTCAAAAACCTGAACCCGGTTCAGTACGGCGCGCTCAAAAACCGGCTGATTGTGCGGAGCGGCCGCTACGTTCTGGTCGCCGTGGGGAACAACACGGCCGGGGAAGAAAAGCTGTTCCACAGCATGGTGGGATGACCGCGCCGGGCGCCCGTTAAAAAATTACAACTGGAGAGATTCTGATGGAAAAATTACCGAGGAACTACGGCCTGTTCACGACCATCTCCATGATTGTCGGCATCTGCATCGGTTCCGGAATCTTCTTTAAAAGCGACAACATTTTGGTGGCGACGGGCGGCAGCGTTCCGCTGGGGGTCGTCGTGTTCGTTCTGGGGGCCACCAGCATCATCTTCGGCGGGCTCTGCATCAGCGAGCTCGCCTCGCGCACCGACCGCCCGGGCGGGCTGATTGCCTATATGGAGGAGTTCACAAGCCAGAAGCTCGCCTGCGGGATGGGCTGGTTCCAGATTTTCGTCTATTACCCGACCATCGCGGTGGTGGTTTCCTGGGTGGTCGGCATCTACATGTGCCTGCTGTTCGGCTGGGAAGGTTCGCTGGAGAACCAGATGCTGATCGGCTTTCTGTTCTGCACGCTGGCCTATCTGGTCAACACCCTTTCGGCCAAGGCGGGCGGGGCGTTCCAGAACTTCACCACCGTCGTCAAGCTGGTGCCCCTCCTGGCGGTCGCCGTGTGCGGGCTGCTGTGGGGCAACCCCGCCGAAGGGGTGCGGCAGATCACTCCGCAGACGGTGAAGGGGCTGAGCTGGTTTTCGGCCATCGGGCCGATTGCGTTCTCGTTCGACGGGTGGATTATCTCGACCTCCATCGCGTCGGAAATCCGGGACTCCAAAAAGAACCTGCCGCGGGCCCTGGTCATCGCGCCGATTTTCATCCTGCTGATTTACGTCGCCTATTTCGTCGGCGTGACCAACCTGCTCGGCGCGGGGACCGTGATGCAGCGGCAGGACGCCCACGTCTACGACGCCGCCCAGCTGCTTTTCGGCGGAATCGGCGGAAAGCTGATTCTGATTTTCGTGATTTTCGCGGTGATGGGGACCGTCAACGGCGTGGTGCTGGGATACATCCGGCTGCCGTACGCCATGGCCCTGCGCGGGGAAAAGATGTTCCCGCTCTCGGGGCCGCTGTCGAAGGTGAACCGGAAGCTGGAGATGCCGGTCAACTCGGCCGTTTTCAGCTACGCCATCACGCTCTGCTGGGCCGCGGTCCACTTCTTCACCGTGAAGTACAACCTGCTGCCGAACTCGGACATTTCCGAAATCTCCATCATCATGAGCTATCTATTCTATATCATCCTGTATTACAAAGTCTTCCGCCTGTACCGGGACGGAAAAATCCGGAGCGTGTTCCGCGGCGCCGTGGTGCCGGTTCTGGCGACGCTCGGTTCGCTTTTTATCCTCTCCGGCGGGCTGCAGAGCCGGCTGTTCATGTTCTACGCGGCGTTCTGCGTGCTGGTGGTGCTGCTCTCCTTCGTCTACTACGGGCGCCATCCGGCCTCCGGCCAAGCGGGAAACTCCTGACGGAGATTCCGGGAGCGCTCCCGGGCGGAATCTTTCTTGACATTTCCGCCCGAAAAGTTATACAATTAGTTATATTCGCAATCGGATATATCGCCTGCATACCGGGCCGCTCTTTCTGCATAAATTTGTGCAACCCGTTTGCGGCCTGTTTTTCGATGCGCCAGGATTCTGAAAGTTCTTTCTCGTGCGATTTTCTCGGATAAATTTCTCGGATAATTGGACCGGAGCCGGCCGGGGTGAGTCGCTGGCAATTTTTGTATGCGCCGGGAGGAAAAAACGGCGGGCTTTTTATGCTTTTCACTCTTTGTATTTTTATGCTCTTTATTTGATTGTAACTGGGAGGTGCCCGACATTTGACTGTAACGTTAGTCACCTGCATTTTCATTGCAGTTATCTGCGCAGCGGTTGTGGGGGTCCTGGCATTCCTGGCAGGGATTGCACACCGCAAAAAAAGCGCTGAATATACGATTGGATCTGCAGAACAGGAAGCAAAGCGGATTATCAGCGACGCCATCAAGACGGCGGAAGCCAAAAAAAAAGAAGCCATTCTGGAAGGAAAGGATGAGATCCACCGCCAGCGCACCGAATCCGAGCGCGAGCTGAACGAGCGCAGAAAAGAAGTCCAGCGGCAGGAACGCCGCATCCAGCAGAAAGAGGAGACCCTCGACAAAAAGATGGAGGGCCTCGAGGCCAAGGACGAGATCCTGAACAACAAGACCAAGCAGGCCGACGCCCGCCTCGCCGAGGCGGAGTCCCTCAAGAAAGGCCAGTTCGACATGCTGGAGCGCATCTCCGGCTTTACGGCCGAGCAGGCGAAGACTTACCTCCTCAATAATCTGGACAACGAGCTGACCCACGAAAAGGCGGTCAAGCTGATGGAAGTGGAGCAGCAGACGCGCGAGGAGGCGGACCGCACGGCCCGCGAGATTATCTCGACGGCCATTCAGCGCTGCGCGGCGGACCACGTGGCGGAAGCGACCATCTCGGTGGTGCCACTGCCGAACGACGAGATGAAGGGCCGCATCATCGGGCGCGAGGGCCGGAACATCCGCGCCATCGAAACCATGACCGGCGTGGATCTGATTATCGACGACACGCCGGAGACCATCACGCTCTCGTGCTTCGAGCCGGTGCGCCGCGAGGTCGCGCGCATCGCGCTGGAGCACCTGATTGCGGACGGCCGGATCCACCCGGCGCGGATTGAGGAAACCATCGAAAAAGCCCGCCGCGAGGTGGACGCAACCATCAAACAGGAGGGCGAGCGCGCCGTGCTGGAAGCCGGCGTGAACGGCATTCACCCGGAACTGGTCAAGCTGCTGGGGCGGCTGCGCTACCGCACCAGCTACGGCCAGAACGTGCTGAACCATTCGCTGGAGGTCTCTTACCTGGCCGGCATGATGGCCTCGGAGCTCGGCATCGACCCGACCATCGCGCGCAGAGCCGGTCTGCTGCACGACATCGGCAAGGCGCTGGACCACGAGGTGGAGGGCTCGCATGTGGAAATCGGCGTCGAGGTCGCCCGCAAATACCACGAGAGCGACGCGGTGGTCCACGCCATCCAGGCGCACCACGGCGACGTGGAGGCCAAGACCGTCGCGGCCTGCCTGGTGCAGGCGGCCGACGCCATCAGCGCCGCCAGGCCCGGGGCCCGGCGCGAAAACCTCGAGAACTATATCAAGCGGCTTGAAAAGCTCGAGCAGGTGGCCTCTTCCTTTGAAGGGGTCGAACACTGCTACGCCATCCAGGCGGGGCGCGAAATCCGCATCATGGTAAAGCCGGAGGTCATCAGCGACGACGACATGGTCCTTCTGGCGCGCAACATCTGCAAGAAAATCGAAAGCGACCTCGAATATCCGGGCCAGATTAAAGTCAACATCATCCGCGAAAGCCGCGCAATCGAATACGCGAAATAAATTTTGAAAACAATCGGGGAGCAGGAATTCCTGTTCCCCTTCTTCAAACGCGAAAGGCAGTTTTTATGAATATCCTTGCACTCGGCGACGTGGTCGGCAGCATCGGCTGCCGCTTTCTGCGCAGACATCTTCCGTCCCTCAAAAAAATCAAGAACATCGACCTGGTCGTCGTAAACGGCGAGAATTCCGCCGACGGCAACGGCCTGACGCCCGTTTCCGTCCAGTCCCTGCTGGACAGCGGCGCCGACGTGGTCACTTCCGGCAACCACAGCTTCCGCCGGAAAGAGAGCTACGACCTGTACGACTCCTGCGAAGTGCTGCTGCGGCCCGCCAACTACCCGCCCGCCGCGCCCGGGCGCGGCTACTGCGTGGTGGACCTCGGCCGCACGCAGGTCGGCGTGCTGAACCTGATGGGCGTCGTCTATATGGAGAGCCTGGAGTCCCCGTTCGACGCCGCCGACCGCATCCTGGCGCAGGGCACGCCGAAAATCACGGTGGTGGACTTTCACGCCGAGGCGACCGGCGAAAAGCGCTCGTTCGCCTGGTACCTCGACGGGCGGGTCTCCGCGGTGTTCGGCACGCACACCCACGTGCAGACCGCCGACGAGTGCGTGCTGCCCGGCGGCACGGGCTATATCTCCGACCTCGGCATGACCGGCCCCGTCAACTCCGTGCTCGGCGTCAGGCCGGAGCTGGTCATCCGGAAAATGCGCACCAAGATGCCGGTCCGCTTTGCCGTCGCCGACGGCGACTGCTGCACCTGCGGCGCCATTTTCCACATCGACGACAAAACGGGAAAGACGCTTTCGGTCGAACGCCTGCAGATTCTGTAGGATATTGTGCCCTTTTTACAGTAAATTTTTTTAATATCGTACTTTTTTATCAAATACTATTGCAAATCTTTGCCATTCGATTTATGATGTTAGTATCAATATTCCACATTATCCCACAATACATGGCTGGAGGAGCAATTATGGAAATACTTAAAGTATCGTCAAAGTCCGCGCCAAATTCAGTCGCCGGCGCAGTCGCAGGAGTGATCCGTGAATCCGGAGCAGTAGAACTTCAGGCAGTCGGCGCGGGCGCCACGAACCAGGCCGTCAAGGCAATCGCCATCGCGCGCGGCTATCTCGCGCCTTCCGGCATCGACGCGGTGTGCACCCCGGCGTTTGCCAGCATCACCATCGACGGGCAAGAGCGCACCGCCATCAAGCTCATCGTGCAGCCCCGATAACGCAGGAAACCGATTCGGAGTCCCCACCGCCGCGTGGGGATATTTTTTTCCCTCCGGGCAGGGCGGGCGCTTTTCCGCTCTATTTTTTAATTGAATCGCAGGGCATGATATGTTATAATGGTTAGACGTGAAACGGCAGATTCCGGCGGGAGACCCCGCTTTAGCGCAATTGAGGGAGTGCTGACAAGTGATAAACGGAACCGAACTGAAAAAGGCGATCATTTCCGGCGCAAATAATATTTTAAAACACAAAACGGCGGTGGACGACCTCAATATATTCCCCGTGCCGGACGGGGACACGGGGACCAACATGTCGATGACGATCGGTTCGGCCGTCAGGGAACTGGAAAAGTACGGCGGCTCCTCCGCCGCGGAGGCCGCGCACCTTGCGGCGGAGGCCATGCTGCGCGGCGCGCGCGGGAACTCCGGCGTGATCCTGTCCATCCTGTTCCGCGGGCTTGCGAAGGGCACGGAAGGGCTGGATTCCGTAAGCGCGGAGGACATGGTCAACGCGTTCGGGCTGGGCGTCGAATCCGCGTACAAAGCGGTGATGAAGCCGACGGAGGGCACCATCCTCACGGTCGCCCGCGTCGCCTGCGAAAAGGGCCGCGCCGCCGCCCAGAGCAGCGACGACACCGCGGCCGTCTGGCAGGCCGTGTGCGACGGCGCCGGCGAAGCGCTGAGCCATACGCCGGAGCTTCTCCCCGTCCTGAAGCGCGCGGGCGTCGTCGACGCGGGCGGAAAGGGCCTGTGCCTGATTTTCGAGGGGATGCTCAGCGTGTTCCGCGAAGGGGTGGTCATCCAGCCGGAAAACGAGGAGAAAGAGGAGGCCGCCGGCGGGAAGACGGACGATTTCTTCCGCAACGCCGCGGCGGAGTTCGACCAGGACATCCACTACACCTACTGCACGGAATTCATTATCGGCCGCAATCCCGACTGCAAAAAGGACCCCGCCGATCTGCGCAAATTTCTGGAAACGATGGGCGACTGCGTGCTGGTCGTGGACGACGACGAGATCATCAAGGTCCACGTGCACACCGAAGACCCCGGCAACGCGCTGGAGGCCGGCCTGGCATTCGGCCAGCTCCTGACCGTCAAGGTCGACAACATGAAGGAGCAGCACCGCAGGGCGGAAGAGGAAAACCAGGCCGCCCGAAAGGCCGCGGCGTCCACGCCGGAACCGGCGCCGGCGGAGCCGGCCGGGGCGGTCGGCTTCGTCGCCGTCGCCGCGGGCGAGGGACTGAAGACGCTGTTCACCGACCTCGGCTGCGCGCAGGTTGTCAGCGGCGGGCAGACCATGAATCCGAGCACGGAAGACCTGGCGGCCGCGGTGCGCGCCACCCCCGCCAAAACGGTCCTGATTCTGCCCAACAACAAGAACATCATCCTCGCGGCGGAGCAGGTGATTCCGCTTGTGAAGGACCGCAAGGTGATTGTCCTGCCGACGCGCACCATTCCGCAGGGGCTTTCCGCCATGCTGGCGTACAACCCAGACACGGCCGTCGAGGCCAACACCGTCACGATGATGGAAGCGGCCTCCGGCGTCGATACGGGCACCGTGACCTTCGCGGCGCGCGACTCCGAGTTCGGCGGGCGCAGAATCCACAAGGACGACACGCTGGGCCTGGTGAACGGCAAACTGGAGATCGTCGACCGCACCCGCAACGTCGAGCGCGTGTGCCAGCGGCTGGTCCACTCCATGGTAAACCGGGGGACGGCGTTCATCACCCTGATTTACGGGGCGGAAGTTTCGGAGGAGACCGCCAACAGTGTGTACGGGCAGATTAAGTCCAAAGTGGGGAGCAACATCGAGGTCACCTTGGTCAATGGCGGGCAGCCGGTCTACTACTTCATCATTTCCGTCGAGTGAGCCCGGCCGGCAGAGGGTAAAATGGCCAGTCTGTACCGAACCAAAATTCAGGCGTTGAAAGGCGTCGGCGAGCGGCGCGCAGAGCTGTTCCGAAAGCTCGGCGTGACCAGCGTCGGCGCTTTGCTGCGTCTTTATCCGAGAGCCTACGAGGACCTGAGCCATCCCTGCGGGGTGCGCGGGGCGTCCCCGGGCCTTCCCTGCGCCGTGCGCGCCAGAGTGCTGAACGCGCCCGCCGCCACGCGCGCGCGGGGCGGCATGACGCTGTACCGCGCGCAGGCCGACGACGGCCGCGACGTTTTTACCCTGACCTTTTTTAACAACCCGTACATCCCACGGCTGCTGCGGGCGGGGGAAAGCTATGTCTTTTACGGCAGAGTGACCGCGAATTTTCTGGGGTACGGGATGGCGGCGCCGGAATTTTTCCCCGCGGATTCCTGCCCGCCGATCCGGCCGGTCTACCCGCAGACGCAGGGCCTGAGCAGCCGGGTCATCGCCTCCGCGGTGCGTGAGGCGCTGGGGCTGCTGCCCGAGACCGTGCGCGACCCGCTTCCGCCGGAGCTGCTGGAGCGGTATTCGCTCTGCGGCCTGCGCTGCGCGCTGGAGAACATCCATTTCCCCGCCAGCATGAAGGCCGCGGAGCGGGCGCGCGGGCGGCTGATTTTCGAGGAACTGCTGGTCCTCTCGCTCGGTCTTTCGCTGCTGCGGCGGAAGAACGGCGAGACGAGCGGTTTTCCGCTCAAGCGGGACTGCAGCGGGGAGTTCCTCTCGCTGCTGCCGTTCCGGCCGACCCGCGCGCAGGCGCGCGCCATCCGCGAGGGAATCGGCGACATGATGAGCGGCCGGCGCATGGCGCGCCTGGTGCAGGGCGACGTGGGCTCCGGAAAGACGGCGGTGGCAGCCGCGCTGTGCCACTCCGCCGTGAAAAACGGGCTGCAGGCCGCGCTGATGGCCCCTACGGAGATTCTCGCGCGCCAGCACGCCGAGTCCCTGAAAAAGCTGCTGGAGCCCGCCGGGGTGACGGTCGCGTTGCTGACGGGCTCCGTCCCGCCCGCGCGGAAAAGGGCGGTGCTCGCCGCGCTGGAGCAGGGAAAAATCGGGCTGCTGGTCGGCACGCACGCCCTGCTCTCAAAAAAAGTGAAGTTCCGCCGGCTGGGGCTTGTGGTCACGGACGAGCAGCACCGCTTCGGCGTGGCGCAGCGCGCGGCGCTCTCTGCAAAAGGCGACCGGCCGCACATGCTGGTCATGAGCGCGACGCCGATTCCCCGCACGCTGGCGCTGATGATTTACGGCGACCTGGACCTCTCCGTGCTGGACGAGCTTCCCCCCGGCCGGCGGAAGGTGCTGACCTACTCGATTCCCTCCGGCAAGCGCCCCCGCGCGTTCGCGTTCCTCAGGGAAAAGCTGGCCCAGGGGCAGCAGGGCTACATCGTCTGCCCGGCCATCGGCGAAGGGCAGAGCGACCTCGCCGGCGTGACCGAATACACGCGGAAGCTGCGGACCCGGTGGCTGCCCGGATGCAGCGTCGCGGCGCTGCACGGCCGGATGAAGCCGAAGGAAAAAAACGCCGTGATGGAAGCCTTCGCCGCCGGGAAAATCGGCGTGCTGGTTTCCACCACGGTCGTCGAGGTGGGGATCGACGTGCCCAACGCCACGGTGATGCTGATTGAAAACGCGGAGCGGTACGGCCTTTCGCAGCTTCACCAGCTGCGCGGGCGCGTCGGGCGCGGCCCGCACCAGTCGTACTGCATCCTGATTTCCGACGCGCAGAACAAGGAGGCGCTCGCGCGCCTGGACATCATGCGGCGGACCTCCGACGGGTTCCGCATTGCGGACGAGGACCTGAAGCTGCGCGGCCCCGGCGACTTCTTCGGCAGCCGGCAGCACGGCCTGCCCGCCCTGAAAATCGCGGATATGACGGCCGACATGGGCACGCTGAGCCGGGCCCGGGAAGCGGCCGCGCGGATTCTGAAAGACGACCCGGACCTCTCGCAGCCCGCCTACCGCCGCCTGCGGGCCGAAGTGCGGCAGCTTTTCGCCCACACGGAGATTTCCTGACCGGACCCCTCAGCGGCCGAAAAGGCGCCGGCGCGGCGGCGGGTCTTCGGCCGGAAGGATACGGCTGAAGACCGCATAGTTTTTGGACGTGATGCGGCGGTCTATGTGCCGCGAGCCGAAGAACCATTTTTGATAGGCGACCTGCTTTAAAACCTGCATGAAGAAGAGCTCCAGCGGAGTGCGGTTCTCCGACCCGAACGAGCCGAACTCCACGCCCGGCGGCGGCTCGTGGGTGACGATATAGTCCACGGTGAAGCCGGCGGCCCGCAGGTTTTCCAGGCCCGCGCGCATCTCGTCCCGGCTCGGCATTTCGCAGGGCCACCATTTGCCCGCCCGGATGCGGAGCTGTTTTTCGTCGCTTTCCCCGCCGCCGAACGCGAAGACCTTTTTGCCCTCGATGGTGTAGACCTGCCCCCGGAGCAGGTGGTACAGGCCGCCGCTGATATGGCGGGCCTTCCCGCCGTTCCAGTCGACCACGGGGTAGGTGGCCAGCAAATCGAAATTCTCGTGCGTGCCGTCGACAAACGCCACGGTATATTTGCGGCTGCCCAGCTTTTTGATGGCTTTTCTTTCAGCCGGGCCCCCGTCCCAGAGAAAGCCGAAATCGCCGCAGATGAGGAGGGTGTCCCCCTTCCCGACCTTCTTGATTTCCGGCGAATGGAAACGGGCTGTTTCCCCGTGGGTGTCGCCCGTTATGTAAATCACTGCGAATTCCTCCAGTTTTGCCCGCCGGCGCTTCCCAATTGTTAAGATTTCGTTACGGCGCTTTATCTTTCGCATGGATGCTGATATACTATTTATATGTCAAAGTGGCGGGTAAAGACCGCACCGTTTTTTTAATCATATCACATCGGAGGTCAAATTTCCATGAAAAAAAAGCTCGCCGCCCTGATTTCCGCCGTGCTGGCCCTGTGCCTGCTCTTGCCGCCCGTCGGCGCGGCGGCGGCAGGGTTCCCCGTCAGTTTCTCCACCTCGTGCGCGGCCATCGAGATGGTCAACCTCGACACCGGCACCGTGGTCTACCAGAAAAATCCGGATGTGCGGCGGGAACCCGCGTCCACCACAAAAATCATGACCTATATCGTGGCCGTGGAGCATATCAAGGACCTGCAGGGGACGCGCATCCCCGTCACCAAAAAGGTGATGAACGAGCTGCTGGGCACGGGAAGCTCCATGTCCGGCATCAAGGTGGGCGACGTGCTGACGGCCTTTCAGCTCCTGAACTGCATGATGGTCCCCTCCGGCAACGACGCCGCCCTCGTGCTGGCCGACTACGTCGGCGGCGGAAGCGCGGAAAAATTCGTCGCGATGATGAACCAAAAGGCAAAGCAGCTCGGCTGCACGGGCACGCATTTCGCCAATCCGCACGGCCTGCACGACCCGAACCACTACACCACGGCTTCGGACCTGACCAAAATCGCCCGCTACGCGATGAAACTGCCCTATTTCATGGAGATCTGCTCGCAGGTCGGGTACAGCTACGCCCCCGTCGGCGGGCCGGACGCGAACAAGAAAATCCCCCATCCGCTTTCGACCACCAACCTGCTCCTCAACAAAAACGCGCCGGGGAACACGTACTACTACCAGTACGCGCGCGGCATCAAAACCGGCCATACGGACGAGGCGGGCTACTGCCTGGTTTCGACCGCCACGGCGGACGGGTACAGCTATCTGTGCGTGGCGCTCGGCGCGCCCAGCCTCGACAAGCAGGGCCGGCAAATCCAGACGCGCGGCGAGATGGCCGACAGCGCCAAGCTCTACCGCTGGGCCCTGACGTCCCTGGAGCTCAAAAAGATCGTGGGGGCGGACGACCCCGTTCAGGAAGTCAAGCTGAACTATGCCTGGAACAAGGATACGCTCCTGCTCAAACCCGAAAAAAGCTACTCCGCGCTGCTGCCGAAAGAGGTCTCCCCTTCCAGCGTGATCGTGACCAAAAATACGCCGAAGTCCGTCGACGCGCCCGTGCGGGAAGGCCAGGCCGTCGGCACGGCGACGTTCAGCTACGCGAACCAGAAGCTGGCCACCGTGAAGCTGGTCGCCGCGGAGTCCGTCGAGCGCAGCGAGCTGCTGCACACGACCGACATGGTCAGGGTCCTCGTGACCTCGCCGTGGTTCGTGCTGGTCGTGGCCATCATCCTGGTTCTGCTGGCGGTTTACATCGTTCTGGCCGTGCTCTACAACCGCAGGCGCAAGAAGCTGCGCAAGGTCAAGCGGTACCGCAGGATGTAAAAGATGAAACACCCGTAAAAAAATCCCCGCTGTTGCGCACAGCGGGGATTTTCGCATCTCTGCGGAAAAATTTACTTGAGTTCGACTTCCGCGCCGACTTTGACGAGCTTTTCCTTCATCGCTTCGGCGTCGTCCTTGGAAACGCCCTGCTTGATGGTCTTCGGGGCCGCGTCGACAAGGTCCTTGGCGTCCTTCAGGCCCAGGCCCGTGATGTCGCGCACGGCCTTGATGACCTGAATCTTCTGCTGGCCGATGCTCTTGAGCACCACGTCGAACTCCGTCTTCTCCTCGGCGGCCGGCGCAGCGGCGGCCGGCGCGGCGGCAACGGCTACCGGCGCGGCGGCAGAAACGCCGAATTCGTCCTCCAGCGCCTTGACCAGCTCGGCCAGCTCCATGACGGTCAGGCCCTTTACATCTTCAATCAGCTTTGCAACTTTATCGGACATAACTGAAAACCTCCATTATATTTTATTTTTGTTTTAAGCGGACTTCTTCTCTTTTTCGGCAATCGCGTTCAGCGCGACGACCAGCCCTTTCAGCGTGCCGTTCAGCACCCGCACGAAGCCGGTGATCGGCGCGTTCAGGCCGCCCAGCACCTCTGCCAGAAGGACTTCTTTCGAGGGCAGGGACGCCAGGGTCTTGATGTCGTCGAGGCTGACCTGCTTTCCGTCCACAAATCCGCCCTTGATGGTAAAGGTCTTGTTCTTCTCCGCGAACTTGTTCAGAATCCGCGCCGGCGCGATATAGTCGTCCGCGCTCACGGCAAGGGCAGTCGTGCCCTTGAGGATCGGGTCGAGGCCCTCGATGCCCGCTTCTTTCAGCGCGCGGCTCAGCAGCGTGTTCTTAACGACCTTGTAGCCGCTGCCGGACTCCCGCATCTCGCGGCGGAGCTTGGTGTCCTGTTCCACCGTGATTCCCCGGTAATCCACGAGCACGCCCGTGTGCGCCGATTTCAGGGACCCGGCAAGCTCGGTCACCGCTTTTTTCTTTTCTTCCAGAACCTTGTTGCTTGGCAAATGGTTTCACCTCCCTTGCCTTTGACCAGACAGACGAAAAACAGCCCTTTCCGCTGCCGCAGAAAAGGCTGTTAACACGCAAACGCATCAAGCACCTTATTCTCGGCAGGCCGGAAAATCCATTAAGCGCATTGCGCCTGCTGTCTTGGAATAAAGACCGTTCAACTATTCGGTTTGATTGATTATAGCATGGGCCGGCGCGCCTGTCAACTTCAGGCGCCGACGCGGTTCGGATTGATCCGGACGCCGGGGCCCATGGTGGAGGCGACGACGCAGGAGCGGATATACTGCCCTTTGGCGGCGACGGGCTTCGCCTTGACGATTGCGCCGAGCAGCGCGTCGAAGTTTTCGAGCAGCTTGTCTTTGCCGAACGAGACCTTGCCGATCACGCAGTGGATGATGTTGGATTTGTCGAGCCGGTATTCGATTTTGCCGGCTTTGGCCTCCTTGATGGCCTTGGTGACGTCGCGCGTGACCGTGCCGGCCTTCGGGTTCGGCATCAGGCCGCGGGGGCCGAGGATGCGGCCCAGACGGCCCACGAGGCCCATCATGTCCGGCGTCGTGACCAGGATGTCGAAGTCCAGCCAGTTGTCGTCGCGGATTTTCTGAATCATATCCTCGGCGCCGACAAAATCGGCCCCGGCGGCCTGCGCGTCCTTTGCGGCCTCGCCCTTGCAGACGGCCAGCACGCGCACCTTTTTGCCCGTTCCGTTGGGCAGCACGATGGCGCCGCGGACCTGCTGATCCGCATGGCGGCTGTCCACGCCGAGCCGCACGTGCACTTCGACGCTCTCGTCGAACTTCTTCGTGCCGGTCTTCACGCAGAGGTCGAGGGCGTCCCCGGCGTCGTACAATTTCGTGCGGTCGACGAGCTTGGCGCCGTCGATATATTTCTTACCGTGTTTCATGAATTTTTCCCCCTGTCAAGTGGTAAAATCGGATTCAAATTCCTCCCACCCGGGCTTAAAGTCATTCTGCGACTTCAACGCCCATGCTGCGCGCCGTGCCGGCGACCATCTTCATGGCCGCCTCGACGGACGCCGCATTCAGGTCGGGCATCTTTGTCTCGGCGATTTTCTTAATCTGCTCGCGCGTGATCTTCGCGACCTTGGTCTTGTTCGGCTCGCCGGAAGCCTTGTCAATCCCGCACGCTTTCTTAATCAGCACCGCGGCGGGCGGGGTCTTGGTGACAAAAGTAAACGAGCGGTCGGCATAAACCGTGATGATGACCGGAATGATGGTGCCGACGTCCTTTTTGGTGCGCTCGTTGAATTCCTTGGTGAACGCCATGATGTTGACGCCGTGCTGGCCCAGCGCAGGGCCGACCGGCGGGGCGGGCGTCGCCTTTCCGGCGGGAATCTGAAGTTTAATCAGGCCGGTAACTTTTTGCGCCATTTTTAACTGCACCTCCAAAATCTGTGGTCCTGGCGGAACGGGCGTGCCGTTCCTCCCACCGGGACGCTGCTGTTGAAAACATCTGCCGGGCAGGTCCCGAAGCTGCCGCAGGCAGAACTCACTCCACCGCTTTCGCCTGGTTCAGCTCCAGCTCGACGGGTGTCTCTCTGCCGAACATGGAAACCGTCACGCGCACGCGGTTTTTCTCTTTGTCGATGGATTCGACCGTGCCGACGAACCCTTCCAGCGGGCCGCCGATAATCTGGACGGAATCCCCGACTTCGTAGGAGACCTCGACCTCTTTCTTCTCCACCCCGAGCCGCGCGACCTCTTCTTCGGTCAGCGGGATCGGCTTGGAAGAGGGGCCCACAAACCCCGTGCATCCGCGGATGTTGCGAACGACATACCAGGAGTCGTCGGTCAGCACCATCTTTACGAGGACATAGCCGGGAAAGATTTTCCGCTCCACCTGGCGCTCTTTGTCGTCCTTGATTTCCGTCACCGTTTCCGTCGGGACCAGCACCTGCTGGATCAGATCGCGCATCTGCCGGTTCTCCACCGTTTTCTCGAGATTGGAGGCCACCTTGTTTTCGTATCCCGAATAGGTATGCACCACATACCATTTTCCCTCTTCAGGCAAAGAAAACACCTCCGACAAATAAATCAGTGCGCAACGTTCATAATCAGGCTGAGCAGGTTGACCAGCAGGGTGTCAAGCCCGAAAACGAACAGGCCGATGACGAGGATGGTGACCAGCACGACGCCCGTGTTCTTAAAAACGGACTGCGGGGTGGGCCAGACCATCTTTTTGATTTCGCCCTTGGTGTCCCGGAAAAATTTGGAAACCCTGTTGCCGGTTCGAGCAAAAAAGTTCTCTTTCTTTTTAGCTTTTTCGGCCATAGCTTTTACTTTCCCTCCGTCCACTCACTTTGTTTCGCGATGAAGCGTATGCTTTTTGCAGAATCTGCAATACTTTTTCATCTCAAGCCTGTCCGGATTGTTTTTCTTGTTTTTCATCGTGTCATAATTGCGCTGTTTGCACACCGTGCAGGCCAGCGTTACCTTTACTCTCATGACGGCACCTCCCGTGTTTACGGAATCATGTTAGCCCTGCCGGGCTGCGGCCTCCCTCGCAACGAAACGGGCACAAAAAAAGAACCCCTTTGCCGAGGTATTCTCACTATACCATACCATTTTATCCGTGTCAAGCGTTTTTTTCCGGAAAAAGCCGCGGTTGTATCGGGAAGGCTCAGCGCTTTTCCTCCATCTCGTTCAGAGTTTCGGCCACAATCTTTTTCCGCTTTTTCTTCTTCTCCGGCCGGACCTTTTTGCCCTTCATCTTTACGCCCGCCTTGTACCCCTTGGCGAGTTCTTCGCTGAAAGACGGCTTCAGGCTCTGCACGGCCCGTTCGCTCAGCCCGTTGAGGACGACGATGGTGATGAGGGAGCGCACGTCCATGTCGCCGCTCACGTACATCTCGCTGAGCAGCTTGCCGCAGCGGTCGATCGCGCTCTTTTCGGCGCCCGCGGCGCAGAGGCGCTCCAGCTTCGGCACCAGATGGCCGCGCGTAAAGGTCACGGCGCGCACGGCGCCGAAGCGGGCCTTTTCCTCCGTGATTTCTTCCCTGAGCTCCGGAAACACGTTGACGAACCGGTTCAGGAAAAACAGCGGGTCGACGTTGCCGCTGTCTTCCTTGCGGTGCTTTTTCCTCACGGGCCGGGCCGCCGCAATCTGCCGGGGGCCGCAGACGGTCTCGATGAAATCCGCCGCGATGTCCTCCGCCTGCGAAGATCCGTCGCCCTCCGGCTCGTACAGCCACACCGACAGGCTCTTCCACCGCCCGTCCGGCTTGCCGTCCTCCACGCCGCAGGTCAAAAGCTCAAAGCGCTTTTTCGCCCGGCGGTACAGCACGCCGCAGGCGGTGTCTCCGCCGGTGAATACGGCCAGGGGCCCGTCCTCCGCCTGCTGCCGCTCCGCCGGCGAAAAGCCCCTCGCCGTCAGCGAAGCGCCGAGCTTTTCCACAATCAGGTCAAATGCTTCCCGCTCCAAAACCATCACTCCAGACCGCGCGGCGGCCGCCGCGCCCGTGTTTTCAAAAAAATACCGGAAAAATTCCGCGGGGGCTGTCGCAGCCCCCATAAACGCACAATATTATACTACATAAAGCCATTTTTGTCACCATACATTTAAAAGGCTTTTCATTTTATGCGTTTCGGATTGCGCCGCCCCCGTTCCTGTGCTATGATAAGTATTCGTAGGATTCGGCCCGTGATGCGGCCCGGGCCTGCTGTTTGGAGGATTTTCACATGCAAAAGAAAAAAATCGCCGTTCTGTTCGGCGGGCGCTCGTCGGAGCACGAGGTGTCCCGCGTTTCGGCCTATTCGGTGATCCGGCACCTGCCGAGGGAAAAATACGACCTCGTCTGCGTGGGCATCACAAAGGACGGCCGCTGGTACCTGTTTGACGGCCCGGCGGAGGAGATCCCCGACGGGCGCTGGGAGCGCAGCAGCCGGAAGACGCCGGCGTTTCTGCCGCCCGACCGGGGGGTCGGCGGGCTGGTCGCCGCCGGGCCGGAGGGCGCCAGAACCGTCCCGGTCGACTGCGTCTTCCCCGTGCTGCACGGCCGCAACGGGGAAGACGGCACCGTGCAGGGCCTGCTGGAGCTGTGCGGCATCCCGTTCGTGGGCTGCGGAACGCTCAGCTCCGCCGTCTGCATGGATAAGGCGGTCACCCATTCGCTCCTTTCCAACGCGGGCATCGCCAGCGCGAAATACCTGTGGTTCTACCGGCACAACTATCCGGGCGGAAAGCAAAAAATCAAGATTAAAATCGAGGCTCGGCTCGGCTACCCCGTTTTCGTAAAGCCCGCGGCCTCCGGCTCTTCGGTCGGCGTGCGGAAGGTCGCCCGCGAGGAAGATCTGGACGCCGCCGTGGAGGAAGCCGCGCGCGAAGGCGAGAAAATCCTGGTCGAAGAAGCCGTCGACGGCCAGGAGGTGGAATGCGCGGTGCTCGGCAATCTGAAGCCGGAAGCCTCCGCCGTGGTCGGTGAAATCGCCCCGTCGGCGGAATTCTACGATTACGACGACAAATACAAATCCGGCAAATCAAAGCTCTACATCCCCGCGCATTTAAAGGAGGCCGCCGCGCAGGAGGTGCGCGCCACGGCCGTGCGCGCGTTCCGCACTCTGGGGTGCCGCGGATTCGCCCGCGTGGACTTCTTCGTCCGGAACGGCACGGAGGTTCTGCTCAACGAGCTGAACACCATCCCCGGCTTCACGCCCATCAGCATGTACCCCAAGCTGTGGGAAGCTTCCGGCGTGCCGTACGGTGAGCTGCTGGACCGCCTGATTGAGCTGGCGCTTGAAGAACATGCGCAGAAATAAGCGGCCCGGGCATCGTTCTCCGGCGACCGTGCGGCGGGTCTCCGCGCCGAAAGGCGCAGGCCGGCCTCTGCGCGCCCCGGTGCGCAGAATCGGAGCGCGCCCGCAAAAGCCGCCCTCTCCCCCATCCCCCGAAAAGGAGAACCCCATGCACGAAAACTACCTGATTTCCATCCGCGGCCGCCAGAAAGTCGACGACGAGGTCGGGGAAGTGGAGCTCACGACGCTCGGCTCCTACCTCCGGCGCGGCAAAAGCCGGTATATCGTCTACGCGGAATACCCGTCCGAAAACAGCTCCGAAAAGCGCACGTCCATCCTCAAAATCGACGGCAGCTCCCGCCTCACGCTGATCCGCAGGGACCGCGACGGCACGCGCCTGATTCTGGAAAACGGCAAGCGCCACCTGTGCCAGTACGACACGGGGTACGGCAGCCTGATGGTCGGCGTGTTCACCAGCCGGCTGAACTCCAGCCTGACCGACGCCGGCGGAAAGCTGGAGGTCAGCTATACGCTGGACATCAACGCGAACCTGTCCAGCCTGAACGAACTTTCCATCACCGTCAAGGAGGCAAAAAGCAGAAATGTCAAAAACAGCACTCCGGGCAACTGAGCAGCTGAAAGAAAGAATCGCGGACGCGATGCGGCTCTGTATCGAAAAAGGAACCCTGCCGCAGGCCGGGATTCCCGATTTCGCCGTGGAAATGCCCGCGGACCGCGCGCACGGCGACCGCGCGTCGAACGCGGCCATGGTCGGCGCGCGGTCCTTCCGCATGCCCCCGCGCAAAATCGCGCAGGCGGTGGCGGACCGGATCCGGCTGGACGGCACTTCCTTCGACCGGGTGGAAGTCGCCGGGCCCGGATTCCTCAATTTCTTCTTCAACCGCCGCTTCTACATCGACGTCCTCCGCGAGATCCAGCGCCGCGGGGCGGACTACGGCCGCAGCGACTGGGGAAAAGGGAAAAAGGTCATGGTGGAGTTCGTCTCGGCCAACCCGACCGGGCCGATGCACATGGGCAACGCGCGCGGGGGCGCGCTGGGCGACTGCCTGGCGTCCGTGCTGGACGCCGCCGGCTTCCGGGTGAGCCGGGAGTTTTATGTAAACGACGCGGGCAACCAGATTGAAAAATTCGGCCGCTCGCTGGAGGCGCGCTACCTTCAGATCTACAAGGGCGAGGGCGCCGTGGAATTCCCGGAGGACGGCTACCACGGCGAGGACGTCAGAGAGCGTGCCGCGGAATTCGCCCGCCTGCACGGCGACCGGTACGTCTCCGCCCCGTCCGAAGAGCGGCGGAAAGCGCTGGTGGAATACACCCTGCCGAAAAACATCGCGAAGATGAAGGCCGATCTCGAAAAATACCGCATCGTGTACGACACCTGGTTCCTCGAAAGCACCCTGCACAAAGACGGCGAGCTGGACGAGACTCTCCGGCTTCTCAAGGACCGCGGCATGACGTATGAGAAGGACGGGGCGCTCTGGTACAGGGGCACGGCCATGGGCGAGGAGAAGGACGAGGTGCTGGTCCGCCGGAACGGCATCCCGACCTATTTTGCGGCGGACATCGCCTATCACCGCAACAAATTCGTCAAGCGCGGCTTCGAGCGGGTGATCGACGTCTGGGGCGCGGACCACCACGGGCACGTCGCCCGCATGAAGGGCGCAATGAACGCCATCGGCCTGGACGGCGGCAAGCTGGACGTGGTGCTGATTCAGCTCGTCCGGCTGGTGCGCGGCGGGCAGGTTGTGCGCATGAGCAAGCGCACGGGCAAGGCCATCCAGCTCGGCGATCTGCTGGAGGAAGTCCCCGTGGACGCCGCGCGGTTCTATTTCAACCTGCGCGAGGCGACCTCCCAGATGGATTTCGACCTGGACCTCGCCGTGAAGCAGGACGCCCAGAACCCCGTCTACTATGTGCAGTACGCGCACGCGCGCATCTGCAGCATCCTCAAAAAGCTGGCGGCGGAGGGGGTCCGCCCCCGCGAGTGCACCGACGCGGAGCTCGCCCTGCTGACCGCGCCCGAGGAGACCGACCTGATTCGGCACCTCGCGGACTGCACGGAGGAAATCATCGCCTCCGCGCGCGAGTACGACCCCGCCCGGATGACGCGCTACCTGATTTCCCTTGCGACGCTGTTCCACAAATTCTACACGGCCTGCCGCGTCAAAGGGGTGGACGAGCCCTTGATGGCGGCGCGGCTGAGCCTCTGCCTGGCGACCAAAACGGTCCTCGAAAACGTGCTGGCCATGTTCAAGATCACGGCGCCGGAAAGCATGTGAACCCCCGGCGGCTACGGTTTCGGCGGCTTCGCCGGCGGGAACTGCTTCGTCTTCTGGCTGTCGTCCTCCGGCCGGCGGACATCGCCCCACCCCTGGAACGCGATCGCCATGGCGGCAATTGCCAGAAAGCAGGCCAGCACCGCCGTCGTCAGGGCCCAGCGGAGAATGCCGAACGGCCCCAGCACCATGGAAGCCAGCATCAGCGCAAAGCCGGCCACAAAAAGCAGATTTGCAAGCTGTTCGTCGCTCATTTTTGTTCCTCCTTTTCCGAATCCAGCAGAACGGAAAGCCGGGCGAGCTGCCCGAACGTGAGCTGCTCCGCGCGCGCCGCCGGCGAAGCGCCGGCCTGCCGCAGGGCGGCCGCGACGTCCGCCTTCGGGAGCGCCAGCCCCGCGGAGATGGAGTTGGCCGCCGTCTTGCGCCGCTGCCCGAAAGCCGCCCGCACCACCCGGAAGAAAGCCCGCTTGTCCGGCACTTCCGCCGGCGGCTTTTCCCGGACTTTGAGCCGAATCACGGCGGAATCGACCTTCGGGACCGGAAAAAAGCAGGAGCGCGGCACCGGGAACAGGACTTCCGGCTCCGAATAATACCGCACGGCGGCGCTCACGGCGCCGCAGGAGCGGGTGCCCGGCCCGGCGCAGAGGCGCTGCGCGGCCTCTTTCTGCACCATGACCGTCAGGGCGGAAACCGGGAGCCTTTCCTCCAGAAAGCGCAGGATGACCGGCGATGTGATATAATAAGGAAGGTTGGCGCACACGTAGACGCTCATCCCGGCGAATTCCTCCCGCAGCAGCGCGGCAAGGTCGATTTTCAGGACGTCTCCCCACACGGTCTTTACGTTCGGGAGTCCCGCCAGCGTCTCCGCCAGGACCGGCTCCAGGCCGCGGTCCAGTTCGACCGCCACCACTTTTGCCGCGCGGGCCGCAAGCTCCCGGGTCAGCACGCCGACGCCGGGGCCGATCTCCAGCGCGCCGGAGGTTTTTCCGGCGCCGCAGAGCGCGGCCATGCGCGGGCAGACCGCCGGGTCCACGATGAAATTCTGGCCCAGCGACCGTGAAAGCCGGAAGCCGTGCCGCCGAAGCAGCGATTTGAGAGTCCCGATATCCGCTAAATCCATTTTAAAATCCTCCGCCCGTTTCTCCGGCTATTATAGCATACCGCGCGAAAAGATGCCACGCGCGCCGGAACTGCGGCGGAACACCGAAAGGGGGCGCCGCCCATGCGGCGGACCGACAAAATCAATTATTACCTCGATATCGCGGAAACCGTCGCGGAGCGCGGAACCTGCCTGCGGCGCAACTTCGGCGCCATCATCGTCAACCGGGACGAGATTATTTCCGCCGGCTACACCGGCGCGCCGCGCGGGCGCAAAAACTGCATCGACACCGGTTTCTGCATCCGCGAAAAACTCGGGATTCCCCGCGGCGAGCGCTACGAGCTGTGCCGCTCCGTCCACGCCGAGATGAACGCCATCATCAGCGCTTCCCGCAACGAGATGATCGGCGGGACGCTGTACCTCGCCGGCCGCGACGCCCGCACCGGGGAATACATCCCGGACCCCGCGCCGTGCTCCATGTGCAAGCGGCTGATTATCAATGCGGGCATCGTCAGGGTGATCGCGCGCAGAAACAGGACGGAGTACTCCGTCACGGACGTCAGGGACTGGATTGAAAACGACGAGTCCCTGACCGGGCAGTTCGGATACTGACGGGGATTGTCCCGCGGTGAATCGGCTAAATTCAAGTTGACAAATCCGCGGTTTTGATGATATAATAGTCTGCGTTCTGTTCTTCTCCCCTCTTTTGCAGTCCCGGTGTGCGCGAGTGCTGGAATTGGCAGACAGGCACGTTTGAGGGGCGTGTGAGTTTTCTCGTACGAGTTCAAGTCTCGTCTCGCGCACCAGAAGAAAGTCCAGAATCCATGCGGGGTTCCGGGCTTTTTCTTTGCCTTAAAACGGGTTCTACCCTTTAATTTACCCTTTAAAGATGCAACAGAAAACCCCGACCTTCTGGCCGGGGCTTATTTTTTCAGCTTCTCAATGTATTCCTGCATTCGGTCCGAGCTGTCCTTTTTCATATCGCCCGTAACGTGTCCATACACGTCCAGCGTGAAGGCAACGGACGCATGGCCAAGGTTGCCTGATACGGTCTTCGGGTCGTCTCCCGCGCGGATAGAGGCCACCGCATAGGTGTGCCGTAAATCGTGGAAACGCTCTTTCGGCAGCCCTATCTTCGCAGCGGCGGCCTTGAAGTGCAAATAGACGGTCTGTGGCTTCAGGTGACCGCCGAGCTGGTTTGTAAAGACAAGGCCGGTTTCTTCCCATGCAGGGCCGGCAATCAGCTTCCATTTGTTCTGGAGAATCCTCTGCTGCCTGAGCAGGTCCATGACAAAGGGCGCCGGGACAATGGTTCTTTCCTTGCCGTTCTTCGGCGGGGCGAAGCGGAACACTTTTCCCTGTCTCTGGAGCTGCCGGTAAATGCGGACAGTCCCGGATTCAAAATCCACAGAAGCCCAGGGAAGGCCGAGTATTTCGCCCGCCCGCAGACCTGTGAAAAGGTCCACCTTGAACAGAATCTCATAATCATCGCCTTTGACCGCCTGCAAAAAGTCCCGCGTCTGCTGTTCGTCAAAAGGATGGATTTCAGGCTTTCCCTTCTTCGGCGGCGTGCAGCCGGAACAGGGGTTCATGGGGATATACCCGACCTTTACTGCCTGCTGGAGCGCTTCGTGGATGATTCCATAAAAACCGAAGACGGTCTTTTTCGACAGCGGGACAAGGGCGCGGCTGTCATCATGTTTGAAATTCTTTACCGCCCCTTTCCTGCCCTTCAGCGTGCCCCTGAGCGCGTCGTTTATGAACTTCTGTATCATGGGCGGGCGCAGCTTGCAGAGGCGGACGTGGCCGAGCGCGGGCTTTATGCGATAGTTGACGGCGCTTTCATAGGAAATCAGGGTCCGGGGCTTTACGGCAATGCAGTATTCCTTTAACCACACGTCCAACCACTGGCCGAACGTCATTTTAGACGGCTCCATATAGGTCCCGGCGTCGATGGAGGCCGTCGCTTTTGACAGCTTTCTTCTGACTTCCTGCTGGGTTTTGCCATAAACCGATTTCTGAATCTGGTGCCCGTCGCCCGGGTCCCTGCCGACGGTGTAGCGGCCTTCCCATGTTCCGTCTTTGCGCTGCCGGATGGACCCTGCGCCGGCGGCGTTACGTGTGGGCATT
>ENA-UOOK01001862-UOOK01001862.1-fermentation-metagenome-genome-assembly--contig:-NODE-1862-length-27143-cov-6.150694_pt1 | contig 27143 bp, 29 predicted proteins | sample MGYA00245777_ERZ724023 | MGnify/ENA primary metagenome ERZ724023 (study PRJEB28704, sample SAMN03018312) | fermentation metagenome | biome: anthropogenic terrestrial biome; feature: soil; material... | reverse complement strand
TCCTGAAAGAATTAAACAACAGTTAACCGAACACAACCTTCTTCCAGAAGAATGGGGTGGCGATATTGTTTGTGTGCCTATTTCTGCTCGAACTGGAATGGGGTTAGAGAAGCTATTAGAAATGGTACTATTAGTTTCTGAAATGGCAGACCTAAAAGCTGATATTGATGCTCCTGCTAGTGGATTTGTGCTTGAAAGTAAAATTGATAAAGGTAGAGGTATTATTGCTAACACAATTATTAAAAATGGAACATTAAACATAGGCGATTTTGTTATCTCGGGTATAGCAAGCGGAAGAGTGCGAGCAATAATGGATCATAATGGAAATTCAATCAAAAAAGCTACACCAAGCATGGCTGTTTCCGTTTTAGGTTTTAACTCCGTTCCAAATGCAGGTGATTTAGTTTATGTTGTTGATGAAAAGTTAGCAAAAAATATTATAACTGAACGACTTGCAAAAATACAAATCGATAAAAGTATGGCAAACACAGGTATTTCCATTGAAGATTTCTTACAAAAATCTGCTGACACTGAAATGAAAGTGCTTAATTTAATTATCAAAGCGGATGTTAAAGGTACCAGCGAAGCATTGCAACAAACATTAGAAACAATTAGAAATGAAGAGGTGGAAGTTTCTTGTGTTAGTACAAGTGTTGGAGGTGTTAACGAAAGTGATGTGCTTTTAGCACAAGCAAGTGATGCGATTATAATTGCATTTAATGTTAAAACTGAGGTAAAAGCAAAAACACTTGCTGACAGAAATAATGTTGAAATTAAGAATTATAAAATTATATATAATGCTGTTGATGATATAACTCAAATAATCACAAAAATGGTTACTCCAAAATTTGAGAAAAAAATAATAGGTAAAGTTGAGATAAGACAAATATTTAAAATTAGTAGCCTTGGAAATATTGCTGGTAGTTATGTGCTTGAAGGTTATGTAACAAACAAGAGTACAGTTAAATTAATGCGTGACGGTGAAGAGATTATAACCACTCAAATCGAAAAATTACAACAACTAAAAGATGAAGCTAAACAAGTTAAAGCCGGTCATGAATGCGGTATAAAACTAAAAAATTTCAACGCATTTCAAGTTGGTGATATTCTTGAAGTTAGTGAGATGGTTCAAATTAATTAATTAAGAAAAATCCTTAAAAAAGGAATAAAAAAATGAACACAAGATTATTAAAAATAAATGCTGAAATTCAAAAAGCTGTAAGTGAAGTAATATTATATGATTTAAACAATCCTAAAATCTATGGAATTGTTTCTATCACAAAGGTAGACACTACCAGCGATTTATCACATTGCAAAATTTATGTAAGCATTGCCGAAAAAGAAAAACAACAAGATATTTTTAATGAAATTAAAAAAGCAAGTTCTTTTATAAGGAAAAATCTTTCAAAAAAAGTTATTCTTAGAAAAACTCCTCTTTTAGATTTTTACTTGGATAATACAGTTGAAAATGCTCAATTAATAGATGAAATGATAGAAAAAATTGCTCAATTAAGAGGAAATGAAAATAATGATTAAAATTGATGTTTCTTTATTGGAAGCAATAAAAAACAGCAAAAATATTGCAATAGCTTCTCATATTCGACCTGATGCAGACGCACTAGGGTCTTCAGTTGCTTTAAAGTTAATGTTAGAAAAGCTTGGAAAAAATGCAGATATATTTTGTGATAGTGAAATTTCAAGTAATTATTATTTTCTTAAACATGTGTCTTCGATAAACAAACCTAAACTCTCTTTTTATGACACTTATATTAGTTTAGATTGTGCTGAAGATTTTAGATTAGGAAAGTATGCAACTGAGTTTAAAAAATGCACAAATTCTATTAATATAGATCATCACATCACAAATTCAAACTTTGCGAATATAAATTTTGTTAGAGCAGTTAGTAGTACAGGTGAAATTTTATACTTTTTATTAAAACAATTAAATATTGATTTAGATACCGATATTGCGTCCTCACTTTACGCTGCAATCGCTTCAGATACTGGTTGTTTTCAACATGACAATACCACTTCAGAAGTTCATGAAATTGTTGCACATTTAATGAAATATAATATCAATATATCTTTGGCAAACTATTATCTGTTTAAACGCAGGACTATGGAGCAAATTCAACTGCAACAAATTGCGCTTAAAAATTTGCGATTTTATGAGAATAATAAAATATGTTTAATCTTTTTGCGTAACGAGGATTTTAAGCAATGTAACATTGAATCAAGGGACAATATTGGGATTGTTGACATTGCAATAAATATAGAAAATATTGAAATAGGTATTTTAATAAGCGAAATAAAATCAAATTTATACGCTTGCAGTTTGCGTGGTCGGGGTAATTTTGATGTTTCCGAAATAACAAAATCTTTTGGAGGCGGCGGACACACTAATGCAGCAGGATGCAATATTTTTGGCACTTATAAAACTGTTGCTAGAAAACTGGTAAAAGCATGCAGAGAAATCATGGATTAAAAGAACTTTATTGTTTTTATATTCATTATTTAAAAAGTTACTTTGTATTTAACAATTAATTACAAAGAAGTATTTAAATTAGAAAAAAAGATTAAATATTTGTTTAATAATTCATACTTTAAAGTGGTGTTCGAAATTATATGAACAAGAATAAATAATAAAAATTTTTGTAATTATTTAAAAATTTAATCGATACAATAAAAATTAAACAGTAATTTGTACATACTTCTTTCATAAATATATTCTCACATTGTGACTATACTTCGGTTTATATTTGCAATATGAAATGAATAATTTTACTTAAAAATCTAGTAAATCAGTGGGAAAAAACTATAAGATAAAAAAAATTATTAATATACTTATTTAATGAAATATATTTTTTCTATATTCTTAAAAAGAGATGCTTATGAATGGTTTTATTAATATTTATAAACCAAGTGGTATGACAAGCACTGCGGTTGTAAGAAGTATTAAAAAAAAATTTAATCTTAAAAAAGTAGGGCATCTTGGAACGCTGGATCCTTTGGCGTGTGGTGTGCTTGGTATTGCAGTGGGGAAAGCCACAAAAATGTTTGATTACTTTTTAGAAAAAAAGAAAACATATCGAGCAATTTTTTCTTTTGGTTACGAAACAAACACTTTAGATTCAACAGGAGAAGTGGTTAATAAAACTAAAAGTATTCCAAGCTATCATGATGTGGAACGAGCAATAATTTCATTCATTGGAAAAAATAATCAAATACCGCCTAATTTTTCTGCAAAGCATGTTGACGGTGTTAGAGCATACGATTTAGCAAGAGCAGGTGAACAGTTTGAATTGAAACCAAAAGAAATTGAAATATATAAGTTTATATTATTAGCGCAAATAAATAACACAGATTTTGAATGTGAAATCGAGTGTAGTTCCGGCACATATATTAGAAGTATTGGCAGAGATTTGGCATATAAATTAGGCTCGCTAGCCACTATGGTATTTCTTGAAAGAACGGAAAATGGACTTTTTAAGTTGGAAAATGCAAGAAATTTTAATGATATACTAAGTAGCGATAAACTTATTTTAACACCGATTAATGACTTATTTGGTCTATTTGATAATTATGTTTTAGACAAAGAGCAATATAATCATGTAATTAATGGAAGAAAAGTAACAATTGAAAAACCATTTGAAAAGCCAACATTTTTGGTTTTCGAAGATAAAATTCTAGGTGTTGCAAAAGAAAATGTTAATTATTTAAGATTAAAAACTAATTTGATATAAAAGATTAATGTAATTAAAAAAAATTGTTCAATCAAGCCAAATAAAATAAACTTTTTTAAGATAAAAATTTCCAGGTGTTGCAAAATAAAATGTTAATTATTTGGGTTTAAAAACTAATTTGATATAAAAGATTAATGTAATTAAAAAAAATTGTTCATCAAGCTAAATAAATAAACTTTTTTAAGATAAAAGTTTATAGAAGTTACAAAAGATTATATTTATCGATAAAATATATAAGATATAAAACGAGGATAAGATGGTTAGATTTGGTCCGGCAGGAAATTGCAAAACTTTTTATGAGGCAGGTTATAAATCAACAATTCAAGCGGCAGAGTGGTTACACTTAATTGGGCTGGATGCATATGAATATTCTTTTGGTCGTGGCATTCTTCTTAGCGATGATACTGCGAAAATAATCGGCAAAGAGATGAAAAAATATGGTATATCTATAAGTGTTCATGCGCCATATTATATAAATTTTGCTGCCCCAACTGAAGAGCAAAATGCTAAAAATATTATGTATATAATTAATAGTCTTGAAAAACTTAAACTTCTTCAAGGCGATAGGCTAATTGTTCATTTAGCATCTCGTGGAAAGATGGAAAGAAAGGATGCAGTTGCGTTAACGCGTTCAAGGTTAGTTGAATTAGCTAAAATAATTGAGGATTTTGATGGATATTTATGTCTTGAAACATTGGGTAAAGAAAATCAAATAGGTTCGTACGAAGAAATTATTGATTTTTGCACAATATCGCCAAAATTCATTCCAACATTTGATTTTGGTCATATTAATTCGTTGATGCAAGGTGCACTAAAAACTGAGGAAAATTTTAAAACAGTATTTGATTATTCTATCGAAAAATTAGGGCGTGGAAAAACTGAAATTTGTCATATTCATTTTAGTAAAATTGAATTTGGAAGCAAAGGAGAAATTAAACATTTAACATTAGAAGATGATAAATATGGTCCTGAATTTGAACCGCTTGCAAGAGTAATCAAAGATTATAATTTAAAGCCAATTATAATTTGTGAGTCTAAAGAAATTATGGCAAGCGATGCATTAAAATTAAAGGAAATTTATAATTCAATTTAATGAACTTTTGTCATTTTTTTAAGTATTTGATTTCACATATAAAATTAAAGATTTTATCTTTGTAAATACTATTTTAATATATTAAAGTTTTTTTATATTTATCAATTAGTGAGATTGCACATAAAGATATTTGAAAGCAGTAAGATGTAAAGTATTCTATGTGTAATACAAAAAAGCTTGAATCGAATAATTAAAATATATTTTTCGCAGTTGCACTCAAAATTGAATTTGTTTCATTTTTTCGCTCTGCTTATATTTTTTAAGGTTTAATAATAATCCAGAAAACTCTTTTTAATTAAGTTTTTTAAAGAATATATAACCACAGACAATTAATCTATTATACTAAAAATTAAAATGTGATAGCACTTGTCAGTTAGTAAAATTTATAATATTTGTTTATATATCCTAAATTGTAGAAAAAAAATAGTTTTTAGTAAAAAATGAAAAGCGAACAATTTTTGGTTCGTTTTTTTTTCGCATTCCATTCTTTTAAGTGTTTGTTTTAAAATAACTTATATATAAGAAAGGTAAGAGGAGAAAAAATGCTTTATTCTTTAATTCCTGAATATGTTTTAAACGGTGTAAAAAATATAAATTTATCACAGTTAGCAGAAATTCGGCTAAGAATTGGCGCACCTATTATGGTAAATGTTTCCGGCGAGAATAAATTTCTAACGCCAAATGGAGCTGAAGATAGTGATGAAAATGCAATAATTTGCAAAAACAGTACTCTTGATTATGTGTTGCAAGTGGCAAGTAATCAATCTCTATACACAATCAATGACCAATTAATTCAAGGATACATAACAGTTAAAGGAGGCATAAGAATTGGTGTTGCGGGTGAAGTGGTTACTGTAAACGGCAATATTAATACAATAAAGAACATAACATCGCTGAATATTAGAATACCTCATGAAATTAAAAATTGTTCGTTAAATTCTTATCTTTATTTAACTAAAAATAACTTGCCTTTCAGTACTTTGATTTTGTCGCCAGCCGGAGCGGGCAAAACAACTTTTATTCGAGACTTAGCTTATCAATTATCCAAAAGAAATAAAAAAATAAATATTTTAATAGTTGATGAAAGAAGCGAAATCACGGGAATTTCAGAAGGATTAATGAATTTAAACGCAGGCAATGTTGATGTTATATGCAATTCTAAAAAAAAATTTGCATTTGAAAATGGAATTAGAAGCTTAAAACCAGATGTAATTATAACTGACGAATTAAATTTAAGTGGAGATTTAGTTGCTATTGAAAATGCAATTTCTAGCGGTGTTAGAGTTATTGCAACTATTCATGCTAGTTCTATTCATGATTTAAAAAATAAACATGGTTTTACTGAATTGTTATCTAAAAAGTTATTTGAACGCTTTGTTGTGCTTAGTTTAAATAACGGTGCAGGAACAATGGAAGGGGTTTACAACGATAATTTGAGTTGTATATATTGCGGATGAAGTTATTTTTAATTGTTGTTATTAATATCGCGTTTGCTTGTGTTGGCTATTTTATTTTTGATAATTATAGGCGTAAAAAAAAGTTTTATAGTGATATGGTTGATTTTTGTGGATATTTATCTAACGAAATTCGTTTTAATAAAAATGATATAAGAAAAATATTTTTGAGTTTACAAGGGAGGTTTAATAGTGAATTAGAAGGATATTTACAAGCTTTTTTAAATTACAGCACTTATAATCAAAAACTATTAAATTCAGTTGAAAATGATGAAATTATTGCTTTTTTAAAAAGCTTAGGAAAATTTGATGTTGATGGTGAAATTAAAAATATAAATAAATATCAAGAGTTATTTACAAAAAAATTAAATAATGCAAGTGAGCAAGAAAGAACAAGAGGTAGTGCAATATTTAAAATTTTTATTATTTTAGGTTTGCTAGTTTCAATCATAATATTTTAGGAGTATAAATTTGGGAGTTGAAGTTATATTTAAAATTGCTGCAATCGGTATTCTTACCGCAGTTACTAATCAGATTTTAAAACATTCTGGTAAAGATGAAATTGCAACACTTACAACACTGGCCGGAGTGGTGATTGTATTGTTTATGGTTGTAAATATGATTAGCGAATTATTTGAAACTGTTAAATCGCTGTTTTTTTTATAAAATTTTTTGTTGAAGAAAACAAAATCTTAAAAATCATCTAAATAAATCTGATACATTATTGTTTACAATATATTCTACTTGATTTTATTTTTAAATAAGCAGATAAATTACTTGTTAAAGAAAATGCAATCATTAGTTTATACAGTAAAATATCATTCATTATTTCGCTTAAAAAAGTTATTTAAAAAATTATAAATTTAGTCTATTAATGAATTAAAATTTATCCAAAAAATTTAAAGAAAAACTTAATATTATTCACTTTAATAAGCACTAAAATGCCTTAACTTCTAACAAAAATCAATTAATCTTACCAACCATGTAATAATGTGAAGAGTCAACATGTGTTTTAATTCTCAAAAAAAAAATAAATTAAGGAAAAAATGGATTTATTTAAAATTATTGGGCTAGGTATTTTGATAAGCATTGTTGTGGTTATAACAAAACAAATCAAACCAGAACTAGGCGTTGCCGTTATGCTCGCGGGCTCAACATTAATGTTAATATACATATTAAATTCCTTTACTGGCGTTATTTCTTCTTTTAATCAAATTGTCAATCAAACTGGTATTAATCAAGAATTGTTTTCAATTATAATAAAAATTATTGGTGTTGGATATTTAATTGAGTTTGCTGCAGATATTTGCAGAGATAGTGGAAACTCTGCTATTGCAGAAAAAGTTATTTTAGGAGGAAAAGTTATTATTTTTATGTTAGCTATGCCTATAATAACTTCACTTTTTAATATCATTTTGGAGCTTCTAAATTGATAAAACATTATAATCGATTTCAAAACCTAATATTCAAACCCAAAAAGCGTAATATAAAAAAATTTATTATATATGTATGTGTTTTTGCGCTTTTAGTTATAATTTGTTTTTTACAAGACATTGTTTTTGCTGAAAACAGTCAGGAAATTATTGATAAATTAAACTTTAATGTTTTTGAGCAGTTAAACAATATAAACTTAGTAGATGTCGAAATTGCTTTAAAAGATATGATAGATGAATTTAATTTTTTACAAGGTCGCTCTTTTAAAGAAAGTGTTGAAGGAATCATAAATGGGAACTATTTTACTGATTTCAATAATATTTTTTCAGCAATTTTTTCTTTGGTGTTTGGAGATGTTAGCAAGTATTTACCATTAATGTTCACAATTATTGCCGTTTCACTTTTAGGACAGTTCGTGGCATCCTTAAAAAGTAAAACTGATGATAATGTGAGTGATTTGATTCATTTTGTTACTTACAGTGTTATTGTTATATTAATAGTTGTTGTTTTTAAAAATATAATTAGCGTAACCAGTTCAACAATTAATTCAATAAAATCGTTAACTGACGCAATATTTCCTGTTATGTTAACGCTTATGACTGCTGTTGGAGGTGTGGTTAGCGTTGGTATTTATAGACCAACACTTGCTATATTAAGTGGTGGCGTTATCACTTTATTTAATGGATTTGTGCAACCACTTTTTATTTTTTCGTTCGTTATTGTTGTTGTTGGGAATCTTACAGAATCAGTAAAATTAAAAAAACTTAACGAATGCATTTTCAGTATGTTTAAATGGACAATGGGTTTTATTTTTACATTGTTCGGCGCAATTTTAACTTTTCAAGGTATCTCTGCAGGCAGGCATGACGGCGTGAGTGTGAGTGCAACTAGATTTGCTATTAAAACCTATGTGCCAATAATCGGTGGTTATTTGAGTGAAGGGTTAGATTTTATTCTATTAAGTTCAGTTTTGATAAAAAATGCTGTTGGTTTAGCGGGTTTAATTTTGATATTTATAACTATTTTATCACCAATAATTCAATTAATTGTCTTTAAACTCATTCTTCAAATACCAGCAGCAATTTTAGAAACTGTGGGTTCGTCACAAACAAGCAACTTCCTACAACAATGCTCAAAAGTTATGTTAATTCCAATAATAATGGTGTTAGGTGTGGCTTTTATGTGTATTTTAACATTGTCACTATTAATGTGTACTGCAAATATTATTTGATTAAATCTAAGTGTTATTACAGAATTTTATTTTAAAGCTATGTGATATCATAACGAAAAATTTATAAATTTTAGGGCGTCAACATACAGCAATTTTATTAATTTTGGTCATAAACCAAACAATCATATATTTAAAAATACAATTTTTTTTAAAATTCATATATTTTGAAAAAAAACATAAATAAAATACACGAAAAGAAAAGTACATACGCAACGATAAAAGTTAGTGATAAACATACTAAGTTATATATAAAAGATTTAGTTAGTGCAAGAAAAATAACATGTACAAGTTGATAAAATCAATGATAAGTTAAAAGTAATTAATATATTTAAAAGAATCTAAAAAAATAAAAGGTTTTTAAAAAATTTTGGCTTTAATCTGATAAAAACGATTCTAAAATTAAAATTAATTCTATATTAAATTATACTGGTAGACGATTGCTTGTAATAAATTTTGTTTATTGAATTAAAATTTATATTAAAAATGTACTATTGCTTTTAAGCAAATAACATAAAAGGAGAAAAAAATGAACAGTTGGCTTCTTAGTTTAGTAGGTATTGCATTTTTAGGTGTGTTAGTTGATATATTAACACCAAATAAAAACATGAATAAGTTTATAAGAAGCGTTTTTGCAATATTTCTATTGTTTGTCATAGTTTCTCCTATTAAGGATATTTTTAACTCAAAAACGAAATTATTTAACATAGATGATAATGTGAATATAATTGACGACGATTTTTTGCAAAAAAATAATTTATTAAGAATTAGGACGCTTGAAGAAAACATAAACGCATATTTAATAAAAAATAATATTAAGGGAGTAAATGTAATAATAGCAGCTAATATGTTAGAATTTGATTTTGAAATTTTAGAGGTGGCAGTGGATATAAAAAATTTAGTTCTAACTGAAAAAATAAATCATAAAAATAAATATGAAGTTATTACAAATCTAATTAGACAAGTTATAAATGTAAAAAAGGATATTATAAAATTTTATGAGTGATTTTTCAAAAAATGATTATATAACTTTGAGCAATTTACAGGCTGGAAGTTTATCAAATACTAAAAGTATAGATATAAACAAGAAAGAAAATTTTGATAAAACAAAACTGCCTGAAAACTTAGAAGAAAATAGCAAATCAACAACAAGAGCTTCACCAACTTTTAAAGAAAAGTATTGCAGTGTTTTAAATTTGTTGAAAAATAATAATAAAAAAGCAATAAAAATTTTAGTTTTAGTTATAATTCTATGTGTGATGCTAGTATTATATTTTAACATTAGTTTTACAGACAAGTCATCAGTTAACGATAAAAATATCAATTATAATTACACCACAAGTTTAGAGTATGCTAAAAGCCTAGAAGGAAAGTTGGAAAATTTACTCAGTAAGATTAAAGGCGCAAAAGATGCAAAAGTTATGGTTTTTCTAGAAGGTAGTTTAGAGCTAATATTAGCTGAAAAGGTAGATGAAAAAAAGAATACTACTTCTAACGGGACAAGCTCAAACAGTTATGTTACAACAGTTACAGAGCCTATAATATTAACAAATGGAAACACATCTGTGCCACTAGTTATAACAGAAAAATTGCCAACAGTAAAAGGCATAGTAATAGTATGCAAAGGTGCAAGTAATGTTATGGTAAAAATGGATATTATAAATGCGGTGAGAACTTTGTTTAACCTTCCATTTGGAAGTATTGAAGTGTTTGCAGGTGAGTAAAAAAAACAATATTGACAATAATTATAGATTATTTGACAATATATTAATGTGATATGACAAAATTTAATAATAATTTGACAATAAATAATAAATAATAAAAGGAGTATATAATGAATAGAAGAAAAAGAGTTTTTATAATAATAGGATTTTGCTTATTACTAATGGTAACGGGAACGGTGAATATTTTACTAAATAACTATGCAGTTGATAATGCCCAAAAAGTTGGCGGAGATGCAATTGTAACTGGAAATTTTTTCACAAATTTTAGAAACAATAGAATAACTACTCGTGAACAACAAATGCTTTATTTGGATGCAATTTTAAACAGCAGTGCTGCAGATACAGTTGCGAAACAAAATGCTCAAAATGCAAAAGATGAAATTATTGCAAACATGGGGCTTCAAGAAGTTATTGAATATGGAGTTATGAGTAAAGGTTTTACAGATGCTGTTGTTATGATAGCAAATAATAATATTTCAGTATTAGTTAAGTCTGCAGTTTTGACAAAAGAAGAAGTTGCTCAAATTGTGGATATTGTTCAAACAGCAACCGGACTTAATGATATAGACAATATTAAAATTCAACCTATATCATAAAAACTTTATTAAAATAAATCAATGTAATTAATGTGTTAGTGAAAACTAATACATTTTTTAATTGCAAAATCACAACCCTTATGATATACTTTAAAAAATTATATACTGGGTTAGGAGTGCTATAATGGCAGTTAATAATAGTAAAACAATTAAAGGTAATGTTGCTTTTAAAAAAGATTTAATTTTGTCGGTTATTAATTTAGCAGCAAAAGAGATTGCCGGCGTTAGTTCAATAGTGACTAATCATGCCACTGTTTTATCTCGTTGGTTTAATAAAAACTATCAAGATGGAGTTCGCCTTTCTTATCAAAAAGAAAAAATTAGTGTTGATGTTTATATTAATGTTTTTTATGGTTTTAATGTTTCTGAAATAGCATATAGGGTTCAAGAAAATATTAAAAATAGTATTTCATCAATGATTGATGTGAATATTGATAGGATTAATGTTCATGTTTTAGGAGCCGATTTTTCTAATGATAATGGATTTTAAAAAATACAAATAATAAGGGGATAATTTATGAGTAGAAAAAAAGCACGAGATTTATTATTTGTATTAACATTCGAAACATTATTTATCGAACCTGAAAATAGTGAATCATTAGAACAAATTTTAAATTCTATTAATCTTGAAGAAGAAAACTTAAATTTTATAAAAGAAAATTATCCAAAAATTCTTGAAAACAAAGCAGAATTAGAAAATATTATTTCTAGAAATTTATCTGAAAAATTTTCATTTGATAGATTATTTAAAATTGATTTAGCAATTTTAATGTTAGCCACACATGAACTTATGTTTAATAAAACCAATTCGATTAAAATTGTTGTTAATGAGGCGGTGGAGTTAGCAAAAAAATATTCAACAGATAATAGTTATAGTTTTATAAATGGAGTGCTAGCTAATATTATTAAAAACGAAAAAATAACTGATTAATTAAAAATCAAGTTTGTTTATGAAACTACATTTCTAATAATGACATTTTAATGTTAGCCACACATGAACTTATGTTTAATAAAACCAATTCAATTAAGGTTGTTGTTAATGAGCGGTGGAGTTAGCAAAAAAATATTCAACAGATAATTATGGTAATAAAACTAATTCACAATAAAATAAAAAGCAGTGTTATTATTGTTTATTTATTTTACTAAATTTAAAGATTATAAAAGTATGGCAAAATGCTCTTTAAAGAAAGTATATAAAAAACTTTGTTAATAAACATTTTAGTTATGATTGTTAGATAAATTACGCAAAAGGACATAAACACTTGCCCAATATAAAATAAAATCATATTACACACCTTACACGCCGCAAAACACTTTGTTCTACGATATTTGAAGGCCAAATAAAAATTATGGAAAATTATATTACAGTATCACAAATTAATAATTATATTAGAGGGGTTTTTGAGGCGGAAAGTATGCTTCAAAACATTTTTGTTTTTGGCGAAGTAAGTAGTTATAACATTTCAAATGGTATTGCTTACTTTAACATTAAAGACGAGAATTCCCTTCTACAATGTGTACTTTTTGGTGCGTTAAAATTTAAAAGTCCAAATATTGGGGATATGGTGCTTCTTAAAGGTGGTGTAAATTATTATGCTAAGGGCGGACGATTATCTTTTAATGCAGTATCCATTCAACCGTATGGCAAAGGCTTATTATATGAAAAATTTTTAGAGCTTAAAAATAAATTAGAGCAAAAAGGATATTTTGCAGTCGAGCGAAAAAAATCTATTCCCGAAAGGGTTAAACGAATAGGAGTGATAACAAGCGCAAGCGGTGCTGTTATCCAAGATATTATTGATGTAACTAGAAGAAGAAATAATTCTGTTGATATTGTGCTTTATCCCGTTAAAGTTCAAGGAGTTGGCGCAGAGCATGAAATTGCAGAAGGGATAAATTTTTTTAGTTCTTACGATAAAATTGATGTTATTATTGTGGCGCGTGGCGGTGGAAGTATTGAGGATTTAGCACCGTTCAACACTGAAATTGTTGCAAACGCAGTATACGATTGTAAAAAACCGCTTGTTAGTGCGGTTGGTCATGAAACCGATTACACAATTATTGATTTTATTTCGGATTTAAGGGCACCAACACCTTCTGCGGCAGCGGAGTTAGTGGTATGGAGCAAACTTCAAGAGATAAACGATATATTTGAGGCGATTAATAGAATTATTAAGTTAGTTCAATATAAGTGTGTTTCAAAAGGAATCGATATAAAAGCAAATTTAGAAAAAATGTGCCAGTTTATTACGAACAAACTTGATTACTCTTATTACAACGTTCAAAAAAACTTTACTTTAATCTCAAGCATGTTAGAAAAAAAAATTGTTAATAAAGAATATTTAGTAAGTTCATATAAACAATTTATTAGCAAAATAAGTCCGTTTTCTTTAGCTAAAAGTGGTTACATACGAGTTATAAACGGTGATAAGATTATAAAATCAATAAACGATGTTAATGTTGGTGAAGTGTTACAGTGTGAGTTTTTAGATGGAAAACTTATAACACAAATAACTGAAAAGATAAAAGGAGTAAATCATGAGTAGTATTGATAAAAAAATAAACAACTTAAAAGAAATTTCAAATAAGTTAGAAAACGATGCTATCACACTTGATGAAAGCATAAAACTTTTTGATGAAGGCGTGGAGCTTGCCAAAAAATGTCTTGAAGAGTTGAATGAAATTAAAGGAAAGGTTACGGTGCTAAAAAAAGAAATTGAAACTATGAAAGAGGAATCTTTCATTTAAAGAGGAATATATGAAAATATCACAAATGTTTTTTAAAACTTATAAAGAAATTCCGGTAGATGCAGAAATAAAAAGTCATCAACTTTTGCTTAGAGCAGGTTATATAAAAAAGCAAGCATCGGGAATTTATATTTTTTTGCCTCTTGGCAAAAGGGTGCTTAATAAGTTAACTAATATAATTAGAGAAGAAATGGATAATGCGGGAGCAAACGAAGTGTTAATGTCTAATCTTCTTCCAATAGAAGTATATGAAGGAAGAATTGAGCGTTTTGGAAGTGATATGTTTAAATTGCAAGACAGAACGGGTAAAAACTTTTGTTTAGGTCCCACACACGAAGAAGCTTTCACGGCAGTGGTTAAAGATGTTGTGACGAGTTATAAGCAATTACCAGTTATTCTTTATCAAATTCAGACAAAGTTTAGGGATGAAGTTCGTCCGCGTTTTGGTTTAATGCGTGGGAAAGAATTTTTAATGAAAGACGCATACTCATTTGATGTTGATTCTGTTGGTTTAGATAAATCTTATAATATTATGTTAAACGCTTATCGTAAAATATTTGATAGATTGGGTTTTGATTATGTTGTTGTGGATGCAGATAGTGGCGCAATAGGTGGAAGTGGCTCACAGGAGTTTATGGTTAAATCGGATATAGGTGAAGATGAAATTGTTGTGTGTCAAAAGTGTGGATATGCAGCGAATAAAGAAAAAGCAGAAAGTAAAAATTTTATTTTAAATAAAAATGAAAAATATGAGAATAAACAAAAAGTCCACACTCCAAATATAAAAACCATTGAACAGTTAGTTGCAAATTTAAATAAAAATGAAAGTGATTTTTTAAAAGCGGTTGTATATTCTTATGACTTAGGAATAGCAGTTGCGCTAGTGCCTGGAGATAGAGAAGTTGAAGAGACAAAACTTGTTCACGCTTTAAATAACACTATTAAGTTAGAAAAAGCAACATTTGAAGAAATTGAGAGCGTGGGAAGCGTTGCTGGTTTTGTTGGAGCGTTTGATTTAAAAAATTGCATTGTGGTTGCTGATAACAGTGTTCAAAACATGCAAAACTTTGTTATTGGAGCAAATGAAAGCGACTATCATTATATAGGTACAAATTTGTGTGATTTAAAAATTGACAAATACGCAGATATTAAAACGGTTAAAAAGGGAGATATTTGTAACACCTGCAATTCAAAACTTGATGTTATAAGAGGAATAGAAGTGGGACATGTTTTTAAACTTCAAGATAGTTATACCAAACTCTTTAATTGTAAATATTTAGATGAAAACGGAAATAGTATTATAATGCAAGCAGGTTCTTATGGTATAGGTGTAACTCGAACGCTTAGTGCTCTTATTGAACAAAATTCAACAAATAAAGGAATTATTTTACCAGAAATAGTTGCACCATATAAATACTATATTATTATTGCAAACAACAAAGATGAAGAACAAAAAAATCTTGCAAACACCATTTATGATGGATTACAAAGTAATCATGAAGAAGTTTTATTAGATGACAGATATGAAAGCATAGGTGTTAAACTTAACGATGGAGAACTTATAGGAATTCCATATTTAATTGTTGTTGGCAGGCATGCAAAAGAAGGTAAAGTTGAATTAATAACAAGAAAAACTGGTGCTAAAAAGTTAGTTGACTTGAAAAGTTTAGGTTTAGTGCAAGGTTAATTTTATTTAGTTTTTATAAAATACAATCATTTTAGAGGTTGTATTTTTTTTATGCAGTGTTAAAAAATGGCTTTATATGCGTATTTTTTCGTGTTTGCATAATTATAAAAAAGTTTTTGCATAAATATGCAAATTACTCTTGCATAAAAATTTATCATAGTGTATAATTATTGCACAGTTTATTTATAAAATCGCATAATAATTCAAACAGAAAAAATTTATAGAGGTTTAAAAAAAATATGGCTCGAAATTCTCGTCAATCTAAAATTCTTGAAATCATTTCTAAAAAAGAACTTGAAACGCAAGAAGAATTAGTGGAAGCTTTAAAAGAAGCAAAGTTTAATGTTACTCAAGCAACAATAAGCAGAGATATAAAGGAACTTGGTTTAATTAAAGTTTTATCTGAAGATAAAAAATATAAATATGCTATTTCAACTGCCTCTGTTCAAACGGTGTCAGCTAAATCTTTATCTATTTTAAAAGAATGTGTTATTTCGATTAAAATTGCTGTAAACTTAAATGTTATCAAAGTGCTTAAAGGGGCAGCTGGTTATGTTTCATCATTAATCGACCAACTTTCTATTCCACAAGTTTTAGGTTGTACATATGGCGACGATACTGTTTTAATCGTTTCTGAAGATAGTGAAGACGCATACATAGTAAAAGATAAAATTTCCGAAATTTTAGAAAAATAACATTACATAAGACATTATTTTATAATTTATAAACACTTTAAAAAAGTGTTTTTTTAATGCAAAATTTAGAACATAGTTATCAAATTCATTTGGAAAAATAATAAATAACTGCTAAACTAAAAATTAATTTATAAGGAAAAAAATATATATATGTTAGTAAGTTTAAAAATTAAAAATATCGCACTAATTGATGAAGTTAAAATTGAATTTTCGGGCGGTTTTAATGTTTTAACGGGTGAGACCGGTGCAGGAAAATCAATAATTATTGATGCTTTAAACTTTGTGCTTGGTGCAAAAGCAGATAAAACTCTAATAAAATCTAATTGTGACTTTGCTTTTGTGGAAGGTGTTTTTGAAATAGACAAATCAAACTTAGAAATAATTTCTATATTTGATAATTTTTCTATTGAGTGTGATGATTATGTTAGCATACAAAGAAAAATGAATATTAGTGGGAAAAATGAATGTAGAATCAATGGCGAGTTAGTTACTTTAACTATGCTTAAAAAACTAACAATTTTGCTGGTTGACATTTTTGGGCAACATGACCATCAAACTTTGCTCAACACTAAAAACCATTTAATTTTATTAGACACGGTATGCAGTAAAAATCTTAATGTTTTTAAAGAAGACTTAAAATTTAAACTTCATGAATTAAAACAAGTAAATAATAAAATTGCAGAGTTAGGTGGAACTGATGAATCACGAAAGCATGAGATAGAACTTTTACAGTACGAGATTAATCAAATTGAAGAGGCGAATTTAAGCGAAAAAGAAGAAAATGAGTTAACGCAAAATAAAATAATTTTAAATAATAGTGAAAAAATTTTCAATTGCATTCATTCATGCAATCAAGCATTACGAGAAAATGATATTATTAATACTATAAAATTTGCAGTAAGTTATTTGCAAGAGATAAAAAAATTTGATAATAAGCTAAGTAACAGTGTTGAAAAACTTTTAGATATACGGTATCAACTAGAAGATATTTTAATTGAATTAAAAAGTTTTGAACAAGGTGTGTATTATAGCGAAGAAGATATAAATAAGATTGAAGACCGATTGCAATACATTAAAGATTTAAAACGAAAGTTTGGTAAAACAATTGCAGAAATTTTTACATACTTAGAAAAAGCAAAAGAAAAAAAATTAAAATTAGAAAACTGTGAAGAAGAACTAGCAAAACTACATGGTGAGAAAAGTTTAATATTGAAAAACTTATATGATATTTCATCAGGCATAACTTATGAGCGTAAGAATGCAGCTAAAGAAATAGAGAAAAATATGCTATTAGAGTTAAAAGAATTAGGCATTAAAAATGCTAGTTTTAAGGTGCAGTTTGCAGATGACTATTCTATCAAAAATATTGAAAGCAAAGTTGGAAGAGATGGTGCGGACGAATTAGAGTTTTTATTTAGTGCCAACTTGGGTCAACCGTTAAAGCCGTTAAATAAAATTATATCTGGTGGAGAAATGAGCAGATTAATGCTTGCTTTTAAATGTATAATTCAATCGGCAGATAACTATAAAACCTATATTTTTGATGAAATCGACACTGGAATCGGCGGAGTGATTGGAATGGTGCTTGCCAAAAAACTTGCAGGTATTTCAAGGTTTAATCAAGTTATTTGCGTTACACATTTGTCGCAAATTGCAGTGTTTGCCGATAATCAATTTAAGATAACTAAGAGTGAATCAAACGGAGCGACTCATACTAATGTTAAACTATTGAGCGAAAAAGAAAGAGTTGATGAACTCACTCGCATGATTGGAACAATGGAAAACGCAGAGTTTGCTGAAAAACACGCAGGCGAACTTATTAAAGAAAGCAATATTTATAAGCTGAATTTATCTAAACATGCATAATTTTAGCGGTTTAATTAAAGAATAAATAATAATTAATACCGTGGGGGAGTTATGCGATATTTTAAATTTAAGAACATTATATTTATAATAATCGCAGTTTTTTTTGTGTATTTAAGCATAAATTTCCCCTTTTTTTTATTTTCCCATTATGAAAGCGATGTGTTTTTAACAGCAGAAGAATTTGATAGTATTAAAAATAATAGAAACTTATTTTGTAATAACAATATTTTAAAAGTTAGTAATGAAGAAGATGAGAAAATTAAAGAATATGTTGTTGAATATAAACTTTTTAATCTTATTAATATTAAAACTTTGAATTTAAAAGTTGCAGACAAAGAAATTTTTTATGCAGGTGGAAATTGTCTTGGCTTTACAATACATAGCGAAGGCGCTATGGTTATTGGCGGAAACTATATTTTAACTAGGTATGGAAAAGAATATCCTTTAAAAGAAAGTAATTTGCAAATCGGAGATATAATTATTAAAGCTGACGACACAAGAATTGATAATATTAAAGATATAACAGAATTTTTAAAATGTTACGATGGTAAAGAAAAAATCCGTTTATTAGTTAGGCGGGGAACGAGTGAAGTGGAAGTTGAAATAATGCCTGCACTTGATATATATTCTCAAAGCTATAAACTGGGTACTTGGCTGAAAGATAATGCTATTGGTGTTGGAACACTTACTTTTATTAATGATTCCACCGATAGATTTGGCGCGCTTGGTCACGCAGTAACTTCTGGCGAAAACAAAAATGGTTATAAGGTTAGAGATGGTAATTTGTATGAATGTGTTGTGGTTGGCGTTAAGGCGAGTAGCGGTGGAGAGGCAGGACAGCTACTTGGTGCATTTTCGCAAAATCAACCGTCACTCGGAAAGGTGGATAAAAACTGCGAGTATGGAGTTTTTGGGAATATAAATAAGGAAAGTCCATTAATCAAAAATAAAAAAACAATTAGAATTGGCGGAAGAAGCATTGCAAAACCTGGCAAGGCAAAGATACTATCTTGTGTGGATGGATTTAATGTTGAAGAGTTTGATATTGAAATAATAAAGACAAACTTTCAAAAAAGCAGTTCTGAGAAAAGCATGGTTATAAGAATTACTGATAAGAATTTAATTAAAAAAACAGGCGGTATAGTTCAAGGAATGAGCGGTAGTCCTATTATTCAAAACGGAAATTTAGTTGGCGCTGTTACACATGTTTTTTTAAGTGATGCGACAAAAGGTTTTGGTTTATATATCGACTGGATGTTAAATCAATAATTTTAGTAATTTACTTAAATATTAAAATGCTATGATTTTTTCTATAAGAATTAAATAAATCTTCATTTTGTTGTTGACATGATTATATTTTTATTATATAATTGCATATAAAGAAACAAGTAGAAGTTCACTTCTCACCTGCCAAAACTTTCAAAAAAAGTATTTCGGCAGAGTAAAATAAAAATTGCATTTTTATTTTTGGGAGAGGTGAGTATTTTATAAAACTACTCACTTTTTCTTTTAATTAAATTTGGAGGTATACAACTATTAAAGAGTTATTGATTAATAACCAGATAACAGTTGACTCAGTTAGGTTAATTAGTGCAAGCGGGGAACAGCTTGGAATTGTGAGCTTAACACAAGCTAAATCACTAGCGATACAAGAGGAATTAGATTTGGTGTTATTGTCACCAGGTGCTAAACCGCCAGTTTGCAAAATAATGGACTATGGTAAATATCGTTTCGATACGATTAAACACGAAAAGGAAGCAAAGAAAAAACAAAAAGTTGCTGAAATTAAAGGCATGCAGTTAAGTTTGAATATTCAAGATAACGATATGCAGTTTAAAGCGAAAAATGTAAGAAAGTTTTTACTTACGGGGGATAAAGTAAAGGTGTCATTGCGCCTGTTTGGCAGACAATTAGCAAATCCTCAAAATGCCATACCTATTATGGATAAGTTCTACGAACTTGTTAGTGATGTGAGCACTATTACTAGTAAACCTGAGCAAAACGGCAGACAAATAGTCATGGTGTTATCGCCAAACAATCAAAAAAAATAAAATATTTAAGGAGATAAGGTTATGCCTAAACAAAAAACACATTCAGGTGCAAAAAAAAGATTTAAGTTAAAGAAATCCGGCGTTCTTAAAAGAAACAAACAAAATCGCCGTCATATTTTAACAAAGAAATCCCAAGACAGAAAAAGAAGACTTAAAAAAGCTACTTATGTTAGTAAAGCAAATGAAAAAACAATAAAAAGGATGCTAGCAAGCTAAGGAGAGAAATATGAGAATAAAAAGAGCGGTTAACGCTGTTAAGAAAAGAAAAAAAGTTTTGAAAAGTGCAAGAGGATATTGGGGAGCTAAAAGCAAACTATATCGTGTTGCAAAGCAAGCAGTTATGAAAAGTGGTCAATATGCTTACATTGGAAGAAGACTAAAGAAAAGAGATTTCCGTAAACTTTGGATAACAAGAATCAATGCTGGATGCAGAGATAATAATATGTCATATAGCCAATTTATGCATGGTTTAAAACTTGCAAACATTAACCTTGACAGAAAAGTGTTATCTGAAATTGCTTCATCTGACGCAAAAGCTTTTTCAAAATTGGTGGACCAATCTAAGTTCGCTATTGCAAATGCTTAAAATTTGGGGCGTTTGCCTAAATTCCAATTAAATGCAAGTAGCAAACTTTAAACAAAATTGGAGTATTAGGATGATTATAACAAGTAAACAAAATAATATTATAAAACTTGCCAAACAACTTCAAACAAAGAAATTTGTTGAATTGTTTGGCAAATGTTTTTTAGAGACAGAAAAAATAATTGTAGATGCTAACATAGAAAATATTGAATTTATTTTAGTTGGCGAGCAATCAGCGGAGAAATATAAAAGTATAACAAATAATAAAGAAACTTATGTTATAAGTAAAAGCATTTGTAAGTTTTTAAGCCAAACAGAAAGTGGCAGCGATATTTTTGCTATTTATAAATTAAACAATAGTTCGCTTAATGAAAATAAAAATTCGATAATCTTAGATAGTTTGCAAGATCCAACAAACTTAGGAGCAATTATTCGTTCTTGTTTAGCATTTGATTTTTGTAATTTGATTGCTATTGACAGTGTGTTTCCATACACCTATAAAGTTATTAGGTCAAGTATGGGTTATATTTTTAAAGTAAATTTTATTAGTATGAAAAAGCACGAGTTTATTGAATATAAAAAAACTGCTAAATTTAAAATGTTTGTTGCAGATATGAATGGAAAAGATATATCTGCTTTTAAAATTCCTGAAAAACCATTTGCTTTAGTTATAGGTAACGAAGGCGAAGGCGTGAGTGAAGAGATTAAAAAAATAAGTGATGGAACAATTTCTATTGCAATGAAAAATGGCGTTGAAAGCCTTAATGCAGCAGTTAGTGCTTCTATATTAATGCATGATTTAAGAAAATAAGCTAAAGGAGAAAGATATATGTCAGGACATAGTAAATGGTCAACAATAAAAAGAGCAAAGGAAAAAAATGATGCACAAAACTCAAAAATCTTTGCTAAACTTGGCAAGGAGATTGCTGTTGCAGTTAAAATGGGAGGGCCAGAACCAAATAATAATCCAAGGCTTAAAAACTCAATCATTAAAGCAAAAAGCGCTAATATGCCCAACGATAATATAAATAGAATAATTAAAAAAACTTCTGGCGAACTAAGTTCAGTTAATTATGATGAAATAACTTATGAAGGGTATGGTGTTGGTGGGAGTGCTGTTATGGTTGAGTGCTTAACAGACAATAAAAATAGAATGGCTGGTGAGGTTAGACATGCATTCGATAAATTTGGTGGTAGTTTAGGCTCAACAAATTGTGTTGCATACTTATTTACCAAAAAAGGCGTAATATTGATTGAAAACAGCGATGATTTAAGCGATGACGATATTATGATGCACGCAATTACCGCAGGTGCAGATGATATAGAAATCTTTGAAGACCACACTCAAGTTTTTACGAGTGTGGAAAATTTTGAAAGTGTTAAAGAATATTTTGAAAAAAATAACATTGCTTTTGCTAATGCATTAATTAGTTTTATTCCAGATAATTATATTAATTTAGATGATGAAAAACTAGAATCTTTCAATAAATTCATCATTCACTTGAACGATTTAGATGATGTTCAAGAAGTTTTTCACAATGTTGAAAATGCAGACGAGTAATAAAATAGTTATTGAATTTTATAGTTAACGAGTACCAAAATGCTTAACTACTGCAAAATCAACTAACCTGACAATAATGAATTGATTAAGTCATTGACACAGAATTTACATATAATTTTTTTTAAAAAATTTCATTTTTGAGATAATATTGCGCAAAAGTTCAAGCAAAGTTAAAATATGATAATAATAACAAGATTATTGCAAACAAAATCATGGTAGATTATTTAAATTATGTTTATAGTTGTGAAGCAAAATTAATACGAAATATAATGCGAGTTAATAAAATTGCATACTAATGTTGCTATTCTATTTTGTGGTGATCTTTAAAAAAATAGTTCATGACTATTTAATTTTGTTTAACAAATTAAAAATTAAAACATTTGTTTTAATTTTATTTGACTTTTAGAGGGTAGTAACTATAATAATAATTGTAGGCGAAATGCTTAACTTTATAATATGGGATAAAAAACTTGCGAGTATTAGGAATTGATCCCGGGCTTGCCATTGTAGGCTTTGGAATAATTGAATCAACTGATAATAATTCAATAAAAGTTGTAGACTATGGCGTGATTACCACAAACAAAAAACTTACTTTTCCTGATAGGTTAAAGCAGATTTACACATGTGTTTGCACCTTAATTGAAAAGTATAAGCCTGATAACGTGGCTGTTGAAGAACTTTTTTTTAACAATAACATTAAAACAGCCATTGATGTTTCACATGCAAGGGGAGTGGCTATATTAGCGGCAATTCAATCAATAAATCACTTGTTTGAATATACGCCTCTTCAAATAAAACAAGCGCTTACTGGTTATGGTAGAGCGGAAAAATCACAAGTGCAATATATGGTTAAAGCAATCTTAAACTTATGTGATATTCCAAAACCAGATGATGCTGCGGATGCACTAGCAGTTGCTATTTGCCATATGCAAACTAGTCAAATTTTATCGCAAACAGATATAAAATAATTTTACTATAAAAATTGAGAATTGAAATAAATTAATATTTTTAGTTCTTTAAAGTTTTTAAATAAATTATTTTGTTTCACATTCAAAAATTAAAATAAAATAGAAGCCATTAGTGTTAAAATTATTTAATGCAAAGTATTTATAATATTGCGTGAGAATTAAATTTATTAGTTAAACCTTAATACATATTTTAAAATCAAATTTTTTTTAAAATATCAAACTCTCAGTGAAAAATTTGTTTTATATATAGCAATCAAAAAACACTTAGAACTTAGTATTAATGTATATAGAAATTATTGTAGGAGAAAACCATGTATTCATTTATAACGGGCATAGTTGAAGAAAAAGCTAATAATTTACTTGTGATAAACTGCAATGGCGTTGGTTATGAAATGCTAGTTTCTAATTATTCTTTAAACAATATTGAAGCGGTTGGCGAAGTTGCAACAGTTTATACATATATGCATGTTAGGGAAGATGCTATAAGTTTATTTGGTTTTTCCACAAAACATGAAAAAGAATTATTTTTAAAACTTATTACTGTGAGCGGAATTGGTGCCAAAACTGCAATTTCCATTCTATCTGGTGTGAATCCAAGCAATTTAGTTAATGCAATAGTATTGGGAGATTTAGCTGTTCTTGGAAGCATAAAAGGAATAGGCAAAAAAACAGCAGAACGAATTGTTGTTGAACTTAAAAGCTCACTTGGAGATTTATCTAATTTGTCTGCAATACAAAATACTACTCCATTAGTTGAAACAGTTTTCTCCACTGAAGCAATAGATGCGTTAGTTCATATGGGACTAACAAAATTTGAAGCTATGAAAATTGTTTTGGCCGTTGCAAAAGAAAACGACACAACTGAAATGATAATTGAAAAAGCATTAAGAAATAGAAACTAAGAAGGAAATCTATGGAAGACGAAAGATTTATTACTAGCACCAAAAATTTAAGTGAAACTGAAGTTGAAAACACACTTAGACCAACCCAAATGTGTGACTTTTTTGGTCAGGATAAAATCAAAGAAAATTTAGATGTTTTTATTTCAGCCGCTAAAAAACGAGGAGATGCGTTAGACCATGTTTTATTATATGGTCCACCGGGCTTAGGTAAAACTTCACTCGCTCATATAATTTCGGCTGAATTAAATAGTAGTATCAAATTGACAAGTGGGCCATCTATTGAAAAAGCAGCAGATTTAGCGAGTATTTTAACAAATCTTAATTCACATGATGTGCTTTTTATTGATGAAATTCATCGATTGCCACGAACTGTTGAAGAAGTGTTATATCCCGCTTTGGAAGATTATGCTCTTGATATAATTTTAGGAAAAGGACCAAGTGCTCGCACAATGCGGTTGAAATTAAAACCTTTCACCCTTATTGGTGCAACCACCAAACCGGGTATGCTTACAGGTCCATTAAGGGATAGGTTTGGAGTGGTATGCCGCTTGGAACTTTATTCTAATCATGAAATTTGTGAAATAATTAAGCGTTCTGCAAGAATCCTTGATTTTAAAATAAATGATAATGCAGCACTGGAACTCTCTAAACGCAGTCGTGGAACACCAAGAATTGCAAATAGACTTCTAAAACGCATCCGTGATTTTGCTGAAATTAAAAATGAAAAAGAAATTAGTTTTGAAACAACTAAAAATGCTCTTATTAAATTAGAAATCGACGAATTGGGATTGGATTTTACCGATAGAAAAGTTATGCTTACTCTAATTGATAAATTTCATGGAGGTCCTGCAGGATTAGACACTTTAAGTGCAGCCACTGGAGAGGATAGTAATACTATTGAAGATGTTTACGAGCCATATTTATTGCAACTTGGTTTTATTGCTCGAACTCCAAGAGGTAGGGTAGCGTTACCAAATGCATACAAGCATTTTGGAAAAACCATTTCTCAACAAAAACAAGATTATTTAAAAATATATATTGATGATGTTGATAATAATTGAAATTGCTAGTGCAATTTAACACTGTTTTGAAATATTAATTTGCTTGTTTATTTAAAATATTAATTTGTTTAAAGATACTAGTTTAATCAATAGAATAAAAATGATATAAAAAAATACTTAATAAAGATAAATAATAAGGTTTCGGTTATCTAACGCACGCAAAAAAGCATCTGTACCCAAATGTCGGTAATATTTGGATAGAATAAAAATGATATAAAAAATACTTAAAAATGATAAATAATAATAGTTATAGTTATCTAACACACGCAAAAAACTTCTATACCCAAATGTCGGTTATATTTGGATAGAATAAAAATGATATAAAAAAATACTTAATAAAGATAAATAATAAAGTTTCGATTATCTTAACGCACGCAAAAAGCATCTGTACCCAAATGTCGGTAATACACGGTTAGAATTAAGGAGTATGTACAACTATATTTCTGCAAGGCTTAAAAATATTTCATGCAAAAAAACCTTAACTAATATGAAATTAAACCTTTAAAAATAATAGCATTAATATGATTGATGAAAATTTAAACTTAAATAGTTATGATTACTATTTACCAGAAAATTTAATAGCGCAAACACCACTCCAACCTAGAGATAGTTCTCGGTTGCTTGTTTGCTCAAAAGTAAGTAATACAGTGGAGCATAAAACTTTTCATGATATTATTAATTATTTAAGTGCAGGTGATGTGTTAGTTATAAACAACACAAAAGTAATGCCTTCTAGACTATACGGTGAAAAAGTTGACACAAAAGCAAAGATTGAACTATTGCTTCTTAAAAAAATTAATTTAACAGATTGGGAAGTTATAGTTAAACCTGCAAAAAGATGCAAAGTTGGAACTGTTATTAAAATAAGTGATGAACTATCATGTAAGATAATTGAAAACACAAACTATGACACAAAAATTGCAAGCTTTAATTTTGAAGGTAATTTTGAAGAAATTCTTGATAAAATTGGTATAATGCCGTTGCCTCCATATATTAAACAGTCTTTAAAAAATAAAAACAGGTATCAAACAGTGTATTCTAAATTTTTTGGGAGCAGTGCTGCTCCAACTGCAGGATTGCATTTCACAAAAGAGTTGCTTGCTAAAATTAAAGCAAAAGGTGTGATAATAGTTGAAGTGTTACTCCATGTGGGACTTGGAACTTTTAAGCCTGTTAGTGAAGAAAATATATTGCACCATCACATGCACAGTGAATATGTGGAAGTTTCTAAAAAATCTGCCGATATAATAAACCTTGCAAAAAAAGAAAACCGAAAAATAATTGCGGTTGGAACAACTTCTGTTAGAGTGTTAGAAAGCTGTTGTGAGAATGGTAAGTTAATACCAACAAAAAAGCAAACCAATATCTTTATATATCCACCATATAAGTTTAAGATTGTTGATGCAATTATAACAAACTTTCATCTGCCTAAAAGCACTCTTCTTATGTTAGTTTCTGCTTTTATTGGTAGAAAAGAAACTTTGGAACTTTATAAAATTGCAGTTGCAAATAAATATAGATTTTTTAGTTTCGGGGATGCAATGCTTTTAATGTAAAACCTATAAATTATATAAATACACACAATGACAGAATGAAAATATATAAGAATCGTTTTTATGTTTAAAAATCAAAGCAATTTACAAATGTTTTAATAAACTTAAAATCACATATGTACAAAAATTAATAAAAAATCTTTATCGTCCACTTTTAGTTCGTTTAACATACCCACTCCTAAAACATTATATAGTT
>ENA-UOOK01001861-UOOK01001861.1-fermentation-metagenome-genome-assembly--contig:-NODE-1861-length-27154-cov-3.994612_pt1 | contig 27154 bp, 20 predicted proteins | sample MGYA00245777_ERZ724023 | MGnify/ENA primary metagenome ERZ724023 (study PRJEB28704, sample SAMN03018312) | fermentation metagenome | biome: anthropogenic terrestrial biome; feature: soil; material... | reverse complement strand
CCACAATTTATTTTATTTAAACAAATACCTAATACTAATACAGAATATAATCTAAACCTTAATTATAAAGAAGATATTAGAAATGCTAAATCAATAAGAGATGTAAGAATATTGAATGAGTAACATATCGCAAAAAATTATACAGAAAGTCAGTAATGTGCGAAATACAATATATGAGTATATGTTTATACTGTGCCGGGGAAATCCCGGCACAGTTTTTTGGAATTTATGTTTTCCATTCTTCAAATTTGTGATAAATTATATATGGGTGGATACATACAAACCCATAACCACTATGATAAACAAAATAAGGAAAGGGGCAATTTACAGTGGCCGACAAAAATGATGATATCCTGAACCGGTTTCAGCAGGATCAGGGGGAGCAGGCGGAAGTCGATACAAGCCGCAAATTGCGAGTGGGAATTATCGGAACAGGCTGGATCGCAGAAGCTCACGTTACCAACTACAAGAAATTTCCGGATGTCGAAATCGTTGCGGGTGCCGACATCATTCCCGGAAAAGCGAAGGCATTTTTCAAGAGATTCGGACTTCCGGAGGTCAAATGCTATGAAAGCCATACCAAGATGCTGGACTCCGAGGAGTTGGATGCGGTTAGTGTCTGCACCTATAACTCAGCACATGCGGTATGTGCGATCGACGCTTTGAACAGGGGCATCCCTGTCATGCTGGAAAAGCCGATGTGCGTCACTTTGGACGAAGCCATAGAGATTATACGCGCGGAGAAGAAAAGCGGAAAAATACTTTCCATTGGTTTCCAGCCTCGTTTTGATCCAAATATGAAAAAGATCAAGGAAATCGTGCAATCCGGAGAACTGGGACAGATCTATTATATCCAGACCGGCGGCGGAAGAAGGAGAGGTATTCCAACTCCCTACGGCACATCCTTCATTGAAAAGGACAAGGGAGCGATCGGTGCGTTAGGCGACATCGGATGTTATTCCCTGGATATGGTGCTGAACGCCATTGGTTATCCGAAGCCTCTGACGGTTACCGGATACAAGTCCGATTTCTTCGGCAAGAGGCCGGAGCACTACAAGAACCATCCGGAATATGCGTCCGTATTCGGAGTGGACGATTTCGCGGCTGCCTTTGTCCGGCTGGAAGGCGGGATCATTCTTGACTTCCGTATCGCATGGGCAATGAATCTGGATACTCCCGGAGATACCATTATTTTAGGGACCAAAGGCGGTCTGAGAATTCCATCCACGGAATGCTGGAACGGCAGTGTCGGTGGCCCAATGAAAATCTATCATGAAGTAGCGGGCAGCCAGGTGGAAACGGAAATACCTATTCTCAAGAGCGAAACCAACCTGTTTGAACAGAAACTGCGCTCCTTCCTGGATGCCGTTAAGAACAGCGGAACCGCTCCCGTACCCAGCAGCCAGATTCTTTACAACCAGGCCATTATTGACGGCATAGCAAAATCAGCGGATCTTGGCAGGGAAATCGAGATTACCATTCCCGAAATATAAAAGGAAACAGAAGAGAGATTTACAGTACCATCATCTGGTGACTTGGATGGTGGTACTTTTTTACCTGAGCCGCCCTCAATCCGATGGATCAGTGAATAGAAGCAGTAAGTATTACATAGAATTGGTAATGATTACGGCGCAAATCCGAAGATGAAGTCTGTGTAGGATGGAGGACTTTATGAAATCCAGGGCAAAACAAGGGATTGATTCACAAGCTCGTCCGGTTACAGGATATGAGAGCGGTGACGGACAAAGGAGCAGATCCGTCAGGAGAAGGTCAAGACGGAGAATCCGGAAAAAAAGATTTTACTTTTTTCTGGTCGGCATTCTTGCCGTTGCAGCCTTTTTTGCCTTTTTCTTTACGGATATCCTGCTCCCTATACGGATAAATGAATTAGCCGATAAAGACGGCAAGAAGAGTGGGGGGAACGATATGTCGGATAGGGATTGGCAATTGCTCCTGGTCAACAGCAGTCATCCTCTGGATAAGGATTACTCGGTCCGGCTGAAAACAGTACAGAATAATCATCAGGTGGATGAGAGGATAGCAGGCTTTGTAACGGATATGATAGAAGATGCGGACAGTGACGGAGTTTCCTTGCTGATCTGCTCCTCCTATCGTTCCGTTTCCAGGCAGCAGGAGTTGTTTGATGATGAAGTAAATAAATATGTCAGCGCGGGCAGATCAATGGATGAGGCGCTGGCGGAGGCAGCCTATGGCGTCGCGGTTCCCGGATACAGCGAGCATAATACCGGCCTGGCTCTGGACATTGTTTCGCCGGATTATCAAATTCTGGACAGCGGCTTTGAAAATACGGATGCATTTCAATGGTTGTCTGAGAACGCCTATAAGTATGGATTTGTGCTGCGTTATCTGAAGGACAAGACAGATATTACAAAAATAAAATACGAACCATGGCATTACCGATTTGTCGGGTCAGAACATGCAGAAAAAATCAAGGAGGCAGGAATCTGCTTGGAGGAATATCTGGAAAAATATCCGAAATGATATCATAGAAAAGTATCCGGAATAATATAAAGGAGAAGTATCTTGAATGATTAACGTAAAATATCCGAACAGCCGGATAGGCTAAGATATGATATATTTATACTGAAAGGTTGGTGTATACGAATGAATAAGACTTCAATCGGTGGTTCCCATATGTGGTTTGTTCCCGACTGCTTTTATCCTTCCACCAGCAGCCCGGGCCATTATGTCAGTCACGAGGCGGTTTGCGTGCTGAACACAGGTATGGAAGATGCACACTTAAAGCTGACGCTGTACTTCGAAGACAGGGGGGCGATGCGGGGTTTCCAAGCCGTATGCGGTGCAGAGAGAACGAATCATATCCGATTGGACAAGCTGAGGAATGAGAATGGCCAGGCGATCCCTCGGGATGTGCCTTATGCTGTCATGGTGGAAAGTGATCAGCCGGTTATCGTGCAGTACAGCCGGCTGGATACAACTCAGGCGGAAATGGGTTTGATGACTACAATGGCTTTTCCTCTCTAAGAATAAAAACTGAGAACAAAATTGTACTTATGTGGGGGGTGGTTATAGTGTTTTTGGAAGAAGAGGTACCATATCTAAGAGGTCTGGCGAAAGAAGTCCGGGGCATTTCATTAAAAAGTATTCCGATTGGAAACAATTGAAACAGCCTGTGGTGGAGTACGATGATGCCGGGACAAAAAAGATCTATGAAGCAGTCGGGAACGCGTTGGGCGACATCCTAAGGCCAAAGCAGGTCGGAATAACGGATTTCGGTTTCCATATGATGCATTGGTATTGTGATTACAGAGAGTTGGACAATATGATGATGGATTTGATGGATGAACCGGAAATGGTGCATGACGCAATCCGCTTTTTCACCGAGGGGGTCAAATCCATGTTGAAGCAGTATGAACAATTGAATCTGATCTCTTTGAATAACGACGATACCTTTTTCTATACCGGCGGAGTAGGCTATACGGATGAACTGCCTGCGGAAGGCTTTGACCCCGGAAGGGTCCGGCTCTGCGACGTATGGGGAGCGGCGGAGGCACAGGAGTTTTCCTGCATTTCACCCGCTATGCACGAGGAGTTTATCCTCTCGTATGAACGTGAAATACTGCAGCCATTTGGATTGACGGGTTATGGCTGTTGTGACGATCTGGCGAAAAAACTGGACGGTGTTCTGAAAATTAACCATATCCGCAGGATTGCCGTGTGCCCGTGGTCCGATCTTTCCTATTTCACCCCAAGATTGGGCAGGAATTATATTATGACCTGGAAACCGCAGCCTGCTTTTTTGGCTCATGATGTTTTTGACGAGCAAGGTGTATATAACGAGTTGAGAACCGGGATCACCAAAGCGCGCGGAGGAGTCCTGGAGCTGATTTTGCGGGATACTCACACCTGCAGGCAGGATCCGGACCGGTTCACGCATTGGATACAAATTGCCCGGAAGGCCATTGAGGATGCCTGGGTATACTGATATAAAATGATTTAAACTGGAGAGAATTTTGAACGAAATAATAGAATCCGTTATTTATTCCATACATATTAAGAGATATAATATGACTGGGATATCGAAGGGGAGTATTTTCTTTGAAAAACTTATCGGGAGCAGGATTCCGTGTTCTGCTTAATGATTTGTGCTCTGTGGGAGCGGATGATTTTTAGAAGAGGAGTGTCAAAGAATTGGTTAACCTACAAACCCGTGGATTAAGCCGCAACACGAAACGACACCGATTGAATACCAATCTGCAGCGAAACTGGCCGCTGTATACGATGGTTCTGCCCGGCTTTGTGCTGATCCTAATATTTTCATACATACCCATGTACGGCATTGTCATGGCCTTTCAAAATTTCAAGCCCGGTCTTGGGTTTTTCCATAGCCCCTGGGCACAGCCATGGTACGGCCATTTTGCCCGGATGTTCAGAGATGTGTATTTCAACCGCATCATGCAAAATACCTTGCTGCTGGGAGTCTATTCCCTGCTTTGGAGCTTTCCCGCCCCTATCCTCCTGGCGCTGATGTTCAATGAAATAAAGCATAAGGGTTATAAGCGGGTGTCCCAGACCATCTCCTATATGCCATATTTTCTTTCAACGGTAATCGTTATCGGCATTATGAAACTGTTGTTTGCTACAGAGGGACCCATTATATCGGTGGCATCGGACCTGGGAATAGAAATGGAGAATTTGTTTATGGAACCGAAGGCGTTCCGTTCTCTTTATATAGGGAGTGCTATATGGACCGGTGTGGGATACAATTCAATTATTTATTTGGCGGCTATATCAGGAATCAATCCAGAACTATACGAAGCCGCAATTATTGACGGCGGAAACCGCTTGCAGCAAGTCTGGTATATCACGATTCCCTCCATCATGCCCACGGTTATCATTCTGCTCATCTTTGCCGTATCGGGAATCGTCGGTAATGACTACCAGAAAATCCTGCTTATGTACAATCCCGCAACTTATAAAACAGCGGATGTCATTGGTACCTATGTGTACCGGATGGGCATCTCCGGTGATGCCGGTACAGGGGGGACCGGTATTCTCAATCAGTCCTATGCAGCGGCGGTGGGGTTATTCCAGTCGGTTTTCTCATTTGTACTGTTGGTATTGACAAATCAATTCGCCCGGCGGGTCGGGGAAACGTCCCTCTGGTAAAGGAAAGGAGCAGAGAAATGGCACGCGGCAAACGAAATCGTTTCAATATATGGGATGTCCTGATTTATGGGGTTATCGGAATGCTGTCTGTTTTTTTCCTATATCCCATATGGTATTGCTTGATTACCTCTCTAAGCAGCGGCAAGGCCCTTCTTAGGAGTTTGCCCCTACTATGGCCCAGGGATTTCACTTTCGAAGCTTACAGATATATATTTACCAGCGAGGCAAATATCTTTGCCTATTATCGAAACACGATTTTTTATGCTGTGGTCGGAACGGCGATCTCCCTGACCCTGACTTCCATGATGGCTTATCCCTTTATTGTTAAGGATTTTATAGGAAAAGTGTTCCTTAATGTCTACATGGTGATTACGATGTTCTTCGGCGGCGGATTGTTGCCCTATTTCATTCTTGTCAGTGAATTGGGCCTGCGCAATACCATATGGGTAATGCTGATTCCCGGTGCGGTAGGCGCATACACCGTCATTATATTCCGGACTTTTTTCAACAGTGTGCCTGCTTCGCTGCGAGAGGCAGCTTATATCGACGGAGCCGGCCATTACCGGGTATTGGCCCAGATTCTGGTCCCTGTATCCAAACCGCTGTTCGCCACTTTCGCCCTGTTTGGCATGGTAGGCAAGTGGAACGAATGGTTTACACCTTTTCTGTTCATTACAAGGGAGGAACTTAAGCCGATTCAGGTATTTCTGCGGGAGTCCCTGGTGACAATCAACGGTCTTGCCGATCAGTTCAGCGTTGGCAAAATGGCTCAATTAGACATATTGCCGCAAAACATCCGGACAGCCATTGTCATTATAACTATCGCTCCTATTCTTTGCGTATATCCCTTCCTGCAGAAGTATTTTGCCAGCGGAATCATGATCGGCTCGATCAAGGCATAAATCTGTCTACCTTCTTACAAGTTATACGGCAATCATTCCTTTGTCGAAACATGCAGGGATTACAAGCTATTTGATGATATCCTATGGCTTTGGTACCTACACTCATTTTAAGATGCTTCCTATGTAGTACTTCTAAATATATGTTAAAAAAGAAAGGAGAATGGAAAATGAAACGACGAATCCTGGCAATCCTGATGGCGGTATGCATGCTGGCGCTGATTGCGTGTGCCGGCGGCGACAAGGAAACCAAATCCCCTCCAGGCACCAAGTCACCGGATGAACCGGTGAAATCTACGGAACCTTCGGAGGATTGGTCCCTCCCCTATGCAGGCGAGGAGGTCCACTTGTCGATTTTTGTAGAGGAGGGTTCAAAACAAATTGATCCGGAAAGCAGATTCGGCAAGTGGTATCAGGAGCAACTGGGCAATCTGTATACCGATGTCGAGATCCCTGCCGAAGACTCCGCTACGCTGATGAGGACATACCTGGCTTCCGGTGACATGCCGGATATCATGATGTGGAGGGATGTCAAGGAATTTAAGAACAACTACAATGACGGCGGCCGTACGATTGACCTTTTTGATTACAAAGAGTATATGCCCGAATATTTCCAGCGCAAGGAGGAATACCCGCATCTGTCATGGTACGATCCGGATGAGAATACCACCTATCTTTTCGGTACCTGTTGGCTCGACATGCCCAGCGAGGTATGGTTCCAGAACCAAGCTCTGGTGGATAAGTACGACCTGAAGATCCCCACCAACTACGAAGAAATGAAGGCCAATATGAAAATTGTATGCGACACCGAACCGGATGTCAACGGTATCCTCCTGATCCCCTGGGGCTTCAATTATCAATACACGCACTATGGCCGGCTCCACGGCATCCTGTCCACTTCCTGGTCGGCTTCCAGCATAATGTGGGATAACGATACCGGTAAATGGATCTATTCCCTTTTCGACCACCCCGAAGTCTATCGGAATGCCGCCGCGGAAATGGCGGAGGCCTATGAGAATGGCTGGATCCATAAAGATTTCATAACCATGGAAGGCGATATCTATAACAACCAGCTTTACGAAGGCAAATGGCTGTACACTTTTATGTATGATAACTTAACACAGGCCTCGCTGGAAAATGACTATAAAGTTCCCATCACTTATATCGATCCTCCCGCGGCGGAGGGCGTGACGCCTTCCATCAAGGTTGACTTCACGTCGGACAACTGGAACTATTCCCTTTTGATATCGAAAAAGACGAAATATCCGGAACTCTGTGCCAGCCTGCTGGAATTGGTCACCTCCAAGGACTTTGCGGAAGTGTATTACTGGGGCTGGGAGGGGGAAACTTTTGAGCGGGATAAGGATGGTAACCCTTCCTTTAAAGAGGAATGGCTGAATATGTCTCCGGAAGATAACTTAAAGCAAGTGGGCACCCAGGGACATTATTGGTTCCATAACTATGTGCCGCAAAGCCCGGTGGCCGATGCTATAGCCAATGCCTATGCCCCCGAGGTAAAGAGGAGCTTGGATATTGTCGCCGACAAGGTGGAAAGCGGTGAATATGCCCAATATTATGGCCGGGGCGGACCTGACTTTGATCAGGCGGCCAATGACGAAATCACCGGCACAGCCAACGCGGTGGCAACCTATGTCGAGGAAAACCTGACCAACTTTGTCCTGGGAAGAAAACCGATGAGCGAGTGGGATGATTTTATCGCAGGTATTAGTGGGGTCGGCGATATGAATCGGGTATTGGAGCTATACAACAGTGCGGAGCCGGGTCCCATTCGTCCCACGCAGTTTGAACGCAAGTATATACGTCCGTAAATCAGACATGTACATACTATGCGCTGCTCTTGCCGGCATTCGTTTGTAAATAGGGATTTCCTCCTGAGAGCCAACGTTATGTACCGCCAGCCAGCAGTTCGTAACGTTGGTTTCTTCCGAATTTCCTGCCCGTCACTGTTCTCTGTTCAGGTTATCTTATAACCGTCCAATCCCGAGAGTTTTACAGTACATTTAGCTTAAAAAGGTGACAGATATAGAAGGACGTCCCGCACCAATACCCGGAGAAGAAATAATAGTCAACCAGGCAATCTGTGATGGGATTTACAGATCAGCCAGGCTAAAAAAAGAAGTTGAGATTGAAATACCTGAGTTTTAGCGTTTGATTAGGGGCTGCTAAGGGAGGATGAGCATGAGAAAGATTAACACCATATCTGGAAATCCCTATATCATTGAACCGATAGAACCGGAGATTCCGGAGTTTACCGGAGGGGATTATGAAGAAAGGCTTGAGCTGCTTATCGGGAGAATGAAGGACAATAAGATTACTCATGCCGTAATATATGCGGATAGAGAGCATTTTTCCAATATGGAATATTTGACAGGTTTTGATCCAAGGTTTGAGGAAGCTTTGCTCATTGTATCACAGGAGGGTGAGATGACGATCCTGATTGGGAATGAAGGATGGGATTATTCTTTTAAAATACCGCTGGATGTAAAAAGGATGTTATATCAGAACTTCAGTTTGCAGGGTCAACCGAGAGAGAGCCTCCGGCCTCTTAACGACATATTTAAAGGAGCCGGTATGAACCATGCCTCGAAAATCGGAGTGATCGGGTTTAAATATTTTGAGCCGAAACATATGAAGGATCACAGCCGTAAGGTAGATATACCTTCTTATATCGTTGAGGAACTTGCCGAGGCTGTACCGAGAGAACGAATCATTAACTTTACCGGTGTAATGACAAACCTTGTCAGTGGCATCAGGATGGTTCTGAGGAATCCTAAAGAAATTGCCTATTACGAATATGTTGCGAACAAAGCGTCAAATTGTGTAATAAATATGTTAAAAGGTCTCAAACCCGGTATAACAGAGTTGGAAGCTTCCCAAAATGCAAGGTTCGACGCATGGCCTATCTGCATGTTTCCCATTATCAACTTCGGAGCAGACCGTGTACAATTAGGATTGAGCAGCCCCGGCCATCGTGAACTAAAAGAAGGAGATATCATCACTTTATGCTATGGTATACGGGGAAGTCTGGTTTCGAAATCCGGTCTTGCGGTAAGCGGCGTTGAAAAGGTTCCCGAAAATCTGACAGACTTTGTCGAGGATTTTTATCAACCATTTTTCAGAGCCTTGGTTACCTGGTACGAATCGATTCATGTAGGGGCTGATTGTGGCGAAGTTTTCGATAAGGTAATGGCTATAATTGGAGATCGGGAAAAGTTCGGTGTCGTATTAAATCCAGGACATAATATCGGAGGGGATGAGTGGGTCAATTCACCTTTTTTTAAAGGTTCAAAATATATGGTACGTGGTGGATACTACCTGCAGGCGGATATCATTGCTTCTTCCCCGAATCCATTCCGGCAGGCCATTGCAGAAGACGGTATAGTAGTAGCCGATGAATCTTTGCGTGCAGAATTGCGTTTACGGTATCCGGATGTATTCGGCAGAATACAAAAGAGAAGAGACTTCATGAAAACAGTGATGGGGATAAACCTGAGTGATGATGTGCTTCCTTTATCAAATTGCCAGGCTGTCATGCATCCTTATATGCTGGATACAAAGAGGTTTTTTGCAATCGAAGCATAGGTAAGAAGGGGGGGTGGGGAAACAGGATGAATAAGAAAATAGTAGTAGGTTCTTTACGTCAGGAGACGAATTCTTTCAGCCGGGTAAAAACAATGGCTGAAGATTTTATCGTTCATACCGGTGAGGAAATGCTTGATTATATTGCTGCCACCCAGGTTTTTCGTGAGGCGGATGCAGAGATCATTCCCACCTTGTATGCCTATGCAACTCCATCGGGCAAAGTGGATCAGGAAGTTTACCTGTCATTCAAAGACTATATTTTGGAGCACATTCCTCAGAACGGGAAAATCGACGGAATATGGTTGTATTTACATGGCGCTATGAATGTAGAGAACATAGGAAGCGGGGAAGGACTGCTTGTTTCGGAAATTCGTAAAAAAGTAGGATTAGAGGTTCCTATTGCTGTTGCATTGGATTTCCATGCCAACAATACAGATTTACTTATGCAGTCTGCAAATATTATTTATGGATACAGGACAGTTCCCCACGAAGATGCCAGGGAGACCCAGATCAGGACAGCCCGGCTTTTGTTGAAATGTATTGAGGAAGATATCGTTGTTCAACCTATCATGGTAAGAGTACCTGTATTGCTGCCGGGTGAGATGGTAACAACGGGCGTAGAACCTGCAAAGTCACTCATTCAAGAGCTTGAGGTTGCTGAAACTGAAGCGGGAGTGGTTTGCGCTTCGGTTTTTAGCGGAATGCCCTGGACGGATGCGTCAAACGCGGGGGCAAGTATCGTTGTAGTAGGTCAAAGAGGAACGGAAGGGGCACGGAAGCAAGCCAAACGATTGGCAAAGCTGTTTTGGGAGGCCAGGGAAAAATTCAAGTTTGAAGAAGAAGCAGCGGAACCGGAGTATGCAATGGAAAGGGCTGTTAATGCTGAAGAGGATTTGGTGTTTGTCAGTGATTCAGGCGATAACGTAACTGCAGGCGCCGCGGGAGACAATACCTATCTGCTCGATTTAATCCTTGAAAAAAATATACGGAATATACTTGTTGCAGGTATCACAGACAGTCAGGTTGTCCGGCAGTTTGGCAATAGCAGTGTGGGAGATCGTTTAACTTTGAAATTAGGCGCCGAATTAGATGAAACCGGCAAGTCTGTCAAAATAGATGCTATCCTTAAAGGAAAAGGGGTAATAGGCCGGAAAGGCAATATGAGGGGTACCCACTTTGTACGGATCGGTGTAAAAGGCGTGGAGGTAATTGTTACGGATAGAAGATATTCGTTTACCGCACCTGAAATCATTGAAGCTGCCGGTATAAACATAACGGAATATAACATCATTGTCGTTAAATTGGGTTATATCTTCCCGGATTTGAGGAAGATAGCCAAACGCTCAATCATGGCGCTGACTACCGGAAGCAGTTGTCTTGCTATCGATACATTTCATTTCCACAATATAACAAGGCCCATGTTCCCCCTTGATAAAGATTTTGATTGGGAACCATAGGATACTTATATTTAAGGTATCAGCAACTTTTTATACAGGCAGGGAAAAATTGAAGTTATTTAAAAACAAGTCTACGGCTGCGATGCCCGCGCCCAAAATAACGCTCTTGCCTTGCATGGAAGACTTAACAATTTTACAGTGTTTCCCTATCGCCGTGTATTCTATATCGGTGTACCGGTTCACGATGGCTTGGAATATCCGATCATTCTGCTCAATGATTTCGCCTCCAAGAACAATAAGGTGCGGATCGTATACGGCGACAAGGATTCCCAGCGTAATTGCGGCATAGTTTACCAACTCCATAACAATGTTAACCGCCCATTCCGCCCCCTGATCCATGTATTCGAAAATTTCACTGCTGGTGCTGATGGTACTGATAACGCTTCGTGCTTTGTTAATCATCGCCCCTTCTGTCATATGGGTTTGCAGACAGCCCACACGCCCGCAATCACACATGATCCCCGGATTGTCAATTTTAACATGGCCGATCTCACCTGCGCTGTTCATACTGCCTTTCAGGACCTTACCGTCCAAAACATGAGCCGCACCGACACCGGATCCTATATAGAGAAAGGTTACCGATTCGGGGTTGCCTTCCAGCCCTTTCGTCGATTCACCGTATGCGTAAAACTTCAGATCATTATCTATCACCACGGGTACCTTGAGGATTTTTTCTGCGATGTTCCGGACGGGAATTCCGGACCAGCCCAGTTGTGGTGAAAATGTTTGTATCCCTTCTTTGCGGTTCACAGCGCCTGGCATAGCGATACCTGCGCTGTGGATTTTTTTCGGATTTATGACTGCTTTCGCAGCGAGTTCATCCCGAATCAGCGCGACCTGCCTTAAGACTGCTGTGGCTGAATTCAAGTAACACTCGAAGGCCGTTTTTTCGCTTATGACCAAGTTGTTGGCAAGATCAATGATGCCTGCGCGTATAAAGTTTTTATCTATCTGTACCCCCAGGGAATAATCGAGACCGGGTCTCGATGATATCAGCATGGTTTTTCGTCCCAGATTATTAGACGGGCTGACATTCTCGTTGATATATCCGATTTCTGAGAGTACGCCAAGAATCCTTGAAACGGAAGGCGCGCTCAAGCCTGTTTTATCAGCCAATTGGGTTCTCGTAAGCCCTTTCTCTTTTCTGATGATATTAAATATGGTACGCGTATTGGCAATTCGAGAACCATCATTTCCTTTTTTTTTGACAATGACGCCATCCAATCCAATCACCATTTTCTAATTATTTTCTCATTGCAATTATTAGTATAAAGTAAAGGCAACCGGATGTCAAATACATTGTAGATTCCTTTGGGACAACCGTGAATTAAGATAAATTTCGGTGTTCGATTTGTTCAGGATGGCCAGAATTTGTTTTAATATATATGTCTTGGTTTATTTGTTTTCAATATGAAAAAAAGTCGTTGACAGCTTCATGGAGATATGATACACTCAAAATCACAGAGTACGGACAACGCCCGACATCCTTTTTGGTTAGAAAATTGCATCGTGAAAACATTAAATTATTGTAATATATGGAAAGGGGTATAATATGAGCCTCTTGATGATTTCCGGAGCGGAAAGTGATTTTAGCCGACTGCTTACCCGGAGCATACCCGATTGCCACCGCGTGGTGCCTGCACGGATCAGCGAAATGGATCTCGATGACTATGACGCCTTTGCGATTCTGGGCGGAACGGACCGGAAGGCCACCCTGCTTTTTGCTCCGGATCGGGACGCGCTGGGGCAGCAGTTGAAGAAGGGAAAAAGAATCTTTTCGGAGTTCTGCCGGGGCATCGGGCAAATCGCCTGTCTGGAAACCGTAAGCACACGATACGAGCGTCCGGTATTGCCGGAGAGGCATGAAGTGGCAAATGACCTGGAGCCGGGCACCATCTTTGACGAGCAGTGCAACGAGCGGCTGATCGTTTATCGGCTGCTCAACCGAACGCATCCGATTCTCCAATATGTCCGGAATCCGGAAGGCTTTTACAAAGTAGAGAACATCGAAGAGATAAAGCCGGATGTGTCAAAATTTGCCCTTTGGCTGGACGAACCGAATCTAATGTTCTGCAGTCTCAGGATATGCAATTTTGCCAAAGCCAAATTTGCACCGCAAAAGGCATGGGCCGGACTTCTTTCCGGCATTGTCAACTGGCTTGGGGGCAGATGTGAGCCCGAAACGGTTATCGATATGTTCCGGGCGGAATATTCCCTGGGAGGCGGTTTGGCGGGGGATTACCGGGATATGGTCGGGCGGGCCATGGACTGGTTTGAGAATGCCGGGATGCTGGTATCCTATAAAGGCGCCCCCTATGCCGTAAAGGAGGGATTGATGCCTCCCGTATATGCGGACGGCACCCATGTAATCGGTGAGGAGCTTCGGCATGACTGTGTCGGAGAAACAGCCTATATGTATTTTCTGAAATATATGCTTACCCGGGACCCGAAAGCTTTGGAGATTGCGGACGGCCTTTATCGGATGCCCCTGGATATGCAGATCACGGAATCTTGTCCCCATAAGGGTATGGTCAGGGGTTCGCTCTCCTGCTGGTGGAAGGTGAGCTATCATCATGATACGACACGTGGCTTTTTGTATCCGCTTTTGTGGCGAAGCTTCTTTTCCGGCACCAAACGCTATATTCCAAGGATAAAGGATACGCTGGACTACCTGGCCAATTCTACAGGGACAGACGGAATCCGTCCCGACCGGATTGATTTCAACGATATGTACTCCCCGGAGATATCCGCATCCGCCTATACTATCGAAGAGCATGACGGCGTGAAGAAATGGATATGGGGAGGGGAAAGCAGAAAGACAACTCTGGAAGAGTTGAGAACCCATCCGGGAGCGGATTATGGAGTGAGTGGAAACCTATCCTATAGTTCTGCCTTACTGCTGGGTTATCAACTCACTGGGGAGGAACGCTATTATTCCCTGGGGCTTAAAGGGATAGAGACAACGATGAACCGATATCCGGATATTGCACGCGGCGGAAGCGAAACATCCAGTCTGTGCAGCTTGATTCTGCCGTTGGCAATCACATACTGGGTCACAGGAGAAGAAAAGCATAAGAAATGGCTCTATGACGTTACCGGCGACCTGCAAAGGCTGAGGTATGAAAAGGGCGGATACCTGGAATGGGATACCGGGTATGCGGGCTCCAGCAGTCGGGTCAAGGATGAAGAGTCCTCGCTTTTCTACAACAACGGAGATCCCGTGGTGGATATGTTGTATTCGGTGAACTGGCTGCCTCAGGGATTCATCATTGCCTACTATGTCACGGGAGACTCCTATTTCAAGAAGCTGTGGGAGGATATCGTAAATTTTTTTGCAAAGGCTCAGGTGCGCAGCGACAATAAGCGGATCGACGGGGCATGGCCAAGGGCGATCGATGTGCAAAATATGGAAGTCTATGGCATGCCTAACGATATAGGGTGGGCGCCATGGTCGGTGGAAACGGGTTGGTCCATGTCCGTCATTACCGCCGGTATAATATTGGGGTTACTGGAAGATGAAATAAGTGTACTGTTTCAATCATAACGGTCCAATCCTACAAGGGTTTATATGCGTGAAAAATTTTTAAAAAATCTGATAGCAGGCGTCTACAAAAATAGAGAGGAAATAACTGAGAAGTTCAGGAGTTTGAATCTTCCGTTTAAAGGAGATGAAACCATGATAGCGGCTGTTGTACAGATTGATAGCGGTGATACGGTAGTCGAAAACACCGTTCAGGCCGGTAGAGAAGAGAGCAAGAGCAGATACAAGCTCAGCATTTCAATTGAAGACATTGTAAATAAAATCGTTTCCAATTACGGCCCCGGGATTTCTTTTGGTGCAAACGAGAATGAGTTTGTCGTATTGCTCTGTGTAAAATCAAATACGGACAATCGTCATATGGAGGTATGTAAGGAAATTATGAAGCTGGTGAAGAAATATACAGGTGCATCGGTATCGAATGGCGTGGGTCGTGCCGCAAATGGACCGGACCAGGTATTTCAATCGTACAGGGGTGCGGTTGCCGCCCTTAAGTATAAATTTCATACCGACAGGAATTCACTGCTGAACATAGACGATATAGGTGTAGAACGAGATCCATCCATTTATTATTCTGATTTATATGATAGTGAAATGCAGCTGATCCGTTTCATGAAATCAGGCAATATGGATGGGGTTTCAGAGACGATTGATGGAATCTTCGACTTTTTTTGCACGAACAGCGGATTTTCTGCCGGCTGCATTCAAAGTGTATGTATCGGGCTTTTAACCGCTGCCTGCAAATCGATCTATGAAGTGGAAGAAAATGCCCACCTTATTTCCGGAGATATGCGGGAATTGCTTGAAGAAACCTATGAGAAAAAGACAGCGCTTGAATTACAAGATTATGTAATATCGGTATTTAAAAACTTTACCGAATTTTTTACACGAAGGAATCTCCACAAAAACGCTCAGATCGTTAAGAAGATAAAGAAAATAATACATACCGATTATATGGAGAAAATAAGCACAGCTATGATTTCCGAAGAAGTATATCTTTCTCCCAATTATATAAGCACGGTATTCAAGCAGGTAACCGGTGAGACGATAACGGATTATATTGCAGAAGTAAGGATTGAGAATGCAAAAAATATGCTTAAGACAACAGAACTAAAGATTCTTGAAGTGGCAGAAAAGGTTGGCTATGATAGTCCGCATTATTTCAGTACTGTGTTTAAAAAATACACGGGTCTTAATCCTCTTCAATACCGCTTGATCTCAAGAGAACATATGTGATATGCAAACGTGGGACGGCTTCGTCTCCGTCGCGTTTGCGTCGCAGGAAATGAAATTATTCGAACGACTTGTGCCGGAAGCGGAAAAATAGTAGAATACTGTCGTAAGCAAGGCGGAAAACCGTCGACTTCTCGGAAAGGACGAAAGCAGCAAATGAATAAAAAAGCGCTGCGCACGGAAATGCGCAATCCCAATACAACGCATATCGATCAAATGTGTACAGAAAGAATGCTCCGGGTTATGAACGCGGAAAACCGGCGGCCCGCCGACGCCGTAGAGGAGGTCATTCCGGCACTGATACCGCTGATCGACCACATTGCGGAAGAACTGTCCCGGGGAGGAAGGATCATCTACGCGGGAGCGGGTACTTCCGGGCGCATCGGCGCAATGGACGCCGCAGAATGCCCGCCTACCTTCGGCGTCAGCCCGGAAACGGTGACCGCGCTGATCGCCGGAGGGGAAAAATCTCTTTCACGGGCGGCGGAGGCGGCGGAGGACTGCGAGGAGGCCGGAATTCGCGACCTGTCGGCGCTCCATCCGGGGCAGCACGATACCGTAATCGGCATTTCAGCGGCGGGCGGGGCGGCCTACGTCATCGGCGTGCTCAAAACCGCCCGGGAAGCGGGAGCGGCTACCGCCAGCGTCTGCTGCAATTCCGGCGTTCCCATGGAACAGTGGGCGGACTGGAAGATCTGCGTGGATACCGGCCCGGAAGCGATTACCGGCTCCACCCGGTTAAAAAGCGGGAACCGCTGTATTGGGCTCTGTGCGCGGCGGACGGACGTGGAGAACCCACCGTTTTAACCGAGCTGCTGACAGAAAAGCTGCACGCTTCGCCAACGGAAGCAATTGAAGAAATTTATCAAAAAGGCAAGCCTTTCATCGCCTCTTTAGCGCCGCTCGTATTTCAGGCGCTTCATAGGAAGGATGCGGTAGCCCGCCGCATTTTCGAGGAAAATTCCATACAGCTTGCCCTGCTGTTGAATACCATTGCGGAGTATATGGAGGTTTTTCCATGCAAAACGGTTTTAACCGGGAGTATTTTCCGGGACTTTGAGGATTTCAAACCGTTTTTGCTTCCTAAGCTGAAACGGGAGCATATTTTTCTCTTTCCCACCCTCCCGCCTTTGTACGGTTCGGCTGTGGAAGCGATGGCCGCAGCCGGTCTGCCGCTTTTCCCTCTCTTTTCACAGAATTTTCAGAAAACGCTTGCGTAAATACCTCAGGACACGAGTATCACAATTATGATCCTTTCTAAAAAAGAAAGGCTGGACTTTACTAAAGTGAAAAAATTTTTTATTATTGAAATAATTTTTTATTTATTATTGATTTATATGGTTCTTTAGTATAAAATAGAATTGTTCTTAATATTATGATTCAGAATTATGATTCAGAGTTTATGCTACCATGCATTTTAAGGAGATGTAGTTTTTGCAACGTGATTTTTTTACTGCTACAAAAGGTGGGCTTATCGTTTCCTGCCAGGCATTGGAGCATGAACCGCTCCACAGTCCGTTTATTATGTCGCGCATGGCATATGCGGCTGTATCGGGGGGAGCCTGCGGAATCCGTGCCAATTCGGTAGTTGATATTTTGGAGATCCAAAAGGCCGTCCAGGTTCCCATGATAGGTATCATCAAGAAGGTATACAAGGATTCGGAGGTTTACATTACGCCTACGATGGTCGAGGTCGACGCTTTGGTGGGAACGGGCGCAGATGTTATTTCCATGGATGCAACAAACCGTTTGCGCCCTGGCGGAGTCACGATATCCGATTTTTTTAAGGATGTAAGGAAGAAATATAATAGCCAGCTTTTTATGGCTGACTGCGCCACATATGAAGAAGGCTGCCTTGCGGAAGAACTTGGCTTTGACATTGTTGGAACAACGTTGAGCGGATATACCAAAGAAACCCGCGGGAACAAATTACCTGACATTCCATTAGTAGAGCGGTTGTGCCGGGATCTGAAAATTCCGGTAATAGCGGAAGGCGGTATCTGGTGCCCGGAGGTTCTTGCCAGACTTTTTGAGATCAAAGGACTGCATGCGGCGGTGGTCGGCGCCGCGATTACCCGTCCAAACGAAATTACGAGGAAATTTGTAAATGCTCTGAAGCGGGAGGGCCTGGAGAATGAAAATCCTGACAATTGATTTAGGCGGAACTACTACAAAATGCGGCTTGTTTACCGATGGTAAATTGGCATCGTGTTTTGAACGGCCGACAAACGCCGGGAAAGGCGCGGAGCATGTGATCGGACTGATTTGCGGGATAGCTGCGCAATTTGAAGGGATTGACTGTTTGGGCATCAGCACCTGCGGCTATGTTGATCCGAGGGAAAAGAAAATCGTTTTTGCTACGGATGCGGTGCCCGGTTATACGGGGGTACCACTCGGAAAGATTCTCGAGCAAAGGACAGGCCTCCCGGTTGCTGTGGAGAATGATGCGAATTGTGCTGCAATAGGAGAGCTGCACTATGGAATGGGAAAGGAATACGATAATTTTTTATTCTTAACCTTTGGCACCGGAATTGGCGGTGCGATTGCAATCAACGGCGCCATATACCATGGAAGCCATGGGATAGCCGGGGCCCTGGGCCATATGGTTACCCATTCGGGAGGATTGGAATGCACTTGCGGGAAGCGGGGCTGTTATGAAATGTATGCTTCCACGAAGGCCTTGTTATCCGCGATAAAAGAAAAGACCGGTATCGCTTTGGATGGTCGCAAGGCATTCGCCCGCATCGAAGATAAACGGATTCAAAGGGAGATTGACCTATGGATCGGCGAAGTGGTTATGGGTCTCATCTCCCTGACGAATATCTTTGATCCTTCCGCTTTTATTCTGGGCGGCGGCATCATGGAGCAGGAGTATGTTATCAAGGAAATCGGGAAAAGGCTCGCCGGTAATACCATAGGCGGTTTTACGGATATTGCCGTATGCGGTGCCAAGCTTGGAAATACGGCCGGACTATATGGCGGTTATTACAACGCTCTGTCGCTGCTTGGCGGAGAGAGAGCATAAACAGGAATACACCTCTAAGATTAGAAATGAAATAAGGGGAGACACATAATGCCCAACAACGATTTGTTAAATCACATATCTGCATTTTATCCGAAGCTGACCAATTCGGAGCGCAAGGTCGCAGACTTTGTGCTTTCCTCACCCAGAGAAGTACTGAATGCAACGATAAGCGATTTTGCCGATATGTGCGGCGTGGGGGATACGACCGTATTCCGTTTTTGCCGTTCCTTGCATCTGGGGGGATATCAGGACTTCAGGCTGTCCCTGGCACTTACAGTCAATTCCAACGAATTGCTTGATTCCGGGGGGATAGGCCAAGCTTATAAGTCGGATGCGCCAAACGATCTGTGCAAGGGCGTCTATAACGCATATCTGCAGGGACTGGAGGAGGCGTATAAAAAGGTCGATCTTCAAGCCGTCAGCAAAACGGTTGATCTTATGCTGCAAGCGAAAATCATCTATTTATTTGGTTTTGGCGGCTCAGCAAGTTCTGCCCTCGAAGCGCAGAACAAGCTTTTGAAAATCACTCCGAACGTTGTGTTCAACAGTGACAGCCATTTACAGCTGACGACCGCTGCGTTGCTGGGAGAAAAGGATCTTGCCATCATTCTGTCCAATTCCGGTATTACAAAGGATTGTATCCGAATTGCGCGGTTGGTGAAGGAAGCCCATGCCTCTGTCGTATTCATCACGCAGTTTGCAAAGACGCCGGCCTTACAGTATGCCGATGTCCTTTTACTTTGTGGCGCAAAGGAAGGACCTTTGCAGGGAGGATCCATTGCAGCCAAGTTATCCCAGATATTTACTCTTGATGTGATATATACGGAATTCTTCCGCCGCATGGGAAGCATGGCTGAGAAGAATAAGAAGCTGACCTCCGCGGCAACAGCAGAGAAAATGCTGTAACGGATAGGACAGCAAAAAAATAAAAAAATTTTTTCCACTAAAAAAAATAATTATTGACATATGCCTTTGCTGTGCTATAATAAATATGTAAAAACCCCTTTGCCAGATAAATATCACAGTCCGGAGCATTCTGGAAATCGTATTCCGATTGCGTATACCGATTGATGCAGACAAGCCCGGAAAACACGCCAAGAGAGGCGTCGTTGAAGACCCCGTCACAGGGGAAACAAAATATATTATAAAGGAGAGGTATCATGAATAAGAAAACGAAAAGAACATTTGCTCTGTTCATCAGCCTGATGTTGCTTGTTGGACTTCTTACCGCATGCGGCGGCAACGACGGTTCTACAAACAAACCAACTGATGATTCCAGCAGCGCTCCCCCCGCTGAAAACGGCGGCAAGGAGACGAAGGGTGAGGAAGCTGTCGTTACGGTCTGGATAGCCGGCGCAGAGGATGAAGACCCCACTTCGGATTTCAGCCGTGTTTCCGATTGGGCAGAAGAGTTCAATGAGAACAACAAGGGCCGCATCCATGTAGAGGTTTCGGGAAACCATAGTCCCGCAGATATTCTCACTGTTATTTCTGCAGAAAGCACCCCCGACATTTTCTATAATTGGTGGAACAATACCCCGTCCTGGGCGGATTCGGGCGCGATCCTGGACTTAACCGATTATATTGCGAAAACTCCCGAGTATGACATCGATGATTTCCTGCCCTACACCCTGACTATGGCAGCTCATCCAGACGGCCGCCAGTTCGCTATTCCATGGACGGTTTCTACTTCAGCCCTGTTCTACAACAAAGACATGCTGGCAGAAGCCGGTTACACGGAACCGCCGAAATCCCTGGATGAAATCCTGGAGATCCATAAAAAAGTGACAAAGGTAGAGAATGGCGTAGTAAAGCAGGCCGGTATTATTCCGGATATCCCGTGGCTGGAGAATGTCGGTTGGCCGGTTGCCACCGGAGCTTACTGGGCGGATAAGGATGGCAATGTAACCTTTGATACGCCCGAAATGCGCAAGGCTTATCAGATTCAGGCCGACATGTATGAGACGATGGGCGGTTATGATGCCGGACAGCAGTTCGTTTCCACTTTGGGCAAAATCGGCGAGGCTACCGACCCCGTGCTCATGGGCAAGGTTGCTATGCTGTATCTGCCTGACGGCAACATCAACAATTATATTGAATTTGGTAAGGATGTAAACTGGGGCGTCATTCCCCTGCCCGGCGACACTGGTCAGCAGATGCTTACCATAGGTACCTTCGCCATCAACGCAAAGAGCAAACATCCTGATCTTGCCTGGGAAGCTCTCTCCAGTCTGACCGGTAAGGAGAGTCTCGTCAAATTCATAATCGGCGGTAAGAATAATCAGGGCCGCACTATGGCCCGAAAGAGCTCATTGGAAGCTTTAATCAACGATGACTCCTATTCACAGGAGATCCGCACCATTGCCCAGGGAATGCTGGATGCCCAAATGCGCGGTTTCGCCGTCAGCTCCTACATCAATGAATACCTCAATATCATCAACGAGGAAATGTCGGAGGCTGTTGCCGGCCGTACCACTGTGGAGGATGCTGCTGCCAAGGTGCAGTCGCGTGTATCGGAAGTTGCCGGAAGGGATTAACGATCCTGCTTCATTCCATACCGCAAACCGTATCATTCCTTTGCCGGTATACAATTAGTATTCGGGGGTAGATAGCTCCGGCTCCGCTGCCGGAGCTATCTACCTATTACAGAATAATAAAAAATTCTATATATATCATGAAATCATTGCAAATGATGGAAAGGTAGGTGCCTGATGAAAAAAGCGAACGCTATGGCAAACGGCAAAGCGATCAGAAAGAAAAAAAGTGCACTGCAGAAACGGTATATCTTAGTCGGTATCCTGTTCGCAATGCCTTGGTTTATAGGTTTCCTGCTGTTTCAGCTATACCCCATAATTTCTGCTGTTTATCACAGCTTCACAGAGTACAATGTATTCAACCCGCCTAAATGGGTCGGATTGGCCAACTATATTGAATTATTCAGTGACAAAAGCGTGCTGAAAGCCTTTGGGAACACCCTTTTTATGGCTTTTATCGGTATGCCGGTAGGTCTTGCCGTAGCTCTTTTGGTTGCCCTTTTACTGAACATGAAGGTGAAAGGTCTTTCGGTTTTCCGCACCGTTTATTATTTGCCCTCTGTAGTGCCGGTAGTTGCTGCCGCGGCGGTATTTATCTGGATACTGAACCCGGAATACGGTCTGTTGGCAAATGTACTGCGGCCTTTCGGCATTGTGCTGCCTTCCTTTGTTTACAATCCGGCCTATACCAAGCCCGGTTTGATTATTATGGACACTTGGCGTTGCGGCCAGTCGGCAATTATTTTTCTTGCTGCTTTGCAGGCGGTACCCCAGAGTTATTATGAGGCATCTACATTGGACGGCGCTAATGCTTTCCGGCGTTTCTTTCATATTACGCTGCCCTGCATTTCGCCTACCATTTTATTCCTGTTTGTTACGGGTATCATTAATGCCTTCCAGTATTTTACTCAGGGCTTTGTCTTCGCTTCCGTCACCAACGCTACCCAGCGGCAGACCGGCGGACCTGCCAACTCCCTGCTGTTCTACTCCACTTACCTATACAACAACGCCTTCTCCTACCTGCGTTTCGGTTATGCAAGTGCCCTGGCCATTGTATTGCTACTGGTGATTATCGTCACCACTTTGCTTTCCTTCAAGATTTCGCGGCGTTCCATCAACTACAATTTGGAATAGGGGGAAGGAAGATATGTTGAAAGTAAGAAAATTTATCGCGAGATTGCTCCCTTATATTTTTATCTGCCTGTTTTCCGTAATTTTTATCATGCCGTTGTTATGGATGGTGGGTACCTCACTGAAACAACCCATTGAAGTTTTTTCGCATGAATCCGGTCTGTTTCCCGGTAACCCTCAATGGGGGAATTATGCCGATGTATTCAAACGCATGAAGTTCGGCACTTACCTGCGCAACACGCTCATTACGTCGGTTCTGCCGGTGATCGGACAGCTTTTGGCCGCACCCATGGTGGCCTATTCGATTTCACGGGTCCCCTGGAAAGGCGGCAAATATATTTTCCCTCTGGTTTTGTTTACTATGATGGTGCCTGGCCAGGTGACCCAGATTCCTTTGTTTGCTACGTGGTCCCATCTGGGACTGACCAATACCTTCTGGCCTCTTGTACTGCCGGCTTTCTTTGGCGGTGCATATTATGTATTCCTGTTACGGCAGTTTATGCTCAGTGTGCCCGCCAGCCTCCTGGAAGCCGCCCGTATTGATGGTGCAGGCGAATTACGTGCACTGTACCAGATTTTTATTCCCCTGTGCAAACCTGTGTTGATTACCGTCGGCTTGATGACCTTTATGGGTCACTGGAACGATTTGCTGACTCCGCTGATCTATCTGCATGACGGCAGTAAGTATACTCTTGCCATTGCTCTGCAGCGTTTTCTTGCCGAAGCGAAGCAGGAATGGGAGCTTCTTATGGCGGCTTCCACCGTTTTCACTCTGCCGATCATCGTGATTTTCTTCATAGGTCAGAAATATTTCATCGAGGGCATTGCCACTACCGGACTGAAATAGAAAATATGACGGACGGCAGGAAGCAAACAGTCGGCGCATACCGCGGTGTGCCTGAACCGCGGATATTGAAACAAAAAAAGACGGACGGGGAGGAAGATTATGAACAACCATACGGTGCGGAATCCATGGGAAGAGCGGTTCGGCTGGTTTCGCTACGATTCCGGGTATATATACGGATTTACGGATGAGGATTTTGACAAAGCGGCGAAAAAGTTTCATGACGCGGGGATTACCGCCGTTATCCTGTTTGGGGCGCATTTCCGCTTTTCCTACTGGGCATACTGGGATGACATTGTGAATTTCATAGCGAAATTTACCGCCGCCTGCCACAGATACTGCATGAAGGTGATCGAGCATCATTCCAGCCATCTGACCTATCAGCCGGTCGATGAGAGCGACTGGGAAAAACTTCTGGCGCCGGCTTCCGGCAACGCATATTTCAGGGATTTTCGCGGAACCTCGCAGTCCAATCCCACATTTGACGGCGTGCATCTGGATGATTTCGCGCAGATCGACGGCAGCACCGGGAAGCCTGCCCTTTCTTCCTATATCCACACGGAAGGTAAGGATGTTCACTGGATTTTCAAGCATTACGACGGAAATGCCCATTGTTTTAACCATCCGGCGTATGAGAATGCTTACTGGAAGCATATAAGGGATATCATCGAAAAGGCGCATGTGGACGGCATGATGAACGATGACGTGCAGTGGTTCGGGGGAGGGAATGCCTGCGCCTGCGAATACTGCCGTGCAAAATTCAGGGAAGAAACCGGCTATGAGCTTCCGTATCCTGACAAGTGGCCGGAGTTTTTCGAACATTATGAAAAGCCCGAATATATCGCCTGGAAGAAATTCAAGAAAAAGTCCAGCGGTGATTTTCATCGGCGGATGGATGCGCATTACCGAAGCATCGGCTTTTATCCGCTGCGGCCCGCATATTGTGCGGAAGTGCTTCCCTTCGATACGACCTGCTACGGCTTCGAGTCGGCGTCCGAGCTCTGGGATTATATCTTTCAGGAGTGCTGCGGCATAATCCGCTATTCCTATGTCTGTTTTGCCGGAGAAGCCATACACCGCTATGCGATGGCGAAGCGCAGGGGCGTACCGCCGATGGCGCTGTTGTACCCCGCAACAAAAGACTCCATGTATGCTTCCTGGGCATTGTGCAGGTCATGGGGACAGATGTATACCGGTGCCGGCGAAATCGGTTCGGAATTATACGATAAGCCATACCGGGATTTTGAAAGGACCTATGGCAGGTATCTGGACGCGCCGGAAAAGAGGGGGGACGTTTCTTTCTTCTTTTCCGAATCTACCCGTGATTATTCCGACAAGGACGCGCCGCAAAAATACATGAAGCCCTTTATGAGCTATCTGGAATCTGCCTATGTTACCGGATTGACATGCGATATGGTGTTTTGCTCCGACAGCGTGGAGACGCTGTCCGCTTCGCCCGCCATTGCCGTCGTTTCTGTCGCGATGATCGGAGATGCGGAGATTGCGAAACTGCGTTCCTATGCGGAGAGCGGCGGCAGGCTGATGCTGTTCGGAAGTTTTGCTCTGAAAAGGGACGATGGTTCCCTTCGTCCTCTGAACGAAGGCCTGGAGAGGCTCGGCTTGCACTCCCGGCTTGTAAAAAAACAGTATGAAGGCCCGGAACGATTCCGCTTCGAAGGGAAGGAACATGTCTTTTCCGCTGCCCGTGCCGGATACATTCTTGATGCCTGCGGTACGGTTATCGCACAGGGAGAGGGCGGCGAAGTGCTTGGCGTCTGTGAGCCTGTCGGGAAGGGCGAGATTATTCTTCATCCGGGTGACGTTTCGGACAATCCGATTCAACCGGCGATCTGGCCGCGCGGCAACACACCGGTAGACGCCTCCGCGATACCCCGGATGAAGGCAACCAACGGCAAACTGATCACGCTCTGCCTGAAGAGCCGGAGCATTGAACACGACCGGGAGGATATGCTGGCGACCGTCTATGAGGCCGGCGGCGCAACAACGATTCATCTGGTGAATACTGCGGGCATGCTTACGGAAACGGATACGGTCGGTACAAAAAAAGATCCGATCCCTGCTTTCTGCGAAGGAGCGGATAAGGTGCCGGGATTCCCTGTCCGATTAAACGGTTACGGACGGATTCCCGCTTCCGCGGAAATCGTATCGCCGGAATCGGAAGGGAGTAAGCCGGTACCGTGCCGTCTGGACGGAAATACGCTTGTTCTGCAGATCCCGGATAATACTTTTTCCGGTTATGCATTGATTATTGTGAAATCACCTCATAGGTAAACTGGTTGTTGTTTGTCGTAAGTTCCACGGTACTGTGGGGCCCGAAGTCACCTTTGATGATTCCCCTGCCGAGAGTGGTCTCGATATAGCGCTCGATATAACGCTTGATCGGTCGCGCGCCGTATGCCGGGACGAAGCCCTCTTCGACAATCCGGTTCTTGGCCGCATCGCTGACGATGAGATCGATTTCCTGATCTTTCAGACGCTTTTGAACGCCCTTCAACTGAATATCCACGATCTTGCGGATCTCATCCTTGCGGAGAGGCTTGAACAGTACAATGTCGTCGACACGGTTCAGGAATTCGGGACGGAAGTGGCCTTTCAGCTCACCCATGACCATATTTCTGGTCTGTTCGTCGATCTGTCCTCTTCCCATCAGTCGTTCCATCAGGATGTCGCTGCCGATATTGGAAGTCATGATAACCACGGTGTTCTTGAAATCCACCACATGGCCCTGGCTGTCCGTCAGTCGGCCGTCGTCCAGCAGCTGAAGCAGGATATTGAATACATCGCCGTGGGCTTTTTCGATTTCGTCGAACAGTACCACGGAATACGGTTTTCTGCGAACCGCCTCCGTCAGCTGGCCGCCTTCCTCATAACCGACATATCCCGGAGGAGCGCCCACCAGGCGGGATACGGAGAATTTCTCCATGTATTCCGACATATCGATACGGACCATATTGTTCTCATCGTCAAACAGCTGTCTTGCCAGAGTCTTTGCCAGCTCAGTCTTTCCAACACCGGTGGGTCCAAGGAACAGGAAAGATCCAATCGGTCTTGTGGGATCTTTAATTCCCGCCTTTGAACGAATAATAGCATCCGAAACGAGTGATACAGCTTCGTTTTGTCCGATTACCCTCTTATGCAGCTGATCTTCCAGACCAAGGATCTTCATCCTCTCACCTTCCGTCAGCCTTGCAACCGGTATTCCGGTCCAGTTGGAAACAATTCTTGCAATCTCTTCATCGGTAACACTCTCATGTACCAGAGAAAGATCTGCATCTTTCACTTTCGCTTCTTCCACCTCTAATTGCTGCTGTAGTTTCGGAAGTTCACCATACTGAAGTTCAGCGGCTTTATTCAGATCATAATTCTGCTGGGCAGTCTGTATCTGCCGGTTTAATTCCTCGATCTGTTCACGCAGGTGAGAGAGCTTATCTACAGATGTTTTCTCATTTTCCCACTGGGCTTTCTGAGAATTAAAGGCATCTCTCTGTTCTGCCAGTTCTTTCTGAAGTTCTTCGAGACGTTCCTTACTGAGATTATCTGTCTCCTTCTTCAGTGCTGCAACTTCAATATCCATCTGCATGATCTTGCGGCGCTGCTCATCCAGCTCTGTCGGCATGGAATCCAATTCCGTCTTAATCAGAGCACAGGCCTCATCGACCAGGTCAATGGCTTTATCCGGAAGAAAACGGTCACTAATGTACCGATTCGATAATGTCGC